>Ga0255338_1005688_pt1 | contig 11229 bp, 6 predicted proteins | sample MeOH1_35cm_T4_19_FD_203715 | JGI IMG/M metagenome (GOLD analysis project Ga0255338, IMG submission 203715) | Sandy soil microbial communities from University of British Columbia, Vancouver, Canada - MeOH1_35cm_T4_195 | ecosystem: Engineered > Artificial ecosystem > Sand microcosm > Unclassified ... | reverse complement strand
ACCCTATAATTTTTACCACATAGTTTTTCTTTCCTGTTGTTTTCTGAAAGGCGCGGCAAGCCGCTTTCCCGCATAGCACACATAGGAATGTACTAAATCTATAAACAGCGTGCGTCCCTATATGTTCTATGTGTTGGTTTCGCCATTCGCGAAACCACTTAGAAAACAACGGGCTTTCAATTTGTCTATGTGGTAAGAAACAGTCACAATCTAGTGCGTGAGGAGATGCACGAATCCTGATTTCTTACCGGGTACACCCGAGTAATCAATATCCGCTATCCAGTAGTACACGCCATCTACACACATCTTACCGGTCGGCTGATACGTTCCGTCCCACCATCCGTACACATCGGTGTATTCATAAATCAAAACTCCCCAGCGATCGTAGATCCAAACGTGAAGTCCGGTTGCTTCCGGTTCGTACAACGAGAATACATCATTCGTTCCGTCTGCGTTTGGTGAGAACACGTTTGGTGTTAACGGCGGACAATCTTCCACAAGCACATTCACCGGCGCCATTCCGCTCCGGCATACACCATCATCGGTGAGCAGCCAGAAAGTTGTGTCGTTGTGAATTCCAACAGGTAAAGCAAATTCATTTCCCGTGGTGAGTGCATTTCCGTTAGATGTTGCCCAAATAATTGTTGGTGTCCCATACGCAGTCAACGTAAACGGCATTCCGATACAGACTGTTGTGTCGGATGTAACCGGTGGCCCGAGTGTGTTCTGTTGAAACACAATTGCAATCGTATCCTTTGCCAGACATCCGCCGCTGTCTGCAGTTGTGAGAATGTAATTTCCGTCAACGTAAACATACACGATGCTGTCGGTAAGATTTCCCGGCGACCACAAGTAAGAATCCATTCCGGCATTCGCTCCGAGAAGGATTGAATCGCCTTCGCACACTGTGAGATCTGAAAGCGGTGTGATGGTTGCACTTACTGTTGTAGGATCTATGGTAATAAATGCAGTAGTGATGATACTGCAACCCTGCACCGAAACTCCATACGTTCCTGCACTGGTCACAACCTGCGTGAGTCCGCTTCCGCTTAGCGGAGGCAACCACGAAACAAAACTTCCGTTACTTGCAACAAGCGTAAGCGTTACAGAATCTCCCGGACAGATAATTCCCGCAGGCGATGCCTGGATTGATGGTGTGTTATACTGCTGAATGTTCACTGTATTGGAAAGCAACTGACAGCTGTCGGGACTTGTTACGATACAGTTGTAAGTCCCGGGTGAGGTGATCCAGATAGAATCCACATTACCGGGTATAGGTCCGTTTGGTCCCGACCAGACAAAATCTCCTGTCCCGCTGCAAACGGCCAGCACAGAATCTCCCGGACAAATTACTCCGCTCGATGGAAGCAACGTAATAATTGGCTGTGGCCACATGTTCACCTGGATGAATGCGATGTCGCTGCTGATTGTGCAGCAGTTTAGCGCGTTGCAGGTAGTATCAATACAGGACACAAAATAAGTTCCGCCTGACGTGATCCAGATAGTAGATGTTGTGTCGCCCGTATTCCACACATAATCGAAGCCACCTGTAACTGTAAGCGGGACAGAATCTCCCGGACACATCAACGTATCTCCGGTAATTACCAGGTTGAACGGTATAGGTGGCGGTGCGGGCAGAACGATCACGTACCAGCTGTCGGTGAATACAATTGTATCATTACCGCATGCACTCGTTCGTACCAATGTTCCTGTGATTGTGTACCAACCTGTGTCATGAACCAGCGCGGTTGTTTCCTGCCAGAGAAAATTCACACAGTCGGTGTATGGCAATATCGTTGCAGTTGGATTTCCCGGAGAAATACTCCAGAAAATAATTGAATCGTTTTCGATGCATTGGAAATTTGCGAGCGGATTTCCCAGCGAATCGTATGGGTAAATGAATAACGGATCTCCGTCGCAGATCATAATCGTATCGTTGAAATCTGAATCATTCAGGCAAATCATCGCGAGATCCAGAACAGCAAGGGGCTGATCAATGGTTACATCCAGGTTCACTGCATTGGAACAACCGAAAATGTCTGTGACGATAAACGAATAAGTTCCGGAAGTGTCTATCCATGCAGAATCATTTGGCCAGTTAGCAGGTGCAAACTGATCGCCGTACCATGCAACTGTTATTCCAGGACCGAAGCAGCCACCAACGAGCAAAAGTGAGTCGCCGCAGATGACAATATCGAGAGGATTGCTGGAATTTGTATTCACCACAACATTATCACTCACACAAGGTACTGGTGGCGGCTGATGTACTTCCACGTGAATGGTGTCTTCACTCGTGTAACATCCGTCGGCGGTAGTCATCACCACCGAATAATCTCCGGTTGTACTTACTGTGATGGTCTGTGAAGTCTGTCCGGTTGACCACAACCACGTGAAGTCAGGGCCGATTCTTTGAATCATCGGCGACAGTGCAAGTACACTCGTGTTCGTCATCGAATACAGGTTCGCCTGGGAACAAACATCAATTGAATCAGGACAGTTACTGAAATCATAACCATCGTACTCGTCGACGCAGGTTCCGACAAAATCACCTGAGCATGCGGTATGAAAATAATAATCGTATAACGACCGGTTCGGATCGAGTGGATTCGCTACAAAAATATCCGAGCTGCCTTGCGTTATGACACGTCCGTATTGCGCATAAAAACTATCGCCGCATAATCCGTTATTGGTAGCAATATTCTGCGGTGTCAATACCGGGTAGTTCGCGAATCCCGGGTAACCATAAAATGATCCGGACACCGGAGTGATACAATCGAATTCGTAGGAACCTGCGATGTGAGGATTGCCCGCCGCATCAGCGGAGACACCGTTACATGTTTGATTTTCCTTTCCACCGATGTGGCGTCCTATACTCCACGCCCCGGTTGCTGCAGAATATTTTCCCATGAAAATGTCCCAATAACCTGCACTGTTGAAATTCGCCGGCAGGTAACGATCCGAATAAGAGTCGAACGTACACTTGAAATGCCCGGCAATAAAAACGTTTGTGCCATTCACGCTGACTGAACGCGCTGTGAGCGGAGAATCGGAACTCTCAGCTACGCTCCACGAAAGATTTCCTGAGACATCATACCTAGCGAGGAAAATGCAATTCGCATACGTTGAAGTTAAATTCGTATTCGTGGTTCCGAAGAAGGTGATCGTTCCCTGAAAATCACCCGCGAGATAAATTCCTGCTCCGTCTGATGCGATTGAATTAGAAATATTCATTGCGCCTGCCCCGATTTTCCGGAACCACGATTCATTTCCGGAAGGATCGTACTTCACCGTGAACACGGCATTCAGCATGTTATTCTGGTGAACTGTCCCGAATGTAATTGTATCTGAAAATTGTCCGGTGATATAAATGTTTCCGGCTGCATCGCACGTTACGTCAATACCGCGATCGGTGAGATGTGCTGAACCTTTTTTCGCCCACAGGAAATTTCCGCTTCCGTCAAGTTTGGCAGTGAACACATCAGTGCTTCCGTTCATGCTGGAGAACGTGGTGCTTCCGAATGAAGCAGTTCCGGCAAACTCTCCGGTTACGATTACATTCCCGCTGTTGTCGACCGCAATGCCGTTCCCGATATCTGATCCGGTTCCTCCTGCACTCTTCGCCCAGAGGCAGGTTCCGGTATTATCGTATTTCGCAATGAAAATATCCTGCGAACCGGCAGACGTAATGTTGATGCTTCCGAAAGTTGCAGTGCCGTAAAAATATCCGGTGATGTAACTGTTACCGACAGCATCCGTCGCGATCGACAATCCGCGCTCAGATCCCGCACCACCTGCCTTCACCGCCCATTGATACTGTCCGGTTGCATCAAGTTTCGCCAGAAATATATCGTCAATTCCATTCGACAGTAAAGTAGCAGAACCGAAATTGCATGCCGTTGTAAAATATCCGGTGATGTAGGAATTCCCCGCACCGTCGAGCGCAATGTCCATGCCTTCATCAATCGTTGGTCCGCCGGCTGCATTAATCCAATAGGTTTGAGCAGAAAGAAATGCGGGCGCAAACAGCAATGCCGAACACAACAGGATGCAATACCCAAGTGAGTGAATTGATTTCATGAAATGTGTTTGCCAAAGGGAAGGTACGAAATAAGGCGGTAGGGAATTGGGGCATTGGGGAATAGGAGATAGGGCATTAGGGGAATGCATATCGCAAAATGAAATGATTCTTACTGCTTCAGGAACTCCCCAATGCCCCAATCCCTAATGCCCCAATCCCCTAATGCCCCAATCCCCTAATGCCTTCTCTATTGAACCGGTTGCGGATGCTCTTCCCGGAACGAATTGATCATTCCTTCGAGTTTCGGCTTATTGATTTCGAACTTGTCGGTCGGAGTCCAGCAGATGAGCTGGTAATAAAACGTTGGTGTTTCCACGCAGGTAAGAATGAATGTAGTGGATACTCCTTCTCTGCTTCCCTGGATGGTGGCCTGAAGTGCGGGATAATCATTCACCTCTGTTTTGGTATTTACATAAAGTCCAGCGCTGTCCAGCGACCGGGTAGAGATTTTCATGTACGTCTCAAGATCATAGTCGAGCCCGAAGGAAGCAATCTTCTCTTTCGAGTCGTCGATTACCATCATCGTGTAATTATCATTTTCGCTGTGATATTGGAACGAAGCGTTGTCGTTGTAGTACACCGGTTCCATATCGGGCGACATCTCTAGCGAATAGTTACTTCCGTTCGCTGAAGCAACATCTGCCCTCATCATTCCGTCGGCATGGAAAAATACCAGCCATACGAGAAATCCTGCGATGAGCAGAATGGCAATGAGAAGACCGATGCGGTTGCGGGACATGATGTGAAAATACGGAATTAAGTTTCTCCTGAAGTTCAGATTTTCCGTGGGGTGAACCCCACGGCTATCCTGGAATCTAACTATTAATAATTATCACGGGCTTGCCCTGAAGTATTTTTATCAGTCAAGCCCGTGCACATTTTATATTAATTCCAGAACAGATAGCCGTGGGGTTCACCCCACGGAAAAGAAACTCTGCCAATCAGAGTGTTCCCCTCTTCGCCTGCTCTCTCTCGATCGACTCAAAAAGTGCCTTGAAATTGCCCGCGCCGAATCCTTTTGCACCCATGCGCTGGATGATTTCGTAGAATAGTGTAGGACGATCTTCCACCGGTTTTGTGAAAATCTGGAGGAGATATCCTTCTTCATCAGCATCTACGAGAATCGCGAGTTTCTGAAGAACAGAGATGTCCTCGTGCATCATTTCCATGTGCTTGCCGAGACGATTCGGAATATCTTCGTAATAGGCCGCTGGCGGCGCTGATAAAAATTCAACTCCGCGTGCGCGAAGCTCCGTTACCGTTTTGATGATATCGTCGGTTGCAATTGCGATGTGCTGCGCTCCCGGACCCTCATAGAAATCGATGTACTCTTCGATCTGCGACTTCTTTTTTCCTTTCGCAGGCTCGTTGATCGGGAATTTGATGCGCCCGTTTCCGTTCGACATTACTTTCGACATCAGTGCAGAATATTCAGTGGTGATCTGCTTGTCGTCAAACGAAAGGAAGTTCACGAATCCCATTACATCTTCGTACCACTTCACCCAGGTATTCATTTCTCCCCAGCCAACATTTCCAACCATGTGGTCGATGAACTTCAATCCAACCGGAGCCGGATTGTAATCCGATTTCCATTCTACGAATCCCGGAAGGAATTTTCCTTTGTAGTTCTTGCGCTCCACGAACATGTGAACGGTTTCTCCGTACGTATAAATTCCCGAACGGACTGTTTCACCAAACTCGTCTTTCTCAACAGTGGGTTCCATGTACACTTTCGCGCCACGCTTCGTTGTTTCTTCGAACGCTTTGCGTGCATCTTCCACCCACAGTGCAATCACTTTTACTCCATCGCCGTGTTTCTTCACGTGCTCCCCTATCGGGCTGTTGCTCGTGAGTGCAGTAGTTAAGACAATGCGAATCTTGTCTTGTGCGATTACATACGACGTGCGGTCCTTCAATCCGGTTTCGAGCCCTGCGTACGCATACGACTGAAATCCGAAAGCAGTTTTGTAAAAATGAGCTGCCTGCTTTGCATTGCCCACGTAAAATTCTACATAATCGGTTCCGAGCAGCGGAAGAAAATCCTGTGCTCCTTCGAAGATTTTTTCGAGACCGTATTCAACGTTTTTAACTTCTTTAGACATGATGTGTGATCTTTAAAATGAATAACTATCGTAACCCGTTACGCGAGCGGAAACTGTTACGACCACATCGCGCGTCCCGCCTCCGCCAGGGCGAAGTCGGACAGGGAATGTGCAGAAAGCAATTCTGAAATCATACCCAAATTTACGAATCAATGTGCTAATCTGCTAATGGGATAATGTGCCGAAAAGCAACTCCTTTAACACATTAGCAAATTAACACATCAGCACATTATTCCAGCCACGATTTGTAATACTTCCCGTCATCAATTTTCATCGCTTCTTCGGTAATCTGCAAAGGGCGGAAAGTATCTACCATCACTGCAAGCTCCGCAGTTTCCTTCTGACCGATACTCCGTTCCATTGCTCCCGGCGCGGGACCGTGCGGAATTCCTTTCGGGTGAAGAGTGATGTGACCCTGCTCGATGTTGTTGCGGCTCATGAAATCTCCGTCAACATAGTAAAGTACTTCGTCTGAATCGATGTTACTGTGATTGTATGGGGCAGGAATCGCTTTCGGGTGATAATCGTACAAACGCGGACAGAAACTGCAGATTACGAATGCGCCGGTTTCGAAAGTCTGGTGAACCGGAGGTGGTTGATGCACACGGCCGGTAATCGGCTCGAAGTTGTGAATGGAAAATGCCCAGGGGAAATTGTAACCATCCCAACCCACTACATCGAAAGGATGCGTTGCATACACAATATCGTGCAGCATGTTTTCTTTCTTCACCTTGATGAGGAAATCGCCTTTCTGATCGTACGTTTCGAGTTCTGAAGGCAGTTTGAAATCGCGCTCGCAGAATGGGGAATGTTCAAGATGTTGTCCCGAACCGTTCTTGTAGCGTTTTGGTGTGTAAATCGGGTGATGACTTTCCACGTAGAAAATGCGGTTGTCGGTAGTATCGAATTCCATCTGGTAAATCATCCCGCGCGGAATGACGAGGTAATCGCCGTACTCAAAAGGAATATTTCCCATCAATGTGCGCAGCTTACCCGAACCTTTGTGAATAAAAATCACCTCGTCCGCATCAGCGTTCTTGTAGAAATAATCCGTCATCGACTTCTGCGGTGCAGCCAGACCGAGCGTACAGTCGTTATTTACCATCATCGCTTTGCGGCTGTCAAGAAAATCTGCTGTCGGTTTCACCTGGAAACCCTGCAGCAATAGCGGCTTGATATTTTTCGCGATTGCAATCTTCGGCGACACATCAACCGACTTCACAATTTCCTTGATCTGTGTCGGGCGATGAACCTGGTACAGCAGAGAAGAAAATCCGTTGAAACCTTCCGTGCCGAAAAGCTGTTCGTAATAGATACCGCCATTCTTCTTTTCGAATATGGTATGTCGTTTTTGCGGGAATGTTCCGAGTTTGTGATAGATGGGCATGGCTGTTCTGATTTATCCGGTCAAAGTTAGAGAAAGGGATGCGGAACTAAATGACAATTGTCAATTGGAATGGGGAACGAGGAATGGGGAACGAGGAATGGGGAATGGGGAATGGGGCTAACTTAATAGAAGAAAATCCGTTTATCACAGGCCCTCATCCCCGTCCCCCCATGCCTCATCCCTTCTTCGGTGCTTTCGCCGCTATCGATTTCGAGAAATGCGCTCCTCCATACGAAGATCCGCCCCTCACTGCCTTGCCTTCCTTCCTCAATTGTGCGCGCGTCTCTGCAGGGAGTTCTGCGTATGCTCTGCATTCCGGTGAGCAATATTCTCCCAGCCGGTTTTTACAATCTTCGCACTGAATGAACAGCACATGGCAATCGGTGTTTCCGCAATTGATCTGGTGATCACACTTCGCACCGCACTGGTGGCAATGCGCAATTACATCATCCGTAATTCTCTCACCGAGACGCTCATCGAATACAAAGTTCTTACCGATAAACTTTGAAGGAAGCTCTTCCTGCCTGATCTGCCGTGCGTACTCGATAATTCCTCCGTACAACTGATTCACGTCTTTGAATCCATGGTGTTTCAGGAACGCGCTGGCTTTTTCACAACGGATTCCGCCGGTGCAGTACATCAGTATTTTCTGGTCTTCTTTTCCTTTCAGCTGATCCAGGACCAGGGGCAATTCTTCGCGGAATGATTCGGCCTGGGGCAGCACGGCATTCTGGAAATGTCCTACTTCGCTCTCGTAATGATTACGCATGTCCACCACAATCGCTTTGGGATCTTCCATTGCCGTGTTGAATTCACGCGCCGTAAGATGATTTCCGACATTCGTTACATCATACGCGTCATCCGCCAGTCCGTCGGCAACAATTTTTTCACGCACTTTAATTGTCATGCGGAAAAACGATTTGCCGTCGTCTTCCACCGCAATTTTGAACGGCACATCTCTGAATTCAGGATGTGAATCAACGATAGCGCGAAAAGCGTTAAAGTTGAAATCAGGTACGCTCAGCTGCGCGTTGATTCCTTCGTGTGCAACATAGATGCGACCGAATACATTCAACGCATTCCACTCGCGCCACAATGTATCACGCATCTCCTGCGGATCTTTGATGATTACGTACTTGTAAAACGAAAGCGTTACCCGATGGAAAGTTTCTTCCATGAGGCGTTGTCTCATTTCGCTGCGGTTTACACGATTGTGAAGTGGTGACATAAGACTGCAAAATTACGCAGCAATGCCGGATTCAGGAAATGAGAATTGTCATAAAAGCCCCGACTCCCTCCGGAAACCGGGGCTTACACGATCTACAGACTATTGATGTTCTGAAGTATTTGAGCTTCAGACATTGGTTGCGGATTCATTGTTACCGAAATGCCTTCGGTGATCGTTACCGTTCTTGAGTCGTAGTAGAACGCACCGTTTATTTCACTTATGGAAGTGAATGTGTACTGGTCTCCCACTGTTAAACGATAGTAACCACAGTCGAACGCATTAGTTGCTTCATCGAAGAAGTGAATTTTAGCCGCGTATTGTGAGTACTGCGATGTAACGATCATCATCGTATTCTCATCATCGTAAAGTGCCGGAAGGGGAATATTGAACTCCGTCTGCACTGCATTGTAATTCAGGTATTGGTCGCAATTCGTCCAATCGAGTGAATCAAGCTGAAATTCATAGTAATTAACAGCAAACGAACTGTCTTGCACAACTGTTACGTTTCCGGATCCGGTGTCGACACGTTGAAAATCAGTTGCCGCATTGAGTGATGATGCAATCCACTCCTGCATAGGAGGCGCATTCGTGGGAGCCGGTATCTTTACCGTAACCGAATACGCATTGGCCAGTCGTAACTCCTGAGTTCCCTGGTATGCTGTCATGTTAATTTCTCCTCCCGAAGTAAGGGGTAGTCCACTTGAGGTAGTGAAACCTCCGGAGAAAATAATATCCCGTTTACTATAGACTTCCATAAGGCTCACAGTAACATTTCCTGTCACCGGTTGGTTGTTCTGATAAACGAACGAATTGGGGTTGATGGTGATGATCGCGCCATTCGCACCATAAATCATTCCGCCGTTAGCGGCATTAATTGTGAATTGTTGCACTGGCGGTGCATTCTGTGCGATGAAATTTGCCAATGCACCGTTACTCGAAGTGTTGCCCGGGTAAGTATTGTCCAGGTCGGCAATGTCTTTTTTGCAGGCTACTGAAAAAATCATCGCGCCTGCGATGGTTGCGAAAATGAAATGATTGCGGTTCATGATAAAGAGGTTAATGGGGTTAGCGATTTGTGATTTGTGATTACCGTTTGTATAACACTATTGAGACGATTTGGTACGGGCAAAGTTGTCCGCAATTCGGGTACACCCGAAACAAGCCTTCGGGATTTCTTACCTGCCCATGCTCATTTTTCTGAACACAATAAGCTGAAAAAGTAGAAATGCACAGCCACTCGTAAGGAGTGCATTTCTACCGGATGTTGATCTCTACGTCAATAAGAATCCAGATCAACCGGACGCATCACACCAAACCATTTTAATATTTTCTCTCCCACACCTTCCACATTTACGTGAACAATGTAGAGACCGCTTGCAACAGGAATACCCGCCTGGTTCTTCAGGTCCCAATCAAGATACGTCTGAGGTGAATCCTTCGTTAACCGCCGAACCTGGATTCCGCTTACCGTGTATATTTTTATCTCACACTTTTCGGGAAGGTTCGTAAACTTAACGCGGTTGTCGAACTGGTTGGTTTCATAACCGGAGTAAGCGTAATACGGATTAGGAACAACATTGATCAGATCTAACGCATCCACCGCCGACAAGTGATCCGACGTAGTAGTCTTGAGCTCGGCTGTGTTGAATGCATACATCGGGTTGTTGGCATTCTGCGGTGCTGCTGCACTATCAGAGGCCATCACTCCGCCCGCTACAGTTATCCCGTTGAAAAAACGTTTGTAGGGTTTCGCAACACGAAGACGGATCTTCAGTTCAGTCGGAACTACATCCGTGTTCTGGTATCTGTTGCCCCAGGTCCAGCCGGCAAATTCAGGATCCAGCAGTGGAATGCTGGTCCACATTGCATCTGCATACACTTCACGCAGTTGCTGGTTTGCAGTATTATCTGAGTTCAGAATTTTGTAAGCAGCTTGTCCGCAATCGTAAGCCGGAATGTCTTTCAGTTCATTGATCAACACTCCGGTAGTGTAACGCGTATTTCCGTTGTGGCCGAACACATACACGTAATGCATACCGCCCCAAATGATGTTTCCGTCAACTGATTCACGTACATCCGGATTGAACAACATATCGCGACCGTTATCGGCAGTGAGTGCCGAGTTTTCTCCGAAGGCCATATTCAGTCGTTCTCCTGTTTCAAGATTGACTGCGTAACCCGGGAACCAACCCATGCCGTTTGCTCCGATGTAATCTGCATCATTGCGATCACCCGACACAACTCCATCTCCCGTACGACCATACTGATCGACAGATGCGTGATCACGCAGATGCCATGGCTCCCGCTGACCTTCGTTTAGCAGATATGTAGGTCCTACTTCAAGCACCGGACAGCGCGTCCATTTTTCACGGTCATTCGTCAGAACAATGTTGACATTCGCAATGTTCTCAAACCGGTTCTGAACCGTTGCAAC
>Ga0255338_1005687_pt1 | contig 11233 bp, 8 predicted proteins | sample MeOH1_35cm_T4_19_FD_203715 | JGI IMG/M metagenome (GOLD analysis project Ga0255338, IMG submission 203715) | Sandy soil microbial communities from University of British Columbia, Vancouver, Canada - MeOH1_35cm_T4_195 | ecosystem: Engineered > Artificial ecosystem > Sand microcosm > Unclassified ... | reverse complement strand
ACGGCTTTGTCCGTCTCCGGAAGTAAAGGAGGAGGCACTGGCTTCAGCCAGTGCCGGGGGACATGGAGTGAGACGGACAAAGCCGTCCTGTGCCGGACCGAAGGCAACGGGCGCAGCGCGGCACCGCTACGCAGTCGCTTGAGGTGGCATCCCTGTTCCCGTCGCATTGATCCCGTCGCTTTCGCCGCGACCTCAGCGGACGCAGACAGTTCCAGGACACCAGTGCGCCTGCCCGTGAATGACGGATATGTTCCGAACAGCGTCGAACGCCGCACCAGGCATGTGCTCGCGCTGTTTGGCCTCGCACACGGCAGCAGTCGCTGCGCAAGGAAATGCAGCCGCGCACGGCCCGACCAGCCGAATCCGTGAGGCGTCAGGCAGGGGCGCTAGACTGTAGGGCAGCCCCGGTCCGGGAGGGACCGCGATCGGGATCACACGCAACGGCAATGCTGCCGCGGGCCCACATGTCGGCAGCCCCCCCGAAGGAGAGCACGATGGGCAAAGCCGATCCATTCCTGCGCGCGCGCGACTTCCTGCTGGCGCAGCGCACCGACCACGCCACCGCCTGCAGCGAATTCCGCTGGCCGCAGCTGGGCGAGTTCAACTGGGCGCTGGACTACTTCGATGCGATGGCGGCGGGCAACGACGCCCCGGGGCTGTGGCTCGTGGAGGAGGACGGCAGCGAGCAGAAGCTGTCGTTCCGCGAGCTCGCGGCGCGCTCGAACCGCACGGCCAATTTCCTGCGCGCGCAGGGGGTGCAGCGCGGCGACCGCATCCTGCTGATGCTGGGCAACGAGGTCGCCCTGTGGGAGATCATGCTGGCCGCGATCAAGCTCGGTGCCGTGGTGATCCCGGCGACGACGCTGCTCACCGCGCAGGACGTCGTCGACCGCGTCGACCGCGGCAACGTGAAGTTCGCGATCGCCGGCGCGGCCAACACGGAGAAGCTCGCGCCCGTGGCCGACCGCTGCCGGCGCATCAGCGTGGGTGGCGCCGCGGCCGGCTGCGTCGACTACGCGCCGGCCTCGCATTCCGACCGCTTCGAGCCGGATGGCCCTACCCGCGCCACCGATCCGCTGCTGCTGTATTTCACTTCGGGCACGACCGCCAAGCCCAAGCTGGTGCTGCATTCGCACCAGAGCTATCCGGTGGGGCACCTCTCGACGATGTACTGGCTGGGGCTCAAGCCCGGCGACATCCACCTGAACATCTCCTCGCCGGGCTGGGCCAAGCATGCGTGGAGCTGCTTCTTCTCGCCCTGGAACGCGGGTGCGTGCATCTTCATCTTCAACTACCGGCGCTTCCAGCCCACCGCGCTGCTCGACGTGCTGGCCACGCGCGGCGTCACCTCGCTGTGCGCCCCGCCCACCGTGTGGCGGATGCTGATCCAGGAGGACCTCGCGGCCTACCGCGGCAAGCTGCGCCTGCGCGAGGTGATCGGCGCCGGCGAGCCGCTCAATCCGGAGATCATCGAGCGCGTGCGCTCCGCCTGGGGCCTGGAGCTGCGCGACGGCTACGGCCAGACCGAGACCACCGCGCAGATCGGCAACGCGCCGGGCCAGCCGGTGAAGCCCGGCTCGATGGGCCGCCCCTTGCCCGGCTACGAGATCGTGCTGCTCGATGTCGACGGCAAGCCGTCCGACCAGGGCGAGATCTGCCTGCCGCTCCACGCGCGGCCGCTCGGCCTGATGGACGCCTACATCGACAGTCCCGAGCGCACGGCCGATGCGATGCGCGACGGCGCGTACCACACCGGCGACATCGCCAGCCGCGATGCGGACGGCTACATCACCTACATCGGCCGCTCCGACGATGTGTTCAAGGCGTCGGACTACCGCATCAGCCCGTTCGAGCTGGAGAGCGTGCTGATCGAGCATCCCGCCGTCGCCGAAGCGGCCGTGGTGCCCAGCCCGGACCCGGTGCGGCTCGCGGTGCCGAAGGCGTTCGTCGTGCTGGTCGCCGGGCAGGAGCCGGGGCGCGAAAGTGCCCGCGCGCTGTTTGCCTTCCTGCGCGCGCAGCTGCCGCCCTTCAAGCGCGTGCGGCGCATCGAGTTCTCCGAGCTGCCGAAGACCATCTCCGGCAAGATCCGGCGGGTCGAGCTGCGCACGCAGGAAGCGCAGCGGCGCTCCGCCGGCGAGCGCGCCGCGATGGAGTTCTTCGAGGAAGACTTTTCCGAGCAGGAGCTCGCCGATCGACAGGGGACAGCGGCGGGCTAGACGTTCCGGCCCTGCTCGCGCAGCCAGCGCGCCGCCCCTTGCCCCGCGAGCCGGCCGGTGGCGAAGCAGGCGGTGAGCAGGTAGCCGCCGGTGGGCGCCTCCCAATCGAGCATCTCGCCGCAGCAGAACACCCCCGGCAGCTCGCGCAGCATGCCGTGGGAATCCAGCGCCTCCAGGCGCACGCCCCCCGCCGTGCTGATCGCCTCCGCGAGCGGCCGGGGGCGCACCAGTTCCAGCGGCAGCGCCTTCAAGGCCGCTGCCAGGCGCTCGGGATCATGGAGCTGGTCCGGCGACAGGACTTCATGCAGCAAGGCCATCTTCAGTCCGGCAATGCCGAGCCGGCTCTTGAGGTGGGTGGACAGGCTGCGCGGGCCGCGCGGGCGGCGCGTCTCGGCCAGCACGCGCTCCGCGCTGTGCTGCGGCAGCAGGTCGATGATCCAGGTGGCACGGCCGTCACGCGCGATCGCGTCGCGCAGCCGGTCCGAGAAGGCGTACACCAGGCTGCCTTCGACGCCGGTGTCCGTCAGCACGAATTCGCCCTGCTGGCTGTCGCCGGGCGGCTGTGACTCCAGCCGGGCGGCTACGGGCTTGACGGGCTGGCCTGCGTGGTGCTGCCGCAGGTGCTCGCTCCACCCCTGGCGATCGGCGCGCGTGGGCGCCACGTCGAAGCCGCAGTTGGCGGGCTGCAGCGGTGCGATGGGCACGCCGCGCCCGGCCAGCAGCGGTACCCACGTGCCATCCGAACCCAGCCGCGGCCAGCTGGCACCTCCCAGCGCCAGCACGGTTGCCTGCGCGGCGTGGGTGACGCGTCCCGCCGGTGCCTCGAACACGAGGTCGCCGGTCGCGCAATCCCATCCTTTCCAGCGGTGCCGGGTGTGCAGCTTCACGCCGGCAGAGCGCAGCCGGTGCAGCCACGCGCGCAGCAGCGGCGCGGCCTTCATGTCGGTCGGGAAGACGCGCCCGGAAGTTCCCACGAAGGTCTCGATGCCCAGCTCCGCGGCCCAGCGCCGGACCGCCTCGCCGCCGAACGCCGAGATCGCCTCCCGCAGTGCACCGGCACGCTCGCCATAGCGGGCCAGGAAGGGCTCCGGCGCTTCCGAGTGGGTGAGATTCAGGCCGCCGCGGCCGGCAAGGAGGAACTTGCGGCCGACGGAGGGCATGGCGTCGAACAGGTCGACCGGCACGCCATGGCCGGCCAGCACTTCGGCCGCCATCAGGCCGGCCGGTCCGCCGCCGATGACGGCGGCGCGCAGGGGAGAAGAAGTCACGCAGGGATTGTCTCCGGTCCGAAGCTCGGCCCCGGCGCCGGCAGCGGGCGGTGGGCGGCGCTGACGCAGCCAGGCTGGCGTTGCGGGCCGGCCTGGCCTACAGTGGCCTTCCCTTCACTGCCCTGAGGAATTGCCCAAATGGCGACTCGCACTGCATCGGTGAACAAGAAGATCGCGGCCAACGGCCAGGCGCTGCATCGCGCGATGATGCTCCGGATGGAAGCCGGTGGCCAGGAGCCATCCGCAGCCGAGTCCGCACTGATCGAGGAGCGCCGATCCCTGAAGGAGGAGCGCGTGAAGCGCAAGGCGCAGGCGACGCAGCCCAGGCCCACGGCCCTCGAGCGGCTGGTGCGAACCCATCACCCCCAGGCGAAGGAGAAGCCGAACGTCGGCAAGGAAGCGCACGCGTCCGGCGAGACGAAGAAGCCCAAGGCGCGCAGATCGCGCGCCGAGAAGCACGCGCAGAAGGCCGAGGCGCTCGAGGCCGCGCGCAGGTCGCCGAAGAAGCCCGCGAAGTAAGCCGGGGGCCGGCGCGGACAGGCTCGTGCGAGCGACAGAGCTCGACCACACCCGATCCCGCGGGATCCACGCGGGCGCCGCCTTCGCGCTATAAGGAGGGCAGAGGCGGGTGCGCCTCCACGGTCGGCGCAGGGCGTCCGCCGTGACGCCCTGCGCCAAGGCCGCGCGGCAAGCGTGTCCACACGGGGAATCGAAATGAACAGGATCCTGATCGCCGTTGCCGCCCTGGCGATTGCCAGCGCGGGCTTCCTGGGCAGCGGATTCGCCGCCGAAAAGGCGGTGAAGCTGCCGCCGCCCACCCAGGACGTGCAGGGCGCTGCCGCCACCGGGACGGCCGTCTTCGCCGGCGGCTGTTTCTGGGGTGTGCAGGCCGTCTTCCAGCACACCCGGGGCGTCCTCAACGCCGTGTCGGGCTATGCCGGCGGCGACCAGGCCAGCGCCCACTACGAGCTGGTGGGCTCGGGGCGCACGGGGCACGCCGAATCGGTCCAGGTCACGTATGACCCGAAGCAGGTTTCCTTCGGCACCCTGCTGCAGATCTACTTTTCGGTCGCGCATGACCCGACCACCTTGAACCGGCAGGGTCCGGACGCCGGGCCGCAGTACCGCTCGGCGGTGTTCTACCGCGACGCGGAACAGAAGCGGGTCACCGAGAGCTACATCGCGCAGCTGGATGCGGCCAAGGTGTTCCCCGCCAGGATCGTGACCGAAGTCAGCCCGCTCACCGGCTTCTATCCGGCCGAGGCGTACCACCAGGACTACGCAACGCTGCACCCCGGCTCGCCCTACATCGCCACCTTCGACCTGCCGAAGATCGCCAACCTCAAAGCGCTGCTGCCGCGGCTTTACCGCGAGCAGCCCGTGCTGGTGTCGGCGCGGCGCAATTCGTAGCCGGCCCGGAAGAGTCCGGCGGCGCGGATCCGCAGCTCGACCCCCGCGCGCGGATTCCCGGCGGGGTTCGTCCAGCGCATCGAACGAGCCGAAACGAGCATTGGCCGCGCGGCGGCGAAGCGGCGAACATCGGGGCGTTCCAACTGCCCCCAGCGCCCCGCCATGAAGATCGTCGAAATCCGCGAGAAGACCGTTCCGATCAGCTCCTCCATCCGCAACGCCTACATCGACTTCAGCAAGATGAACCTGAGCCTCGTGGCCGTCGTCACCGACGTGATCCGCGACGGCAGGCGGGTGGTCGGCTACGGCTTCAACTCCAACGGGCGCTACGGCCAGGGCAGCATGATGCGCGAGCGCTTCATCCCGCGCATCATGGAGGCCGACCCCGCCTCGCTGCTCGACGCCACGGGCGAGAACCTGGATCCGCACAGGATCTGGGCCACCATGTTCAACAACGAGAAGCCGGGCGGCCACGGCGAGCGCTCGGTGGCCATCGGCACCATCGACATGGCCGTCTGGGACGCGGTGGCCAAGATCGAAGGCAAGCCGCTGTTCCAGCTGCTGGCGGACCGCTACGGCGACGGCAAGCCGGACCGCAAGGTCTTCGTCTATGCCGCCGGCGGCTACTACTACCCGGGCCAGGACCACGGCAAGCTGCAGGACGAGATGCGCAGCTACCTCGACCGCGGCTACACGGTGGTGAAGAAGAAGATCGGCGGCGCCTCGCTAGCCGAGGACCTGCGCCGCATCGACGCGATCATGGAGGTGCTGCAGGACGGCCAGCGCCTGTGCGTGGACGCCAACGGCCGCTTCGACCTGGAGACCGCGATCGCCTACGCCAAGGCGCTGGAGCCCTACGACCTGTTCTGGTACGAGGAGGCGGGCGACCCGCTGGATTTCGAGCTGCAGGCCACGCTGCGCGGCTTCTACCGCAATCCGATGGCCACGGGCGAGAACCTGTTCTCGATGCAGGATGCGCGCAACCTGATCCGCTACGGCGGCATGCGCGCGGACCGCGACTGGCTGCAGTTCGACTGCGCGCTGGCCTACGGCCTGGTCGAATACCTGCGCACCCTCGACATGCTCGCGGAGCACGGCTGGTCGCCCAGCCGCTGCATCCCGCACGGCGGCCACCAGATGTCGCTGAACATCGCGGCCGGCCTGGGCCTGGGCGGCAACGAGTCCTACCCCGACCTGTTCCAGCCCTTTGGCGGCTTCCCCGACGGCGTGAAGGTGGAAGACAGCTACGTCACGCTACCCGAGCTGCCCGGCATCGGCTTCGAAGGCAAGGCCGACCTGTACCGCGAGATGAAGGCGCTCGCTTCCTGAGGCGGGCTGGCGGCCGCCAGCCAGAACGCTTCTGCCGCGCGGCCGATTCCTTCGCGCTGCCGGTACAGGCGGATCTCCAGGTCCACGCACCAGCGCGCATCCGCCGCGGGCACGAGCCGGCCTGCCTCGAGGTCCTCCTCCACCAGGGTGCGCGGCAGCCAGGCGACGCCGCGCCCGTCCAGCGCCATCGAGCGCAGCACCGAGGCGAGGTGCGCCGTGAAGACGGCCTGGTGCGGGATCTCCTCCAGCTTGCGGCCCAGGACCGTCCGCAGGATCCGGCCCATGCCCGACTCTTCCGAGTACGCGAGCACCGGCACGGGCTCGCTGGCCATCTTTTCCAGCCGGTGCAGCGGCTGCCCGTCGGCGCCGGCCTGGGCCACGGGCACCAGCTGGTCGCTGCCGATGCCGGCGCAGCGGTAGGGCTCCGACTCGAGCGAGCCGTGCATGCGCGGATGCGAATGGGCCAGCACGAAGTGCACCTTGCCTTCCTGCATCTGGGCTTCGCAGCGCGCGAGCACGTCCGAACTCAGTTCCACCGGGCCGAGCGTCAGCACGGATTCGAGGCTGCGCAGCCAGCGGGGCAGGAAGGTGAAGGACAGGGCATGCGTGCTGGCGATGCGCAGGGTCACGGAGCCGGCCTCGGCCACCTGCCTGGCCTCGCCGGGCAGGCGTGCCGCCCGCGCGACCAGATCCTCGGCGACACCCTTGAACCAGACGCCCACTTGCGTCAGGCGGGCCGGCTGGCTCGTGCGGTCCACCAGCGGCTCGCCGATCCATTCCTCCAGCGCGCGGATGCGGCGGCTCAAGGCCGGCTGCGAGCTGTGCCGGTCCTCCGCGGCGCGGGAGAAGTTGCCGGTGGCGGCCAGCGACAGGAAGTCTTCGAGCCAGAGGAAGTTGAAGTGCATGATCCGGACCGCGCCGACTTTAGCAAGATGGCCTCGGGCCCCGGCCGCCACCGCATGACGGTCGCCCGGGCGGAGCGACTTCGGATCGAAGCGGCGGGCCTGCTGCCGTGTAGGACAAGATCGCAAATGCCCAGCTAGGCGGGCCCCCGACGCGGCCTTGACGCCTACCATCGCGAACCGTTGGGGATCGCGCCATGAAAACAACTGTTCCTTCTGCCGGGTGCTGCGCCGTGGGCGCACTCGCCTGGATGGCGGGCTGCGTCGCGGCGCAGACGGTCGCGGCCAACGCGCCCGGGCTGGCCGAGCTCAGCCTGGAGCAGCTCGGCGAGCTGCCGGTGACCTCGGTTTCCGGCCGGGCCGAGAGCCTGCGCAGCGCCCCGGCTTCGGTGTTCGTCATCTCGGGCGAGGACATCCGCCGCTCCGGCGCCACCAGCCTGCCCGAGGCGCTGCGGCTCGCGCCCAACCTGCAGGTGGCGCGCCTGAGCGCCGGCCAGTACGCGATCAGCGCGCGCGGCTTCAACAACGCCATCGCCAACAAGCTGCTGGTGCTGATCGACGGCCGCACGATCTATTCGACCCTCTTTTCCGGCGTGTTCTGGGACTTCCACGACCTGGTGCTGGAGGACATCGAACGCATCGAGGTGATCAGCGGCCCCGGCGGCACCCTGTGGGGCGCCAATGCGGTCAACGGCATCATCAACGTGATCACGCGAGCGGCCGCCGCCACGCAGGGCGGCCTGGCCTCCGTCACGCGCTCGCACGCCGGCGGCCAGGAAGCGCTGCGCTGGGGCGGGCGCGTCGGCGAGCTCGGGTTCATGCGCGTGTACGGGCTCGCGACCGACCGCGACAACACGCACGCGGCCGGCGGGAGCGAAGTGCCCGATGCCGCCAGCAAGCGCCAGGTCGGCTTCCGCTCCGACCTCGCGTTCGGCGCCGGGCAGCTCACGCTGCAGGGCGACGCCTACCGCGGCGGCGACGAGCCCGCCAACAACTTCGCGCCGACCATGCGCGGCGGCAACCTGCTGGCGCGCTGGGAAAGCCGCTTCGCCAACGGCAGCCCGTATCGCGTGCAGGCGTACTACGACGCCCAGGCGCGCGACGACGTGAACCTGTTTCGCAACCGCATGGCGTCGTGGGACCTGCAGTTCACGCACGAGCCGCAGTTGCGCGCCGGCCACCAGCTGCTGTGGGGCGGCGGCGTGCGCACGGCGCGCGACGAGAGCGAGCCGAGTCCGGCCGTGCGCTTCATCCCGGCGGCGCGGCGCCTGAACTGGTGGAACCTGTTCGCGCAGCACCAGTTGCACCAGGGCCCCTGGCAGTTCACCGCCGGCCTGAAGGCCGAGCGCAACAGCTACACGGGCGTGGAGTGGCTGCCCACCCTGCGCGCGGCCTACGAGCACGCGAACCGCTCCACCACCTGGGCCGCGTTGTCGCGCACGGTGCGGGCGCCGGCGCGCATCGACCGCGAGTTCTTCTTTCCCGGCAACCCGCCCTTCATCATCGCCGGCGGCGAGGGCTTCGAATCGGAGGTGGCCCGGGTGGCGGAGATCGGCCACCGCGGCCAGGCCGGCCGCGACCTGAGCTATTCGGCGACCCTGTTCGTCCAGCGCTTCGAGGGCCTGCGCGCGGGGCGCGACTTTCCGGTACGCATCGCCAACCGCATCGAAGGCGATGTCGGCGGCCTGGAGGCCTGGGCGCAATGGCAGCCGCTGCCCTCCGCGCGGCTCACGCTCGGCTACCTGCGCCTGAACAAGGACCTGCGTTTCAGCGCGCCGCCGCCGGATGCGACCAGCATCGCGAACCTGGGCGACGACCCGCGCTACCAGTGGTCGCTGCGCGCGCAGTTCGACCTGCCGCGCCGCACCGAGCTCGATCTGCAGCTGCGGCGCGTCGGCGCGCTGCCGGCGCCCGCCGTGCCGGCCTATACGGCGCTCGACGCGCGCCTCGGCTGGCAGCTGACGCCTGCGCTGGAGCTGTCCCTCATCGCCCGGAACCTCGGCCGGCGGCACGTCGAATTCGGCGACATCGCCACGGCCAGCCAGTTCGGCCGCCGGCTCTTCCTGCGGGTGGTGTGGCAGCCGTGAGCCGCTGCGCGCCGGCATGGCGCCCCTGGCTGGCGCTGTGCATGGTCCTCGTGCTGGGGCTTGCCTGGCCGGCCGCCGTGCAGGGCCAGGGCCTGGGGCTCGCGCGCGAAAGCGCCGTCAAGGCGGCCTACCTCTACAAGTTCGGCAGCTTCGTCGAATGGCCGGCGGGTGCGTTCGCGGGGCCGCAGGCGCCGCTGGTGATCGGCGTCTACGGCGACGATGCCGTCGCCTTCGAGCTGGAGCAGCTCACGGCCGGCCACGCAGTCGAGGGGCGGCCGGTGGCCGTGCGGCGCGTGCGCGACGCGGCGGAGGCTTCCTCGGCGCACATCCTCTTTGCCGGCGGCTCGCGCGAGGCACGGATCCGCGAGCTGGTCGCCGCCGTGCGCGGCCCGGTGCTCACCGTCGCCGACGGCGCCGTCGGCGGGGATCCGGGCCCGGTGCTGCATTTCACCCAGGATGAGGGCCGGGTGCGTTTCGCGGCTTCGCTCACCGCGGCGGCCGCGCGCGGGCTGCGCCTGAGCGCCAAGCTGCTGGGCGTGGCCCAGTACGTGGAAGGGCGCTGACATGCGGCCCCTCGCCACGGCGCGCAGCATCCAGGCCAAGCTGAGCCTGATCCTGCTGGCCACCGTGGGCGTCGCGCTGGCGATCGCGGCGGCGGCGCTGCTGCTGTTCGAGGCCCGCAACGACTGGCGCAGCACGCGCGATGCGCTGGTGAGCCAGGCCGACGTCGTGGGTCTCGCGAGCGAGGCGGCGCTCGCGTTCCAGGACCCGGTGGTGGGCGCGCAGACCCTGCGCGCGCTGCAGGCGCAGCCCTCGATGGCCGCGGCGGCGCTGTACGACGCCGCCGGGAAGCTGTTCGCCGGCTACGAGCCGCCGGCGGGCACGAGCGCCGTGGCGCCGCCGCCGCGGGCGCCGCGCGACGGCGTGGAGTTCGGCTGGACCACGGCGTCCGTGCTGCGGCCGGTGGTGTCCAACCGCGAGCGCATCGGCAGCGTGTACCTGCAGGTGCGGCACGGCCTGCTGCCGCGGCTGGCGGAGTACCTCGGCTGGCTGATCGCCGTGATGCTGGCCAGCCTGGCCGGCGCCTTGCTGCTGGCGCGCCGGCTGCAGAAGGCGCTGACCGGCCCGATCGCGGAAGTGAGCAGCGTGGCGCGCCGCGTTCTCGAACGCGGGGCCTTCGACATGCGGGCGCAGCGCAGCACCGACGACGAGGTCGGGCAGCTGGTGGATGCCTTCAACGCCATGCTGGACGAGCTCTGGCGCCGGGCCCAGGTGCTGCAGCAGGCCAACGAGGCGCTGAGCGCCAGCGAGGCGCGCTACCAGCTGGCCGTGCGCGGCTCCAGCGCCGGCCTGTGGGATTGGGATCTGCGCTCGGGCACCATGTTCCACTCGCCGCGCCTGAAGGAGCTGCTCGGGTACACGGAGCAGGAGTTCCCGGACACCCCGGAAGCGCTGCCCGCGCTCATGCACCCCGAGGACCTGCCGGCGGTGCAGGCCGCCTTGCGCGAGCACCTGGCGCGCGACACGCCCTACCAGGCGGAGTGCCGCCTGCGCGAGAAGTCCGGCCAGTGGCGCTGGTTCCTCGTGACCGGCATGGCCCAGCGCGACGCCTCCGGCCGCGCCTTCCGCATGGCCGGTTCGCTGATCGACATCACCGAGCGCAAGCACTCCGAGCTGCTGCTGCAGCAGGCCAACCGGGCCAAGGACGAATTCCTCGCCACCCTGGCGCACGAGCTGCGCAATCCGCTGGCGCCCCTGCGCACCGGGCTGCAGATCCTGAAGTCGCCCAAGGCGACGGCGGCCGTGCAGCAGCGCACGCTCGATACGATGGACCGGCAGCTCACGCACATGGTGCGGCTGGTGGACGACCTGCTGGACATCTCGCGCATCAGCAGCGGCAAGATCCGGCTCGAGCTGGCGCGCGTGCCGCTGCGCGCCGCGCTCCAGGCCTCGCTGGAACTGGCGCGGCCGGCGATCGACGCCGCCGGCCACGCGCTGCACGTCGAATGGCCGCAGCAGGA
>Ga0255338_1005686_pt1 | contig 11234 bp, 11 predicted proteins | sample MeOH1_35cm_T4_19_FD_203715 | JGI IMG/M metagenome (GOLD analysis project Ga0255338, IMG submission 203715) | Sandy soil microbial communities from University of British Columbia, Vancouver, Canada - MeOH1_35cm_T4_195 | ecosystem: Engineered > Artificial ecosystem > Sand microcosm > Unclassified ... | reverse complement strand
CCACCGCCGCCACCGCCGCCGCCACCGCCGCCGCCGCCGCCGCCGCCACCGCCACCGCCACCGCCACCGCCACCGCCACCGCCACCGCCACCGCCACCGCCCTCGTCGGGTTCAGCGTTCGACCAGATCGTCGGGTTGCTAGGCGGCGACGAGGCGCTCGCCGCGAAGGTGATCGCTGAACTGGGCACCAACCCGTTGACCACGTTCGTCACGCTCCTTCGTCTCGAGGAGAAGAAGCAGGCTGGAAGCGGTTACGGCAACGACAACCTGGTTTACGACAACCAGTGCAAACGCTAGGTCATTGCTAGAAGCGCGGCAGGTCCGGGTGCGAGAGCCGGCCGCCGCGCACCAGCATCTTTCCGTATTCGGCGCAGCGATTGAGCGTCGGGATCACCTTGCCTGGGTTGAGCATTCCCTTGGGATCGAACGCGCGCTTGAGGGCGAACATCTGCTCGCACTCCGCCGGGCTGAACTGAACGCACATCGAGTTGAGCTTTTCCACGCCGACGCCGTGCTCGCCGGTGACGGTGCCGCCCATCGCCACGCTGGTTTCCAGGATGTCCGCGCCGAACAATTCGGCCCGGTGCAGCTGCCCGGCGTCATTGGCGTCGAACAGGATCAGCGGGTGCAGGTTGCCGTCCCCCGCGTGGAAGACATTGGCGCAACGCAGTTCGTACTTCTTCTCCATCTCCTGGATGGCGAGCAGGATGTCCGCCAATCGCTTGCGCGGAATCGTCGAATCCATGCACATGTAGTCCGGGCTGAGGCGACCCGACGCGGGGAACGCGTTCTTGCGCCCGCTCCAGAATTTCAGGCGCTCAGCCTCGTCGCGGCTCACGGCAATCGCCGTCGCGCCGGCGGCGCTCAGCACCTGGCTCATGCGGCCGATTTCTTCCTCGACCTCCTCGGGCGTGCCGTCGCTTTCGCACAGCAGGATCGCTTCGGCCGTGAGGTCGTAGCCGGCGTGAACGAAGTCCTCCACCGCGGCCGTCATCGGCTTGTCCATCATCTCCAGGCCGGCCGGGATGATGCCTGCCGCGATCACCGCCGCTACGGCGTCGCCTGCCTTGCGGATGTCGTCGAAGCTGGCCATGATGCAGCGCGCCAACATGGGTTTGGGCACCAGCTTCACGGTGACCTCGGTGGCCACCGCCAGCATCCCCTCGCTGCCGATGATGACGCTCAGCAGGTCGAAGCCGGCGCAGTCCAGCGCGTCGCTGCCGAACTCCACCGGCTCGCCCGACGCCGTGAAGCCGCGCACTTTTTGCACGTTGTGAAGGGTGAGGCCGTATTTCAGGCAATGCACGCCGCCGGAGTTTTCGGCCACGTTGCCGCCGATGGTGCAGGCGATCTGGCTGGACGGATCCGGCGCGTAGTACAGCCCGTAGGCCGCCGCTGCCTCGCTGATCGCGAGATTGCGCACGCCGCATTGCACGGTGGCCGTGCGCGACAGCGGGTCGAGCTTGAGGATGCGGTTGAAGCGGGCCAGCGAGAGCGTCACCCCCAGCGCATTGGGCATCGCGCCACCGGACAGGCCCGTGCCGGCGCCGCGAGCCACCACAGGGACGTCCAGCGCATGGCAGGCCCGCAGCACGGCCTGGACCTGGGCTTCGTTTTCAGGGAGGGCGACGACAAGGGGGCGCTGGCGGTAGGCCGTGAGGCCGTCGCATTCGTAAGGGGTCGTGTCCTCGGTGTGCCAGAGCAGGGACGCGGTGGGCAGGACAGCCTGCAGGGCACCCACCACCTGGGACTGGCGTTCGGCGCGTTCGAGGGCGCTGGGCTCGGGGGTCGCATTCATGGCATGCACTTTAGGGCAGCCGGGCGCCGGCGTGATGAGCTTTTTGCATGGCGGGATTGAAAAAGAGCTGTCCGGGTAGCCGTCCCCCGCCGAGCGCGGCTAGGCGGCGTCCGAGCCCAAGATAGGAAACTTCCGATCCCTCGCCATGCGCTATGTCAATTCGGGGCGTAACTGCTCTGGCACGATGACATGGCAGATGCGGATTGCCGCAGCTTTTTGAAAGAGGGACCCTGGCTATGAATACCTGGATGAGCAACGCGGCTTTCGGCCTGTTTTTCGTTCTTGCCGCAACCGGCATTTTCTTCTTCGTGTGCACCCGCGGCGCGCTGATCGTGCGCGAGATCGCCGGGTGGGCCCACGAGAGCTCGCACGTGTACCCGATCTACTCCAACATGCGCCTGATCAAGATGGTGGACTTCCAGCCCATCATCTCGGCGATCCTCTTGTTCCAGTACCCGCACCTGGTCACCAAGATCGTGGAAGGCCTGAAGGCAACGGACCTGCGCAACAAGAAGGTGCTGGTCACCTCCTGCGCATTCGGCAACGTGATTCCCCGGGTGGTGGAGGCGTCGCTGCAATCGGGCGCCGATCGCATCCTTATCGCCGACATCATCAAGAACGAGCTGGTGCACGCGAAAAGCAAGCTGGGCGAGTACGCCGGCAAAATCCAGTACGTCGAGGACAACGCCACGGACATGAAGAGCCAGGAAGGTTCGGTGGACGCCAACGTCATGTTCTTCCTGCTGCACGAACTGCCGCATGATCTCAAATCGAAGGCGCTGAGCGAAGCGGGCCGCATGCTCAAGCCCGGCGGCAAGCTCTACCTGGGCGAGTTCCACAAGCCCGAGCTGTGGATCCTGCGCGCCTTGAGCTGGACTTATTTCAAGGTCTTCGAACCGCTCGGCCTGGCGCTGTGGGACTCGCACGACCCCATGCTGCTGCTCGAGGAAATGGGGGGCTGGAAAGCCGAGCGCACCACGTTCTTCTTCGGCAACTTCCAGATCGTCACCGCGACCAAGCTCTGAGGGCACGGGGCCCTCAGGCCAGGCTCTTCCTCAGCCACTCCGAGAACGCGGCGCATTCCCACCGGTCCATCGTGCCGGTGCGCCAGCACAGGTAATGCGCATGCGGGCTGGGCACGTTGCGCTCGGAGATGCGCTCCAGCATGCCGTTGTCCAGCCAAGGCTGGCCCAGCTTCAGCCGCACCAGTGCGATGCCCAAGCCCTGCGCCGCGGCGTCGCACATCAGGCCGATGTCGTTGAAGGAGGATCCCTCGGCCGGCTCGCCCGAATCCACGCCGTGCGCCAGGAACCAGGTGCGCCAGGGCTCGAGCGGGCTCTTGATCAGCTTGGCCGCAAGCAGGTCCTCGATGGTGTCAAACGGCCCGTTGGCACGGATGTAGCTGGGAGCGGCAAGCGGCGTGACCTCGTCTGTCATCAGGCAAACGTGCTCCACATCCGCATAGCGGCCCGTGCCGAAGCGGATCATCAGGTCTGCATCCTCGGCCACCACGTCCAGCAGCGGGATGGACACTTGCAGCGTCAGGTCGATCTCCGGATACGCATCGATGAAGCCGCGCAGGCGCGGCATCAGGATCGAGCGAGAGAAGGTTGGCGTCACTGCCACGCGCAGCTTACGTTTGCCCTGCGCGCTGTCCTTGCCCGGGAAGCGCTCCAGGCTCGACAGCCCTTCACGCACGTGGGCGAGGTACTCGCTGCCCTCGGTTGTCAGTGAAAAATCCGCGCGCCCGAACAGCTTGGTGCCGATGATCTGCTCGAGCTGCTTGACGCGGTGGCTGACGGCGCTGGGCGTCACGCACAGCTCCTCGGCCGCCAGCGTCACCGAACGCAGCCGCGCCAACGCCTCGAACGTCAGCAGGCACTGGATGGGAGGAATGCGCGCAGTCATGGTGGCCGCTTTCTTTCAATGGGCCACCGCGGAACCGGCTTTGCCGGGCCGCTGGTGGCGCCCCCCTTGGGGGCAGGCGCCGCAGGCGCTTCGGGGGGTCATTTGAATATCACTGTCTTGTGCCCGTTGATCAGCACGCGGTGCTCGCTGTGCCACTTGACGGCCCGTGCCAGTACCTGGCTTTCGGTGTCGCGGCCCTGGGCGGTGAGGTCTTCCACCGTGGCGCTGTGATCCACGCGCGCGACGTCCTGCTCGATGATGGGGCCTTCGTCGAGGTCGGCTGTCACGTAATGGGCCGTCGCACCGATCAGTTTCACGCCCCGATCGTGCGCCTGGTAATACGGCTTGGCGCCCTTGAAGCTAGGCAGGAAGGAATGGTGAATGTTGATCGCGCGGCCGGCGAGCTTGCCGCACAGGTCGTTGGAAAGAATCTGCATGTACCGCGCCAGCACCACAAGTTCCGCGCCCTCCGACTCGACGATCTCGAACTGGCGCGCCTCGGCCTGCGCCTTGGTGGCCCCGGTGACCGGGATGTGGTGGAACGGCACGTTGTAGCCGGCCGCGAGCTGGTAGAAATCGCGGTGGTTGGAGATGATGGCCGCAACCTCAAGGCGCAGCAGGCCGCTCTTCCAGCGGAACAGCAGGTCGTTCAGGCAGTGGCCTTCCTTGCTGACCATGATCACCGTGCGCATCGGCTCGGTGGTGGCGTGCAGCTTCCACGTCATCCTGAAAGGCTCGGCGAAGAACTTGAGCTGGACTTTCAAATCCTCGAACGTCAGCTGGTCACAGGCGAATTGCACCCGCATGAAGAACAGGCCCGTGTCGTGGTCGTTGTACTGTGCGGCCTCCTCGATGTTGCCCCCGCGCTCCAGCAGGAAGCCGGAAACAGCGTGGACGATGCCCGGCCTGTCCGGACACGATAGGGTCAATATATAAGCTCGATTCATACAGGGTGAATTGTCGCAGGCCCGCTGAGCGGGATGCACGGGACCCTGGCAGGTGCCAAAATGGCCCCTGCTGTATCCGAACGGAGCATCCCATGGCCTACAACGACTTCTCCATGGACAACCACTGGTTGCCCTTCACCCCCAATCGGCAGTTCCGCAAGGACCCCCGCGTTTTCGTGGGCGCCGACGGCATGAACTTCACCACCCATGACGGCAAGACCGTCGTCGACGGCATCTCCAGCCTGTGGTGCGTGGGCGCCGGGCACAACCGCAAGCCGATCAACGAGGCCATCAAGAAGCAGCTGGACACGTTGGACTACGCCACGGCGTTCCAGGCTTCCAACGACCAGGCATTCAAGGCCGCCGAGATGATCGCGGCGATGGCCCCGGGCGACCTGAACAAGGTGCTGTTCTGCAACTCGGGCTCCGAAGCGGCGGATACGTCACTGAAGGTGGCGCTGGCCTACCACCGCGCGCGCGGCGAGGGGCACCGCAACGTCTTCATCGGCCGTGAAAAGGGCTATCACGGCGTCGGCTTCGGCGGCATGAGCGTGGGCGGCATCCCGGCCAACCGCAAGGTCTACGGCAGCGCCTTCCTGCCGCGTGTGGACCACATGCGCTTCATCCATGACCCGGTGGACAACGCGTTCATCCACAACAAGGAGCCGGTGTGGCAGGAGGACATCCTGCTGGAATTGGAAAACCGCATCCTGCCGCTGCACGACCCGAGCAACGTCGCCGCCATCATCGTCGAGCCGGTTGCGGGCAGCGCGGGCTGGTACCTGCCGCCGCAGGGCTACCTCAAGCGCCTGCGCGAGATCTGCGACAAGCACGGCATCCTGTTGATCTTCGACGAGGTGATCACCGGCTTCGGCCGCATGGGCACGAACTTCGCCGCCGACTATTACGGCGTGGTGCCCGACATGCTGAACTTCGCCAAGTGCGTGACCAACGGCGTGATCCCGCTGGGCGGCGTCATCTGCCGCGACAAGCTGTACGACGCGATGATGAAGACCGAAGCGCCGGAACACGTGGTGGAGTTCTTCCACGGCTACACCTACTCCGGCCATCCGGTGGCGTGCGCGGCAGCGATTGCGACATTGAACTTGTACAAGGAAGAAAACCTCTTCCAGCGCGCCGGCGAAATGGGCAAGGTGCTGGGCGACGCGTTCCACAGCACGTTCAAGGGCCTGCCCAACGTGATCGGCATCCGCAGCCTGGGGCTGGCTGCCGCGGTGGAGCTGGCGCCGATCGCCGGGTCACCGGGCAAGCGCGCCTTCGACGTCTTCCGCGACTGCTTCCACAACGGTGCGCTGGTGCGCCCGGCCGGCGATGTACTGGTGATCGCGCCGCCCTACATCGTCGAAAAATCCCACATCGACCAGCTCGTCAACACGCTGGCCGATTCGATCCGCAAGAATGCCTGACCGGCGTCAGCCGGTTTGGCGCTCTGCGATCGCCTGCAGCACCTTTTCCAGCGGGCCGGCGAAATCGATCTGCGCGGCAAATTGCCGCGATTTCTCCGCGCGCCGCCGCTGCTCTTCTTCGCGAGCGAGCAGGTAGAGGCAGGCATCCACGAGTTTGTCGTACGGCGCGAAAAGGATGCCCGAACCGGACCAGTCGCTGCCCGCCGAGAACACGGACGATTCGCACACGACCGGCACGCCATCTGCGACGGGCTGCAGGACGCGCGCCACCGGGAACAGCCCGGTTTCGTAGTAGTGGATATGCAGCACCAGCCGCGCGCGGCGGATCGCGGGCGTGAGTTCGTCCGCGTAAGCGCCCGCGACGAACTCAACGCTCAGGCCGGCCTCTTCCAGGCGGTGCAGCAGGGCTGTGCGCCTTTCGTTGGGCGAGCCGAAGAACAGCACGTCCACGGATTTCTCCGGTGGCAAGTCGAGGCGGAACGCGAGCGATGGCCCTGGCACGATGGGCAGTTCCAGCACGGCCTGGCCGGGACCGTTCACGCCGCGCAGAAAGTCGACATTCCGGCTGTGGTAATCGAGCACGAACCACTGGCGCAGCCAGTGCAGGTACTCCGGGCCCGCAATGGCCGATGTACTGCCCAGTTGTTCGAAATTGAAGATCAGGGTCTTGCCAGGGTCGAGCTGGTCGAGCGGCCCGTTCAACGGCGGGACGGCGCCCAGCACGATGCAGACCGCCTGCGGGTTGGCGATGTTCACGCGGTGGTCGGATTGCAGGCCCGCCAGGCGGAGCGAATCGCGCAAACACAGCGCCACTTCAGTGAAGGCAAATGGCCGCGGCGCATACGGGTTGAGCTCGACGACGTCGATGGTGAGGTTGCGTCCGGTCACGGGTGCGAGCGGCGCTGGAGCTGTTCACGCAGTTCCGCGCAGTAGTCTTTCTTGGGGGGTTGTTCGGGCAGGCGCTCGGAACTCGCGCGCACGCCCGGGGGCAGGTGCTGCGGCACGCCGGACGACGGGTCGATGTGCCTGGCGCCTGCCAGCAGCACGACTGTTCTCCCTGGCGCCAACGCGCCTGCGATCGCCTGGGCCATGGTGCGGTCGCGGGCGAGCTGCACGCGCGCCATGGGGCCGATCTGGCTTTCGGGCAGCAGGCCGCAGTGCCCCGCGCGGACCGCGTCGTGCTGCGTCTGCAGGACGCCCGGCGGCACCGATCTATCGAGCGAGGCGTCCGCCATGGCCGTGCGCGATTGCGAGCGCGGCAGGTTCGCGCCAATCACCAGCACCCCGGCCCTCACCGCAGCCATCACGGCCGGGCCGTAGGCCTGCCAGGGCCAGCCCGCCTCATCCCAGGCCAGAACGGACCTTACCTCGGCTTCGGAGGCGTCTCGCGGCATGCCGGCGGTTGAGCGTCCCACATTCGCCATTTCGAGCGCGACGGCGGCGAGCGCCCCGCGCGAGGCCAACGCCTCGATCGCCCGCTGGTGCATCTCCTGGTGCTCGGGCGCATCGTGCTGTTCGCCGAGCAGGATGACGTCCGCGGGCAGCAGGGCGGCCACGCGGTCTTCGATGCCCGGCATCGCAACCGGCGATGTACACGCGGCCAGCAACAGCAGCACGGTGGCATGGATAGGGCGACGCATGCAACGATACTAAGCCACCGTACCGCAGTACGGACAGCTTTCGGCCGCATGACATCCACTCTCCCCGCCCGCGTCGCGCTCACCCTCCTGATGGCATTGGCGGCCGCCCTGATGTGCGGCTGGCTGCGAACGCCGCTGCCCTGGATGATCGGGCCGCTCCTGGCAACCGCCGTCGCGTCCGCGCTGGGGCAGCCCACGCGCAGTTTCGGGCCGTTTCGCAATGCCGGGCAGTCGATCATCGGCATGGCCCTGGGGTTGTACTTCACCCCGCAGGTCACGGCGTTGGTCGCCAGCCTCTGGTGGGCGATCGCGCTGGCGATCGCCTGGGCGCTGGGCCTGGGCTGGGCCTTCGGCCGCTGGTTGCATCGCGGCCATGCGGCTGGCATGGGCGGCACCGAGCGCGAGCAGCGGGCCACCAGCTTTTTCGCGGGCGCCATCGGAGGCGCTTCAGAGATGACGCTGCTGGCCGAACGGGAGGGGGGACGCACGGACCTGGTCGCCGCCGCGCACAGCTTGCGGTTGCTGATCGTGACTGTGGTGGTGCCTTTTGCCTTCAGCCTGGCCGGCCTGCACGGGCTGGATCCCACGCTTCCCGGGCCGCGCCAGGTTCACTGGGCAGGCTTGGGCGTCCTGGTGCTGGCATCGGTGGCCGGCGCGTGGATCATGCAACGCACCGGCCGCGCGAACCCGTGGTTCATCGGCGCCCTGTTGGTCGCAATGGGCTTGACCATGGCGGGCATCGAGCTGTCCGGGCTTCCGCAATGGCTGACCAACGCGGCACAGTTGATGATCGGTGTGAGCCTGGGCGTTCGCTTTTCAGCAGAGTTCGTCCGTACGGCGCCACGCTGGCTCGGGGCGGTGGCGGTCGGGACTGTCGCCATGATCGCGCTCTGTGCCGCGATGGCGGTGCTGCTGTCAAAGGGGACGGGATTGCATTGGGCAACGCTGATCCTGGGGACCTCGCCCGGCGGTATCGCCGAAATGGCGATCACCGCGAAAGTGCTTCAGTTGGGGGTGCCGGTAGTGACTGCTTTTCAGGTCTGCCGCCTTGTGGCGGTTCTGCTGCTGGTGGAGCCGTTGTATCGATGGGCGCTTCTGCGCTGAAGGCCAGGGCCTTCAGCGATTCCGCTCAGTGCATGACCAGGGGGTTTTGCGCCAGCTCGGCATAACCGTCCAGCGTTTCCTCGACTTCTTCCTGGGTTGGCGTGTTCAGTTGCCAGGCATTGATCTGCCGCTGGAACGCCTCCGCCCACGAGCCGTCGAGGTAAACCTCCTTGTTGGAGCGTTTATCGACGATCTCAAAGCCGTGGCGCGCGATGCGGGGGGCCGGTTCCCCTGCGACGGGTTCATTGGCCTGCATGTGCACGACGACGAACGCGTCGGAGTCATAGAGCATTTGCATGGTACTTAGTCCTTCTGCCTGGTTATCTGGCAACGTTTGTCCCGGTTTCAAGATGACGGGACAAACGCTGAGGGCCTCCCATGGCTGAAGACTAGACACTTGGCCGCTCACCCCCTGTCGGTGGAAGACCACTGCTGGTCGACCGAATCGCCGTTCGGCTGTGTCAGACGCAGGCGCACCGGCACGTAATCCATGCCGGGCGCTATCCAAAGTTCTACTTTCAGGTCGAACTCCTTGCGGGGGCTGCGCGTCAACTTCAGCGCCGGCACTGTGCCACCCGGCAGCTGGAGCTGCTCTGGGCCCTCGACAATGAAAACCCAGGGCTCGGCCTCGCGCGTGCCGGCGGTCTGGATCGTGATGCTGGTGGCCGGTGGGAATTTACCCGGGGCGCCCGCGACCAGAGCGGCAACTTGCATCAGGACACTCAGGCGATCCTGCGTGCCGGGCAGCAGGGGCGCGTCCGGGCGATTGCTGCTGAAGCTCAACTTGCCCTGGTCGCGGTCGAAGTGCGTGGCCTCTTCGCTGCGACCCTTGTCGGCAAATCGCAGCGGAGCCAATCCCTCGGCCGTGATGCGTCCGGCGCTGTGCTGCGAGCGGGAGCGCACCAGCGGGGCACTGAGCTCGAGCCGGGCCTCGTAGGTTTGGCCGTCGTGGCGCCAGCGCAATTCGCCGTGACCGTCCAAGGTCAAGCCGCCTCTGTGCATCTGCACTTTGTATTGCAGGCGCACTGGGCCGGGTATGGCAACAGCGGCTGAGGGCTGGGACGGCTGTGTTGAAGCAGGTGAAGATGCCGCTGGAGCAGGGGCGGCGGCCACGGTTGTGGCATCCAGGGCACCGACGGGAATCGGCCTGGCGGACAGCTCCCTGGCCCTTACTGCGGGCCGCGCGATGGGCGCGACGGAGGCAATGGGCCCGGCAAGCGCGGCAGCTACGCTGAGGGAACGCGCCGGCAATGCTGCTGGTGGCTGGACTGCGACGGTGCGGGTAACGAATGCCTGCGCTGGTGGGGGAGCGGATTGCACGGCCTGGCGCGTAGGCCGCAGCAGCAGTGCATGCACCGCCAACACGGCCACCGTCAGCGCCAGCAGGGGCTTGGCTGGCGCCATGTTCAGGCCCGGAAGCCCAGGTCGCTCGACAACTGGTGCGCGGCCGCTCGCAAGGGCCGGTCCACCGCGCCGCCCCAGGCCGGATCGAAGGTTCCGCTGGGGCCCAGCGCGACGATGCCCAGCACGATGTGCCCGTCCGAGTCGAACACCGGCGCGCAGAACCCGACGATGCCGGGCAGCAGGGTATCGACCACGCGCGCCGCGCCGCGCTGACGCACCTCGTCGAGCAGCGCTCGCGCTTCGGCAAGCGTTCCCGGCACGTCGCCGCGGCCCTGCTTTTGAGCGCGCGCGATCTCTTCCTTGAGCAGCGGCGTGATCGCCTCCTTCGACAGCCAGGCGGCAAAGCACCGGCCGGTGGCAGACGACAGCAAAGGCATCACGTCGCCCAGCCGCAGGTTCACAGTGACGGCTTGAGGTGATTCTTCCCAGTGCACGATGGTCGGGCCGTGGTTGCCCCACACGGCCAAAGCCAGGGTGTGTCCGCCGATCTGCTCCATGAGGCCCACGATGCGCTCGCGGGCGAGCTTGACTGCGTCAAGGCGTGACAGCGACGCCAAGCCAAGCTTGAGTGCAGCGGGGCCCAGGTCATAGCGCGTGCTGCCCGCGTCCTGTACCACCAACTGCAGCCGCTGGAAGCTCACGAGGTAGCGGTGCGCCTTGGCTGCACTCATGCTGGCCGCGGCCGCGAGGTCGCGCAGCATCAGCGGGCCGGGCGCCTGGGACAGGACTTCCAGCAGCGTGAAGCCGACCTCGACGGACTGGATGCCGGCGCGCTCCTTCATGCTGGCCCTCTTCCTGTAGAATTACGATTAGGTAAATTCATTTCACAATGCGTAACGTCTTGCGACTGTAGCGCATCCAACTCCCGGGGGCAAACAACGATGAAGCTCGCCACTTATAGAGACGGTTCGCGCGACGGCCAGCTGGTCGTGGTCTCGCGCGACCTGAGCACGGCGCATTATGCGACCGGCATCGCGGACCGCATGCAGCAGGTGCTGGACGATTG
>Ga0255338_1005685_pt1 | contig 11236 bp, 8 predicted proteins | sample MeOH1_35cm_T4_19_FD_203715 | JGI IMG/M metagenome (GOLD analysis project Ga0255338, IMG submission 203715) | Sandy soil microbial communities from University of British Columbia, Vancouver, Canada - MeOH1_35cm_T4_195 | ecosystem: Engineered > Artificial ecosystem > Sand microcosm > Unclassified ... | reverse complement strand
ACAGCAGATTCAGCAGCGTCGACTTGCCGGAGCCGGATTCGCCGCGGATCGAAACGCTCTCGCCCGCCAGCACATCGAGCGATGCGTCGCGCAGCACTTCGATGCGGCGGTCGCCGCTCCGGTACGATTTCGCGAGTCCACGGGCGGACAGGACGATCTCACTCACTGCGCAACGCCTCCACGGGTTTGAGCCGCGCCGCCCGCCAGGCGGGCAGCAGGCCGGCGAGCGTCGAGATCACGACCGCCGCGACCACGGTCAGGATCAGGTCGCCCGGCAGCGTGTGCGCCGGCAGGTCGGTGAACTGGTAGAACTGCCGGAGCGTGTCCTCCCGGTTGAGCACGCCCGCGATGCCGCGCACGAGGTCGTTGCGGATCGCAAGCACACCGAAACCGGCCGCGACGCCGACGAGCGTGCCGGTCAGCCCGATGACAAACGCCTGGCAGCAGAAACACAGCGCCACGTCGCGCGGCCGCCCGCCGAGCGCACCGAGCAGGCCGATCTCGCGGGTCTTGCGCACCACGGAGATCAGCAGCGAGCTCATCACCGAAAACGCCGCGATGATGACGATGAAGAGCAGGAGGAAGAAGTTGATGGTCTTCTCGAGATTCAGCACCCAGAGGAAACTCTCCCAGCTGCGCGTCCAGGGCATGGCCTCGACGTTCGGCGGCAGCGTCCGGTTCAGCCGCGCGGCGGCCTCGACTTCGTTCACGCCGGGCTGGAGCCGGACATTGATGCCGTGCACCGCGGATCCTAGGCCGTAGATCTCCTGCGCGGCGCGGAGCGTCCCGTAGAGCGTGCTGCTGTCGAGGTGCTGGTGGCCGATCTCGAAGTATCCCGCGACTCGATACTGCCGGGGCAGGAAGATCTCGTCGCGTTTCAGCCGTTCGATGAAGAGCGGCGAAAAGATCTCCACCTTGTCGCCCAGCCGGACGCCGAGCTGCTGCGCCACCGCGGCGCTGAGGATGATGGAGTCGTCGTCGAGCTCGGCGATCGCGCCGGCATGCACGAAACGCTGCAGATTGACGACGTCCTCGACGCTCTCGAGGTCGAGGCCCCGGAACACCGGGAAGGCCGGCCGCCCCTCCGCGAGCACCATGACCGGACCTGCAACGAACGGCGTGGCGGCCGCGACGCCCGGCGTCGCCCGCACCGTCTTCAGCACACCGCCCACGTCGTCGAGCAGCCCGCGCGCCTTCACCTGCACCTCGCCCTCGGTCTGGACGATCATCCGGCGCAGTTCATGGCCGAAGCCGCCCATCACGCTCGTCACGACCACGAGCACCATGACGCCCAGCGCCACCCCCATGACGGAGATCGCCGTGAAGAACGGAAAGCGCCGCCCCGTCGGGAAGAGCTGCTTCAGGGCAAGATAAACGGGCCAGGGCATGTGGGGACGGCGAGTCGGTGACAGCGAGGAGCGGACTGGGTTCTACCGATCCGAGGCGTCGAGGCTAGAAACAATGCGCACGCCGCGATCCCACACTCCCACCGCTCACGCCCCCGGCCGGAGCTGCGGGAAGAGAATCACGTCGCGAATGCTCTCCGCGCCCGTGAGCAGAATGCAGAGCCGGTCGATGCCGACGCCCATGCCGCCCGCGGGCGGCATGCCGTGTTCCAGGGCGAGCAGGAAATCGTAGTCGATGTTCTGTTTCTCCTCGCCGGCCTGGTGTTCGAACATCTCGCGCTGCACGTCGGGGTCGTTCTGCTCCGAATACGCCGGCGCCACCTCCATGCCGCCGATCGTGAGCTCGAAGACGTCGAGCACCGACGGGTCGTCGCGGTTGAGCTTGGCCAGCGGGCAGAGCTCTTTCGGCAGGTGGGTGACGAACGTCGGCTGGATCAGCGTCGGTTCGATCTTCTTCGAGAAGATCTCGTTCGTGATCTCGAACTCCTCCCAGCCGGGATGGATCGAGAGGCCCATCGACTCCGCCTTGGCGATCTTGTCCGCCTTCGGACGGCTGAACCAGTCGGCGTCGCCGGTGGCTTCCTTGATGAGGTCCTTGTAGCGCACCTCGCGCCATTCGCCGCCAAAGTCGATGTCCTGGCCGCTCGCGGCATGCTTGATCTTCAGCGAGCCGTCCGTCGGGCGGACGACGTCGCGCACGAGCGTGGTGAGCATGTCGCGGATCAACGTCATCATGCCGCGGTAGTCGCTGTAGGCCTCGTACACCTCGAGCATGGTGAACTCGGGGTTGTGCCGGCGGGAGACGCCCTCGTTGCGGAAGATGCGGCCGATCTCGAAAACGCGGTCGAAGCCGCCGACGAGCATCCGCTTCAATCGCAGCTCGGTCGCGATCCGCAGGAAGAAATCGACGTTGAGCGCATTGTGGTGCGTCACGAATGGACGGGCCGCGGCGCCGCCCGCGGTGGCCTCGAGCACCGGCGTCTCGACCTCGATGAACTTCCGGTCCTCGAGAAAGCGGCGGATGTGCGACACGACCCGCGAGCGCAGCAGCAGGCGCGCGCGAGATTCGGGGTTCACGATCACATCGAGATAACGCTGCCGGTACACCTGTTCGGGATCACTCAGGCCGTGCCACTTCTCGGGCAGCGGCCGCAGCGCCTTCGCCACCAGGGTAAACTTGTCGACGCGCACGGTGATCTCACCGCTCTTGGTTTTGAACAGCGTGCCGGTGGCGCCCACGATGTCGCCGAGGTCGAGCTTCTTGAAAACCGCGTAGGCCTCGTCGCCGATCACGTCCTTCTTCACGTAGAGCTGGATCTGCCCCTGCTGGTCGAGGATCTTGACGAACTGACTCTTGCCCATGTCGCGGATCACGACGAGGCGGCCCGCGACGGAGACTTCGACGGTGTTCTCCTGGCCCTCGACGTACGCTTTCAGGGCGTCACCCGAGAAGTGCGTCGTCGCGAAGTTCGCGCGGAACGGATCGAGGCCCGCCGCCCGCAGGTCGGCGAGCTTCTGGCGCCGCACCGCGTGCTGGTCGTGGGAGATGTCGGGAGGGATGTCGCTCATGGGACGGAACCGAGCACCGTGGCGCCCGGCCCGGGCATGGGCAAACGCAAAGTCACGTCCCGGGAGCGCGAGGCTTCTCCCGGGCGCGCGGACGTCATCGAATGCCAACGAGGCAGGATGCCTCGTCCACTTCGGGATGCGCCCCGACGTAGACGAGGCATCCTGCCTCGTGTTCGACGTAGACGGAGCATCCTGCTCCGTGCCTCGAATGCGGACAGGACGTCCGCGCTGCCAGGCGGCAACCCGACGGGACCGTTACTTCCCCGCGACCGCCTTCGGCTTCGTGATCATCTCGAAGTCATCGGAGCGGAACGGCGTGACCGGCAGGCCCTCCGCGGAGAAGAGATTGCACACGGGATTGTCCGCCCACGCGTAACGCACGGCGATCGGCGCGGCGACCTGGTCGCTGGTCACCTCGACCTTGTCGCGACCCACGACCTTGCCCGTCGCCCAGTGCCAGACCCGGTCGGCGCCGCAGACCGCGAACCCCTTCGCCTCGACGACGTCGAACGCCCGCAGGCTGCTGCCGAAGCAGTCGATCGTGACGGTCGCGGTGTTGCCCGCGAAGGTGGCCGACTTGAACTCCGGGCTCCGGTACGGGAAGTTCCGGCCGTAATCCTTCACCAGGGCCCAGCGCACGAGGCGGGAGGCGACGTCGTACTTGTTGCGCGGGTGGATGTCGCGGCCCTCGCCGATGTCGATGATCACGGCCTGGCCGGTGTTCGGCAGCTTCAGCGTGCGCGTCTGCGCCTCGCGCAGCTCGGCCCAGTCGCTGTCGCCCGGCCTGGCGGCCTCGGCTTTGAAGTCGGCCAGCTGGACCCAGTAGAAGGAGAAGTCGCCCTGCCCCTGCTCCTTGCGCCACTGTTCGATCATGAACGGAAACAGCTCGCGGTACTCGTGGGCGCGGCCGGCGTTGGACTCACCCTGGTACCAGATCACGCCCTTGATGCCGTAACCGAGAGTCGGATACACGACGCCGGCGAAGATGTTGCCGGGCCGGGCGTTCCCCGTGAGCCAGTCCACGGGCGCCCGCGGCGCGGGCTGTTTCTTCGCCTTCGCCTTGGCGGCGTCGGCCTTGAACTTCGCCTGCTGGGCGGCGAAGTCGGCCCGACCCTTTTCCGAGGTCAGGTCGGCCTCGCGCTTGCGGGTCGACTCCATCAGCGCGGCGAAGCGCGGCTCGCGCTCGAGGGTCTCGCGCCGGATCCACGCCTCGGCGGCGGAACCGCCCCAGGCGTTGTCGATCAGGCCGACGGGCACGCCGAGGATGTCGTGCAGATAGCGGCCGTAGATGTAGCCGATCGCGCTGAAGCTCTTCACGTTTTCCGGATCGGCGATCTCCCATTTGCCGTTGAAGTCCGTCTTCAACTCCTGCGTGCCGACCTGCGGCACGGAGACGATGCGGAGGTTGCGACGGTTGGCGCCTGCGCCCTCGAGGTCGCCGGTGTAGGTCTGCCCGAGCGTCCACGCCATGTTCGACTGGCCGGAGCACATCCACACCTCGCCCACGAGCACGTCGGCGAGCGTGCGCTTCGACGTGCCGCTGATCGCCAGCGTCTGCGGTGTCGCGTTCGCCGACACCGGGTTGAGTTTCACCGTCCAGCGGCCGTCGTTGCCCGCGGTGGCCGTGTGGGTCTGGCCGGCGAACGTGACGGTCACCCTGGTCCCGGGCGTGTCCCAGCCCCAGATCGGGTTGGCCTGCTGCTGTTGCAACACCATGTGATCGCCGATGATGGCGGGAAGCTTCAGCTCGGCGTGGAGCGTGGAAGCGAGAGCGAGCCCGAAGGCCAGAGCGACGCGGAGTGGATTCATAGGGTAGGAAATGGCGGGCGACCCGACCGGCACGACGCCGGAGGCGGGTGGCGAACCGTGAAGCCTTTCGTTGCACCAACGTTCGGCGCGAAGCAATCCCCCATCGCGCCCGGCAGCCGCGGCCATTGTGAACGGACAATTTCCGTCTCGCCGCTTGCGGACGCGGCGCACGCCCGCCAAGGTGACCCTCTGCCGAGCACATGAACGGATACCGCGACTGGGGCGCCCCCTCCGAAGACCACCAACCCGTCACCTATTGGCGCGGTTACCCGGTCTATCTGTCGCATCTGGTCGTGGTCGCGTACTGCGTCTTGATGATCGTGACCGCCTTGGGCGGGGGCCACCTCGTGCCGATGCTGACCTGGCTCGATTTCAGCAGCGAGCGCGTGCTGGCGGGCGAGGTCTGGCGGGTGATCTCGTACGGCTGGTTCAATCTGCCGAGTCTGCGCTTCGCCTTCGACATGCTGATCATCGTGTGGTGCGGCCGCGAACTGGAACGGACCTTCGGCCGCCGCGGCTTCGGCCTGCTCTACGCCGGCATCTATCTCACCGCGCCGGTCGTGCTGACACTGGCCGGGCTGGTGCGGCCGACGTCGCTGGCCGGACAGCCGGGCGGGCTGGCGCTGTTCGTGGGCTTCGCGACCCAGTTCCCCGGGCTGCCCGTCTTCTTCAACCTGCTGGCCAAGTGGGCCGCGCTGATCCTCGTGGGTATCTTCACCCTGATCGCCCTGGCGGCCCGCGACTGGACCTCGCTCCTGTTGCTCTGGGCCACGTGTGGTTTCGCCCACGCGTTCGTGCGCCATCAGCAAGGCGACCTGCCCCTCCCCTCGTTCCGACTCTTCCGCCGGCGCCCCCAACTCCGCGTGTTGCCCGATCTCCCGAAGAAGGAGCCCGCACCTCCGCCCCGCACCGTGCGCGAGCAGGCGACGATGGCCGAGGTCGACGCGCTGCTCGACAAGATCGCCGTCTCCGGCATCGGCAGCCTCACGCCCCAGGAACGCGCCAAGCTCGAGGCGGCGCGCGAGGGACTGATGAAGCGGGGCGCAGGCCGCGGCTGAGTTTCGCAGGCTCGCCCGCGAAAGTTTTTTCCGTCCGCGGCATCTCCACGCTTCCCTTGGGGGCGCAACGCTTTCATTTTGTTGCGCAATGATCACCCCTCGTTCGCTCACCCGCCGCGACTTCCTCGTCAGCTCGGCGGCCGCCCTCGTCACGTCGCGCCTCGCTTTCGGTGCCGCCAGCGCGGCCGAGCCGATCATCGATATCCACCAGCACACGAACTACGGCGGCCGGCGTAACGCCATCTTCGAGCAGATCGCGCCTGCGCGCAGCGACGCCGAGCTGGTCGCTCATCAGCGCGCGATGGGGGTCACGAAGACCATTCTCCTGCCGGCGGGCCGGCCCGTGCAGCGCCCGTCCACGCACGCCGGTGCGTCGAACGGCCTCAACGGCACGGTCAGCGGCAACGAAGCCGTGCTCGCGCTGGCGCGCCAGTACCCCGGCGAGTTCGTGTTCGGTGCGAACGAAGTCAGCGACCTCGACGAAGCCCCGCAGGAGGTCGAGAAGTACCTCCAGCTCGGCGCGTGCATCATCGGCGAGCAGAAGTTCGGCGTCGAATGCGACTCCGCCGCCATGCAGAAGCTCTACGAACTGGCCGCGGCGTACAACGTGCCGATCCTGATGCACTGGCAGCACGGGACCTACAACCACGGTTTCGAGCGCTTCCACACCATGCTGAAGAAGTATCCCAAGGTGAACTTCATCGGCCACGCGCAGACCTGGTGGGCCAACATCGACAAGGAATACCGGAACGACGCGAAGAACCTGTATCCAAAAGGCAAGGTCACCGCCGGCGGGCTCACCGACCGCTATCTGCGCGACTACCCGAACATGTACGCCGACCTGTCCGCCGGCTCCGGCGAGGGGGCCTTCAGGCGCGATCCCGACCACGCGCGCGCGTTCCTCGCCCGGCATCAGGACAAGCTGCTCTACGGCAGCGACTGCAACGACAAGACCGGCGAGGCGACGCTCTGCTCGGGCGCCCGTCAGATCGCGCAGGTGCGGCAGTTCTCGCCGTCGAAGGCGGTCGAGCGGAAAATTCTCTTCGAGAATTCGAAGAAGCTGTTCCGCTTCTGAGCGCCGCTCAACCAGGTCCTGGTAACACATCAATCCATAAACAGGAGGTCACAGAGCAGCGCAGAGGTCAGACGTTTCCGGTTTCTCCGCGTTCCTCTCTGCGATCTCCTGTAAGTTCCGATTGGTTTTTCAGAGGCTGCTTGAGCGTTGATTTGAATTTTTACTCGTCATGCTTCCTTCCCGCCTGATCGCCCTTGCCCTGCTCTGTCTCGCCGTGCGTGTCGCGGCCGCCGATGCCCGCGGATTCTCCGCCGGCGCGCACGCCCAGGACATCACACCCACGAACTTCCCCGCACCGGTCAACGGCGGCATGAAGGGCGCGTTCGCGACCAAGGTCACGGACCCCATGCACGCCCGTGCGGTCGCGCTGAGCAACGGTCCGACTACGCTGATCTTTTGCGTTGTCGACTCGTGTCTCATCCCGCGGGAAATCTGCGAATCCGCCAAGGCGATCGCGGCCCGGGCCACCGGTGTGCCCGCGGCGCAGATGCTGGTCAGCGCGACGCACTCGCACAGCTGCGCGGCGATGACGCCTGCATTCCAGAGCGATCCCGACCCGGGCTATCTCCACACGCTGCCCGCGCGGATCGCCGAGGCGCTGATTCGCGCGTACCGCAACCTCGAGCCGGCCGAGATCGCTTGGGGCAAGGACAGCGACCCGACGCAGGTCTTCAATCGCCGCTGGTTCATGAAGCCGGATCAGACCTACGAAAACCCCTTCGACAGCACCGCTGATCGCGCGCTGATGAATCCCGGTTTCAAGAGTCCGCGGGTCAGCCATCCAACCGGCCCGGTCGATCCCGAAGTAAGCCTGCTCGCGGTCCGCGCGAAGTCCGACCGCCGCCCCATCGCCGTCCTCGGCAACTACAGCCTGCACTACGTCGGCAACGTGCCGGCGATTTCGGCGGACTACTTCGCAGCGTTCGCGCGCGAAATGGGCCGCCGCCTCGGCGCCGGCGACGCTCGCTACTCGGGCAAACCGGCCTTCGTCGGCATCATGAGCAATGGCACGAGCGGCAACATCAACAATGCCGACTACGCCAACCCTGCCCCGGAGCGCAGCCAACCGGGCGAGAAGATCGAGATCGTAGCCCGCAGCGTCGCCGATGCCGCCATGCGCGCCTGGGAAAAGTTGAAGTGGCAGTCAGACCTCGTCATGGCGTCACGCGAACGCGATCTCTCCCTCGGCGTGCGCAAAGCCACCGCCCCCGAACTCGAACGCGCCCGCCGGATCGTCGCCTCGACGCCGCGCGACAAGGACGGCCAGTTCAGCGATCGCAAGGCCATCTACGCGCGTGAAGCCATCGCGCTCGACGCGTATCCCGACCAGGTGCCGGTCAAGTTGCAGGTGCATCGCCTCGGCCGGCTCACCGTCGCCGCCATTCCGTGCGAAGTCTTCGTGGAAATCGGACTCGACCTGAAGAAGACCAAGCCGCTCGACGACCACTTCACGATTTCCCTGGCCAACGGCTACAACGGCTACCTCCCGACGCCCGAACATCACCGGCTCGGCGGCTACGAGACCTGGCGCGCCCGCAGCAGCTACCTCGAAACCGAGGCGTCGACCATCATCACCCGGAATCTGAAGGAAATGCTCGCCGAGGTCGCCCGCTAGGCTCCCGGCTCGCTTCCACAATTCGGTATTAGCAGGCGCACGCCGGACCGTGCGCCGAGGGGAGTATCGTGTCCGCCTCAACCGATCTGCAAGCAGCTCCAGATTAGCTGCTTGAACATTGCCCGTCCCATCTGGGGTTCATCCCCCAGCGCAGCGGTTAGTAGGCTGCCCCGAGTCCTCACCCTAGGCTCACTTATGGGTGTAAATGCCTAGTTTTTTCCATCGCCTTTTCGGGACAATAGGGTGTTGTCCTTAGCCACAAAGCCATCCGGCCTGCAAGAGACCTCCTCCGTCACCCCCAATCTCGCCGCTTACCTGATTCCGCTCCAACTGCTCCGTCGCCGTCATCCCACCATGCGCTACCAAAATGATCCGACGTTATGGGGACGCCCGGCTGAACCCGATGCCGCGGTTCTTCCGGTCTGGAAACGCACGCTCGATCTCGCCTGCTGCCTCGCCGCACTGCCCGCGCTCGGCTTCGCGACCCTGTTCGCCGCCGTGATGGTACGCATCTTCTCCCCCGGCCCGGTCTTCTTCCGCCAGGAGCGCATCGGCTACCGTGGCCGGCCCTTCCTGCTCTACAAGTTCCGCACGATGCACGCCGGGGCGAGCACGTCGACGCACCAGTCGCATTTCACGCAGCTCATGCGCTCCAACACCCCGATGCAGAAGCTGGACGGCAAGGGCGACGCGCGGCTCATTCCCGGCGGCTGGCTGCTCCGCGCGCTGGGCCTCGACGAGCTGCCGCAGATCATCAACGTCCTCCGCGGCGAGATGTCGATCGTCGGCCCGCGGCCGTGCATCGCGTATGAGTTCGAGCACTACACCGACCACCAGCGGACGCGCCTGAACAGCGTGCCCGGCCTGACCGGCCTGTGGCAGGTCTCGGGCAAGAACCGGACGACCTTCGACGAGATGATCAGCTTCGACATCCACTACGGGCAGACGAAGTCGCTCGGCCTCGACCTCTGGATCATCGCCCGCACGATTCCCGCCCTCTGCATCCAGGTCGCGGATACGCGCCGGAACCGCCGGGCCGCCCAGCCCGCGGCGCCGCGCGCCGCCGCCGTGGAAAAGCCCATGGCCGTCCGGCTCGAGTTCAGCGAGCAGCGTGCGCGCGGCTGAGCCGGCCGGGGCCACCCCGGGCGCGCCGGACTCCAGTCCGGCAATTCGTGCCGGCGGCCGGGCTGGAGCGCGGCACTCCCAGCGCCCCTAGTACGCCGTCTCCGGCGGCCGGATCATCTGCCACAGGGTGCGCACGATGATCTGCAGATCGAGTCCCACCGACCAGTGGCCGATGTAGAAGAGGTCCCAGTACACGCGCCGCTTGAGCATGTCGGGCTCCAGGATCTCCCCGCGGTAGCCGAGGCTCTGCGCGAGTCCGGTGATGCCCGGTTTCACGAGGTGCCGGGTGCGATAGCCGCGCGCCTGTCGGCGAAACTCCTCGTCGAGCAACGGCATGTACGGCCGCGGGCCGACGACGCTCATGTGGCCGCACAGCACGTTCCAGAACTGCGGAAATTCGTCGAGGCTGCGCCGCCGCAGCACGCGGCCGAACGGAAAGATGCGCACGTCCCCGGCCCGCGCCTGTTGCGACTCCGCCGCGGCGTCCTCCGGACCAACGCGCATCGAGCGGAACTTCAGCATCCGGAAGACTTCACCGTGCTGTCCACGCCGCTCCCGCACATGAAACAGCGGTCCCGGCGCCTGCCACCGCTGCAGCAGCCAAACCAGGGCGCAGAGCGGCGGCAGCACCAGCACCACGACGGGCACCGCGAGCGCGAGATCGAGGGCGCGCTTGATCATCCGGTTGATCGGATCCTCCAGCGGCTCCTCCTGCAGCGTGTAGAAATGTCGTCCGTCCTCGATCGTGGGCACGAGCGGATGCGTGTAGCGCTCCGCGAGATCGTTGTGAATGAGCAGCCGGCAGCCGTGTTCCTGGCAGAGCTCGATCGTCCGGCGCGCCTCGTCGTCGCTGGCCGGCAGATGCAGCAGGACGACCTGCGCCACCTGGCGTTCCTGCAGCACGCGCGGCAGGTCGCCGCTCCGCCCCAGCCAGGGCATCGGCAAGCTCGCCGGATTCGCCGGCGGGGGCTCGTCCGTGAGGAGTCCGAGGCAGTGCACCCCGAGCGGCTCCTTGTGTGCGATCCACTCGCCAAGCCCGTCGAGCGCCGCGATCCGGCCGACGAACACGGTGGGCAGATGGTGATCCCGCGGAAACACGAGGCAGGCCAGCCGCGACGGCAGCCAGAGGTGCACCACGGTCAGACCGAGCCAGCACCACACGAGCCACGTGCCGAGAAACAGCCGGCTGATGCTGCGATCCTGCGTCGCGAACATCAGCGTGAAGATGAGCAGCGCCATCAGCGCCACTTGCCGGCCGGCCAGCCGCGCCGCCTCGACGAGTTCCAACCGGTGAAAGCGGCCGATCAGCGGCGACAGGCTGCGGATCGAGAGCACCAGGGCGCCGACCACGCAGAGCAGATACGGCACGAGGTTCACCTCCCGCGTCAGCCGGATCACGGGCACGAAGCGCAGCACGAATTCCGCGTAGACCCAGAAGCCGAGTCCCACGCCCAACGTGGTCACGCCGGCATGGAGATGGGCGAGTCCGCGCGCGCGGGTGGAGATCATTCCGGGGCCTTATGGGGCGAGCGGACGCGGGCGGCAAGCGCGTGACGGCGCGGCCTGCGCTGGCGGCCCG
>Ga0255338_1005684_pt1 | contig 11237 bp, 6 predicted proteins | sample MeOH1_35cm_T4_19_FD_203715 | JGI IMG/M metagenome (GOLD analysis project Ga0255338, IMG submission 203715) | Sandy soil microbial communities from University of British Columbia, Vancouver, Canada - MeOH1_35cm_T4_195 | ecosystem: Engineered > Artificial ecosystem > Sand microcosm > Unclassified ... | reverse complement strand
TGAAGCGTAATGCGTAATGCGCAACCACTCTCCCCCCATTACGCATCACGCATTACGCATTACGCTTCACGCGCCCAACACCCAACACCCTTCCCCTTCAACATATGCCGAAAATCACCGTTGCCACCATGACCTGGGCTCACAACCCGTCGGAGTCGGACCTGTTGGCCGCTTCCATCGAAAGCCTCACCCACTCCGAACTGCCCATAGTCATTGCCGACGGAGGCTCCATCGAGGGATTCACGGACCGCCTGCGCGCCTGCCCTCATGTGAGCACCGTGATGCCGCGCCTCGGGCCGGGTCGCCTCGTGGGCCAGATCGAGGCGGCGATGGCCGGAGCGGCGAAACAACAGCCGGACTACGTACTCTACACCGAGCCGGACAAGCAGTGGTTCTTCACCGAGCGCCTGGCCGGCTTCCTGGCCGCGGCGGAGCGGCAAGCGGGCGCGGGCGTGATCCTCGCCAGCCGGGATGCCGCCAGTTTCGCCACCTTCCCGGCGGGTCAGCAGCTCACGGAGAGCCTCTTCAACCGCCTCGCCGCCGATGCCCTCGGCGTCACCGGCGATACCCTCTACGGCCCCATGCTGGTCCGCACCGACGTGGTAGAGCAGATCACCGACCTCCACGAAGACATAGGCTGGGGCTGGCGACCTTACCTGATGGCGGTCACCCTCCGCCTCGGCAACTCCCTCGTCTGCGTAGAGGGGGACTTCCAGTGCCCTGAGCACCAGCGCGGCGAAAACGAGTCCGCCACCCGCATCTATCGCATGGAGCAGCTCGCCCAGAACGTCCGCGGCCTGGCCCAGGGCCTCAAGATGGATATCTCCCATCCCTTGTTCCACATCTGATCCCCGGCGCAAGGGTATCCCGGTACCGGGAACGTAATACGTGATGCGTAATACGTAATTGCCTACCCCCAGTGCCCCCAACACTCCCGCATCACGCATTACGAATTACGCATTACGCATTACAAATCACCACCCCGATGACCCACCGTCACATCGTAGCGTTTGGCGGGCTGCGGCCCACTCCCGGCCGCGTCCATCCAATCGTGGACTTCATCCTGGACCTGACCGGCAAGCCGCGCGCCCGCGTGGCGATCCTCCCCACGGCCACCGGCGACGCGGCGGAAAGCCTGCAAAGTATCTACGCGCGCCTCCCGCCGGACCGCGCCGAGCGCTCGCACCTCGCCCTCTTTAACCGGAGCATCGCGGATATCCGCGGCTACCTGCTCAGCCAGGATGTCATCCTGGTGGGCGGCGGCAACACCGCGAACATGCTTGCAGTCTGGCGCGTGCACGGCGTGGACGTGGCGCTGCGTGAAGCGTGGGAGGCGGGCGTTGTGCTGGCGGGCGGCAGCGCCGGCTCGCTCTGCTGGTTCGAGGGCGGCACCACGGACTCGTTCAACCTCTACGAGTTGGCCCCCATCCGCGACGGCCTCGGCTTCCTTCCCGGCACCCACTGTCCCCACTACGACGGTGAAGCCCAGCGCCGCCCCCTCTACCAACGCCTGATCACCGAAGGGCTGCCGGACGGCCTCGCCGTGGATGAGGACGCCGCCGCGCACTTCATCGGCACCGAACTGGTGGAAGTAGTCTCCTCGCGCGAGCCCGCCACCGCCTACCGCGTCGAGCGGAAGGACGGCCAGGCCGTCGAAACCCGCCTCGACGCCCGCCCCCTGCCCGCGGGACGCCCACTCCCCTGGACCGCAGTCAACGAAGACTAACTCAAGCACCGCCCACCTAGCCAGCGTGCGCCGAGCGTTCGCGCAGCCGCCAACGTAGCTCCCACCCCAGAGAACAGCCCAAAGTGGCGGCGTCTCGACGCCCTCCAGCGAGCCCCCGGCACGCCGAAGCGTCAACACCTCCCCAATCCTTAACTACGCCCCCGCCCGCGCCTGCTTCGTCATCCACGCGTCGAAGTCCGGCTTCGTATCCCGCAAGATCCGCAGGATCGATTGCCGCTCGATGACGTTCAGGTGCGCGAACTCCTTGGTGGTGTCCTTGCCGTCCAGGATCTCGGCGAACCGTCGGTAGACGTACTCCTTCACCTCCGCCGGAAGCCCGTTGAACGCCTCGGAGTAGATCAGATAGCTGCACGGATAACGGAACAGCCGCGTCTTTAGGTCGAACTGCCGCAGCGAGCGCCGCTCCTTATCCCACGGCCCCCGCGCCTCGAACTCCTTGGCGAACCCGGAAGTGCCGGAGATCGGCCCCGTGAGCGGCGCCTCGCCGGAGAACAGCAGCCCCCGCACCAGCGGCTCGCCCACGCTCCGGATGCGGCCCGTGGTGCTCTCGGAACGGAAGTCGGGCGCGCGTCCCAGCTCTTTGTTGATCAGCCTTTCGTACAGCAGCGCCTTGCGCGTCTCATGGTTGGCCTTGGTGATCAGGTTGTGCAGGTGCGTCTGGTGCTGCAGCACCGTAAGCGCCACCAGGTCGCTGTGCGGCGTGAGGTAAGGCGAAGGATCGAAGAACCGCTGCAGGTTGGTGATGTTGGCGCCCGCGGAGCGGTCCACCGTCTGCGCCTCCGCCTCGTTCTTCAGCAGCAGGTTGCCCAGGTGGTACTGCTGCCCGTTCGTGCCGGTCACATACCACCCGCCGTACCGCTCGCTGAGCGGGCTCTCATCCGTGGTGACGTACGACCCGAACGAAAAGAACGGCTGTCCGTCGCGCATGGTGTAGACGGAGCGGACCGTGTGGCCCGGCACGCCGCCGGTCAGGCCGGAGCTGTGGCAGGAGAGGCACTCGAAGTTCTGCCGCACGAACTTCTGGGTCGCGAACCGGTCCTGGTTCAGCGTGTAGAACGTCGCCCCAAGCTGCGGGTCCACGGCGGAGATCTCCACCACGGAGCCATCCTGCACCCACCCGATGTACACGTCGTCGTTGAAGTACAGCGCGCGCGGCGTCTGCGGCGAGATGCGGCTGGTCTGGAAGCTGGTCTTGGAGAACACCAGCACCTGTGAAGACACCGGCACGTCCAGCTCCCGCAGCACCGCCCGCAGGTAGCCGTTCTCCGCGTTGCGCTGGAGCAAGTGCCCCTTTTCCAACCGCTTCTGCAACTGTGCGACGACGTCCGTGGCCTCGGTCTGCGTGTAGTTGATCGGCTCGTCGTCGAACCCGTCTCCCGGCAGCGCCAGCGCCGCGCTCGCCCATGAGATTGCCGCTACCAGCAGCCCCCACCCCAGCATCGACCGCCGCCGCCCCACCCGCCTGTTGGTGCTCTCCATCCCAGACATCCCGCTCCCGACCCTCCCGGCTCTCAAAAGGACCCGAGCCGCTATGATCTACGCCCTTTATAGGATGCCCGGTTAGCCGCAAGTGAGGTTGGGATTCAGAAGAGTTGTCCCCTCCGTTGCAAAGAAGCACTGAAGTGCTAAGGAAGTGCTGGGGGAGGTCTCTCGTCGAACCCCACTAACCTCCGCGCCCGATTGCCCGGACTCTCGGAGCCATCCAGGCCCCACCCATCGACACCGTACCCGCTCACGCCAGAGCCGAGCGCAGAAAACGAAGAGAGCAGCGGAGGCGTCTCCGCTGCTCTCAATTCGGGTCCATTTGCGGCTAATGCCGTCCCGAGCCCGTCCCGGTAAAGCGAGGAAGTGCTACTTCTTCGCCACCCGGCTCTTACTCGGCGGCTGCTCCGAAGACCACACGGGCGCGTCGCCCAGCGCGATCTTCCGCAGCGGCTCCGGCACCCGCTTCTTGATGGCCACCTTCCACAGCAGGCTGTCCGTGATGCCCAGGTCCAGGCGAGCTTCCTGGAGGGAGCCATCCAGTTCGTAGCGGGACTTGATCCGCTTGTAGCCCACCAGCTTGGCGATCGGCCACAGGAACTTCGGCTTCACCAGCTTCTTGGTGTACGCCTCGGTGAACCAGCCCTGGCCCTCCACGTGCAGCTTGCCGTTCGCCTGGATCACGCCCTTGCCGTCCAGGTTCGCCTTCGGACCGCGCATCTTCACGCTGGAGAGGCGGACACTGCCGTCCGGGTGCAGGTTCATGTCCATGCTCAGCTCGTCGAACGGCTGCACCGCGTACAACTCGTCCACGTTTTCCACCGTCAATGCGCCGTCCCGTCCGGCGATGAACACGTCGCCGGCCAACTGCCGCGGCTTGCGGAGCGGGCCCTGCAGCGCCAGCGTCATCTCTCCGCGCCCACCGCGCAGCTTGTCCTTGAAGCCCGGCCACAGGTCGACCAGCGCCTCCAGCTTTTCCACGTTCGCACGCGCCTGCAGCTTCGCGATCCCATGATCGTCAGACGTCACCGTACCGGTCGCGGTGCCGACCGAGGTCTTCATCGTCAGCGCGGTCAGGGTCGTCAGGTGGTTGGTCCGCGTAAACGGGCTGCCCGCGGAGTAGACGGTGATCGGGCGCACCGGACCGCCCAGGATCTTCTGCGGCGGCATGAAGCCGGTATCCTGCAGGTTGAACCGGCCGGAAGCGGTCCGCGCCGGGTCGGTGCGGTTACCGGCGACCGTGGCTTCACCGGTGAAGGTGCCGCCGCTGAAGCCGCCCGGGATCGGCAGCAGCCGTCCGGCCCAGCCGCTGGCGTCTTCGAGCGTCCACTTCACCTGGAAGGTGTGCTGGGCTCCGGACGGCGTGCCCAGCCCCTTGATGCTTCCCGTCAGGGAGGCGTTTCCACCGTCCATCTTCAGCTCGGTCTGATCCAGCGTCGCCACTTCGCCGCGCCGGGTCATGTGCGTCGAGGCGGACTCGATCTTCAGCGGCATCGTCTGGCCCGGCGGGGTCCAGCGAAGGTTGTGCACCTCCGCGCGCCCGTCCATCTTCGCCAGCCGCTGCGATGCGGTCCCGGACAGCTCCAGCGTGCCGTTGAACTGGCCGCCTTCCGCGCTGCCGGGAATGGGCATCACGGCCGGCAGCAGTCCGGCCAGCGATGGTCCCTCGGCGGCGAAGCTGAAGTGGTGCGATGCCTTGCCGGTGCCGATCCCTTCCAGTTCGCCCTTCCCCGTCAGCCGCGCGCCCGGCGCCGTGGCGACCAGGTCGCTTAGCGTCACGCGGGTGCCCACGCGCCGGAAGGCGCCGCTGGCCTGCGTGATGTGCACGGCCTTCGCCCCGGCTCGCAGCGGGGCAAGCCCCACGTTGCGCAGCCCGAACGTGCCGGTCAGGTTCGCCGTGACCAGTTGGTCCAGCGTGCCGTCCAGGTTCACCTTCACGTCCAGGTCCCCGCCGTCGATGGGGGAGCTGGCATTCTTGTCACTCGCCAGGCGGGCGTTCGCCAGTGTCAGCGTGCCGGTCACCGGCGCCCGCTTCAGGTTGGCGAGCGCGCCCTTGATCTCGCCGTCCACCGTCAGCGTGCCGCCGCTCACCGGCAGCGCCTTCGCCAGTTCCCCGGCAATCTCGTGCCACGCCGCAGTGGAAAGCTTGAAGCGCGAGTCGAGACGGCCGTTCACCAGCGAGCCGCCCGCCGTGGCGCGGAAGCGCGGGGCCTGCCACACCACGTCTTCGAAGCGCGTGGCGCCGTCTTCATAGGTAAATGCGCCCGTGAGGCTCTTGATGCGCGCCTCTTCCGGATCGAACGGCAGCGAGCCTTGCGGCAGCACCGGCAGCGCGTCGGTGAGGCGCGCGGTGCCGGAGAGCGTCAACTTCGCCGGCGCGTCGGAAGGAGCGTCCACCGTGTACTTCGCGTCCAGCTTGCCGCCCTTCACGGGCGTCTGGTCCGTAAGCCAATGCGCCAGCACGCCCGCGTCGGAAGCGGCCAGTGTGCCGCTGCCGTGCAGCAGCCAGCGAGCGCTGCCCTTCGCCGCGGGGGTCGCCGTGCCGCTGCCGGAAGTGCGGAAATGCGGCGCCACGATCCGGTAATCCGGCACCAGCACCCGGTCCCCGTCCATCCGGAACGATGCGGAAGCGCTCTCCAGCGGGACCACCCGGCTCTTGCCGTGGAAGTCTACCCGGTAGGTCGCGCCGTTCAGCACGACCTTGCCGGTCATCGCCTTCTTGCCGGTGGCCGGCTCCGCGGGCAGCCGCGTGTCCACGGAAAGCACGCCGCCGGCGAGGCTCTTCGGCAGCCGTCCCTGGAGCGGCGGCAGCTGCTGCCACCGCTCGGAAACCAGGTGCGCGGAGCCGGAAACGTTTGCCGACTGGCTGAGGTTGGTCAGTAAGAGGTCGGCCGAGCCCGTGAACAGCTCCGAGTTGAGGCGCACGTTAGACAGGGCCAGCCGCTGGTCGTTCATGCGGAGCTGACCCGTCAGCTCGCGGATCGGCATGCGCCACCGTTCGGCGCCTTTGCCGGACGGCACGCTGGCGTCGAAGCCGTGGAACTGGAAGCTGCCGGTTCCGGTGAGCTGCTTCGGGTCCGCCGTGGGGCCGCTCGCCTGATACGTCAGCACTCCCTTGGAGCCTGCCGTGGCCGGGTCGATCCACTGCCAGAACGTCGCCTGCGGCAGCTGCTGGCGGAACGTGACGAGGCTGGAAAGACTGACGGTGCCGCGCGAGCTGAAGTGCCCCGCCTTCTCTCCTTGCGTCGGATTGACGGTGAGGTCGCCCTTCGCGGTCAACCCCTCCGCCGTAGCCACCAGGTTCCGCACCTGGAGCTGGTTGCCGGTGCGCACCACGTCGCCCTGCACCGTCTGCACCAGCAGCGGGTTCCCGTTCGGAGACGGCTTCATACTGAAGCCCTTCGCCTGGAAATGACCTTTAGCGGCCGACTCCGCCAGCGCCCCTACGGTCCCGTTTGCCTGGAAGTCGACGTTCGCCCCTTGCACCGACCAGTTGCCGGGAATGGGATTGCTGAACGCCAGCAACTGCGTGAGGCTGGCTACGGCCTCCGCCTTGGACGCGACGATCCGCCCGGTCGCCGAATACGGCCGCTCCGTGATCGGCTGGTCTGCCGTGCCGCCGACTCGTGCGTTGCCGGTCAACTGCAGACCGTTCCCCTGGATCTGGATGCCGCGCAGGTCCACCTCGTTGCGGCGCCACTTCACCTGCGCCTGCGCGTGCGTCCACGGCAGCACCGCCTGCGACCGCTGCACGAACCCGCGCGCCACCTGCACGATGCCGTCGATGCGCTCCAGCTCTCCGGAAGCCGCGTTCACCTCCACGTTGCCGCTCACGTTGCCGCTCAGCGCCCAATCCTTCGGAATGCCGAGTTGGGGTGCCAGCGTCTGCAGCGGCAGCTCCTTCACCTGTACCTGCATCGCCACTCCGCCGCCGCGGGCCACGTAGGTCCCCTGCGCATTGAGTCGCCCACCGCGGAATGTCGCGCCGCTGCGGGTTATTCGCACGCCCTGGGCGTCCCCAACGCCGCGCAGTTGCAGGTCGGTGGCTACAAGCCCCCCGCCCGTCCACTGGTTTGCTCCGGCTCGGAAACGGATCGCGTCCCCCCGCAGGTTCGCGACCAGGTCCACGCCGCGAATCGCGACCGGCTCGGCCCCGCCCGCCGGCTGGATCGTCGTCAGGTCGATCTTCGAGTCGTGCAGGCCCACCTGCCGTAGTCCCAGCTTCGCGAGCGAGCGCAGCGTAGCGGCGGCGTCGGTCTGTTTGGAGGCCGCTTCCGAAATCGGCAGCTTCCCGCGTACTTGCGCTCGGTCCAGGTGGAGCGCCTGGATCTTCAAATTTCGATGGAAAACCAGCTCCCACCAGTTCAGGTAGACGCGCGCGCGCTCTGCCACCAGCGGCGGCTCGGTTTCATCCGCGGCGGCCAGCACCCGCACGTTGTGCACGGAGAAGGCGCCCGGCGGCCACAAGCTCACCGTGCCCACCGTCACCGGCCGGCCGAGGACCGTGGAGAGGCGCGTGGAGAGGTACGCCGGCAACCGCTGCGCGGCAAACACCTGCGCCTGGTACACCGCGGCAGAGCCCCCGACGATCAAGATCGCCAGCAGCCAACCCCACAGCCCCCAGCGTTTATTCCGATTAATTCGTAGCTGTCTCACGCTTTACCACCTATCTCCCGGACCGGATCAGTAGGTGTTACCCTCATGCCTGATCTATCAGTCCCACGGCGCTCGGTTGGTTCACTGCAGCCGCCCAGACGCGCGCGCGCCGAGCTAAGGACACCGCTGCCGCAGGCAGCGATCCCTCTGATCGACGGAGGGGGACGGGGGATAGGTGTTGGGGATGGGGGACGAGGGAGGGGAGGTGGGGAGGGAGCGCCGTTTCCGGTACCCACCAAAGGTCCGGGCAACTTTTCGAACGGTATTGCCTTTAACCCCACTACGGTTCACTTAGGCACCGCGTTTGGGCAAGAAAGGCAACCCTAACTGTAGCGAACGGTCGCCGACCGTTCGGGCTACTGAGTCCGTGTAACTCCGCGCACTCTCGTACCCGTCCGCGGAGCCAGGCTTGGCGCAACAAGCTACGGGTTCGATTGTTCGAACGGTCGGCGACCGCTCGCTACAGGAGGGATTCGTCGTGCCATCGGGTTGCTGGGCACTAACCCGTGATTCTTAAGTGAACCGCATCGCCTCTAACACCCATCCCCAGCGCAGCTCACTCGAGATGCGCAAACCGGTCAGCAATCCCGCTGTCCCCGGAAAGGCCCTCGATGTAGCCCAGGTAGCGGCGCGCGTCCTCGTGGGTGGGGTCGAGCGCCAGCGCCTTGCGGAATTGGAACGCAGCCTCCGGCATCCGCTGCGCTTCGTAGAAAAGGATGCCCGCCGCCACGCAACGGCACACCTCCGCCCGTAGGAGCCGGGCGCGCAGCTCTTCGGCGTCGTTCAGCGCCAGGGCCTGCTGCCAGTGTGCCAGCGCGCTGTCCAGGTCGCCGAAGGTCTCGTGCTGGTCCCCGGCCAGCATCAGTTCTCGCGCCTGCTCCACGCAGAGCCGCCCCAGCGCCTCGCGGATATCCATCGCGCCCGGGTCCAGCCGCAGTGCCGAGAGCCACGCGGCGCGCGCGGCCTCCCATTCCCGGGCTTGCTCCAGTGCCGCGGCATTCTCCCGGCACGCGAGGAGCGCGCGGCAGCGATACTCCAGCCGCTCCTGGAACAGGTCCGCGTCCCACGGGAACGCGGCGGCGGCCTCTTCCAGTGTCTGCAGCGCATCCAGCAGCCGGCCGTCTTCCGCGTGCTCGTGCGCCTCTCGTCGCAGCCGTTCCAGCCACGCCGTCTCGATCTCCGCCAGTTCCCGCGCGAGGGGCAGGTCGTGCGGAGTCTCCTCCAGCGCGGGGAGCAGCAGCTCGCGCGCGTGGCGCAGGTCGCCCACCGCGGCGGCGGCCCGGGCCGTCTCTACGTCCCGGCCGCGCGGCCGGCCGGCGCCCAGCGTGGCCCGGCTGAAATCGACCTGAAACAGCACCGCCCCGCCTTGCGCGCACGAGATCAGCAGGTACTGCCCGTTCGGCGAGAGACTCACCCCGGTCGGGCGCGTTTCCAGCGCATACTCCCACACCGGGCTCCCGTCCGCCCCGAAGCAGGTCACCAGGTGGCTGCTCTCGTTGGAGCAAACGGCCGCCGCCCACTGCGCCTCCCGGTCCGTCGCCACCGCAATCACCGGAATGCCGACCGTGGTCCTCCACCGGAAGCCGCCGTCTTCGTCCACCGCGAGCACGGTTCCGGCCTCGGTCGCCGCCACGGGCCGCGCCCCGCTCGCCGGCAGCGCCAGGGCGGAGATCGGCTCCTCTTGATAGCACTCCCAGAGCGGCGTGCGCATCTGGTCCATCGCCAGCAATTGCCCGTTCTGCAGCCCCGCCACCACCACGTGCCCGTCCGCGGTCAGCGCCACGCGGTTGGGTGGAGTGCGCAGATCCTTCGTCCATCCCAGCCGCCCGTTCGCATCCCCGAACGCCAGCCCGTGTGTCGAAAAGACGGAGTCCGAGAACGAGCAGGCAAACCAACCGGTGTCCGGCGCCACGTGCACGTCCGTGTAGGTCACGCGCCGGTCCGGCATGAACCGGAGCTTCTTCCCGTCTCGGAAGAGGTAGAGGTCGTCCGCGGTGATCCCCGCCACGAAGCGTCCTCCCGCCAGGCCGTCGAACTTCTGGATCGTCTCCACGGAGATCGCGCCCGCCTCGCTCGTGGAGCCGTCCGGCTGCACGTCCAGCAACTGGTACGTCCGGCGCTCGAACTCGTCTGGCTTGATGAGCAGCACGCGCCCATCGTCCGCCACGTTGTGCTGGGCCACGGCCAGCAGGCCCCGGTACCGGTGCTGCCAGAGCAGGTTGACGGAGGCGACGCTCATCGCGACGACTCGCTCGCGTAGCGCTCGATCCGGAACACGCGGTGGTTGCCGGTATCCGCGAAGTAGACCGTTCCGTTCATTGCCACAGTGACCCCGGCGGGCGCGGAGAATGCCCCCTCGTTGGCGGCGCTGGAGAGGATCTGGAGCGTGCGCCCCTCGGCGTCCAGGATCTGGAGCCGGTGATTGCCCGCCTCGGCCACATAGATGCGCCCCTCGGCATCCAACGCCAAGTCCTGCGGCTCGTTGAACTGCCCGGCCCCGTCGCCGCGGGACCCGATAACGCCTTCGATCTGGAACATCGAGTTGAACACCAGGATCACGTGCCGGAACCGGTCCGCCACGAAGATGCGCCCGGCTCGATCCACCGCCACCCCCTGCGGGCTCCCAAAGAAGGCGCCGCCTGTGGGGGTCTGCGCGATGAGGCCCAACGGCTGCCCATAGCGAGTCCACTTCGTCACGCGCCGGTTCCCCGCGTCCGCGATGAACAGGTTGCCGCACGGCCCCAGCGCAATGCCCGTGGGCCCCTGGAACTGCGAGAGCCCGCCTCCCGGGCCGCCGAACTGGCCCAGGTGCTCCCCCTGGCTGTTGAAGGCCTGCACCCGCGAGTTGCCCTGCTCCAGCGCGAAGATCCGGTAGTCCAGATCCACCACCACCGCCTGCGGGTTCAGGAACTGCCCCGGGCGGCTGCCGCGCGTACCCAGCGGCGTCACGTCCCCCTGCGGGCTGATGCGCTGGACCCGGTGGTTGTATGAATCGGCGACATACAGGTTCCCGGCGATGTCCACCGCCAGCCCGCCCGGCGCCGCAAAGTGCCCCCAGCTGTTTCCGGAAGAGCCGATCCGCTCCGTCACCCGCCACTTCGGCAGCCGGGTTGCGGCCGTCACGCGCGGAGCCGGCCCATGCGTGATGGCCGGGATGTAGCTCTCTACCGGCTCCGGAGCACGCGCCGGGGGCGGAGCCGCGGGGCGAGGCGGCCGGGCGTCCCCAATTTCCAGGAAGTCGAAGCGGTTGTCAGACATGCAGAGGTCAGGCACAGGAGGATAACCCTTAATTCACCGCCCAGGGGGTCTTACTCCTGTCACAACGGCCCGCGCGGCGGAAACGGTACGGCGC
>Ga0255338_1005683_pt1 | contig 11237 bp, 11 predicted proteins | sample MeOH1_35cm_T4_19_FD_203715 | JGI IMG/M metagenome (GOLD analysis project Ga0255338, IMG submission 203715) | Sandy soil microbial communities from University of British Columbia, Vancouver, Canada - MeOH1_35cm_T4_195 | ecosystem: Engineered > Artificial ecosystem > Sand microcosm > Unclassified ... | reverse complement strand
CCGATGGCCTGCTGCTGAACGGCAGCTGGCCGGTCAAGAGCGGAAAGGAAAGCTGATCACACCGCCCAGCCCCCTTGCCCGGCGTGCCGGCGCGACCGCCGCGCTCTTCGCGCTCGGCCTGTCATGCGCACTCGGGCCAGCCCTCGCCGAGGTCAAGCTCACCGCGCGCGAGATCGCGCGGACATTGTTTCAGCTCGCGCCGGGCGTGCGCGCCGATCTCGGCGGGCGGGATCTGCGCGAGCTCGATCTCAGCGGCCTTGACTTCCGGCGTGCGCGTCTCGCCGGCAGCGACCTCTTCGGGGCCGATCTCGTGCGCGCCGACCTTTCGGGAGCCGATCTGCACGGTGCCCGGCTCGACCGGGCGGTGATCATCGGCACGGATTTCAGCGGCGCCGATCTCTCCGGCGCGACCTTGCTGCTGCCGACCGCGGTATCGAGCCTGTCCTATGACGCCAGCGAAGCCCCACGCTTCCGCAATGCCAATCTGGCGCGCACCAAGATCGTGGCGCATCTGAGCGGCGCCGATCTCAGCGGTGCCGATCTCACCGCGGCGGTATTCAATCATGCCGATATGCGCGGAACGCTGATGATGGCGCTGCGTACGGAGCTTTTCGGCTGCGACCTCACCCGTGCCGCCCTGCGCCAGACCGACCTGACCGGCATCGTCCTGCGCTTCGCGAAGCTGCGCGATGCCGATCTGACCCGGGCGGTGCTGGTCAATGTCGATCTCTCCAAGGCCGATCTCACCGGCGCGGACCTGACGGAGGCGGAGCTGACCGGCGTCGATTTCGACGGCGCGATCCTGACCGATGTGAAGGGGCTGGAGACCGCCAAGGGGCTCGCTCTGGCGCGCAATCTCGACAAGGCGGTAAGGTAGCGCCCCAAACCCGTTTGCGGGGACGCGCTCGTGCCGCTGCTCGATCGATCCCGTCACAATGCGTTGATTGCGGTCGCGATCGCGCCGCTGCTGCTTCGCGCCGGGGATGGCGGCGCCCAGCCGCAACGCAGCGTCGATACCGCGCTCATCCTGGCCGTCGACGTCTCGAATTCCGTCGATGCGCGCCGTTATCGTCTGCAGACCGGCGGCATTGCCGATGCGCTGGAAGACACCGCTGTCCAGGAGACCATCCTCGGCGGGCCGCGCGGCGCCATCGCGGTCAGCGTCATCCTCTGGGCCGATCGGCCCTATCTTTCGATTCCCTGGGTGAGGATCGCCAGCGCGGCCGATGCGAAGGCGCTGGCGGGCCGGGTGCGTCGCCTCGCGCGGCAGGGCGGCGAGTTCACCTGCGTCGCGCAGATGATGCGCTTCGTGGCCGACAAGATCACGCCGCAGATTCCCGTAAAGGCTACCCGCGTCGTGCTCGATGTGTCGGGCGACGGGCAGGAGAATTGCAATCCCGGCCTCGCTCCTGCCGCGGTTCGCGATGAACTGGTCGGGCTCGGCCTGACGATCAACGGGCTGCCGATCCTGGAAGGCGGGCAGGCGGCGACACTGGCGGGTTGGTATCGCGACAATGTCATCGGCGGGCCGGGCGCCTTTCTCCAGCCGGCAGAAAGCTTCGAGGATTTCGGCCGCGCCTTCCGACAGAAATTCATGACGGAGATCAGCGGCTTGCCGGGCGATCCCCATCGGTCGTCCGCGCCGCAAAGCGCACAAATGCAGCGATGACGTAGCCGCGTCGTCGGTATCTGGCGCCGCATCCGCGCGGTTGGTTGCGTTTGCAACGGACTGCCGGCGGGTGTAGGCTCCCGACGCTTTCGTTAGCGAAGGCTGGCCACGATCTGGAGAAACCGATCATGCGCAAGTGGAAAAAGCCCGCGATCATTGAAGTATCCGTCGGCTGCGAAGTGACGTCTTACGCCCCGGCGCAGCTCTGAACCTGCGTATCTGAAAAGCTGATCACGGCCTGCGACGGGAGGGTGTGCGCATCCGAGCCGACCGCAGGGGTGCGGAAGCTGACTCGTCGACGCCCCGCCCTCTCAACGAGGGGCGGGATGCTGATTTGTACGTTTGTGCGCGACGCTGGCATTCGCGCGAAGCGCACCGCCTGAAACGAGCCCATGCCATGCGCTCGCCGCCCATCGACGGGCAGCGCTACACCAACTCGAACTGGGCGCGAGGTGACGTGAATCGGCACGCCGCGCCCAGATGTGCTGCGCCCAGATCTGGCCGCATCGACCGGGTGGTCGTCGCTGGCGCTGTTGTGCGCCCTTTCGGGGATGTGCGGATTTTGCGCGAGGCGAACGCCGAGACCATGAACGCCGACACGACGAAGACCGATATCGCCGCCATCGTCCCGGCGCTGCCGCGCGGCGTGAGGTTCCGTTTCGACGAAAGCCGTGGGCAATGGTTCCTTCTCGGCCCGGAACGCGTCTTCGAGCCCGATGAGACCGCGGTCGAGATCCTGCAACGTGTCGATGGCGTGCGCAGCATCGCGGCCATCGCACAGGATCTCGCGATGGCCTTCGAGGCCGATCGCGACGAGATCGCCTCGGATGTGACGCTCTTTCTCCGCGGCCTCGCCGATCAGAGGATGATCGATCTGTGAGCGATGTCGAGACGCTCCCCCGTGCCGCCCAGGCGCGGCCCGAACTGCCGCCGCCGATGGGATTGTTGGCGGAACTCACTCATCGCTGCCCCCTGCGCTGCCCCTATTGCTCCAACCCGCTCGAGCTCGACCGGCGCTCGAGCGAGCTTTCGACCTCCGAATGGAAGCGGTTGATGGACGAGGCCGCGGCGCTCGGCGTCCTGCACATCTATTTCTCCGGGGGGGAGCCGATGCTGCGGCGTGACATCGCCGAATTGGTCGCCCACGCACACGATGCCGGGCTCTACACCAACATGATCACCTCCGGCGTCGGCTTTCAGCAGGCCGTGCTGGATGCGGTGGCGGAGGCCGGGCTCGATCATATCCAGCTTTCCGTCCAGGCCGTCGATGCGCAGACCTGCGACCGCGTCGCCGGCTACGAGGGCGCGCTGCAGCGCAAGCAGGCCGTTGCCGCAGACATCGCCCGGCTCGGATTGCGCCTTACCGTCAACGCCGTGGTGCATCGGGAGAACGTCCACCAGATCCGCGACTTCGTGCAGCTCGCGGAAGCCTGGGGCGCCGCCCGCATCGAGATCGCCCATGTGCAGTATTACGGCTGGGGTCTGGTCAATCGCGCCAGGCTGATGCCGACGCGCCGGCAGGTCGAGGTGGCGATGGCGGATGTCGAGGAGGCGAGGGGCCGCACGGCCGGGCGCCTCGTCATCGATTGCGTGCTGCCTGACTATTATGCCCGCTATCCGAAGGCCTGCATGGGCGGATGGGGCGCGCGGCTGATGAACGTCACGCCGTCGGGGCGGGTCTTGCCCTGCCATGCTGCCGAGACCATCGCGGGATTGACCTTCGAGAATGTGCGCGACTTGAGCCTGTCGGAGATCTGGTATCGCAGCGCCTCGTTCAATGCCTTTCGCGGTACGGACTGGATGAAGGAGCCCTGCCGCAGCTGCGCCCGCAAGGAGCTGGATTTCGGCGGCTGTCGCTGCCAGGCCATGGCGCTGGCCGGCGATGCCTCCGCGACCGATCCGGCCTGCTCATTGTCGCCGCTTCACCAGCAGGTCGTCGCGCTGGCGGAGGCCGACGCAGCCTCCGGCCGCAGCGACTTCATCTATCGGGGCTATCAGGGAGTCTGACGAGCCGCCCGGTGCGAGCAGCTCAGATGTCCCGCTCGTCCGTGCTGCCGCAGCGCCAGCGAACGACGCGCCAATCGGGGTGCTCGCCATTCCATTGCGCCACAAAGGGAACGGCGCTCATCATGCATTGGCGCGGCGATGCGCTGATGCGCTGCGGAATGCGCTCGTCATGGCAAATGGAAGGGGCGCTGATCAGGCAGACGGAAACGATGATGGCGAACATCCATGGTCCTTATAGTCGGGCGGCCTGGCAGGCTCCCATGACAAGACGGTGCCGGGCCCGTGCTGCGAGGTAGGCGGATGAGCCCTAAACACTACAGCGTTTTTCAGCAGGACGCGAGTACGGGGCGGAGCGGCGCAGCTGAGCGATCACAACTCGGGAGATTGCGACCTCTCCTCTTCGGACTGGAGGATGCCCGCGAGATGGCCGCTACCAGCTGCCCCGAAGAGGCCAAAGCCCGCATTCGGTTCGATCCCTCGTCTCTGGATCGCAGAGGGTGGAATGCCGTAGCGCTTCTTGAAGAGATGCGTGAAATGCGACGAGCTGCTGAACCCCCAGGAGAAGGCGATATCAGTCAGCGTCTTGCCTGATTTCGGCCCGAACTCCAGCTCCTCACGGCACCGCTCCAGGCGCTTCTGCCAGATATAGCCGGTGATCGTCGTGCCCTCTTCGGCGAACGACATGTGCAGATAGCGTTTCGTGCAATCCAGCGCCGCGGAGAGCTGCTCGATGTTCAATTCCGGGTCGCTCAGGTTCTCGCGAATGAGCGCCTTGATGCGGGAGGTGAGCGCCTCGCGCCCCGACGGCCTGAAGGCAGTCTCCGAGAGGAACGGCAGCAGCACGAGGTGGAGCAGGGCCACGGCGACTTGCAGCTCGCAGGCCGGCGACAGCGTCGGCGCCTGGTTGAACGCCGATATGACGAAGTCATGGGCGAGGCGGGCCGCGCCCTCCCGCGCCGAATGCTGCTGCGCGTAGAGCGGGCCGGGTGGCATGCCGCGCTGCTCCACCAGCGACCGGGGGATGATGACGACGTGGTGCTTCGTCAGCGCCGGGCTGGTGATCACATGGGGCCTCGAAACATCGTAGAGCAGACAGTCGCCCGGGGAGACGACCAGGCGCCGGCCGTCCTGCTCGAAGAGCGAGGTGCCACAGGTCTGGAAGAGGACCTTCACGACAGGCTGCGCGCCGGGCTCGGTTCCCGAGGCGGGATGCGCGATCCGGTGCTGGCTGACCTCGATCTGGCAGAGCCTCAGCCGCCAGATCGCCGCGTAGTCGATATGACCGTCGAGGGTTCCGGCGCGGAAGGGATCCACACGAAGCCGGCCGCAAAGCGTTCCCAACGCCTGCGCCCAGTAATCGGGCCGCAGCGAAGCCGGCGCAGTCGAGGTGTTCCAGGACACGATCGAGTTGCTCATCGTCGCTCGCCCGCAAGGCTCCGACGGCGCCAATATACATCGCAACTTCAGCGCGAGGAATGTCCTTCCGGAGCCTTTCGGCGCAGCACCTTCCCGGACAGACAAGCGACCCTTCCCTGCAGGACAAGCGTCGCCACGAGAAAGGTACAACACTGCGCGGCGGACGTGCGCCATCAGACGCACGTAAACGAGACCGGATTGTCAGGCGCAGCCATGATCGGCCGGCGCCTGACCATACCGGCGACAGGGAGGGAAGAGATCATGCCGGAAGCCGTCGCCATCCACCCTTCCATCGACCGCGGCCTCCCACCCGCCGCTGCCGATTTCGCCGGGGGGACGCTGGTCTGCAAGTGCACCGACCGCCCCGTGAAGGTGCGCGTCGAGTCGCAATCGGCCCATAATCACGCCTGCGGCTGCACAAAATGCTGGAAGCCCCCGGGAGCGCTCTTCGCGATGATCGCGGTCGCTCCGCGCGACAAGGTCACCGTGGTCGAGAATGCGGACAAGCTGGAGATCGTCGATCCATCCGCCACGATCCAGCGCTATGCCTGCAAGGGATGCGGCGTCCACATGCTCGGGCGGATCGAGAAGAAGGACCATCCGTTCTACGGCCTCGACTTCATCCACACTGAATTGTCGCCGCAGACGGGCTGGGCCGAACCGGGATTCGCGGCCTTCGTGTCGTCCATCATCGAGTCGGGGGCCGACCCGAAGAACCAGGACGCGGTGCGAGCACGCCTTCGCGAGCTACGCCTCGAGCCCTATGATTGCCTGTCGCCACCGCTGATGGACTTCATCTCCACGCATATCGCCAGACAGACGGGCGTCCTGAAGTCCTGATCGCGATTGCCTTGGAGGGACCGGTCATGAAGACACGCGCCGCCGTGGCCTGGGAGGCTCGCAAGCCGCTGACGATCGAAACGGTGGAGATCGGTGGTCCGAAGGCCGGGGAGCTCCTCATCGAGGTGATGGCGACCGGCATCTGCCACACCGACGCCTACACCCTCTCCGGCATGGATTCGGAGGGCAAGTTTCCGGCGATCCTCGGCCATGAGGGCGCCGGCATCGTCCGCGAGGTCGGCGCCGGCGTCACCACGCTGAAGGTCGGCGACCACGTCATCCCGCTCTACACGCCGGAATGCCGCAACTGTAAATCCTGCCTGTCGCGGCGGACCAATCTCTGCACCGCGATCCGCGCCACGCAGGGCCAGGGCCTGATGCCCGATGGCACCTCGCGCTTCGCCTGCGACGGCGGCGAGGTCTTCCATTACATGGGCTGCTCGACCTTCTCGAACTTCACCGTGCTGCCCGAGATCGCGCTGGCGAAGGTCCGCGAGGACGCGCCCTTCGACAAGATCTGCTACATCGGCTGCGGCGTCACCACCGGCATCGGCGCGGTGATCTACACCGCCAAGGTCTGGCCCGGCGCCAATGTCGTGGTCTTCGGTCTCGGCGGCATCGGGCTCAACGTCATCCAGGGCGCCCGCATGGTCGGGGCCGACAAGATCATCGGCGTCGACATCAACCCGGCCAAGCGCGAGATGGCGAAGAAGTTCGGCATGACCGACTTCATCAACCCGAGCGAGATCGGCAACGACAAGGTGGTGCAGGCGATCGTCGATCTGACCGGCGGCGGCGCCGATTTCTCCTTCGACGCCACCGGCAACGTCAACGTGATGCGTCAGGCGCTGGAATGCTGCCATCGCGGCTGGGGTGAATCGATCATCATCGGTGTCGCCGAGGCCGGCAAGGAGATCGCGACGCGACCCTTCCAGCTCGTCACCGGCCGGGTCTGGCGCGGCACCGCCTTCGGCGGCGCCAGGGGCCGCACCGACGTGCCCAGGATCGTCGACTGGTACATGGAACGGAAGATCAACATCGACGATCTGATCACCCACAAGCTGAGCCTTGAGGAGATCAACCACGGCTTCGACCTGATGCACGAGGGCAAGTCGATCAGGAGCGTGGTGGTTTACTGAGGCGCCGTTTTGCGGCCTCATCCATCGGGCAAGGGAGACATCCTCCATCATTCCGGGGCAGCGCCACGCGCTGAACCCGGAACCCACGACTGGGTACCACGCTTGGAGAACCCGATCGGGCAAGGCTCGCCCGGTCGTGGGTTCCGGGTTCGATCCTGGCGGATCGCCTCGGAATGACTAAGGCCGCGCCTCAACCAAGAAAGGACCCCATATGGAACTCCTCTCCGCCTCGAAGGCCTTCGGCGGGTCGCAGCGCGTCTACCGCCATGACAGTGCAGCCTGCGCCTGCCCCATGACCTTCGCGATCTATCTGCCGCATCAGATCGAGGACGGGCCGGTTCCTGTATTGTGGTACCTCTCGGGGCTGACCTGCACGCACCAGAACGTCATGGACAAGGGCGAGTACCGCGCCGCCGCAGCGGCCAACGGCATCGCCATCATCTGCCCGGACACCAGCCCGCGCGGCGAGAGCGTGCCGGACGAGCCGGACAACTGGCAGTTCGGCTCCGGCGCCGGCTTCTATCTCGACGCCACCCGCGAGCCCTATGCGAAGAACTACCGGATGGAGACCTATATCCGCGACGAGCTGCCGGAGCTGGTGGCGCGGCATTTCCCGCTCGACATGAGCCGGCAGGGCATCTTCGGTCATTCGATGGGCGGTCACGGCGCGATCACGCTGGCGCTCAAGAACCCGGAGCGCTACCGCTCCGTCTCCGCCTTCGCGCCGATCACCCAGCCCTCGACGGCCGGCTGGTCGCGCCCCGCCTTCGAAAAATACCTCGGCCCCGACGAACGGACCTGGCGGGCCTACGACTCCACCCTCCTCATTGCGGACGGCCACCGCATCCGCGACCTGCTCGTGGATCAGGGCACCGCCGACGGCTTCCTCGAAGAGGGCCTGCGCCCGCAATTGCTGGACATCGCCTGCACCACGGCCGGCATCCCGCTGCAGCTGACGATGCGGGACGGCTACGATCACTCCTACAACTTCATCTCGACCTTCATGGCTCAGCACGTCGCCTGGCACGCCGAGCGGCTGGTGGACTGAGCCGGCGGGCTCACGGAACGGCCACGCCTGCTCCGCGTTTAAGCTGTCGGGGTCCATGAAGGCCCCGGCAAGCGCACAGCAACGTCATGCCGCAAAGCAACCGTTCGTTCTTTACCCGCCTGTCACAGACCGTCGCGCACTGGACCGGCAAACCCGCGACCTTCTTTGCCGCCGCTAGCCTGATCGTCATCTGGGCCGCGTCCGGCCCCCTCTTCAACTTCAACGACAGCTGGCAGCTCGTCATCAACACCTCGACGACCATCATCACCTTCCTGATGGTCTTCATCATCCAGAACAGCCAGAACCGCGACACCGCCGCGATGCAGATCAAGCTGGACGAGCTGATCTCGAAACTCGAAGGCCCGCGCGAGGAGCTGCTCGATCTCGAGGACCTCGACGAAAACAAGATCGAGACGATCCGCAAGGAGTTCGAGGAGCTCGCCGAAAAGGCCCGTGAAGCAAGCGCCACAGTGGAAGCTTCAGAAAAAAATAAGGTTAGTTCTTAGGGTTAAGTCGGATTTAAGAAATCCCCGGCATTGTTCTCTCATTGGTAACGCGCGCGGGCTGCGTATTTGCGCCGCGCAAAGCTTTGGGAAGGACACTGCCATGGGCAGCCTGAAAACCCTCACGCTAGCGGGAATGATGGCGCTCGGGGCATCCGCCGCCTCCGCCGCCGATTTCCTGCCGGCCCCCCAGCCCCTGCCTGCGCCGGAGCTCAAGGGCACGATCTCGAGCGGCGTCTATCTGCGCGGTGACATCGGCGTCGGCGTCCAGACCGTCAGCAGGTATCATCAGGACGATGTAACGCAGTTCGGCGGCACCTTCTTCGGCAAGACCGACAACGCCGCCTTCTTCGGCGGCATCGGCATCGGCTACCGTTTCAACAACTGGCTGCGCTTCGACGTCACCGGCGAATATCGCGGCGCCGGCGAGATTGGGGTGAACGACCTCGTCTTCAACCCGTTCAACAACGGCTTTCAGACCAACACCTACAAGGGCAACCTGACCTCGCTGGTCACGCTCTTCAACGGCTATATCGACCTGGGCACCTGGAATTGCCTGACGCCCTATATCGGCGCCGGCATCGGCTTCACGCAGAACCGCATCACCGGGCTGACGGATCAGGGGGCCCTCGTCGGGAACTTCACCGGCGCCACCCTGAACACCGCCGCCAACGGTACCAAGAGCGGCTTGGCCTGGGCCCTCATGGCCGGTCTCGGCTACGAGGTGAACAAGAACCTGACCATCGAATTCGGCTATCGCTACCTGAATCTCGGCGATGCCCAGTCGGGTCGACTGGTCAACGCCTTCACGGGCCAGGTCCAGGCCCCGCTCAAGGCCAAGGACATCGACAGCCACGATTTCCGCATCGGCATGCGCTGGAACTTCGGCTCGCCCGACTGCTGCGGGCCGCAGGAAGTCGCCTACCAGCCGCCGGTCGTGCGCAAGTACTGACCTCCGACTCACCGGAAAACCGAAATGGCGCGGATCACTCCGCGCCGTTTTGCTTTTTCAGCGCAGCAGCGACTGCCCGGTCATCTCGGCCGGCTGGGCGAGCCCCATTAGCGCGAGCAGCGTCGGCGCCATATCGGCGAGCCGCCCATCGGCCAGCGCCTTCGCATCGCCGCCGATCAGCATCAGCGGCACGGGATTGGTCGTGTGGGCGGTATGCGGCTTGCCCGTGACGGGATCGACCATCAGCTCGGCATTGCCGTGGTCGGCCGTGACGAGCAGGGCGCCCCCCGCCCGCTGCACCACCTCCGCGATCGCGCCGAGCCCCGCATCGACCGTCTCGACGGCCTTGATCGCGGCCGCGAGCACGCCGGTATGGCCGACCATGTCGGGATTGGCGAAGTTGAGCACGACGAGGTCGTAGCGGCCCGAGCCGATCGCCTCGACCGCCTTGGCGGTCAATTCCGGCGCCGACATCTCCGGCTGCAGATCATAGGTCGCGACCTTGGGCGACGGCACCATGACCCGGTCCTCGCCAGCATAGGGTGTCTCTTCGCCGCCGTTGAAGAAATAGGTGACGTGCGGATACTTCTCCGTCTCCGCCATGCGGATCTGCGTGCGGCCCGCCTTGGCGACCGTCTCGCCGAGCCCGTTGGCGAGCGTCTGCGGCGGGAACAGCACCGGCATGATCTTGTCGAGCTCGGCGCTGTAGGAGGTCATGCTCACCGCCTTGGCCAGTTTCGGCGCGCGCGGCCGGGCAAAGCCGACGAACCCCTGCTCCAGCACCGCCGCGAGGATCTCGCGGATGCGGTCCGAGCGGAAGTTGAAGCTGAGCAGCCCGTCGCCGTCCTTCATCCCGGCATAGCGGCCGATCACCGCCGGCAAGATGAACTCGTCGGTGACGTTCTGCGCATAGGCCGCCGCGATGGCGGCGTCAGCCGTAGCGAAGGCCTCGCCCTCGCCCAAGACCATGGCCTTCCACGCCTTCTCGACCCGCTCCCAGCGATTGTCGCGATCCATCGCGTAGTAGCGCCCGCAGACGCTGGCGATCGTTGCGCCAGCCGGCAGCGCCGCAGCGAAGGCCTTCACATAATCCGCAGCCGATTGCGGCGGTGTATCGCGCCCGTCCGTGAAGACATGAACATGCACCGCGATGCCCTGCCCGGTCAGGATGCGGGCGAGCGCCACCGCATGGTCCTGATGCGCATGGACGCCGCCGGGCGAGACGAGCCCCAGCAGATGGCAGGCACCGCCGCTCGCCTTCAGCGCCGCGACGAAGCCGCTGGCTTCCAGCGCCTTGGCGATCGAGCCGTCCGTGATCGCCTGGTTGATGCGCGGCAGGTCCTGCATCACCACGCGGCCGGCGCCGAGATTGAGATGGCCCACTTCGGAATTGCCCATCTGCCCCTCGGGCAGCCCGACATCGAGGCCGGAGGTGCGCAGGAAGGCATGCGGTCTCGTCTGCCAGAAGCGGTCGAAATTGGGAGTATTCGCCAGCTTGACGGCGTTGTTCCCGCTCTCGTCGCGCCAACCCCAGCCATCGAGGATCATCAGCATCACGGGGCGGGGCGGCATCGGAAGACCTTCGGCGAACGGTGAAAGCGATCCCTGCCGATACCATGCGCCGCGCGGCGGAAGCGAGTGCTAAGAAGGTCGCGCTGCCCCG
>Ga0255338_1005682_pt1 | contig 11238 bp, 9 predicted proteins | sample MeOH1_35cm_T4_19_FD_203715 | JGI IMG/M metagenome (GOLD analysis project Ga0255338, IMG submission 203715) | Sandy soil microbial communities from University of British Columbia, Vancouver, Canada - MeOH1_35cm_T4_195 | ecosystem: Engineered > Artificial ecosystem > Sand microcosm > Unclassified ... | reverse complement strand
CGATCTGGTCGGAGATCGTGGCGAAGACGCTGTTGACGGGCGCCGGTGACTCGCGGCTCACGGCGTGGACCGCGGTGGTGATTGGCAGACCCGCGCGCAGCATGCGGGCGATGGCCACGACAGCGTCGGGGAAGAGGTCGGTGAACTGCTGATCCGCCTCCTTCTGCTGCCGCAGCAGGACGATGCGCGGTAGTGCGTAGCCGACGGCCAGCGCGAATGGCGTGACCAGCCAAAGCGGCCAATGGAAAACGACATAGGTGACCAGGAACACGGCGACGGCGGCAAGCGAAGCGATCGCCAAAAGACCGAGGCCGCTGGTCCTCATGCCCCAGATGGGTCGGTTGCCGACAAAAATGCGGCGGAGCCGAGCGTCGAACCGCGGCGTGCGCGTCTGCTGCAACAAATCCGTCCGCGTGGTCACCACGCCGGCGGCTGACGCGGCAAGCTTGACGCGATTATCGAGCGCCAGCCGCTCGCGGCGGCTCAGCATCAGCGAGGCTAGAAGCGCGCCGCCGCTGACAACGAAGATGATCATCATCGTCAGCGCAAACTGCAGCATGGTTCACGCCGCCTCCGGTTCGTGCAGGCCGAGCGTCTGCAGGAAGGCTCCGCCGAGACCAAAATAGTTGAGTCGCGGCAGGAAGCGCGGGCGCACGTGCGTCGGTTCGAAAGTGCCGCGCAGGCTGCCGTCGACGTTCTCGCCCTCGTATTTGTAGGTGAAGAGGCTACCCATCGAGATGATGTCTTCCTCCATCCCGGCGATTTGTACCATCTCGGTCACGCGCCGCACGCCATCGCGCATGCGTTCGGTATGAACGACGACGTCGATGGCGCTGGCGATCTGCGCCCGGATCGCGCGCATCGGGATGTTGACGTTGGCCATCATGATCATGTTCTCGATGCGCGCCAACGCGTCCCGCGCGGAGTTGGAGTGGATGGTGGACATCGAGCCGTTGTGACCGGTGTTCATCGCCTGCATCATGTCGAATGCCTCGGTGCCGCGTACCTCCCCGACGATGATGCGATCGGGCCGCATGCGCAGCGCGTTGCGGACGAGGTCGCGTTGCGTGACCTGGCCGTGACCTTCGACATTGGGGGGGCGGGTCTCGAGCTGGACGACATGCGGCTGTTGCAACTGCAGCTCGGCCGCGTCCTCGATCGTGATGATACGTTCGCCGGCATCGATCATGCGCGACAGTGCATTCATGAGCGTCGTCTTGCCGGAGCCCGTGCCGCCCGAGATCAGGATGTTAAGGCGACAGCGGGCGGCGATTTCGAGCGCACGCGCGAGATCCGACGAGAGCGTGCCGATCTGAACGAACTTGGCGAGGTCCATCATGCTCTTCGAGAACTTGCGGATGGAAATGCAAGGTCCTTTGAGGCTAAGCGGTGGGATGACGACGTTGACGCGGCTGCCGTCGGCCAGGCGCGCGTCGAGCATAGGGCTCGATTCGTCGACGCGTCGCCCGACCGAAGAGGCGATGCGTTGCGCGACGTGCAGCACATGCGCGTCGTTTCGGAACTGAAGGGTGGAGAGATCGAGCTTACCGCGCCGCTCGACATAGGTCATGCGGGGACCGTTGACCAGAATGTCCGTGACCGTCGGGTCGCGCAGCAGCGGCTCGAGGGCGCCGAGCCCGATCATCTCGTCGACGATCGAGGCGGCGAGGGCATGTTGCTCGCTCTGATTGAGTAGCAGCCGCTGTTCGTTGGCGATGGTTGCGACGAGCTCGTCGACGCGCTGGGTCAGCTCGCTTTTGCCGAGACGCACGGCGATGGCGGGCTCGATGCGCTGGAAAACCTGATCGCGGATGGTGTCCGGAGCGGCTGAGGAAGGCCGTGGATTCCCCGTCGGCACGGCGGCGGTGACCGCAACGGGAGCCTCCGGCGCGGCGACTTCCGGCTTCTGGTCAGATTTTCGACCGAAGGCAAACATGGCTAACCAAACAGACGCCGAAGCAGCGATCGCTGTGTCGCCACGTCCTCGCCCGACAGATGCCGCACGAGCGGGGCAAGTCCGCGTTTGAGCGCGGGGCTTTGCTGCGCACCTTTGATGCCCAACGTATTGGCGATGGCGATCTCCTTCTCGTAGGGGATGACGACGTCCGGCGCGCGCCCTGCGATGCGCGCGAATTCGGCGTCGGGCAGGCTGCCGGGTGCGCCGTGCTGATTGAGCACATGGATCGTGGTGCGATCGGGCGTGTTCGATCCGATCCACTGCCGCCAGCGCGCCACGTCGCGGGCCGAAGCCAACGTGCCGTTGCCGACGAGCACGCATGTGCTCGGCAATTCCAGGCTCTGGGCCAGCCGCATGGCCACGGTCGGCGGCAGGTCGACGAAGATGAAGCGATAACGCGTCAGCAGCTTGTCGAGCAGCGATCGGAACGTTCCGTCGTTGATCTCCACAACGTCGCCGATCGGCTCGAGCGACGCCAGGATATCGATCCGTTGATCGATGTGGATAGCCGCGCGCTCGATGAACAGATTGTCCACGCGCTCGGGATGTTCGAAAGCTTCGCGCAAGGCGTGGCTGGGCGCTGCGTCGAGCTGGAGCGCGGCGTCGCCCGTCTGCATGTCGAGATCGAGGAGCATCACCCAGCGTTGCCGCGCCTCGGCGAGATGCCAGGCGGTGTTGACCGCAATGGTCGTGGCACCGACGCCGGCGCGCACGCCGAGCACGAAGACAACCTTGCCGGTGCGCGCCGGCGTCCGTGTCTCGACAGTGCCGGTGAGTACAGCGCTGCAGGCACGTGTCACCAGCGTGCCGACCAGCGGTTTGAAGAAATATTCGAACACGCCGGCCTGCTTCAGATCGCGATAGAGAACGATATCGTTGCGGTCGCCGATGACGATGACGCCGGTGTTCGGTTCGCAGACCTCGGCGAGCGCGTTGATCGCCTGGACCGGGTTGTTCAGACCACTCACGTCGACGATCAACAGCCGCGGCGATAGCTGCCGCGACAGCCGCTCGGTCGCGGTGTCGACATTGCCGGAGACGAAGTCGGTGTCGGCCACGCCGAGATTGCTCAGCGCCTGTCGAACGGTCGCCGCCGACTCCGCGTCCGGTACGAACACCTGCGCGGAGTAGCTGCCCGCGCGGCCGGCGATCTTTGGTGAGGGGGCGAGCGTGTCGGTCATGGCGTTTCCGAAGCGGTTGGTGGACGGCGAATCGTGCTTTCAATGCCGCTGCCGACGCCTTGTGGCTTGCGCTTGGTCAGTTCGTTGAGCGCCGGCGACACTTCGGCCGCCCAGGTCGGCTCGACGTTGCCCTTGGCGACCGTCTGTGGCTGCGGCCCGACTTCGAGCGAGCGTACCGAAAGCTGCAGCCGCCCGAGTTGGGAAGCCACGATCAGACGCTCAGCTTGCTTTTCGGTGACCTCGAAGGTCACGGTTCGCGGCGTCCGCTGCTCGGTGGGAAGCAGGTTGCGCGACGCCGGCGCCGGTTGACCGGCAGTGGAAAGGGCTTGGTCGGTGGCGATCACGCGGACATTGTGCAGCACCGTTTCCGCGACCGAACGGATGCCGGGATCGGCTGCCGAATCGCCGAAGGTTTGGGTGAGGATCACGTCCACCTGGTCGCCCGGCAAGATGAGGCCAGCGGCACTCTGCGGCGCATCGACGGCGATCGAGACAGCGCGCATGCCGGGTTTCAGTGCGGCGGCGAGAAACTGACGTTCGTTCGGCCGCACCAGATCGGAGGCGATCAGCGGTTCGTCGGCGGCAAAATCGCGACGCGCGATGGCGCCGGCGAACTCCATCTCCGAGACCTGTCCGCGCACCAGGTTGCCGACATGAATGTCGCGCGACGCGCTGTCTCGCCAGTGCAGGTCCTCGAGGCGCAGCAAGGTGCCGGATGTAACGGGACGCGCCGTCACCAGTATCGCCTGACGCATCGGCTGCGCGTCAGCCGTCGACGTGGGACTGATCCGGCTGAGCCACATCACCGACAGGGCCAGCCCGGCGATGAGCGACAGGACGCCTACAGCGAGCAGGATGTTGCGAACAAGCATTGGTGTAACTCGCCGATGAAGTAAGCGGCGGAGCCCGCGAATATGGCGACGCCGTATGGAACCGACTGGCCGCTCGCGATGCGGACGCGTTCACGATGCAACCAACGTGCGAAAGCGGTGTTTGCCGGCCGATCGCGGCGGCGCCGCTTGAGGACGCGATTGAGTATGAGGTAGACGGCACTGAGGACGCCGCCCGCCATGATGATCGCCAACAGCAGTGTCGGGACTCGATCGAGCGGTGCGAGCAAGGTGACCGCTGCGATCATCTTCGCATCGCCCATGCCCAGCACGTCGTAGTGGCCGAGCGTGCCGAGAACGATCAGGAGCAGAAAGGCGAACAGAAAGCTGATCCAGAGCGTTCCCGGCCGATCGACTGCTCCCGCCAGGAGCCCAATGGCGGTGACCGAAAGCACCAGCTCGTTGGGAATGAGCCGCACCCTGATGTCCCGCAGGGATGCGAACGACAACAACACCAACGCGACCGACCACAACCCAATGCGGATGAGAAGAATACTCACGCTCTGTCTCCTCTCATCCTCTTGGGTTGGAGGTCGTTGCATCGTTGTGATTGTTAGGTAGCCGGCGGGGCGACCTTGCCGCCGATGTAACTGAACAGTGCGTTCAGGTTGACGCCAAGCAAAGTGATGCCGACGATGATCGCCAGCGCGACCAGCGATGCGATCAGCCCGTACTCGATTGCGGTGACGCCTCGTTCGGATTCGATCGAGAACCAGCCCGCGACTGCCTTCGATATGTCACGCATTGCAATCTCCTCTTATGCAGGAACACGAGAGGATCAATACTGAGGTGGGGCGTGGCTGTATTGATGGATGTCAAACAAGAACAGTATTTCGTTGTAAAAATACAATATTACCTACGTGATGCATGTAATAGTGCAATTATACTACTGAGAAACTCACCGTCACTGCTTGGCAGGCTCGGCTACGTCAGGCTTTTGGTGTCGATGGTGCCCGCAAAGGCGCGGTCTCGCATGTCCGCTCGGACTGGGCCCCGGCGCTGATCGTGCCCCGTCGCAACAACTCGGCCGTCTTGTCGGGCGACAAAGGCGGGCTGAAATAGAAGCCTTGCACGTAACGGCAGCCCGCTTCCTTCAAGAGATCGAGCTGATAACTGGTTTCGACACCCTCGGCGATGACGGTGATGCCGAGTTCGCGCGCGAGGCTGATCGCCGCGCGCACGATCGCGACGTCGCCGGAGCCGGCAGTAATGTTGCGGATGAATTCCTGCGCGATCTTGAGCTGACCTACGCGGTAGGCGCGGAGATAGCCGAGCGATGAATAGCCGGTGCCGAAATCGTCGATCGCAATGGCAACGCCGAGCCTGTTCAAGTGGTCGATGATGTCGCGATGCTCGGGCGTTGTCGCCATCAGCACCGACTCCGTGAGCTCCAAAGCGATGGCCGACGGATCGACGTTCCATTCGCGCAATATCTGCATGAGCTCGGCATCGAAATCCGGCGAGCCGTTCATTTGCACGGCCGACACGTTCAAAGCGACACGCGGCGGCGACAAGTTGTCCGCCTGCCAAGCGCGAATTTGCCGGCATACCTGTTCGATGACCCAGCGCCCCAAGGGAAATATGGTGCCGCTCTTTTCCGCCACGGGAATGAAGTGACTCGGCAGCAGCAGACCGAGCCGCGGATGGCGCCAACGCGCGAGCGCCTCGAGGCCGGTGATGCGGTTCGTGTCGATCTCCACCTGCGGCTGATAGCAGAGCTCGAACTCGCCGCGCTCGAGGCCCAGCCGCAGATCGGCGGCAAGCGTCACGCGTTCGATGATGGCGACATCGAGCGCCTCGGAGTGGAAGTGAAATTGATTACGGCCCGCGTCCTTCGCGCGATAGAGCGCCATGTCCGCGTGTTTGACCATTTCGTCCGGCTCGGTGACGCCACGGTCGAAGCATGCGATGCCGATGCTCGCGGTGACCTCGACCTGCGTGCCAAGGTCGTAGGGCGGCCGCGTGAGATCGCGCAGAATGCGCGAGGCAAGCGCGCCCGCATCGGACGGGTCGGCGATATCGAGCTGCAGCACGGCGAATTCGTCGCCGCCGAGGCGTGCCACGACGTCGCCGGTGCGTACGGCGCCTTGCACGCGCATGGCCACCAGCTTCAAAAGAGCGTCACCCTTGCTGTGGCCGAGAACGTCGTTGATGTCCTTGAAGTGGTCGAGGTCGATATAAAGAATGGCAAACGGTTTGGCGCCGCGTTTGGACGCGGCAAAGGCGTGGCGGACCTCGTCGAGGAAGGCGGTGCGATTCGGCAGGCCCGTGAGCTGATCGGTGAGCCTGAAGTGGACGATGTAGGATTCCGTGGTCTTGCGTCGATCGACGTCGATCGCAAGTCCTTCGATCTCCATCACGGAGCCGTTTTTGTCTCGGACCGCGACCACCCGGACTTCGAACCACAGATAGTGGCCATCGGCCGAGCGCAGGCGGATGTCTCTGTTTGCATTGCCGACCGTTCCCGTCGACACGCGTTCGATGTCTTCCAGAGCCTGCGGCAGGTCTTCCGGGTGGATGAGATCGAGATAGCGGAGCGGCGACGACAGCACGTTTTCCGTGGTGTAGCCGTACCGTCCGATATTATTGGAGACATAGCTGATCGCATGCGGCTTCTGCGCGGAGAAGCGGAACAGGATCGTCGTGCTGTTCTCGATGATGCGGCCGGCATCGGCCAATTCTCTTGCCGCCCGCGCGCGCACGATCGCGGCCCCGATCAGTGCGCTGAAAATGTCGCAGGCGTCGATCTCGGGCTTCGACCACACTTGTTCGCCGCGGCAACTGTCGATTTCGACCTCGCCCCACCATTTGTCGTCGATGAATATCGGGACCAAGATCGCGGTCGTCACTCCGCTGGCGGCGAGAATCCGACGGACCTTTTCGTCGGCTGTCGTGCCATTGACGACGACGACATCCCCACGCGCCAGTCGCTCCGATAGGCTTTGGGCCATCTCGGCATTGAGCTTCGCAAAGATGGGCGCGCCTTTGTCGGAGGCAAGGCGGGGCACATGCCACGCATAGCGCTGCTGCGTGTCGAGCCGGTCGCCGCAAAAAGCTTCATTCTGAAACAGAGTGATCTGGCAGGCCCGCAATGCTTCGCCGAACAGCGCGAACATCGTGACGATCACTTGGTCGGCGCTGCTGGACCGCGTCAATGCCGTCACGCATTGCTTGATCGCCCGGGGAATCGCGTCGCCCTCGGGCGCCGCTTCGCCGTGCGTTGCGCTCGTTGGCTGCTCCGGAGAGCGATCGCCTTGCTTGCTTGAGTCGTCTCTACTCATCCGCGAGCCGGGTTCGAGTGCTGGCGACAGACCGATTCACTGCAGCTCCTGCGGCGACTGTGCTTCGCAGTACGCGATCAACGCTGAGTTGCCGGACAATATCGGACCGATCCTCGATCTCACGCTTGATCGGTGTCAATTACTGTGATCGTGGCGTCATCAATAAATAATCGTGGCTGATGTGTTGTTGTTTATACTAGCAATATTCTACCACCGTCTGTCAAATGCTGCATTGTTCTTGCCGCCAGGCCGTTGAATAATCACTGCCGAGCATTTTTGTATTTGCACAAACAATGGAAAACTTGATTGAGACTTTGCTTCGATGTCGCGGGATGAAATATCTTCGTATTTTACCGCAACCTAGAGGGGAGCTGTGTTATTGTACTGAAACAACCTGTTGATCGGGGGAGTCACAGTGGGAAGCGCCAAGCCATGATCGAAAAACAGCCAGAGCGAGTGGGTGAGCGCCGTGAGGTGGGATCCCGTGTGGAGCAAGGCGGGCCAGAGAACGCCAGCAATGGCGGCTATCTCCGTTCGCGTGTGTTGAAGCGGTCGATCGTCGTTGGCCGTCACAAGACCAGTGTCAGTCTCGAAGACGTATTCTGGCACGAGTTGCGCGCCATCGCCCAGGATCTGGGTGTGCATCTGTCGCAACTGGTGGCGCGCATCGATGCGGAACGACAGCACGGTAATCTGTCTTCCGCCATTCGGTTGTTCGTCTTCGAGCAGAGCCGCAAGCGGAGCGAAGCCAAGGCTTTGGCATCGACGCGGGCGACTTGACGGTTTGAGGCTGCTGCTGGATTTGGACGACCGCCGGTGCGGGCGATCGCATTGGCAGCTATTTGCCGGCTCCGAGCTGGGCCCTAAGACAGGATCAGACGTCTCGAGCCCTTAGCTGGCGCTGTTATTCCGTACTTGCCGCGACCAGACGCCCGCGGGCGGAGAAATGTGGACAAATCGCGTCATCCTGCGGACACGGCTGAGGAATTTTAGGTTTCGCCCATTGAACTATTTCGTCCGCTGGACATTGATAGGGCGCGCGCTGGTCTGATCGGACGTTCGACACTGTGTTCATTGCTTTTGTGGCAGGGATAATCGCCCTGGCCTGGGCCTATCTTATGATAGGCCGCGGGCGCTTTTGGACGAGTCCTGTCAGGGACGACGCCGTCCCGCCTCTGCCCACCCAATGGCCTTCCGTAGTGGTGGTCGTACCTGCTCGCAACGAAGCCGAGCATATCGGCGCGAGCGTCGGCTCGCTGGTGGGGCAGGCCTATGAAGGTCGGCTGGACATCATCGTGGTCGACGATGACAGCGACGATGGCACCGGTGCATTGGCCGCTACGGCCGGAGAGGGTGCCCGTCCGGTCACCGTGATCGCCAGCCAGGGGCTCCCCGCGCAGTGGACCGGCAAGCTGTGGGCGCTGAAGCAGGGCATCGCCGCGGCCGAAAAGCGCTTCCGCCCGGACTATCTGCTGCTGACCGACGCCGACATCGTTCATGCGCCTGACACGGTGGCGTGGCTTGTTGCCAAGGCGACATCGGGCGGCTATGGCCTCACATCCTTTATGGCCAAGCTGCGCTGCGAGAGCCTGGCCGAGCGTATGCATGTCCCGGCCTTCATCTATTTCTTTCAAATGCTGTTTCCATTCACCTGGGTGAAGCAGACGAATCGCGCTACGGCCGCGGCCGCGGGCGGCTGCGTTCTGCTGAAGGCGGGCGCGCTGCGCGACGCCGGCGGCATCGACAGCATCCGCAATGCGCTAATCGACGACTGCGCCCTGGCGCAGCGCATGAAAGCCGTTGGGCCGATCTGGCTGGGTTTGACCGAGCGTTCGCACAGCATCCGCCCCTACGAGTCCTTCGACAGCGTGCGGCGGATGATCGCCCGTTCCGCCTATGCGCAGCTTCGCTTCTCGCCGCTGCTGCTCGCCGGCACCATGCTTGGGCTTGCGCTCACCTTCTTGGCGCCGCCGCTCCTTGCGATCTTCGCGACCGGGCTGCCGGAATTCCTGGGCCTCGTCACCTGGGTGGCCATGGCGCTGTCGATGCAGCCGACATTACGGTTTTATCGCGTGTCGCCGTTGTGGGGCTTGGCGCTTCCCGTCATCGCCTTGCTCTATGCGGGTTACACGCTCGACTCGGCCTATCAGCACGCGCGCAAGCGCGGCGGCCAATGGAAGGGGCGCGTGCACGTCAACGCGCCGGGCGTGCAATGACGGCGAGCGCTGAACTGCGATCCGGCAAAGGCGCCGGCGACGAGAATTTTCCCGTCGCGTCGCTGATCATTCGTCCGCGCTATCGCGCGCCGATCCTTGCCTTCTACGAATTCGTGCGGGTCGCCGACGATATCGCCGACCACGCGACGCTCACCGAGCAGGAAAAGCTCGCGCGTCTCGACCGGCTCGAAGCATCGCTCCTGGGACAAAACGACGACGAACCGCAGGGCGCGCATTTGCGCCGTGTCCTCGCCGACCGCGGGCTGTCGCCGCTTCATGCGCAGCATCTCCTGCGTGCCTTCCGTCAGGACGTGACCAAGCTGCGTTATGACGATTGGGACGATCTGATTGGCTATTGCCAGTATTCGGCCATGCCGGTTGGTCGTTTCGTGCTGGACGTGCACGGCGAGGCGCAAACGACCTGGGGTCCGTCGGACGCCCTGTGCGCGGCCTTGCAGATCATCAATCACCTGCAGGACTGCGGCAAAGATTATCACTCGCTGAACCGCGTCTATATCCCGCTCGATGCGATGGCCGCGAGCGGCGTCGATGTAAGCGCGCTCGGGCAAGCTCAGGCGAGCCCTGCGTTACGGCAATGCCTGCGTGGCCTGACCACGCGCACCACAACGCTGCTCGAACAGAGCCGTCCTTTGGCCGGCATGGTCGGCGATACGCGGCTCGCGATGGAGATCGCGACCATCCAGGCCTTGGCAGAGCGTTTGATCGGGCTATTGCTGGTGCGCGATCCGCTGAGCGAGCGGGTGCATCTTTCCAAGGCGGCGATGCTGGCGACCGCGCTGCGCGCGTCCGCGTCCACCCTGACGCGACGTTTGTTCTCGCGCAGCGCGCCGTCGTTTTCCGCGGTCAGCCGGTGAGCGTGCCGATGGCCGTATCCGCACAACAGACCGAGACGGTGGCGGCGAGGGCGAGCGGCAGCTCGTTCTATCTCGCCATGCGCATTCTGCCGCGGGAACAACGGCAGGCGATGTACGAGATCTATTCGTTCTGCCGCGCGGTCGACGATATCGCGGATACGGATGGACCGCGGCCCCTGCGGCGGGAGCAGCTTACGCAGTGGCGCCAGGACATCGACGCGCTGTATGAGGGCAAAGTCTTGCCCGGCCGCGAAGGGCTGGCGCAGGCGATCGCGCAGTTCGGGTTGCGGCGCGAGGACTTCATGGCCGTCATCGACGGCATGGAGATGGATGCCGTCGAGGATATCCGTGCGCCCGCCTTCGAGACGCTCGACACCTATTGCGATCGTGTGGCCTCCGCCGTCGGACGCCTTTCGGTGCGCGTTTTCGGGATGGAGGAGGCCGATGGGATCAGGCTCGCGCATCACCTCGGCCGCGCCTTGCAGATGACAAATATTCTCCGCGATATTGATGAAGATGCCGAGATGGGAAGACTCTATCTGCCGCGTGAGGCGTTGATCTCTGCCGGCATCCTCAGCGACGACCCGGCGGCCGTGCTCGCCGATCCGGCGCTCGGCAAGGCGTGCGAGGTTCTCGTCGCCAGGGCGCGTCAGCATTATGCAGAGGCCGATGCCGTCATGGCGCGGTCGCCGCGCCGCGCGGTGCGGGCGCCGCGTATCATGGGCGAGGCCTATCGCCGCGTGCTCGACGACCTGGTCGCGCGCGGCTGGACACGGCCGCGCAACCGTGTCCATGTCAGCCGTGCTCATTTGTTGAAGGTCGCGTTGCGACATGCATT
>Ga0255338_1005681_pt1 | contig 11248 bp, 6 predicted proteins | sample MeOH1_35cm_T4_19_FD_203715 | JGI IMG/M metagenome (GOLD analysis project Ga0255338, IMG submission 203715) | Sandy soil microbial communities from University of British Columbia, Vancouver, Canada - MeOH1_35cm_T4_195 | ecosystem: Engineered > Artificial ecosystem > Sand microcosm > Unclassified ... | reverse complement strand
AACTCCTCGAACGTGAGCGGCCGGTTGTCGAGCGCCGACGGGAGCCGGAAGCCGAAGTCGACGAGGATCTCCTTGCGGGTCCGGTCGTTCTTGTACATCCCGACAACCTGGGGAATCGTCATGTGCGATTCGTCGACGACGAGGAGCCAGTCGGGCGGGAAGTAGTCGAGGAGGGTCCACGGCCGGCTGCCTGGCTCACGCTGCGAGAGGTGGCGCGAGTAGTTCTCGATCCCGGTGCAGAAGCCGAGCTCGCGCATCATCTCGAGGTCGAACGTCGTCCGCTGGCGAAGCCGGGCCCCCTCGAGCGCGCGGCCCTCGGCCTCGAGCTGGCCGACCCGCTCCTCCATCTCGACCTCGATGTCCGCGATGGCGAGCTTGAGCTTGTCGGCCGGGGTGACGTAGTGGGTCGCGGGGTAGATGTTGACTTCACGGCGCTCGGCGAGGAGCTCGCCGGTCAGCGGGTCGATCTCGGTGATCCGCTCGACCTCGTCGCCGAAGAACTCGACCCGCACGAGCGTCTCCTCGGACGCCGGCTGGAACTCGAGCGTATCGCCGCGGACGCGGAACCGCGCGCGGGCGAGCGCGGCGTCGTTGCGCTGGTACTGGAGATCGACGAGCTGGCGGAGCACGCCGTCGCGCCGGTACTGACCGCCCTGGCGGAGGCGGAGGACGGTCGCCCCGTAGTCGACCGGCGCACCGAGGCCGTAGATGCACGAGACGCTGGCAACGATGATCACGTCCCGCCGCTCGAACAGGGCGTGGGTCGCGGCGTGGCGGAGGCGGTCGATCTCGTCGTTCCGGCTCGAGTCCTTCTCGATGTACGTATCCGACCGGGGCAGGTACGCCTCGGGCTGGTAGTAGTCGAAGTAGCTGACGAAGTACTCGACGGCGTTGTCCGGGAAGAACTCACGGAACTCGGCGTACAGCTGAGCCGCGAGCGTCTTGTTGTGGGCGAGAACGAGCGTCGGCTTGTTGTGACGGGCGATCGCCTGGGCGATCGTGTACGTCTTTCCGGTCCCGGTCGCGCCGAGCAGTGTCTGGTGGCGCACCCCGCGGCCGAGCCCGTCGACGAGGCGTTCGATCGCCCGGGGCTGGTCGCCGGTCGGCTCGAACGGGGCGACGAGGTTGAAGTCGGGCACGATCAGAGGATAGCACGGGCGGTTCGAACACCCGTTCGATCTTCCGGTCGTCGAAGCGCACGACCGCGCCGTACCGGATGGCGCCGGTCGCTGGGACGAACGAGTCATACCCGTGGCGGTCGTCGGCCCGGAGACTCGGGCTGTTCACGGATCCGTTACGGAGGTCGTGCGTCTCGATGCGCCTCGTGTCCCGGCACCGCCGATTGCCCGCCGCCGCGCTCCGCGGCGGCCCGGCTCACGGTGCCCGCGATGGCCAGGCGCGCGGCCAGAGCCTCGTCGAGTTCGCACTCGTCCTGACCCCGCTCTTCCTGATCCTCCTCGGGATCATCCAGTTCGGGTTCATCTTCAACTCCTACGTGACGCTGACGAATGCGGCCCGCGAGGCGGCGCGGACCGGGACCATCGTCGTCTACGACCGAAGCCTTTCGAAGGACCAGAACGACCTCGCCCGGAACGAGGCGATCAAGACCTCGTTCCTCGCCTCGATGAACCTGCTCAAGAAGACCGCCCCGAACTTCACCACGGGAGCGACCTGGACGAAGGTCGGCCTGACCTATACGAACGGTGACATCGTCGTCTCCTATGTCATCCCGTCCGGGGCGACCGACTCCGACCCCCGGACCGGCCAGCAGGTCACGGTCCGCGGGACGTACCACCAGGACCTCCTCGTGCCCCTCATCGGGAACCTGCTCCCCCAGGACGCGGGCGGGCGGCTTCGCCTCGTCGGCGAGGTCACGATGGTGGTCAACTGATGGCGGCGGACCGGACGCGCGCGGCCGCGACCCGCGACGACGCCGACGCCGGGCAGGTGCTCGTCGTCTTTGCCCTCTCGATCGTCGTCCTGCTCCTCGCGGCCGGGCTCGCGATCGACATCGGCCGCTTCTACAGCGAGCGCCGGTTCCTCCAGAACGCCGCGGACGCCGGCGCCCTCGCGGCCGCCAACGCGCTGATCCGGGGCGCGTCAAACGCGACGGCGGACGCCGAGGCACGCGACGTCCTCGCCCGCAACTTCCTCGGCAGCCCGACGGGCTCGAACCCCCAGCTCCCGCCCACGACGCCGGAGTACGAGCCGGGGCACGCAGGCGATCCGGCCTATCTCGCGAACGGCATCCTCATCTCCGCGAGCGACGTGCGCGTCGCCGTCAAGAGCGACGTCGGCTACACGTTCGGTCGCGTCGCCGGCTTCTTCTCGAATGCGATCACGGCCCGCGCCCGGGTGAAGACGACCGGCGACATGCTGCCGATCGCCGTCCGCCACTACGTCAACGCACCCGGGCCGACGACCGGTGCCGCCTCGCCGTGCACGTCCGGGACAGGCTTCCAGGACCTCGTCGCGACGGCGTACACGTCGTGCCTCGGCAGCGAGACCGATCCGTCGCTCCGGTCCACCCCGAACCCGGGTCTGGCCTTCGACGCCGCGAACCCGGACAACGACCCGACGAACCACGGGCCGGTCATCACCCTCGTGGGCCAGGGTGCGGCCCCGGGGAACAACGCGAGCTTCCGTGGCTTCGTCGCCCTCGACATCCGCAACTTCGCCTCGTCGACCTCGAATGTCTTCTACAACGGCGTGACGGCTGGGACGAACCCGAACACCCTCAAGTCGATCGAGGCCGGCTGGATCGCGGCGGGCTACCCCGGCCCGGCCTTCCCGCCGGCGGCGACGCCGCCCGACCCCAACGATCAGGTCGGGATCATGGATGGCAACTCGGCCGGCATCGTCGTTGACGCGATGGCGAATCGCTATGCCGCAGGCGACGAGATCCTCGCCGCCGTCTATTCCGGGACGGTCATGACGATCCCGGACTTCAGCTTCACTGTCGCGAACACGCACTCGATCGGAACGACCCAGAACCGCGACAACGTGGTGACGATGTCGGTGACGAAGAACAACTCGTTCACCGGGACGGTCTCGACGACGGCGTTCACGGACTGGGGCGACCCGGCCAACCCGTACGGCACGACCCTCTCGCCGCTCACGTTCACCCCCGATCCCGCGACGCCGCCGACGACCATCCGCTGGGCGACGTTCAACACGACCGGCGCCCCCGCCGGCATCTACACGATCTGGATCAAGGGCCATTCGCCGAGCCCGTACCTGACGGACCACTACTACCCGGTCGCGGTCAACGTCGGTGCCGTCACCCGCGACTTCTCGAGCTCGGGCTCCGGGCTCGTCATCGCCACCCCGACCACGGGCACGACCGCGACCGGGACGATGACGTTCAGCACGCCGAACAACAACAGCACGTACTTCGGCGGGACCGTCACCCTCACCGTCGAGGGCGGCCCGCAGTCGAACGGCGTCCTCCCGTCGGGCCTCGGTGCGGTCAGCGTGACGCCCAGCAGCTTCAGCCTCAACAAGGGCGGCAGCCAGGCCGTCACCATCAGCGTCAACGGCGGGACGCTCGGCCCCGGCGAGTACCCGCTGACGATCCGGGCCACCGGCACGAACTCGGCCGGTCAGACGGTGACGCGGCTGATCCCGTTCACGTTCGACATCGCGACCGCGGGCACGTCGAACGAGTACGTGGACATCATGGGCTTCGCGATCTTCCGGATCACGTCGGTCAACAGCAACGCGATCGACGGCTACGCCATCTCGGGTGTGTACGCCGATCAGAACGATCCCCAGCTTCGCCGCGGTCAGGTGGCGCGGCTGGTGCCCTGGACCTAGCCGGGCGGGCACGGCATCACCCCCAGGCGGCGCGCTGACGCGTCGACCTGCCTTCGGGAGGCGATTGCTCAATGGAGATGGAGTACAAGGACCCAAGCCGGCGCGGCAAGGTCATCATCGGGCTCGGCGTGGTCCTCGCCCTCGTCGCGGGCGGCGCGGCGTTCTTCCTCATCAACCAGGCCCAGCAGCAGGCCGGTCAGGGCGCGCTGCAGAAGGTCTCGGTCGTCGTTGCCCAGCGGACGATCCCGGCACGCAAGCCGATCGAAGAGGGCGACGTCGTCGTCCGCGAGGTTCCGATCGACCCGACGAACGCCCAGGGGATCTTCAGCACCCCGGACAAGGTCATCGGCAAGGTCTCCGCGGTCACCGTCCTCGAGGGCCAGATGGTGACGGCAAACCTGCTCGCGTCGGAAACCGCCGGGGGCCAGTTCTCGATCCTCGGGCCGACCGAGACCGTCGCGCCGGACTCCGAGGCGTGGCGCGCCGTCGCGATCACCGTGCCCGACGACCGAGCGGTCGGTGGCCTGCTCGAGCCGAACCAGACGGTCGACGTGTTCGTGACGGCAACGATCCTCGTCCCACAGGACCTCCTCGACGAGGGGAAGTACTACACGGACAAGGCGACGAAGATCACGTACCAGAACATGGTGATCCTCGCCCGGTCGGGGAGCTTCTACGTGATGAAGGCGAGCCTGGCGGTGGCCGAGGAGATCGCCCATCTCCAGGCCAGCGGGACCGCGCAATTCAGCCTCGCGCTGCGGCCCGGGCTCGACGTCCGGAGCGCCGATGCATCGAAGCTCGGCGAGACGACGAACCTGATCATTCAGCGCTACGGGCTGCCGATCCCGCAGGTCTTCCCGCCCGGCTCGGGCCCGATCCCGACGCCCGTCGCGACGCCGACGCCCACGCCCTCCGCGACGCCGACACCGAGCAGCTCGGCCCCGCCGGCGCCGTAGGTCACGTCGCCGCTCGCCGCGGCGGCCCGGGCTGACCTGCCGAGCATTCTCCCAGCGCCGCTGACCCGGCGCGCCTCCCGCGGCCACCCGGTCCCTGCCTCGGGGCCGGGTGGCCCGTTCGTGTGGGCGCCCGGTCGTGTCGCGGCCAGGTCGTGTCGCGGCCAGGTCGTGGCGCGGCCAGGTCGAGCGGGCATTCGCCACATACCATCCCGGGTGGTGCCATTCGTCGCCGGCCCCGATTCTCCTGTCAGATACCACGGGGAGTTGTGCGTGACGCCGGGGTGACGTCAGATACGACCGGCGGTGGTAGGTGGCGTGCCGACCGCTCTCTCTGAGCCTCGATTCGGCCGGGAATCAGGCGGCGGGGCTGACAAGTCGGTGCCCGCCACTACAGGTGGTGGTATCTACAGGAGCACGCGCGAACCACCGGGCCCCTGAGCCGCCATCCTGACATTCAACCAACGCGTGGCGCCAAGGCTCTCAATTCGGTGAGCGGTCCTGCCACCGGGCCACGAGGTGATCGACTGGCAAGATCCCCGTCCACGTGACGAACGGCGCACAGCCTCCGTACCAGACGTATGCCTCACGCCGTGACCGCGTGACAGGATCCGGGCTCTTGGCCGAGCCACTCCTGACCGCCTGACAGAACGCCGCAGGACCCGACCTACGCCTCACGCCGTGACGGCCTGACAGGATCCGAGCCCTCAGCCGAACGACCACGGACCGCCTCGCGGAGCGCCGCGAGCACTCCGTCGCGCGTCGCGGCCGCGTCGCCACTCGTGTCCAGGACGCGCGTGGCCGCGGGCGCGACCCGCTCGACGAGCCCGGCCTGGGCCGCGATCCGCCGCGCCGCGTCGGTCGCCGTCACACCGCGTTCCACGACCCGATCGCGCTGCACCGCTGGATCGCAGGTCACGAGCCAGACCTCGTCGCACAGGTCGGCGAGGCCACCCTCAACGAGCTTGATCGCCTCGATCACCACGACGCGGGCACCGTCACGGTCGGCGGCTTCGAGCCGCGCAAGGACGCGTGGGCGGACGGCCGGGTGGACGAGCTCCTCGAGCCGACGAAGCTGCGCCGCATCGGCGAACACGATCCGGCCAAGCGCCGACCTGTCGAGCGACCCGTCGGGTGCGGCAACCTCCTCACCGAAGCGCGCGACGATCGCTGCGACCAACGGCTCGCCCGGCGCGGTCACCTCACGAGCGACCGCGTCGGCGTCGATGACGACCGCGCCCTCCTCGGCAAGCCAGCCCGCGACCGTCGATTTGCCGCAGCCAATCGGGCCGGTCAAGCCGATCCGCAGGGCGCCGCCATGGTTTCCCCGGAGGCTCACTTCGAACCCCCCGAAGCCGAAGGAGGAGCTCCGCGACCGCCTGCACCCGAGGGCGCGCGGTCCTCGATGTCGAGCCACAGGTCCTCGGCTGCCGCGAGCGCCGCATCGACGTCGGCAAGCTCGCTCGTGATCCGCCGCAGCTCGACGAAGTTCGCCCCGACCGCCGGGTCGCCCAGCTGGAGCTCGAGGTGGCTCTTGCGGAGTCCGAGCCGCGTCAGCTCGCCCTCGACCTGCGCCTTCTGCTTCCGGTAGGCGTCCTTCGACAGCTTCTCCTTCTTCGCCGGCCGCGCCGGCTTTGCCGCCAGAACGGCGGTTCCGTCCTTCCGCGCGGCGCCGTTGCCGCGCCCTGCCGGCGACGCGGCGACACGACTCGGTGTCGAACCTACGGGCCTTGGAGCCGCTCCCCCGCCGACTCGCAGCCGCCGGGCGTCCTGCTCGAGCGCGCCCGCGACGGTCCAACCGCCGGCGACCGCCTGCCGCCAGGCGCGGTAGCCGCCCTCGAACGGCGCGGCGAGACCGGCGTCGACGACCCACAACCGGTCACAGACCCTCTCGAGCAGGCGCCGGTCATGGCTGACGACGAGGAGCGTCGCGGGTGTCTCAGCCATGAAGGTCTCGATCGCCTCGCGGGCCGGGATGTCGAGGTGGTTCGTGGGCTCGTCGAGGAGGAGCAGGTTCGTCGGCATGATCCCGAGCAGCGCCATCTCGAGTCGGGATCGCTCGCCGCCGGAGAGCGAGCGGACCTCCTTGAGCGCGTCATCGCCGCGGAACAGGAACCGGGCGAGGTAACCGCGGGCCTCGCCGGGTGTGATCGGCATTGCGTCGAGCAGAGCGTCGAGGACGGTCGCCCCCGGGATCGCCGCGCCGCGCAGCTGGGCGAGGTAGCCGAGCTGGACCTGATGGCCGAACGCGAGCGTCCCATCGAGCGGCGGCAGCTCCCCGGCGATCGTCCGCAGGAGGGTCGTCTTGCCCGCTCCGTTCGGCCCGACGATCCCGATCCGCTCACCCCGCTGGGCGGCAAGGAACGGGACGTGTACGACCGCCTTCGCATCCGAACCCGGCCGCAGATAGCCCGCGGTGAGATCCTCGACCCTGACGACGAGCTCGCCCGACCGGACCGGCCCGTCGCCGGTCAGCGCGGCGGTCGGGAGCCGCAGCTTGCGGGACGCCCGAGGCGCCTCGATCCGGTCGCCCTGGAGCCGCTCGAGCCGCGCCTCGTGCTCGTGCATCTTCGAGAACTTGCGCTGGCTCCGGTACCGCTGGACGAGCTCCTGCTCGCGCGCAATCTGGTCCGCCTGCGTCTCGGCCTCCTTGGCCGTCCGCGCGTCGCGCTCCTCCCGCTGACGGTGGTAGGCGGAGTAGTCGCCGCGGAAGACGGTCAGCCGGCGGTCACGCAGCTCCCAGATCCGGGTCACGGTCGCATCGAGGAAGGCCCGGTCGTGGGACGCCACGAGGAGCGAGCCGCGCCGTCGCCGGAGGTGCTCCTCGAGCCATTCGAGGGCATCGAGATCGAGGTGGTTCGTCGGCTCGTCGAGCAGGAGCAGGTCCGGATCCGCGATGACCAGCCGGGCGAGGGCGGCGCGAGTCTGCTCGCCGCCCGACAGCGCGGTCGGCGGCTTCGCCACTTCGTCGCGCGTGAACCCGAGGCCCGACAGGGCCTCGTCGACCCGCTGGTCGAGCGTGTATCCGCCGAGCACCTCGAAGTGGTGCTGGAGCTCCCCGTACCGCGGCTCCGTCACCCGATGGTCGCGCTCGAGCGCGGCGAGCTCCTCGGCCATCCGCTCGAGGTGGGCCGCTCCATGGCGCACGGCGGCGCGGAGGTCGGGCGCGGCCATGAACGCGGCGTCGAAATGGGCCTCCTGCGCGAGGAGCCCCAGCGTCAGCCCGCCCTTGCGGTGGACCTCGCCGGCATCGGGCTCGTCGACGCCGGCCGCGATCCGGAGGAGCGTCGTCTTGCCCGCGCCGTTGGGGCCGACGAGCCCGATCCGATCGCCGAGCGCGATCGATCCGTCGAGCCCGTCCAGGATCACGAATGTCCCGACCTCGCGACGGACGCCCGTCAGCCGAAGGATCGACATCTCAGGCCTCGCCGGCCGCGCCGACGGAGCGCCGCGCCGCCGCTCGCCGCGTCGCTGCCGCCTGCCGGGTCCGCTCGGTCCGTGCCCGCGCCGCGGCGCGCACCGCCTCGTCCGCCGTCAGCCCGACCGCCCCCTCCCCCGCCGGCAGCTCGGTCCAGCGTCCGCCCCGCCGGCGCGGCCCGCCGGTCATCCCGCGCAGGATCGTCGCCGCGTCCTTCCGGTCGGCCGCCCGCAGCCGCTGGCACCACGAGCAGAAGTGGGTCGCCCGGGCACCGACGACGATCCGCCGAATCGGCCGACCACAGCGGGGGCACGGCTCGCCGGTCCGCTGGTAGACCTGCAGCCGCTCCTGCATCGAGCCGTCGCCGTCCGGCGCCATGTAGTCGTCGACCGACGAACCCCGCCGTTCGACCGCCTCGGCGAGCACGGCGCGGATCGCCTCGTACAGGCGCCGCTCGTCGTCCGGCCGGAGCGATGCCGCCGAGCGGAGGGGGTGGAGACGCGCGGCCCACAGCGCCTCGTCGGCGTAGATGTTGCCGATCCCGGCGAGGAACGACTGGTCGAGGAGGAGCGGCTTCAGGCGTCCCCGCCGCCCGCGGAGCCGCTGCCGGAAGGCGCGGAGCGTGAACGCGTCATCGAGCGGCTCGGGCCCCGTCGCGCTGAAGACGCCCGCGCCGCCGCGCTCGATCACGAGATCACCCGTCGCCAAATCGCGCTCGTAGAGGCCGACCTTCCCGAACTTGCGGATGTCGCGGAAACGCAGCTCTCGGCCGTCGGCCAACTCCAGGACGAGCCGGACGTACGGGTCCTCGGGCGCGCCGGCCGGGACGACGAAGAGCTGGCCGGTCATCTTCAGATGGATCGTCAGGGCGAGACCGCCGGACAGCTCGATGACGACCAGCTTCGCCCGGCGCCCGACCGCCTCGACGGTCCGCCCGACCAGCGCGCCGGCAAATGATTCGGCGTCGTGCGTCCGGAGCGTCCGCTCCCACGACGAGCGGACACCGGCGATCTCCGCGCCGACGAGCCGCGGGCGCAGGTCGCGCGCGACCGTCTCGACCTCGGGGAGCTCGGGCATGGCCGGCGGTCAGAGCCCCTCGGCGACGGGGACGAGCGAATCCGTCTCCGGCGGCTCGTCGGCCTCGGCGGCAACGGCGTCGGCACGGGTCAGCGGCGTCATCGACTCCCAGTCGTCGCCGACCTTGATGTCGACGGTCAGCGGGACGTCGAGCCGGAGCGCCGTTTCCATCGTCTCCCGGACGACCGCCGCGAGCCGGTCGACCTCGTCGCGTGGCACCTCGAGCAGCAGCTCGTCGTGGACCGACAGGAGGATCCGCGCCCGGAACCCCTCGGCGCGAAGCCGCTCGTCGAGCCGGATCATCGCGATCTTCTGGATGTCGGCGGCTGTCCCCTGGATCGGCATGTTGATCGCCATCCGCTCCCCTGCCCCGCGAAGCGTCGGGTTCGACGCGCGGAGCTCGGGGATCTGGCGCTTCCGGCCGAGGAGCGTCTCGACCCCGCCCTGGCTCTTCGCCTGCTCCTTGATCGCCATCATGTAGTAGCTGATCCCGGAGTACGCGGCGAAGTAGCTGTTGATGAACTCCTGTGCCTCCTTGCGCGGGATGTTCGCCCGCGTCGAGAGCCCGTAGTCGCTCATCCCGTAGGCGAGCCCGAAGTTGACCATCTTCGCCATCGACCGCTCGGCGTGGGTGACGTCCGCCGGGTCCTTGTGGAGGACGCGGGCGGCGGTCTCGCGGTGGATGTCCGCCTCGCGGGCGAACGCGTCGCGGAGGTGCTCGTCGCCCGACACATGGGCGAGGATCCGCAGCTCGACCTGCGAGTAGTCGGCGGCGAGCAGGGTCTTGTCCGCGGACCCGGCGACGAACGCCCGGCGGATCCGCCTACCGAGCGGCGTCCGGATCGGGATGTTCTGGAGGTTCGGGTCGGACGACGACAGACGGCCGGTCGCGGCGACGGCCTGGTGGAACGTCGTGTGAAGCCGGCCGTCGGCAGCGACGAGCGTCGGCAGCGCCTCGACGTAGGTCGAGCGGAGCTTCGTGTAGACCCGCCACTCGAGGAGCTTGTCGATCATCGGGTGGGCCGGGCGGAGGTCCTCGAGGACGGACGCGTCGGTCGAGTAGCCGGTCTTCGTTCGCTTGCCCTTCGGCAGGTTGAGCTCGAAGAACAGGACCTGCTCGAGCTGCTTGGGGCTCCCGAGGTTGAACTCGTGCCCGACGTCGGCGTAGATCTCGTGCTCGAGCCGGGTGATCTCGGCCCGGAACTCGCGATCGAGGACGCCGAGGGCGGGCTCGTCGAGGGCGATCCCGGTCGCCTCCATCCGGGCGAGGACCGGGATGAGCGGGAGCTCGATCTCACGGAACAGCCGGTCGAGCCGCTCGTCGACGAGCCGGTGCTCGAGCGGCTCGCGGACGGCCTGGGCGGACAGCGCCTCGAGACCGGCCCGGGCGGCAAACGTCAGCTCCGCCGGCGGCGGGAGGATCTGGTCGACCTGCTCGGCGACCACGTCGGCGATCGTCTGGCTCCGGAGGGCGGCGTTGAGGATGTACGCGGCAATCTGGGTGTCGAAGGCGACCGGGGTCGCGGCCGCGTCCGGATCGGCGGCGAACCGGGCGACGAGGAGCGGCTTGACCTCGTGGCCGACGAGCGGCACGCCGCTCCGTTCGATGAGCGCCCGCAACCGCTCGACGGCGTCCGCGCCCTCGACCGCCACGCACCGCCCGTCCGTGCCCGCGACCGCGAGCGCGAGCGGGGTTCCGCGGCGCGGCCGCGGGTCGTCGAGCACGAGCGCGACCCCGATCGCGGGCTGCGCCGCGATCCAGTCACCGAGCGCATCGACCTCGTCGGCCGTGTGGACCTCGATTCGGCCGGGATCGGCGATCGCGGCGGCGAGCGACGCCGGGAGGTCGCCGGCCGGTTCGACCGGCCCGCGCCGCCCGTCGGCAGCCGGGGTGGTGACGCCCCCGACGGCGTCGAAATCGAGGCGGAGCTGCAGCTCGCCGGACTCGGGCGGCCGCGGCCCGGCACCCGATCCCCACCCGGAC
>Ga0255338_1005680_pt1 | contig 11249 bp, 12 predicted proteins | sample MeOH1_35cm_T4_19_FD_203715 | JGI IMG/M metagenome (GOLD analysis project Ga0255338, IMG submission 203715) | Sandy soil microbial communities from University of British Columbia, Vancouver, Canada - MeOH1_35cm_T4_195 | ecosystem: Engineered > Artificial ecosystem > Sand microcosm > Unclassified ... | reverse complement strand
ATGGTCAGCTGCTGGAATCGCGGCAGCGAAAGCTTCGTGATCCAGCCGCTGGAGCGCATCGCCCAGCTGGTGCTGGTGCCGGTGGTGCAGGCGGCCTTCCGCCGCGTCGACGATTTCGACGCCTCCGAGCGCGGCGAGGGCGGCTTCGGCTCGACCGGCAAGGCCTGACCCTCGCGCAGTCGCAGCAAAAGAAAGGGGCCTGTGCGGCCCCTTCGTCATTTCAGTGCAGGGTCGAGTCCGGCGGCGCGCCGCTGACGATGCTGAACACCGCCTCGCCGACGCTGCCGGCCTGGATCTCCTCCTCGCTGGCCTCGCGCACGTCGCGCACCTTCAGGTGCATGCGCAGGCCCACGCCGGCCAGCGGGTGGTTGCCATCCAGCACCACATGCTCGGGATAGACCTCGGTGACGGTGTAGATCAGTTCGGCCGGCATGTCCTCGCTGGTTGCGCCCTCGGGCAGGCCCTCGAACTGCATGCCCTCGGCCACATTGGCCGGCATGATGCCGCGGCTCTCGAAACAGACCAGCTTGGAGTCGTAGTCGCCGAAGGCGTCCTCGGGTTCCAGCGCCAGGCTGGTCTCGAAGCCGGCCTCCTGGCCGGACAGGGCCTGCTCGACCTTGACGAACAGATCGTCGCCGCCGAAGAAGAATTCCAGCGGTTCCACCAGCTCGTCGATCAGCTGGCCTTGAGCATCTTCAAGTCTCCAGCTCAGGGAGACGACACAGGGAGCGGAAATTTGCATGGGCGCGATGATCGCACATGGCAAGCACGCACAATGCGAGTCCATGGATATCAACAAGCCAACGCCGCTGCTGGGCGGCATTTCTCCCGAAAAATTCATGCACCGCTACTGGCAGAAGAAGCCGCTGCTGGTGCGCCAGGCGCTGCCCGGCGTGACGCCGCCGGCCACGCGCGGCGAGCTGGCGCAGCTGGCCGCCAGCGAGGACGTGGAGTCGCGCCTGGTGACGGCCTTCGATGGCCGCTGGGCGCTGCGCCAGGGCCCGGTGGCCAAGCTGCCGCCCTACAGCAAGCCCGGCTGGACCCTGCTGGTACAGGGGCTGGACCTGCACCTGCCGGCGGCGCACGAGCTGCTGAGCCGCTTTCGCTTCGTGCCCGAGGCGCGGCTCGACGACCTGATGATTTCCTACGCCTCGGACGGCGGCGGCGTCGGCCCGCATTTCGATTCCTACGACGTGTTCCTGATCCAGGTGCAGGGTCGGCGGCGCTGGCGCATCGCGCCGCAGAAGGATGCGGTGCTGCGCGACGATGTGCCGCTGAAGATCATCGCCAACTTCAAGCCCGAGCAGGATGTCGTGCTGGAGCCGGGCGACATGCTCTACCTGCCGCCCGGCTGGGCCCACGACGGCGTCGCGGTGGGCGGCGACTGCATGACCTGCTCGGTGGGCTTTCGCACGCCCTGGCGCGCCGAACTGGCCCGCGAACTGCTGCCGCGCCTGATGGACGACGAGAGCCGCGCCTATGCCAACCGCATGTATGCCGATCCCCGGCAGCCCGCCACGGCCACGCCGGGCGAGGTGCCCGAGGCCCTGCTGGCCTTTGCCCGCGATGCGGCCGAGCGCGCGCTGCGCGAGCCGCTGGCGCTGGAGCGCGCGCTGGGGGAGGCCCTCACCGAGCCCAAGCCCAAGGTCTGGTTCGAGCCCGGCGACATGTTGCCCGAGGGCATGGCGGCCCTGCTCGACCGGCGCAGCCGCATGATGTATGACCGGGCCCATGTCTTCATCAATGGCGAGGCCTACCGCGCCGCCGGCCGCGACGCGCGGCTGATGCGGCGACTGGCTGACCGGCGGCGCCTCTCGGCCGCCGAGGTGGCCCAGCTGTCGGTCGGGGCTCGCGAACTGCTGGACCAATGGGCCGAGGACGGCTGGGTCCAGGCCGGCGAGGATTGAGCGTGGAGGCAAGCGATGAGCGCAGAGGAACGCAAGAGCCTGAGCGAGGGCATCATCAACGGCCGTGAGGCCTTTGTGCAGGCCCTGCGCGACGGCCTGGCGCTGGCCGCCAGCCAGGGCTGCCGCGAGCTGTGCTGGCTGGATGCGGATTTCAGCGTCTGGCCCTTGTCCGAGGCCGCCGTGCTGGAGTCGCTGACCCGCTGGGCCTACCCCCATCGCAAGCTGATGATGGCGGCCGGCGAGTTCGAGAGCCTGCGCCGCCGCCATCCACGCTTCGTGCAGTGGCGCCAGACCTGGGACCATGTGCTGCAGGCCGCGCAATACCAGGCCGAGGACGTGGGCAATGGCCGGCCCGCCGGTCTGCTGCTGGCGCCCGGCCTGTTCAGCCTGCGCCTGCTGGACCGCGACCATTGGCGTGCCGCGATATCGGTGCGAATTGCGGATGAAATCGTGCCGCGCGAATGGTTTGATGCGGTTTGGCAACGCTCCAGCGAATCCTTTCCCGCAAGTACATTGGGACTTTAAGGAGTTTCCCGAGTTGCGGCTATAATATTTGGCTAGACGATGGAAGCGCTCGAGGTTTCCGCGTCTTGTTCTGCTGAGGCACCGCACTGGTTTGTTCGGGTGACGGGGCTTCATTAATTACCGGTAATTGATTCTTCGTCTATTTAGATCTGAGGACACCCATGAAAAAGTCGATCCTGTTGGCCTCCCTGTTGGCTGCTGTTGCTCTGGCCGCTTGCGGCAAGAAGGAAGAGGCTGCGCCTGCTCCCGCTGCAGCTCCCGCTCCCGCAGCTTCCGAAGTCGCGTCGGCTCCCGCCGCCGAGGCTTCCGCTCCTGTGGCTGCCGAGGCCGCTTCGGACGCCGCCAGCAAGTAATCGGTTCTCCGATCACGGCGAAAGCCGCCCGGCTGCAAAGCCCGGCGGCTTTTGTTTTGCCTGTCTGAAACCCGTCCCCCGAGCGGCTCTGCCGCAAGCGGTATTAGGGTGGATTCTCTAGAGCAGGTCCTGCCAATCGAGGCCCAGGGCCTGATCGGCCACCAGTATGTCGGCCGGGGCGCCGCCGAGCGCCTGGGCGAGGGCCTGGCGGGCCAGTTCCGGACGGTTATTGCTGGCGCTCAGATGGGCCGCCGCCACCCGGCGCAGACGGTCGTTGCTGCACCGGCCGAGGATCTGGGCCGCGCTCTCGTTGGAGAGGTGGCCATGGCTGCCCAGGATGCGCCGCTTCAGGCTGGCCGGGTAGCTGGAGGCGCGCAGCAGGGCCTCGTCATGATTGCACTCCAGCAGCAGGCCGTCGCAGCCCTGCAGCCGGGCCAGCAACTGGTCGGTGATGCTGCCCACATCGGTCAGCAAGCCCAGGCGGCGGTGGCCATCGCCGCAGCTCAGCTGCAGCGGCTCATGGGCATCATGCGGGACGGCGAAGGGTTGCAGCGCGAGGTCGCCAAGCTCGATGGCCTCGCCATCGCGCGCCAGATGCAGCAGGGCCGGGTCGAGGGCCTCGGCCTGCGCCGCCTGGCAGCCCTGGCCGATGGCGCGCCAGGTCCCGCGGCTGGTCCACAGCGGGATGCGGTAGCGCTGGGCCAGGCCCAGCGCGCAGCCCACATGGTCGCCATGCTCATGGGTGATGAAGATGGCGCTGAGGTCCTCGGGCCGGCGCTCGGCACGCGCCAGGCGGCGCGTCAGCTCGCGCAGGCTGAAGCCGCAGTCCACCAGCAGGGTGGTGGTCGTGATGCCCTGGCTGGCCTCGATCAGCGTGGCATTGCCGCCGCTGCCGCTGCCCAGGCTGCAAAAGCGCATGGTGATGGCCGGTCCTGAAGAAAATACGCCGCCGCTGCGAGGGCGCAGGCGGCGGCGCGTTCGGGCGGGCTGCCCGGCGGGCGCTCAGCGCAGATCGTCCATCAGCAGGTTGAGGATGCGCTTGGCGTTCTCGTCGCTCTGCTGCTGGCCCTTGCTGTCGAGAATGGCGACCGTGCTGCGCTCGCCCTCGGACTTGACCGAGACGCGGTAGCGGTTGGCGGTGACCGCCTTCTCGCCCTTGAACAGGCGCTCGAAGAAGTTGGGTTCTTCCTTGCCGGCCTGGGTCGGATCGGCGTAGCGCAGGTAGAACAGGCCCTGGTTGCGGTCGCGGTCCTCGATGGTGAAGCCGTGGCGGTCCAGCGACTGGGCGACGCGGCGCCAGGCGCGCTCGAAGCCGTCGTTGACCTGCAGGCTGCTGGGCACTTCGCTCAGCGAGCGCTTCGCGGCGCCGCCGCTCAGGGCCGGCAGCTGCGAGGACGGGGTGGCGGCGGCCGGCGTGCTGGCGACCAGGGTCTTGGCGGCCTCTTCCTTGCCGCCCAGCTTGAGCAGCAGGCGCGACAGCATCTCGGCTTCGAGCTGCGGATCGGCGGGGCGGGGCTGCCAGGCGGTCTGGTCGCGCTGCTGGCTGATGTAGACCTCCTGCACGCCGCGATGGGTGACGAAGATGTCGGTGCCGCCGGCCGCGGCGCGCTCGACGCGGGTGCGGAACATGTCGCGCTCGCCGGTCGAGTACAGGCCGTCGAAGACCTTGCCGATGGTCTGGCGGATCAGGTCCTGCGGAATCTTGGCGCGGTTCTCGTTCCAGTTGGTTTCCATCAGGCCCAGTTCGGCCTGATCCTTGACCAGCTCGAAGCCGCGCTCCTGCCAGAAGGCGCGCAGCTGCGGCCAGAGCTGCTCGGGCGTCAGCGCGCTGTGCAGCCAGCGGCTGTCGCCCTGGCGCTCGATGCGCACGTCGCCGACGCTGCTCAGCGCCACCTGCAGATTGCTGGCGGCAGGCTTGTTGGCGGCTGCGCCCTGCTGCTGTTGCTGCTGCAGCGAGGAGGCGCTGACCACGCCGCCCTGCACCTGGGCGCGGTTGTCGCGCGCCAGCTGGGTCAGATCGGGCGGCACTTCCAGGCCGCCGGTCTGGCGCGCCGCGCTGCGGTAGTCGACCTTGTCGGAGCCGAGCACGCCGTCGAACATGCTGCAGGCGGTCAGCGAGCCGACGAGGGCCAGGCACGCCAGGCGGGCGGCCGCGGCCTTGGGGTCAAGAGAGAAGGGACGGGTCACGCTAGACATCTCCGAAGGTCAGCCACTCGGGCTGGTCTGAAATCTGGATGGAAAGAAGGCGCCGCTGCTCTGGCCGCTCAGAGCAGGCCGGCTTCCTGCAGTGCCTGGCTCACGCTGGCCTGGCCGGCGGCGGTCAACGGCGTGATCGGCAGGCGCAGCGTCGCCTTGCAGCGGCCCAGGCGTTCCAGCGCCCACTTGGTGGGGGCCGGACTGGGCTCGCAGAACAGCTGCTTGTGCAGCGACAGCAGCTGGAAGTGGATGCGGGTGGCCTCGCGCACATTGCCGGCCAGCGCGGCCTTGCAGAGCTCGTGCATGGCGCGCGGCGCCACATTGGCGGTGACGCTGACATTGCCATGGCCGCCCAGCAGCATCAGGGCCACGGCGGTGCCGTCGTCGCCCGAGTAGACCGAGAAGCCCTTGGGGGCGTTCTTGATCAGGAAGGCGGCGCGCTCGATATTGCCGCTGGCCTCCTTGACGCCGAACACGCCGGGCAGGCTGGCGCAGCGCAGCGTGGTCTCGGGCAGCATGTCCGCGACGGTACGGCCGGGCACGTTGTAGAGCATCATCGGGATGTCCACGGCCTCGGCGATCGCCTTGAAGTGCTGGTAGATGCCTTCCTGCGAAGGCTTGTTGTAGTAGGGCACGACCGACAGCGTGCAGTCGGCGCCCACCTGCTTGGCATAGCGGCTCAGCTCGATCGCCTCGGCGGTGGAGTTGGCGCCGGTGCCGGCCATGATGGGCACGCGGCCGGCCGCATGCTCGACCGCGACCCGGATGATCTCGCGGTTTTCTTCCATGCTGACCGTCGGCGATTCGCCGGTGGTGCCGACCACGCCAATGCAGTCGGTGCCTTCGGCAATATGCCAGTCAATCAAGCTGCGCAGTGCCGTGTAATCGACGCTGCCGTCTTCCTGCATCGGCGTCACAAGCGCGACGATGCTGCCAACAATCGGTGTCATGAGGATTCCTCGCAATCGGCGGATTCTACTGAAGCGCGGCGGGTGATTCTTTCAGCTGACTGTGTAGCGCTGGTAAACCCCGGTGTGCGGCACTTCCCGAACGGCAGCAACGCGCTGCACGAAGCGCGGGTTGACCCCGTCGGCGCCGGGGCTGAAGCCGTCCTCGTAGCCGACGATGCGCAGGCCCTGGCAGGCCGCCAGCAACTCGCCCGGCCGCAGCAGGAAATCCGGCCGCGCCGGCCGGCCGATGCTTTGCTGGCCATCGGCAAAGGTTTCGTAGATCAGCCAGCCGCCGGGCGCCACCGCCGCGACGATGTGCGGCAGCAGCGGGCGCCAGAGGTAGTTGCTGACCAGCACCAGGTCGAAGCGGCGCCCTTCCAGGGGCCAGGGGCCGGCCTCCAGGTCGGTCACCAGGACTTCGGCCAGGCCGGGTTCGGCGGCCAGCGGCGCCAGGGCCTCGGCGTCGCGATCCACCGCCGTGACCCGCAGGCCGAGCCCGGCCAGGTGGCGCACATGGCGGCCCGAGCCGCAGGCCAGGTCCAGGGCGCTGGCGCCGGGGCGGCAGGCATCCTGCTGCCAGCGCAGCAGCCAGGGAGAGGGCGGGTTGGAGGCGCTCGTCATCGCGGTCGGACGGTTAGAAGCAGGCCCAGAGCTGGCCGGCGAGCTGCTGCATCAGCGCCGGCTGGGTGTAGGCGAGGAAGACGGCGGCCAGAGCCAGCGCCGCGACCGCCCAGGCCAGGCCGCGCCGCCAGCTCATGCCGCCACCGGCGCGGCCGTGCCGCGCGCGATCGCGTGCTCGCGCACCGGTAGGTTGACGATGGCGGCCGCCACCCCCAGGGCCACGGCCAGCCACCAGACGACGTCGTAGCTGCCGCTGGCGTCATAGAGCTTGCCGCCCAGCCAGACGCCCAGGAAGGAGCCGATCTGATGGCTGAGGAACACGAAGCCGCCCAGCATCGACATGTGCTGCACGCCGAAGATCTGCGCCACCACCGCATTGGTCGGCGGCACGGTCGACAGCCACAGCACGCCCATCACGGCCGAGAACACATAGACGCTCGTCGGCGACAGCGGCACGTTCAGGAAGATCACGATGGCCACCGAACGCAGGGCATAGATGCCCGACAGCAGGTAGCGCTTGGGAACGCGCTGGCCCAGGGTGCCGGCGGCATAGGTGCCGAACACATTGAACAGGCCGATCAGGGCCAGCGCATAGGTGGCGACCTGGGGGGACAGGCCATGGTCCTTCAGGTAGCTGGGCATGTGCACGCCGATGAAGACCACCTGGAAGCCGCAGACGAAATAGCCGGCCATCAGCAGCTGGAAGCTGCGGTAGCCGAAGGCCTCGCGCAGGGCCTGGCCGATGCTCTGGTGGTGGGCGCTGTGCGCACCGGTCTTGGCCGGTTCGCGCAGGCCGAAGGCCAGCGGCAGGATCAGCAGGGCGGCGATCGACAGCACGAACAGGGCGTTCTGCCAGCCCGTGCCCGAGATCAGCCAGTTTTCCACCGGCACCATCAGGAACTGGCCGAAGCTGCCGGCCGCCGCCGCCACGCCCATGGCCCAGGAGCGCTTGTCGGCCGCGACATTGCGGCCGATCACGCCGTAGATCACCGCATAGGTGGTGCCTGACTGCGCGATGCCGATCAACAGGCCGGCGCTGCCGGTGAAGGCCAGCCCGGAGGTCGACAGGGCCATCAGCACCAGGCCCAGCGCATAGAGCAGGCCGCCGACGATGATGACCTTGAAGGCGCCGAAGCGGTCGGCCAGCATGCCGGCGAAGGGGCCGGCCGCACCCCAGGCGATGTTCTGGATCGCCAGCGCGAAGGCAAAGGTCTCGCGGGTCCAGCCCCGGTCCATCGTGATCGGCTGCAGCCACAGGCCAAAGCCATGGCGGATGCCCATGGACAGGGTGACGATCATGGCACCGCACAGCAGCACCTGTTTCATCGACAGCGGGGTAGGGGGCGAGGCGGTATTCATCCGCGCACTGTAGCCAAAGCGCGGAAGCCCTGCCCGGCGGTGGCGAAGCCGGGTCCTAGAATCCCGCCCCATGGCGACCAAAGCAAGCAACAACCCCGGTACTTATGGCGAGGGCTCGATCCGCGTGCTCAAAGGGCTGGAGCCCGTCAAGCAGCGTCCGGGCATGTACACCCGCACCGACAACCCCCTGCATTGCATCCAGGAGGTGATCGACAACGCCGCCGACGAGGCCCTGGCCGGTTTCGGCAAGCGCATCGACCTGATCCAGCATGCCGACGGCTCGGTCTCGATCGCCGACGACGGCCGCGGCATCCCCTTCGGCCTGCACCCGGAAGAGGGCGTGCCGGTGGTGGAGATCGTCTTCACCCGCCTGCATGCCGGCGGCAAGTTCGACAAGGGCTCGGGCGGCGCCTACAGCTTCTCCGGCGGCCTGCACGGCGTCGGCGTCTCGGTGACCAATGCCCTGGCCAAGCGCCTGGAGGTGACGGTCTGGCGCGACAAGCAGGTCGCCACCCTGGCCTTCGAGCATGGCGACGTGGTGGCGCCCGTGGCGGTGCGTCCGGCGGCCTCGGGCGATCGCAAGCAGGGCACGACGGTGCGCGTCTGGCCCGATGCCAAGTATTTCGAGAGCGCCGACCTGCCCAAGAACGAGCTGGTGCATCTGCTGCGCAGCAAGGCCGTGCTGATGCCCGGCGTGACCGTCACCCTGAAGAAGGAGAAGACGGGCAGTCATGACGCCGAGGTGCAGACCTGGTCCTACCAGGGCGGCCTGCGCGACTATCTGATGCAGACCCTGGTGGCCGATCCGCTGATCCCGCTGTTCGAAGGCGAGCAATATGCCGGCAAGGCCGAGACCGAGAACTTCGCCGAGGGCGAGGGCGCGGCCTGGGCCGTGGCCTTCACCGAGGAGGGCCAGGTCATGCGCGAAAGCTATGTGAACCTGATCCCGACGGTGGCGGGCGGCACCCACGAGTCCGGCCTGAAGGACGGCCTGTTCGGCGCGATCAAGGGCTTCATCGAGATGCACTCGCTGCTGCCCAAGGGCGTCAAGCTGATGCCCGACGACGTGTTCTCGCGCGCCAGCTTCGTGCTCTCGGCCAAGGTCCTGGACCCGCAGTTCCAGGGGCAGACCAAGGAACGCCTGAACAGCCGCGACGCGCTGCGCCTGGTGTCCGCCTATGTGAAGCCGGGCCTGGAACTGTGGCTGAACCAGCATGTGGAGCATGGCAAGAAGCTGGCCGAGCTGGTGATCAAGCAGGCGCAGACGCGCCAGCGCGCCAGCCAGAAGGTCGAGAAGCGCAAGGGCTCGGGCGTGGCCGTGCTACCCGGCAAGCTGACCGACTGCGAAAGCCGCGACCTGCTGCACAACGAGGTCTTTCTGGTCGAGGGCGACTCGGCCGGCGGCAGCGCCAAGATGGGCCGCGACAAGGAGACCCAGGCCATCCTGCCGCTGCGCGGCAAGGTGCTGAACACCTGGGAGGTCGAGCGCGACCTGCTGTTCAAGAACAACGAGATCCACGACATCTCGGTGGCGGTGGGCGTCGACCCGCATGGCCCGAACGACAGTCCGGACCTCTCCGGCCTGCGCTACGGCAAGATCTGCATCCTCTCGGACGCGGACGTCGACGGCTCGCACATCCAGGTCCTGCTGCTGACACTCTTCTTCCGCCATTTCCCCAAGCTGGTCGAGGCCGGCCATGTCTTCATCGCCCGCCCGCCGCTGTACCGCGTCGACGCGCCGGCGCGCGGCAAGAAGCCGGCCGCCAAGATCTATGCGCTGGACGAGGGCGAGCTGACCGCCACCCTGGACAAGCTGCGCAAGGAAGGCGCGCGCGAGAACTCCTGGTCCATCAGCCGCTTCAAGGGCCTGGGCGAGATGAGTGCCGAGCAGCTGTGGGACACGACCCTGAACCCCGAGACCCGGCGCCTCTCGCCGGTGCGCTATGGCGAGCTGGACTTCGGCCAGACCCTGGAGGCGATCAACAAGCTGATGGGCAAGGGCGAGGCCGCCTCGCGCCGCGAGCTGATGGAGATCCATGGCGACGCGGTGGAAATCGACATCTGATCGGACGCCGATGAAGACCGTCTACAACGAGCGCCACGCCCAGCACGCGGCCACGCACGAGTTCTTCCGCGGGCGGCTGGTGCCGGCCTTCGAGGTGCCGGCGCGGGCCGACTATGTGCTGAAGGCGGTGCAGGAGGCCGCGCTGGGCGAGGTGCTGGCGCCGCAGGACCACGGCCTGGCGCCGCTGGAGCGCGTTCACGCGCCGGCCTATCTGCGCTTTCTGCAGGGCGCTTATGCCGAATGGGCGGCGCTGGGCGGGGAGGGCGAGGCCTTCCCGGCGGTCTGGCCGGTGCGCACGCTGCGCGCCGACGTGGAACCGAAGAGCTTCGCCGCCCGCATGGGCCTGTATTCGATGGACAGTGGCACGCCGCTGACCGCCGGCAGCTGGGCGGCGGCCTACTGGGGCGCCCAGGCCACGCTGACCGGGCTGGACATCGCGCTGGGCGATGAGAAGGCGGCCTATGTGCTGACCCGCCCGCCGGGCCACCATGCCGGTGCGGACTTCTTCGGCGGTTACTGCTTCGTCAACAACGCCGCCGTCGCGGCCCAGGCGGCGCGCGATGCGGGCCTGCAGCGCGTGGCGATCCTGGACGTCGACTATCACCACGGCAACGGCACGCAGGCGATCTTCTACGAGCGCGCCGATGTGTTCTACGCCAGCCTGCATGGCGACCCGCAGACCGAGTACCCCTTCTTCCTGGGCCATGCCGACGAGCGCGGCGCGGGCGCGGGCCTGGGCTTCAATGCCAACGAGCCCTTGGCTGCCGGCAGCTCCAACGCGGCCTGGTTCGCGGCGCTGGAGCGGCTGCTGGCGCGGCTGAAGGCCTACGCGCCCGAGCTGCTGATCGTCTCACTGGGCGTCGACACCTATGGCGGCGACCCGATCTCGCATTTCAAGCTGGACCGGCCCGAGTTCGCGCTGATGGGGCAACGCCTGGCCGAATTCGGCGCACCGCGCACCCTGTTCCTGCAGGAAGGCGGCTATGCCACCGAGGCGATCGGGCTGAATGTCGTGGCCGTGCTGCGGGGCTTCCAGGGATGAGCGCGCCGCGCGTCAGCCTGCGCCCGACCATGCTGTCGGACCTGGACTTCGTCGTCTCGGTCGAGCAGGATGCCACCAACGCGCCCTTCATCACGGTCTGGGAACGCACCCAGCATGAGGGCGCGATCCGATTCCCGGACTCGCGCCATTTCATCGTCGAGGACGAGAGCGGCGCCGCGATCGGCTTCGTGATCCTGCAGGGCTGCCGCAACCCGCACCGCTCGGTGGAGC
>Ga0255338_1005679_pt1 | contig 11249 bp, 10 predicted proteins | sample MeOH1_35cm_T4_19_FD_203715 | JGI IMG/M metagenome (GOLD analysis project Ga0255338, IMG submission 203715) | Sandy soil microbial communities from University of British Columbia, Vancouver, Canada - MeOH1_35cm_T4_195 | ecosystem: Engineered > Artificial ecosystem > Sand microcosm > Unclassified ... | reverse complement strand
GCTTGCCGCCGTCGCCGTGTTCCTGGTCACCTATGTCGTTTTCCATTGGCCGCTTTGGCTGGTCACGCCGTTCGCGCTGGCCGTCGGCTACGCACTACCGCGCATCGTCCTGCTGCGGCAGCAGAAGGAGGCGGATCAGCAGTTCACCGACCTCTTCCCCGACGCCGTCGTGGCCATCGCCCGCATGCTGCGCGCGGGTCTGCCAATCACCACCGCGGTCCACGCCGTGAGCCGCGAGTCACCGGCGCCCGTCAACAGCGTCTTCGCCACGATCTCCGACCAGATCGACATCGGCACGCCGATCGAGGTCGCGCTCGATGCCAGCAGTCGGCGTATCGGACTTGCCGACTTCCGCTTTTTTACCATGGCCATCGTGATGCAGCATCTGACGGGCGGCAACCTCGCCGCCACGCTCGAAGTGCTGGCGGACATCGTCCGGCGCCGCCGCGCGGTGCGCCTCAAGGCGCGCGCGACCACGGCCGAGATCCGCGTCTCGGCCTATGTGCTGGCGTCGTTGCCGTTCCTCATCTGCGGCACGTTACTCCTTATCCAGCCCGGTTATCTCTCGCCGCTGATCAACGATCCGCGCGGCCACATCATCCTGATCATGGCCGCGACCGGCCTGCTGCTCGGCGGCCTGACGATGCGGCAGATGATGCGCAGCGTGACCCAGTTGTGAGGACCGCATGACGTCTCCGCTCCTCGCCAACATCACCGCCATCCTCCCCGCCTTCCTGGCGGCCCTTGCTTTGGTCGTCGGCGGCATCGCTTTGATCGCATCGGCTCTACGGACGCGCGACAGCACGCTGGCCCGACGCGTCGCCATGGTCGAGCCCTATAGTGGCCACACGACCGACCGACAGCAGCCCACTGTGGGCGAGGCGCTGTTCCGGCTGCCAGCGAGCGGACTGTCCGCACCGTCGCGGCGCGAGATCGGCCGCCTGTTCGTACGTTTCGGCTTCTCGCGGACGCAGGCTTTGACCGCCTTTACCATCAGCCGCCTTGTGCTGATCGCCGTGGTCGGCCTTGCCACCTTTGTGTGGCTCGAGCAATTCGGACGTTTCGCCGCGATGCCGCTGTTGCCGGTTCTGCTCGCGGCGATGGTCGCGATCGCGAGCTGGTTCCTGCCGATGCTCGTCATCTCCTATCGGCTCAAGCAGCGCACCAAAGCCGTCCGTTCCGGCCTGCCGGATGCGCTCGAGCTCCTGGTCGTCTGCGTGGAGGCCGGTCTGTCGCTCGAGGATGGTCTCGACCGCGTCGTCACCGAACTCAAGCGCTCGCAGCCGGCGCTCGCCGACGAGCTCAATCTCACATTGGCGGACTTGCGCATCTTGCCCAGCCGGGACCAGGCACTCGCCAACCTCGCCGATCGCGTCGACGTCCCGAGCGTGCGCTCGGTGGTGACGACGCTGGCGCAGACCTTACGCTACGGTACGCCGCTGGTGCAGGCCCTGCGCGTCACGGCCGCCGAACTGCGCAGTGACTACCTGATCGAGCTCGAGGAGCGCGCCAACCGCCTGCCCGCTTACCTTACGTTGCCGGTCATTCTATTTCTGATGCCCACGATCTTCCTCATCGTCGGCGGGCCCGCCGTGCTGCGGCTGATCGACGTGTTCATGCACAGATAGAATGCCCGTCAGCTCGGCGTGTTCATGATCGGATAGCACGCCGTCGCGTTGAGCGTGATCGTGCCCAGCGGCGAGGCACCCATCAGCGCCGGAATAGCGAAGACGAAGCTGTAGGTGCCGACAACATGCACGCCGCAAGCGGCCGCGGTTGGCGTGAATGCCGACGGTGCGATCGTCAAGCCCCAGGCTTCGTTGACGCCACGCGTCTTGATTTGGGTCACCGTCGCACAATTGTTCATGTCGACGGCGCCGCAACGCGCGGCTGCTTCCGTCGCGCGGCTGAGCGTGGTGTAGGTCCACATCAGACGGCCGATATCGATGATGCCGAAAACGAACAGGAGCATGACGGGCAGGATCAGTCCGTATTCCACGGCCGCCGCGCCGCGCTCGTGCCGGAGCCATCCTGATCGGCGAGCGGGATCCATGGTCAATTGAGCCTTATTACCGATTTGGCCGTGATCGTCGTCGGCAGCGACAGACCGGGATACGGCAGAATGGTCGAACGGGTGATCGACGCATTGACCCGCACGTAAAGCCCGGGCGCGTGGCCGCCCGTACACGTCGTGCTGCTGGACGGCACCGTCGCGATGCCGGTTTCATTGGGGCAGCCCCAGAATTCGGTCGGCGCCGGCGTCGCGGTGACCCCGTTTGTCGCGGTCGCGCCGGTCACCGCCGACGAAATGCCACTCGCGCTCCAACCGTTCTTGCCGGCATAGATCGCGCCGGCTTCCACCGCGTCATAAGCCTGCATACCGTCGTAGATGGCGAAGCCAAGCTCGACGATGCCCATGAGCACCACCAGCAACAAGGGGATCGCCAGGCCGAATTCAATTGCGGCCGTGCCCAGCTCTTCCGACAACACCGCCGCGGCTTTATGCCCGATCTTGGCCATGCCCAGGCTTTCCTATTCGACCAACGTAACCACGCCGCCGCCGCTCATCGCCACGGCACCGGTTCCACCGCAAGTATTCTTGAGATTAGCGTTGTTCTGCATGCGCACGATGCGCGCGATCAACTGGCCGCAGACCGGCGTATTGATCGTCGCGTTGTTGTTGAACAACAGGGTCTGATTTGGGAAGTACATGGCTCCCGTCAAATTGACGATTGCGTTGTTGCTGAACGTCTGCGTCACCGACGACGAGGCCGTACGAGTGCTTGCCATCGCCAGACCCGCGGTCGCGCCCGCGGTTGGCGCCGTCAGGTTGAGAGTCACACCGTTGCCCAGACTGATCGCGTAATTGCCGTTGATGACGATCGTCACGCCCGAGTTCGCGTTCACCTTGACGGTGTTGCCCAATGTCAGGCGCGTTCCGATGTAATAGACACCGGCAGTGAGATTGGCCGTAGCGCCGTTCGGAATGTTGAGGCCCGCCGCGTAGGAGCCCGGCTGCAGCGTGCAGGAGTTGGTGCATATTGGCTGCGTTCGCGCCGTGGCGCCCGTCGCACTCAGCGTGATCGAGGCATAAGGATCCACGATCGCCGCCGCGCTCGTCTTGGGATAAGGGGGCGATCGGTCGTAAAGGATAGCACCCGGTGCCAGCGAGTAATTCCCTACCACCGAAACCGGGCCGTGGATTGACGCGTTGTTGTCGAGGATGAGCGCTGTGGTGCTGCTCGAGTTGACCGCGACGCCGCAGGTCGCACTGGCCACCACGCCATTATTGAGAATGCGGACCGCGCCGGACGCCGACGTATCGAGCGCGAGAATACAGAAAGCACCGGTATCGCCGGGCGAGGCTACCGCACGCGCGCCGACGCTGTACAAGCCGCTCCCGAACAGGCTGACCAAGCCTAGCGTTTGCGGTTGGCTGACGATGACTTCGACGGCATTGGCATTGGCCATGTAATTGCCGCCCAGCGGCGGACTGTGGACCGCGACGTCAACGCCGCTGGTGCCGTTGGTGTAGCCGACACTGGCGGTCACCGCGCGCGCTTCCAACGAGTAGTCCGTCGGGTAGCCGGTCTTCTTGGCCACCGCGGCGCTGAAGGCGGCCGCATCCGCGACGGTCTGCATCTGCCGGTGCTTGTATATGAGAAAAGTAATTTCGATGCCGAGCCCGGCCATGCCGAGGATGACGATCGACGCGAGCGCGAGCTGGATCGCCACGCTGCCGTCTTCGCGTCGGGCAATACCGCACCACAATTCACGCAGCGCCATTCGCATCGCCTGCTCTCAGCCGATAACATGAACCGATGCAGATGCTTATGCGCTATTGCCGCGTCTTTGCGATTGACATCCGTCAAACATGCGCGCCGTTCGCGTGCGACGGTATGGCGTGACACGCGCACGAAAGATGTGGAGTGATCGAAATAATCTTGCCGGTAGTATTCTTATGCTAGCGCATCGCGGACATCCGCCTGAATAATCGGCATCGACGTTTCCAAAGGGAGATACGGAAGCGGAGAAAGCGAGCTCCACGTCCAAGGCGGCCGATTGTCACACGCGGTATCGACCGCGAAAGCGCGAACGGACACGGTCAAGTGAACGGGTCGTCATCTCGCTTCGTTGCGTCAGGGGGAGCGGGCATGTCTTGTATGTCGCGTATTGTTCGCGGGGCTGTTCCACTTGCGGTCGTCTTGAGTCTTGTTGCCGGTGCGCAAGCGGCGGAGACGGTGACGGCCGGCGGTCGTTCGCTGGGCTCAGCACGCATCACCGTTGAGGAGGCCACGACGCGCCACATCACGGTGCCGCAAAACAAATCGCGCACCATCCGCTTCGAAGAGCCATTCGCCTCGACCGTGATCGGCTCCCCCGACATCGCCGACGTGCTCGCGCTGTCGGATCGGGTCATCTACATCCAGGCCAAGAAGATCGGCACCACCAATATCTCCGCCTTCGATGCCGACAAGCATCTGATTGCCGTCCTCGACGTCGAAGTGACGGTCGATACGGGCTCCCTCGCGGCGCAAATCCGCAACTCGACCGGCACCGGCGGCATCCACGTCACCTCCTCGAACGGTCAGATCGTATTGACCGGCGAAGCGCGCGACGCCGTCTCGGCCGATCGCGCGATGCAGATCGCCCGCGCCACCACGCCGAGCATCTCGGTCATCAATGCGATGCGCGTCGCCGCATCGCAGCAGGTGATGCTGAAGGTGCGCTTCCTCGAGATCACCCGCAGCGCCGGACGCGACCTCGGCGTCAACTGGTACGTCGCCAACGGCAGCGGCACCCGCGGCTTCAACACTGGCCTCGGCCAGCCGACCCAAGTCGGGCAGAGCCCGACCGCAACGCCCGGCGGCATCCCGCTGTTCCAGACCGTCGGCTCGTTCGCCAGCGGCACAAGCGCGGCCCCGTTCGGCGTCGCGCTTGCCAATCTCGTCAACTCCAACAGCGCCCGCGTCGACCTGATGATCTCGGCCCTGGAAGACAAGGGCTTGATCCGCCGCCTCGCCGAACCGGATCTCGTCGCCCTCTCCGGCGACACCGCGGCATTCCTCGCCGGCGGCGAAGTGCCAATTCCCGTCGTCCAGCCCTCTTCCGGCGTGACCCCGTTGATCACGGTCGAGTACAAGCCGTTCGGCGTACAGCTCACCTTCATGCCGACGGTGACCACGAACGGCATCATCAATTTGCGGCTGACGCCATCGGTCAGCGAGCTCGACTTCAATAATGCGGTTATCGTCTCGGGCTTCCGTATTCCTGCGCTCACCAAGCGCGAGGCGCGCACGACGATCGAACTGCGGGACGGACAGAGCTTCGCGATTGCCGGCCTGCTGCAGAATGAAGGCTTGCGCAACATCTCTCAGGTGCCCTGGATCGGCTCTGTGCCGGTGCTCGGCGCACTGTTCCGCAGCACCTCGTATCAACAGAACGAAACCGATCTCGTGGTGATCGTGACGCCGCATCTGGTTCAACCGGCGGCGCCGGGTCAGCGGCTCGCTTCGCCGATAGATGGGCAGTTGTCCGGCAACGACGTCGATCTGTTCCTGCTCGGCCAAAGCGAGGTGCGCAAGAAGCAGCCGGAGCCGATCGCGGTCGGCGCCTCCTTCCGCGGCCCATCCGGCTACATCATGCCGAGCGATGCAAAGTGAGGGCGGTTATGCGCAGCTTAGCGATACGGATGCTCGGCCTCGTGGTCTTTGCCGGCTTCGGCACGAGCGCTCAGGCCGGCGAGGTCTATCACTACGACTTCGCGGCGCCTTACCTGCAGCGCACGGACAAGATCTTCGCCGGCGCGGGCGACGCCAGGGACGTCAATGCCGCGACGCACGTCATCGATCCGTGGCCGCGCTACGTCGGCAACCGGCGCATCACAACCAGTGGCGAGCGCATGGTGGGCGCGATCGAGCGCTACCGTGATGTCCGCCGTCTGCCGCTCGCGCCGCAGCCCATACCGCCGATCGGGATCAGCACCAGCGGATTCTCTGGCAGCAGCACTGCCACTTCCGGTGGCGCGGCGGCAGGTAGCGCGGCGACTTCGACGACCGGGCGGTGACGGAACGACATGGGGCGAAGGTCGGAAGACGACATGAGGGGGCGGACACTATCAGCATTGACGCGGGGAGCCGCTGTCCTCCTTGTCGCGCTCGCGCTTGCCGGTTGCCAAACCGCCGGGCCCGAGGTGATCACACCGGACACGCCGCTCGAGATCGAGCCGCCTCCGCCGCCTGTGCCCGAGCCGATCGACTTCACCGACGTATTGCCGACCGAGACCTTTCGCCTCGGCCTCCAGCATTTCAAACGCGGCGATTACGGCCTCGCCGAACGCTACTTCCGCGCCACGGTGGAGAAGGATCCGAGCAACGTCGAGGCATGGATCGGTCTCGCCGGCGCTTACGACCACATCCGCCGCTTCGAGCTCGCCGATCGCGCTTATGCCGCGGCGATCAGAATTTCCGGCGAGACCGTGCAGATCCTCAACAATCAGAGCCAGTCCTACATGCTGCGCAGCGACTTCCGTACCGCGCGCGCCAAGTTGCGCAAGGCGTTGCGGCTGGATCCCGGCAACCCGACGGTGATCAACAATATCCGCATCCTCGACGCCAACGACCCGGCTCTCGCTAAGGCAAGGTAAGCGGGCGCGCTTCCCCCTGAAAGGAAAAAAGAGCCGGCGAACCACAATTCACTGTGCCACCACGCGCCGCGCGGGCTTCTTGATCGTCGCTTTGGCTTCCGGCTTCTTCTTCACTTTCACCTTCTTCTCGACCGGCGCCTGCGCGCGACTGTTGCTGGCAACACCACCACGCAGACGCGGCGCGGCCGGATTGGTCGGCGGCGGCATCAGCGACCGCGGCGGTGCCGTCGGCATCGGCACGGTGGCGGCAACCGATGGTGCCGGCATGGCCTGCGATTGCGCGAGCGGCGGCGCGCCGACCGGGCGTCCGCCGATCTGGTCGAGAATCCAGGAATTTATAACGGCGACGTTGGTGTAGACCCCGAACTTGTTCGGCCGCCCGCAGCCTTCGCCGAAGCTGACCACGCCGGCCAGCGAATAACTGCGGTTGGCATCCGCCACCATGAGCGGCCCGCCGCTATCGCCCTGACACGAGTCCTTGCCGCCTTCGGGAAAGCCGGCGCAGATCATTCGATCGGTGATCGCGCCGCTGTAGGAGGCAAGGCCGTTGCAGACTTTTTTGGACACGAACTGAACGGTGACACGGCGCAATATCGGAGAGACATTTCCAGCTTCGGCGGTCAGACCCCAACCCGTTACGACGGCAAGAGCGCCCGGCTCCAACAGCCGCGTCGCGTCCGCCGCGGTGATCGGGCTGATCACGGTGCCGGCGAACGGCTTGCTCAAATGCAACAGCGCGACGTCATAGTCGCTGGTGTCGGGGCTATACTGCTCATGGACGATGATGCGATCGACGAAATAGACCGTCCCGCCGCTCGTGAGCACATTGCTGCCGCCGAGGACCTGAACTTTCTCCGCCACCTCGCTGTTGACGCAATGCGCGGCTGTGAGCACCCACTGCGGCGCGATGAAAGCGCCGCCACAGAAATGACCGTCCTGTTGCGCAACGCCTCTGACGCCGATCGAAGCGACCCATGGAAATGCGCCGATCGGCGCCGACTCGCCGCCGATGATACGCGGATCGACCGCCAGCAGCCGCGAGCCCACGGTAAGCTTCTGAATGGCGTCGCGCATCATCACCGGAATGTCGCGGTGCTCGGTCACCGGGGGCGTGGAGTAAAGCGCGCGCGGCCCGATGTAATACGGCACCGTCTGAGCCGAAAGGCCCAACGGCGTCATCAGCGATGCGGCGACGATGACAATGCCTGCTCGCCCCATGACGTCACCGCTGCGCCCCGATCGTCGCACGAATCCAATCGGTGTACTTGCTGACGTTGACGTAGACGCCGGGGTATTTCTTGTCGGTACAGCCGACGCCCCAGCTTGTAATCCCGGCGAGATATTTGTCGCCGTCGATGTAAGCGATCGCCGGGCCGCCGCTGTCGCCCTGGCAGGCGTCCGCAAAGCCGAGCCCGGCGCAGAACATGTTGTCCGTGACAAGCCCATTGTAGACGGCCGGCTCGTTGCATTTCGCGTTGCCGACGACGTCGACGAACGCCCACAAGAGGTTGTTCGAGATCGGCGTCGGCGTTCGGAACGTCGCCGTACCCCAACCGAAGATATGCAGCTTGTTGCCCTCCTTATAGGTCCCGGCGACGGCCGCCTCCGGCAACATCGGCACAGGCGTGAGTGAAGCGCCCGTTACGTGCAGCAACGCCAGGTCGTTCACCGGGACGCGGTCTCCCGACACGCGGTACTCCGGATGAACGACAAACCGGTCGACGGACAGAATCTTGCCTCCGGCGAACAACACGTTCGATCCCGTCATGACTTGCACCCGCATGGGCTCCGTCGCGGCGCCAGGCGCCACGAGACAATGCGCGGCCGTTAGTACCCAGGCCGGATCCACAACTACGCCACCGCAAAAATGACCGAACTGACGCGGCGCGCCCCACACCTGGAGAGAGACCATCCAAGGAAAGCCGTTCTTCGGCGCGACGCTCGCGCTGCCGAGGAATACGCTGGCCTGCTCCCCCTTCGCGATGCTTTCGGAGCGCTGCTGGAACGCGGACCTGACGGTCGGCAGCAGCCGCACGGCGCTTTGTGCATAGGCAGACGATGCAATGCCGCAATAGATTGTCGCCCCAGCCAGAGCGGTGACGCACAAACCAGATACCATGCTAGCGCGCCGCATTGATGACACCCTTGATCCACGGGACATAGGCTTGAACGTCTAGATAGGCATTCGGTTTGCGGCCATCGCCCGGACACGTCGCCGGCCAGGAGACGATACCCAGCAGATAGAGCCGCCCCTGATCGTCGTAGATGACCATGGGACTGCCGCCGAAACGGAAGCAGATATCGTGATACTTCAGCAGCGTGCGCGCGCAGAAGACACCGGTGCCCCGCAAAGCGGGAAAGTTGGCGGCGCCGAAACAAACACCATCGTCGAGGATCGCGCTCTGGACGAGTTGCAGTTCTTCGTTGTGCTGCTTGTTGTATTGCGCGGTCGTGATGCCCCAACCGAGAATCGAAACGATCTCGCCAACTTGATCCACTGGACGCGGCCCTTCAAGCAGGATCGGCGCGCCGGCATCGCCTTTGGCATCGATGCGTAGCAAGGCTGCATCGTTCTTGAGCCCGCGCGCGTCATATTCCGGATGCATCACGATCTGCGTGATCTGAAAGCGTTTGCCCGGCGTCGCGAGGCGCGCCGTGTGCGCGAAGGCGAAGCCTTGAGTCTCGTTCGGCCATCGGCGACTGATCGCATCGACACAATGCGCCGCGGTGAGAATCCAGGTCGGCGCAATCAGCGCGCCGGCGCATAGAAAGTCCTTGTCGAGCTCGGGCCCTTCGCTAACGGCGACCGCATAAGGCGCCATGGCCGTCGGCACCGGATTGATCGCCACATCGGCGTCCGGGCCCTTATCCGGGACATTGTTCGAGTCGACACCGCCGCCATTGTTCGGCCGTCCATAGGGGCCGCGATGAACCGCGCCGTTCGGCGGCCAAGTCGAGGGGTTTCGCGTGATCCGCGGTAGCGCGCGTAGCGTGTCGTCCAAGGTCGAAATCGCCGGCGCCGCTCCGCCGAAAGACACGGCCAGCAACATTCCGAGGATCAGAGCAACTGCCGCTCGCTTGATCATGATAGCGCTCACTCGGTGACTCCGCGGTATCGGATGATCCTGTAGCCGTTGAGCTCACTCGGACGGTAAGTGCGCATGCACGCGCCCTCACACTCCAACCGCGTCGACGCTTCGATGACGGTGAACGCCGTGGCGGCGGCAGACGGGCTGCCGGTGAACAAGCGGATATGCCGGCCCGGCCAGTCGAACGCGTCGCCCGGCTTCACATCATCCAGACTGTCTAATTCGACGCTGACATCCAACAGGCCCGATGTGCCGCGCTTCTCGATTCCCCAGGCGCGCGAAACCAGCCCCGAGCAGTCCACGCCGATCGACTCCGGCGAGAGACAGTAATCGAGCGCCGGATTGCGGCACGTGCAGATGCTGCCCGCGAGGGCTCCCCACTCCAGCCGGAGCTTGAATGTCGTCGGCGTATCGTCGCCGCCCCATCGGTAAGGCATCGGACCGATGGTTTGCCCGACGCTGGCCGACGTGAACCGAACCGGCCGGCGCCAGAACTTGGCCTCGGTCGGCACGCACTCGTTATCGATGCCGGCGCGCGTGAAGTTCTCCGGCGCCATCACCCAGTTGACGGACAGATATTCGGCCGCGTTCCTGACGATTTGATCGCGCGAGATCGGCGGCGTCGGCACGTCGACCTTGAAGTGCGCAAAGTTCGCGCGCGGAAAGCGGTTGGTTCCCTCCGGCCGTCGTACATTGGTATCGACCGGAATCTCACGCAGGGCGCGGCCGAGACCTTTGAGTTCGGCATCGCTGCGACGCTTGCCCTGCGGCGGCGGCACAAAGGCGAACTCCTTGATCTTCACGCCGTCGCTCTGCGGCATCAGCGCGCGCACCGCGCCGTCGCCCGTCACTGTGATGAAATCGCGCGGTACGGTATCCATGCCGTCGAGCGGCACCGAGACAACGCCCGTGAGCTTGCCCTCGCGATCGAAGCGCTGCACGAAGATGCGCACCTGCAACGCGGGCTTGGCGGCCACGACCTCTTCGCTGACGACGTAGCGGTGATCTCCCGCCCCGGGACCTATCTCGAAGGCTTCGGCCAGCCGGCCACCGGCGACGGACCGCACATCGATCGCGCGCGCTCCGCCGCGCCGATCGTCTTCCAGGATCAAGTGCTGAGGATCGCGGCGCGTCAGCCGCAATTGGCGCGTGGCGCCCAAGCCGACAACAGGAGCATCCTGCAGCGTCGTCGTCGCGGCGGGATCGAGATTGCGCGGCAGCACAATGTGCCGCCCCTCTCCGACCAAACGAACCTGATCCGACTCGCCGACGATCTGACCGATATCGAATCCGGCGGGCAAGCGCGCACGGCCGAGGACGCGGCCTTCGTCGCTGAGAAACACGACGGCGCCGTCGACAGGATCGCGCGCGGCCTGCAGGCCTCGCCTGATCCAGAAGAAGCTGCCCGGCACCTGACCGATCTGCTCGGGCGCTGTCAGCACCATATTGAGCTGTGTCGGCGACGCGCGGAAGGACGACGCCGATTGCTCACGCGGTTGCGCCTCCGTCGGCAT
>Ga0255338_1005678_pt1 | contig 11249 bp, 8 predicted proteins | sample MeOH1_35cm_T4_19_FD_203715 | JGI IMG/M metagenome (GOLD analysis project Ga0255338, IMG submission 203715) | Sandy soil microbial communities from University of British Columbia, Vancouver, Canada - MeOH1_35cm_T4_195 | ecosystem: Engineered > Artificial ecosystem > Sand microcosm > Unclassified ... | reverse complement strand
CCGCCATTCTGGTTTTCACGATCCCCGGCGCAATAACATAGGCAAGGATTCCGTCTTTAGCATAATTTTGAGCAACCGTTTGTGTCACTGCCTTAATTCCGGCCTTAGATGCTGCGTAGGCGGATAACTGCGGAATTGCAGATCCACGCTGTCCCGACCAACTCGATAGTGCAATCAAGGTGCCGCCACCCTGTTCAAGAAAATGCTGAACTGCTTCTTTTATTAAGTTCGCTGGTTCAAGCAAATTAACACGTATTGTCTGCAGCCAATTTTCGTCCCAGGACTCATCATCCCCTAGAAAAGGAGTGTCCAGGTTCACGGCCGCATTGTTAACCACCGCATCAATTCGTTTGCTGTATTCCAGAGCTTTAGCGAAAAGCTCCCGGCCGCTTCCAGGAATTGATAAATCAGCAGAAATGAAGAATTTCCGGTCCTCGGGGACGGCGGACAGCGCATCATGGGCGCCATCCAAATACGACCCATAATGCGCAATAACCCTCGCCCCCGATTCGCCGAGTGCCTTAGCGGTGGCAGCGCCAATCCCTCGGGATGCTCCTGTCACCAAAACAGTCTTACCCGTTATGTCATACATGGTTAATTCCTCCCTTTACAGTAAACCTGCATCCACGTTGATAATCTGACCAGTAATCCCACTAGCCATGTCACTGCTCAAGAAGAGCGCCACATTTGCGACTTCATCAATCGTCGCAAGTCTGCCCAATGCTGTCTGCGCTTCCATGACCTTAATTGACGTCAAGAGAGCAGGCTCCGAATTGTTTGTTCGCATCCGGATTCGTGAAAGCAGGGCTTCCGTTTCGATTGGGCCTGGTCCTAGAGCATTGATTCGGACTCCATATTTGCCAAAATCCAACGCCGCAGAGCGCACGATTCCAAGGGCGGCATGTTTGCTAGCCACATAAGGAATGATATTTCCATCACCTTTCCATGAATTTATTGATGCTGTGACAACAACACTCCCGCCAGGTTTACGTAATAAATCAAACCCGTACTTAAGGGTCAAAAATAATCCCCTCGAATTAACAGCCATTACTTGATCCCATACCAGAAGTGGTGTTTCGGATACTGAAGACCACTTGGGCACCACTCCAGCATTCGCGAGCAATATATCTAATGGACGGAACTGCTTTTTTATAGATTCAAATGCATCTTTCACGGCATTTTCATCTGTCAAATCACACTCAATGAATTCCCAATTCTTCAATAAACGATTAGGGGATCGATAATCGAGGATTACTCCATGTGCGCCAGCTTCATCGAATGCATTAACCATTCCTTCGCCAAGGCCAGTGGCTCCACCAGTGATCAATACACATTTCTCTTTAACGTCAATGTTCGCCATCCGCACCTCTTCCGTCGCAAATAAATTAGTAAATGAAAAACTGAAGTATCATCTTTCCTACATAACATATATCAGTTATATTCTAACCAGAAAGTTATTGCCAAAGAAAGGTAAATTGCGACACGTGATAAGAGACCTCTCAGAAGCAATTGCTGAATTTGTTCACGATGGCGATACTGTTGCAATGGAAGGTTTTACTCATCTCATTCCATTTAGTGCAGCTCATGAAATTATCCGTCAGAAAATTCAAAATCTAACACTCGTTCGTATGACACCGGACTTGATTTACGATCAAATGATCGGCGCCGGATGCGCATCCAAACTCGTTTTTTCATGGGGAGGAAATCCAGGTGTTGGCTCCTTGCATAGATTTCGCGACGCAATTCAAAATTCTTGGCCAAATCCCTTGGAAATCGAAGAACACACACACGCAGGATTAGCTAATCGCTACTTGGCCGGAGCCTCAGGTCTGCCTTTTGCTGTGATCCGTGGATATCAAGGAAGCGACCTACTTAAAAACACTGCTAATGCAAAAGTCATCGAGTGCCCGTTCACTCACGAAAAACTCATGGCAGTCGGAGCCCTCAACCCAGATGTAACTATTATTCACGCGCAGCAAGCCGACCAAGATGGAAATGTCATGCTTTGGGGTATCACTGGAATTCAAAAAGAAGCAGTGCTGTCAGCTAAATCCGTACTGGTCACGGTCGAAGAGATAGTAGAGACTTTCACTCCACGAATGAATGCAATTGTTATCCCTTCGTTTGTGATTTCCGCAGTCTGCCTAAGCCCTAAAGGCGCGATGCCGTCGTATGCATTGGATTATTACGACCGAGATAACGAAGCCTACGTAGCTTGGAACGCAATTAGCAAAGACAGAGCCACTTTTCTAGCGTGGCTCGAAAGTACAATTTTTCAAATCGAAACGATTGGTGCGCGGTGAACCAGAAAATGCCATTAGAAACCAAGGCATGGACCTCTGATGAAATGATGACAGTTTCGGCGGCACGATCCCTCAAGAATGGGGATACCTGCTTTGTTGGGATTGGAATACCCAGCACAGCTGCAATTTTAGCGAAAGCTACCCATGCTCCAGACCTTATTTTAATTTATGAGTCAGGAACAATCGATACTAATCCAAGTTGCTTGCCTCTTTCCATAGGAGATGGAGAATTAGCGCAAACGGCACTCACAGTTGTTAGTATCCCTGAAATTTTCAATTACTGGCTTCAACCGGGTCGAATCAAAATGGGATTTCTGGGCGCAGCTCAAATTGATAAATTCGCAAATATCAATACGACGATTATTGGCCCTTCCTATCGGAACCCCGCCGTCAGGCTACCTGGGGCGGGTGGAGCTACTGAGATTGCAGGCGCTTGCCATCAGACCACGATTATTTGCCGCCAGAGCAAAAGAACTTTCCTCGAAAAAATTGATTTTATAACATCCGTTGGATTCGGAACTGGACCAGGCTCGCGGCAGTCATTTGGATTAACTGGACAGGGACCGACAACAGTCATCACCGATCTTGGAATATTAGAACCTGATCAAGACTCCTGTGAGCTCGTTTTCACCCAAATTCATGAAAATACAACAATTGAGCAAGTACTAGACGCAACTGGGTGGAGGCTCAAAGTCTCCGACAACTTGATAACGACACTTCCTCCAACAGAAGAAGAACTAAGAATACTGCGCGCGCTAAACGAACCGACGGCTCACAATTAAGAAGGATACTGAGACGTCTACCTCAGTATCCGAAGTCAAAAATCGGATTGTCTTCAATAAGACGACTGAGTTCAATTAGGGCTTCGTCACGCCGTAATACATTACTACTCCAGTTTTCTATTGGTAATAGCTCGCCAATTTCCTTGGCGACCAGATCAGTTAGTTCAGGGGTCCATGGATCATTTTGGCCACGCAATCTACCCATGCTTTCATATGCCAACCCCATGCGTGCTACATGGGCTTTAATCCCACCTTGCACGTTCAATGCAGAGGTCGCAAATGGGCCAATGACAGCCCATCTTCTCGCCAAACCTTCTGTAACAATTCGATCGATATCAGTAGCGCTAACTACGCCATCACGCACTAGGCAATAAGCTTCCCGCAATAGTGCACCCTGTAATCGATTAAAGACAAACCCTTCAATTTCCTTGTTGACGAGAATCGGTTTCATTCTGACGCTTCGCAATATCTCTGTTGTTAGGGTAACCGCCTCATGACTCGTGAAAGATGCGGGCACAACTTCCGCCACGGGCAATAAATAAGGAGGATTGCCGGGGTGTACGACGATGCATCGATGGCGGCCGGGGAGTCCCTGTGCAAACTCAGACGCTGGAATTGCGGATGACGAACTTGCAAGAATCACATTCTCTTTTGTTAATGTATCCAATTCACGGAAGATTTCCCGTTTGAGTTCGATTCGCTCTGGGACGCATTCTTGGACATATTCAGCTCCGACGAGGGCCGATGCTAAGTCAGTAAAATATTGAACGCGAGCAAATATCAGCTCCCTTTTTTCATTAAGCAGACCAAATTTGTCCAACATTTCCAACCTGGCAGAAAGATCAAGTCCAGCTTCACGAATCTTCTCCGCGTCTATATCAAAGATGCGCACATTATTACCTGCGCGCGCGAACACTAGACACCATGCAATTCCGATACTTCCCGCTCCAATAACAGAGAAATTCCTCTTCACTCTTCACCTGCATGGATCTTGTATTTCCTCTTGTATGCCCTCCACGTCGTAGCCCATTTGTCAGGGTCATTAAGGGTAGAACCGTCAATTTTATGGACAACTTGGTTGTGAGGCGCCGATTTTACAATTTCAGGATTGTTCCTTGCCTCCTCACAAACGTGAGTGAGAACATCAATCCAGTAATCAATATCTTCTACAGACCAAAGCTCCCCCGCTTCGGGGGTGAATGGCTCAGGAATAAACCAGGGTTCATGGCTTAGCCAATAAGCATCAACGCCAAAATCAGTCATTCGATTCTGCACATCAAGGGTTGAAACACCAGTCTCATTTGTCAGTTCACCCAAGCTATACCGAGTCATTTCTAGGCGACGCTTCGTCACGTCAGGTAGACCTTTAGATACGCCTGGGATTTTCAAGAGTCGCTTCTCCATGTAATTGTTGGCGAGAACCGAAATATTTGCTGCATCTCTCAATCCAACCAAACCCATTGCGCGAGTCCAGGAATAAGCGCGTACAACCACTGGCACATTTCCCCAAAATTCACGAACACGTCCGATGCTAAGGGGCGCTTTATCCTCGAGGCTATATCTTCCGTCTTGATCACGGCTGATGATTGGACCTGGTAAAAAGGGAACCAATTTTTGAGTACACCCATATGCACCGACTGCAGGCCCACCACCACCTTTCGGTGCACCAAATGTCTTATGCAACATGAACATGCAAGCGTCAAAACCTAATTCGGCCGCGCGGATGCGAGTCATCACCCCGTTGAAATTCGCATGATCGTAGAAACAAAGACCTCCAGCCTCGTGAACTATGTCCACCCATTCCCGAATATCCGGATTATAAATTCCAATATCGTCCGGATTATTGACCATAAGGGCAGCCGTATGGGGAGAAACCGCGGCCTTCAGGGCTTCTATTGATGCATAACCATCCGCTTCTAATGGCAAAGTAATAACCTTGAACCCTGCGGCAGCTGCTGTCGCAGGATTGCAAGGATGAGCCTGAGCAGTTGTTATTATCTCGTTCCTCTGCGCAAGTTCACCTCGAGATGCATGATAGGCGCGTGTAATACAAGCTTGCGTGTAAGCGGCATCTGCTCCGCCCCCAGCTTGAAAAATGAATTTGTCCATACCGGAGAGTTCCCGAAGGATCTCGTCAAACTTATGGACGATTTCCAAGGCCCCTTGGAGTGTGTCGGTATGTTGGTGTGGATGCACTTCCGCTACATACGGCTGATAAACGAGCCGTTCGTTTACTCGAGGGTTGTATTTCATAGTGCATGTACCAAAAAGACTTATGCCCATCATTCCCAAAGTTTGCTGCGATAGGTGAAGATAGTGCCTCTCAACCTCAAACTCTGAAAGTTCCGGCAATTCCAATCTTTCTTTTCGTTGCATGGAAACTGGCACCAAGGCTCCACCGTTTCCAACCTTGGCTAGGATCTCATCTTCGGTTAATGGGGGAATACTTCCACGTCTGCCAGGTGAACCCAGTTGCATTATCAAAGGCTCATCCCATACAGCGGCATGATATTTTCTAAGCGCAGTCTTTTTCATTTCGTCACCCTCCTCAATGTTTCAACAAGGCGGTCAAGGTCTTCCATGGTGTGAACCTCGGTAACGCAATACAAGGCCGACTTCCCCAGTTCTGGGAAGTCAATCGATAAGTCTTTACCTCCAAAAATACCTTCTTTACGTAGCCGATTATTCACCTCTTCGACACTGAGTTTAATTTCATCAAAGTTAACAACGAATTCTTTAAAGAAACCGGAGGGCCATAAGACCCTTACACCAGGCAATTCTGCTATTCGCATAGAGGCGTAGTGACTTCTCTCTAGTATGGTCGTTCCAATCTCCTTGAACCCCTGTGGACCGAGTAAAGACATATATACCGCGTTGGCTATGGCCCAGAGATAGACTGAATTTCCTGTCCAGTCTTTGCCTTGCTCGCGAGAACCGTAGGAAGACTGTTCAAATAAAGTTAAACCGAAAGCCATTTCGCCTGGCACGGTCGTTGGACTCAAACTAACCTGTAGCGTGGGGTACTCACGCGCATAACGTTCTTCATCACGGGTCGCAATGAATCCACCGACTCCACCACCACAGTTCATGTGGACTCCCAATGGTTGGGTCGTGCCTACAACAATGTCGGCACCATACTCGCTTGGAGCCGCCAGAACGCCCAATGAAATTGGGTCAATTCCAACAATAACTTCGGCACCAAACTTATGCGCCAAGTCGGAAATCACTCGCGCATCAGATTCGATGACACCCAGATAGTTGGGGTTGTCAAAATAAACCGCGGCTACCGTGCCATCCAGTTTCTTCTCTAAATCATCGAGATCTATTCGACCAGTATCGGGGTCAAGATCCAACGATATTAACTCAATGTATCCTGATAACTCCTCGAAACCACAATAAGTCTTGATCACAGCCATACGCTCAGGATCCATTGTGCCAGGTAGTAATACTTTGCTTCTTCCAGTGAGCCTGGCCGCCATTCGAATAGCGTGACCGCCCGCTGTCCCGAAACTGTAGACTGGCAGTCCCACAAACTCCATACCGACTAATTCACCCAATTGGCTTGCAAATTCAAACCAAGCTTGATTTCGACCATGGTCTGAAGATGGCGTTCCCCATACTGGTGTAAGAAATTCTGCACGCGATACGATTTCATCACAAATCGCCGGTACATAATGCTGCCAGCAACCAGCGCCAAGAAAGTTTAGGTTCTCTTCACACGTATCATTCTTTCGTAAGGTATCGGAGATATGACGGTACAACGACACCTCGGAACTCAATGTGGGTCCAATTTGCAAGACCTTTGTTGAACGATGAGATGCAGGGATCTGCTCGAACAGATCATCAATATCGCTCACACCTACCAAATCCATCATATGTCGATAATTTTTGATATTTGAACTCGCCATATATGGATGCGCTTTGGGGTCTGTCGAATTATCTACTGACATAAGTCCTCCTCCTTCTACTCCGACTAAACAGCGACATGACTAATCTCGTCCCTCTGCGGTATAACTACCCTGCACATCACACTTCTTCCAGGGGCGACATAGACTTTTCTGTATCCTTCAAGGGCCTCTTCAGCAATTTGATTGCCAAGATCAACGTGAAGCACTGCAGGGTTTAAACACGCGATTTTCTCCGCGCTCGCCAGAAGAATGATGTTCTCTCTTCTAAGAAATTTGACCACTTCGGCACTAATTTGTTGATTCCCCCTTCCAAGCAAGAATCCTTGACCCCCAATAACTCCCAAGAATAATGTGGCCGACTTGTGCCTAACTAGTAAGTCTAAAATTTCTTGTTCAGATAAATCTCGACCTATCACGACCTTTCCAAGAGTCGCGTCCACTCCAGTAATACTTCCGATTTCTCCTACATTATCCAGAATTTTTTTGGTCGTAGTCCCCGGGCCGTAAAGATAGAGCCAGCCTTCCCGCAAAGAACTTGCCAATTCCGCACATAAACTCGATATTCCCGCTTCTCCACCCGCATAAGAAGTGATCTTTGTACTTTGAAGTGATCTTTGAGAATAAGGAGCCTTGGCCATTCCAAAAAGCACAATCGGTGGCCAATGTTCATTTTCGGTTCCCTCAGCAAAATCTAGAACCTCAACTTCACGCACCTGAAAATTCTTCTGCTTCAAAATAATCGAGCGCGTCAAATCTCCTGCTGATTCTGGGTCTAGGGCAAACACCCCACTACGCATCTTCACACCGGTAGGTATTCCTAAAATTGGTACAGAATCTCCAACAATGCTATGGATATCTCTAGCAGTACCGTCGCCACCTGCAAAGAGTATTAGGTCCACACTCCTAGCGAGCATTACTTCTGCTGCTTCACGAGTATCTTTGGCAAAAGTGTGAGGAAGTTTTTGCAAAAAACCCCCTTCCACCCCCGGAACTTCCAATTTAGTGACAGAGAATCCTAATTCGCGTACTAGGTCATACCCCATTTCGCCACTGGCGGAAAAAATCTCGAACTGGTGCGAAACATCACGAAATCGATCTAGTGTTCGCAGCGCACGTTCTTTTGAGATAGGTGTGGCACCTAGTTTGCGCGCTTTTTCCAACAAGTGACCGTCCGTGCCATGCAATCCCACTCTTCCACCCATGCCCGCAATCGGGTTGACGATCAATCCGACTCGGAAAATGGATTTCATCTTCTATTACCTAGCCTCGACCAATTTCTGAAGCGATTTCATCAGCAGCTCTTCGCGTAGTTTCAACCATAACATCCAATTCGGACTCGGTAACCACAAATGGTGGCGAGAATGCAATCGTGTCAGCTGCGGGTAATGCACGAGTGATGACACCCAACTCCATTGAACGACGTGCGATCCTAATACCTATCCTCTCGCTTGGATCAAAAGCGACGAGCGGATCTTTCGATTTTACGAATTCAACAGCAGCAATAAGTCCAGTCCCTCGTACTTCTCCCACAAGAGGATGTCCTTCGAAAGCTGCGCGCAATCGATGCTGTAAATATATCCCGCGCTTACCCGCCTGTTCTACGAGATTTTCATCCTCGATGATGTCAAGATTCGTCATCGCCGCCCTTGCTGCCAGAGGATGTGCAGAGTAGGTATATCCATGACCAAAAGTGCCAAATTTCTCACCGCCTTCAACCAGTACGCGCCAAATTTTTTCTGAGACTAAACAAGCAGAAAGTGGCATATAAGCAGAGGTAATTCCTTTGGCCACCGTGATGAGGTCGGGCTTCATTCCCAAAAGTGTCGACCCGAAATTAACGCCGAGCCGACCAAAACCAGTCACGACTTCATCTGCAATCAACAATACGTCGTACCTATCCAGCACCTCTTGGATCGCCGCAAAATAGCCTTCTGGCGGCAGAATAACTCCGCCAGCTGCTTGAATTGGTTCGGCAATAAAGGCCGCAACCGTCTCGGGACCCTCTTTCAAAATCAATTCTTCAAGATCACTCGCAAGTGCGGAAGAGAATTCCGCATCAGTCATTCCAGGTTCCATTTCCCACAAACGATGTGGTGCGCGTGTATGGCGAATCATGGGCAACGGTAGGTCAAAACCATCATGCAAATTAGCCAGTCCCGTCAGGCTCGCAGATAGAACTGTCACACCATGGTATCCGCGCATCCTTGAAATAATCTTCTTCTTCTGTGGCCTACCTAAAACGTTGTTATAGAACCAAACAAATTTCGCTTGAGTGTCATTCGCATCAGATCCGCTATTTCCATAAAAAACTTTTGACATTGGAACTGGGGAGAGTCGGATAAGCCGCTCTGCCAATTCAGCAGCCGGTTCTGTGCCCATCGAAGCGAAAGAGTGGTAATAGGACAAAGTTTCCACTTGATCGCGCATGGCTTCTGCCATTCTTGTATTTCCGTATCCAATGTTTACACACCAAAGACCCGCTAACGCATCTAAGTAACGATTGCCATCCATGTCTACTAAGGTTGAACCTTTGGCCGAATGAAAAATCTTTGGTCCATTTTGCTCATGAAGTCCCAACGCAGTAAATGGATGAAAAAAAGACTTCCGATCTAGATTTCTTAGATTCTCATTTTGTGAAGTGCTCATCGCGAATCAAATACCTTTCATTTGTTCGTATTGCGAATATCTATTACTACTCAATGTATCCAGAGCAAGGTAGGATGTCTACTCTCGAATGTATGGAACTAGTAACAGCCTTCGCGCAGCAAAGGAATACATCATGAATGCACTAACCAAAATCTCACTTCGCGATTCAAGTTTGCTTCGCGACGACCTTTTTATCGGAGGAGAGTGGGTTTCCGGATCTGGCAAAGTTCGGAGAGATGTAATTAATCCAGCTACGGGCGAGGTGATCGCACAGGTAGCAATGGCCGAAGCCGAAGATGTCCAAAAAGCTATTGCCGTGGCCCAAGATGCCTTCATTATCTGGTCGGCAATGACCGCAATAAATAGGGCAAAACTGTTACGTAACTGGTTCAACTTGATTTTAGAAAATGTTGACGACCTGGCGACGATCCTCACCAGCGAACAAGGGAAGCCACTTTCTGAAGCTCGAGCGGAAATTATCTATGGAGCGGGTTTCATTGAATGGTATGCAGAAGAAGGGAAACGCACGTACGGTGAAACTATTCCCACTAACGTCGCTGGGCGGAGACTTTTGACGATTAGACAGCCGATCGGGGTCACGGCGGCGATTACACCATGGAATTTCCCCATGGCAATGATTGCCCGAAAAGCTGGTCCTGCCTTAGCCGCTGGCTGCGCCATGGTAATCAAGCCTGCGACTGATACCCCTCTCTCTGCCCTCGCAATGGCCGAACTGGCACAGCGAGCGGGAATTCCTGCGGGTGTGCTCAGTGTCGTAGTCGGCAATCCTAAAGTAGTGGCTCACGAGATTACATCCAGTCCCATCGTCAAGGCTCTAAGTTTTACCGGCTCCACAGAGGTGGGCAAACTCCTCATGGCCGCATGCGCCGAGACAGTCAAGAAGGTCGCAATGGAACTTGGGGGCAATGCACCTCTCATAGTTTTCAATGATGCCGACTTGGATTTGGCTATAGCAGGTGTGATGGCATCTAAATTCAGAAACTCTGGACAGACGTGCGTCTGCGCTAATCGAATATTTGTACAATCAGAAATCTACGACACGTTTGTTGGCAAATTGAAAACATCAGTCCAGGCTCTAAAAGTTGGGAATGGGCTCGGCGCAGAAATAACCCAAGGCCCGCTCATAAATGAAAATGCCGTTGAAAAGGTACTCACCCATATTGAAGATGCGGTCGCTAAAGGCGCATTGATTGTTACCGGCGGGTCTAGAGGGTCTTTAGGTGGCACTTTCTTTGAACCAACAATCCTAACGAATGTTGCCCAAGAAATGCTTATCTGGGACGAAGAGACATTTGGCCCAGTCGCCGGCATCATAAAATTCGAAACTGAAGAAGAAGTTATCAATCTTGCAAATGACACGCCATTTGGCCTCGCCGCCTATTTCTTTACCCAAGATCTAGGGAGGTCATGGCGGGTTGGCGAAAGATTAGAAGCTGGAGTAGTGGGGATAAATACTGGCCTTATTTCATACGAAGGCGCGCCATTCGGAGGAATAAAAGAGTCTGGAGTTGGTCGCGAAGGGTCAATGCACGGAATCGATGAATTTCTCGAATTTAAATATCTCTGCATTGATGGACTTACAGAAAAAC
>Ga0255338_1005677_pt1 | contig 11259 bp, 13 predicted proteins | sample MeOH1_35cm_T4_19_FD_203715 | JGI IMG/M metagenome (GOLD analysis project Ga0255338, IMG submission 203715) | Sandy soil microbial communities from University of British Columbia, Vancouver, Canada - MeOH1_35cm_T4_195 | ecosystem: Engineered > Artificial ecosystem > Sand microcosm > Unclassified ... | reverse complement strand
TCGACACTCTGAGCGAGCGCCTGCGCAAGACGCTTGCCGGTCTCACCGGCAAGGGGCGGATCAGCGACGCCGACATCGACGCGGCGATGCGCGAGATCCGCCTCAGCCTGCTCGAGGCCGACGTCAACTTCAAGGTCGTCAAGGACTTCGTCAGCCGCGTTCGCGAGCAGGCCGTCGGGACCGAGATCCTCGAGAGCCTGACCGCCGGCCAGCAGGTCGTAAAGATCGTCCACGACGAGCTCGTCGCGCTCCTGTCCGCCGGCGACCGGACGTTCCACCTCTCCGGCACCCCGGCCGTCGTCTCGCTCGTCGGCCTCCAGGGCTCCGGCAAGACGACCTCATCGGCCAAGCTCGCTCGCCACATCATCAAGCTCGGCCGGCGGCCGCTCCTCGTCGCTGCCGACCCGTATCGGCCGGCGGCGGCCGACCAGCTCGAGACGCTCGGTCGTGCGCTGAACATCCCGGTCCACCGTGCGCCCGCCGGGACCCCCGTCGTCGACATCGTCCGGGGCGGTATCGAAGCGGCACGCCGGCAGACGCGCGACACCGTCATCCTAGACACGGCGGGCCGGCTGACGGTCGACGAGGAGCTGATGGCCGAGATCACCGGCGTCAATGCGGCCGTCCATCCGGTCGAGACGCTCCTCGTCGTCGACGCGATGACCGGCCAGGAAGCCGTCGCCGTCGCCCAGGCGTTCGTCGCGGCCGTGCCGGTGACGGGCCTCGTCCTCACGAAGATCGACGGCGACGCACGCGGCGGCGCCGCGCTGTCGATCAGCGCGGTGACCGGCGTCCCCGTCAAGTTCATGGGGACGGGCGAGAAGACGGATGCGCTCGAAGTCTTCCATCCGGACCGGCTCGCCGGCCGGATCCTCGGGATGGGCGACATCCTCACGCTCGTCGAGCGCGCCCAGGATGTCGTCGACGCAAAGGATGCGGCGAAGCTCGAGGAGAAGCTCCGCAAGGCGCAGTTCACGCTCGAGGACTTCCTCGACCAGCTCCAGCAGGTCCAGAAGATGGGGCCGGTCGGCCAGCTCATGGGGATGATCCCGGGCTTCGGCGGGATGGCGAAGGAAGCCCAGGACGCCGTCGACCGCGGCGAGATCCGGCGGATCGAGGCGATCATCCGCGCGATGACGCCGCGCGAACGGCGCGACCCGACGATCCTCAACGGCTCGCGGCGCCGCCGGATCGCTGGGGGCTCGGGCACATCGCTGACCGACGTGAACCGGCTCGTGAAGCAGTTCGGCGAGATGCAGCGGCTGATGAAGCAGCTCTCCGGCGGCGGCCGGAAGGGTGCGATGGCCGGCCTCCTCGGCCGGCGTTGAGCACCCGGTAGCTCAAGGGGACGAGATGACCGAGCGCGATCCGAACCGGCCGATCGGCGACCAATCGTCCGCGCTGCCGCCCAACCACGTGGCGGCGACGGACGACGCCACCGTGGCATGGACACCCCCGCCGTCGACCGTCGTCGAGGAGCTGTCCGCGGATCGGCCGGCGGCGGAGCCGGTCCACGCGCGGCGCGGCAACGGCGTCCGCTGGGCGGTCGCCCTCGTCGTCACGGTCCTCGTCGTCGGACTGGCCGGAGCGGCTGCCTTCCTGCTGACCGGCCAGAAGGCGTCGTCCGCGCTCGTCGGCCACGTCCCCGGCAACCCCGTCGCCTACGGCGAGCTGCGCCTCGACCTGCCCGGCGACCAGCGCCAGAAGCTTGGCCAATTCCTCTCGAAGTTCCCGGGGTTCCAGGACCAGGCGAATCTCGACGCGAAGGTCGCGGAAGTCCTCGACCGGATCGTCCGCGGCATGTCCGAGGACAACCAGGACTACTCCACCAAGATCAAGCCGTGGTTCGATGGCCAGCTCGGCTTCGGCATCGACGGGATCTCGGCGCCGACCGACGGGTCGATGGCGGAGCCGCGGTTCGTGCTCCTGGCCGGGGTGCGCGACGAGTCGAAGGCGCGGGCCTGGTTCGAGCAGCTGACCGGTGACCTGCCGACGACGACCGCAGATCACGCCGGCACGCCGCTGACCCTGTTCGGCGAGGGTTCCACCAAGGGCGCGTTCGGCGTCGTCGGCGGCAAGCTGATGGTCGTCGGCGACGAAGCGTCGGTGAACGCCGCGATCGACACGAAGGGCGGCGGGAGCTTCGCCGGCGATGCCCGCTACCGGCAGGCGGTCGCCTCGGTTCCGGGCGACGGCCTCGGGTTCCTCTACGTCGACATGCCGCGCTACATCGACATGGTCGCGCAGCTCGGCGCGGCAGTCCCGGGTAGCTCGATGCCCCCCATGTTCAACGACGCCTACCGCAAGCTCGTTCCCGAGTGGATGATGCTCCGGCTCCACGCGCGCGGGGACGCGATCGGGTTCGATGCCGCCACGCCGCACCTCGCGTCGACGGTTCAGCGCTCGAACCGGTCCGGCGCGCTCGCCGCCCACGTGCCCGCCTCGACCATCGCACTGCTGGACGCGCATGAGTACGGCCCGGCCCTGCTCGAGACCCTCGACCTGTACCGCAAGGACCCCGCCCTCGCCGAGGGCTTCAAGCAGGTCGACACCGCAATGAGCCTGCTCGGCGGCTTCGATGGGGTGTTCGGCTGGATGAAGGACGTCGGGATCGCCGTCACCCGCGACGGCGACCATGTCGACGGCGGTCTCGTCATCGCCCCGTCGGATCGGGCCGCTGCCGAGCGTCTCCTCTCGACGCTCCGCGGGTTCATCAGCCTCGGCGGCAGCTCGACGGGGCTCAACATCCAGGTCCGCGACGAGCCATACGCCGGAACGACCATCTCGGTCATCGACTTCGGCGATTGGCGCGATCTCGCCGCCCTCGCCGGCGGCGGCACCGGTTCGAGCGTCCCGTTCACGGGCCATCTCGAGATCGCCTACGCCGCCACGGACGACATCGTGGTGCTCGGACTGGGCGACTCGTTCGTCAAGGCGGCGCTCGATTCCAAGCCCGGATCGTCGCTGGCTGACTCGGCACGGTACAAGGCGCTCCTCGACCGGGTCGCGCCCAAGAACATCGGCTCGTCGTACCTCGACATCGCTGGGCTGCGCGAGATCGTCGAGAAGCTCGGCGATCAGGTGCCGGGCGGGCTCGCGGAGTACGAGCGTGACGTGAAGCCCTATCTTCTCCCGCTCGACGCCTGGATCTCGTCGACCACCGTCGACGGCCAGCTCGATCGCAGCACCGGGCTCGTCGTCGTCAAGTAAGTCATCCGTTCAGTCCGGGTCGAGACGGCCCGGGAGGAGGTCAACCGTTCATGGCAGTCCGCATCAGGCTGACCCGGGTCGGGGCGACAAAGCAGCCGAGCTACCGGCTCGTCGTCGCCGACTCGCGCAGCGCCCGTGACAGCCGGTCGATCGACACGATCGGCCACTACAACCCGCGTTCCGAACCGGTCGAGCTGAACATCGATGCCGACCGGGCCAGGGAGTGGCTCGCGAAGGGCGCTCAGCCGTCCGACACCGTCGCTCGCCTGTTCCGCTCCGCGGGCATCCTGCCCGCGGCGAAGTAGGAGGCCGCCGTGGCAGCCAGGGATCTCGTCGAGTACGTCGCAAAGTCGCTCGTCGACGACCCCGATTCGGTCAAGGTCGAGCTCGTCCAGGACCAGGGCGGCACGGTCATCGAGCTGCACGTCGCCGAGGACGACATGGGCAAGGTGATCGGCCGGAACGGCAGCGTCGCCAAGGCCCTCCGGACGCTCCTCAAGGTCACGGCGGCCCGCGACGGCGAGCCCGTCTCGCTCGAGATCGTGTAGCGGCGTCGGAGACCAGCCCGACTCGACGGGGACCGTGTCAGCACTCAGCGGCGAGAGGCTCGTCGTCGGGCTCGTTCGCGGGGTCCATGGGCTCCGCGGCGCGCTCCGCGTCGAGGTCCTCACCGATCGGCCGATCGACCGCTTCGCGCCCGGAGCCGTCCTCTATCGCGAGGCCGGCGACGACCCGCTGACGATCGAATCGGCGGCGCCGATCGAGGACGGGCCCGGCTGGCGCGTCCGCTTCCGCGAGCTGCCGGACCGGACGGCCGCCGAGGCCCTCCGTGGCGCCTACCTCGAGGCACTCGTCCGCCCCGAGGCGACGCTCGCCCGTGGTGAGTACTACTGGCACGAGGTGATCGGTGTCCCGGTCACCGACGTCTCCGGTCGCCCGCTCGGGACCATCCGCGACGTCTACCGCGCCGGCGGCGCGGAGGTGTTCGTCGTCCGCGGCGGACCGGCCGGCGAGTTCGACCTGCCTGCCGTCCGCGCGTTCATCCGGGTGTTTGCCCCGCGTCGCGGGGAGATCGTCGTCGACGCGGCCGCGCTCGATCTTCCACTGCCGATCGAGACCGCGCCGGCGTCCGAGCCGGCGCCGAATGACCCGGCGCCACCCGAACCCGACGAGCCGCCCCCGTCCGAACCCGACGAGCGGCCCCGGCCTGAACGAGACTCCGCGGGGTGACGCTCGAGATCGACGTCCTGACCCTGTTCCCGGCGATCTTCGAGGCGCCGCTTGCCGCGAGCATCCCGGGCCGGATCCAGGAGCGGGGCCTCGCCACGGTGCGCGTCCACGACCTCCGGGAGTGGGGGATCGGCCGCCACAGGAGCGTCGACGACTACCCGTACGGCGGTGGCGCGGGAATGGTCCTCCGGCCGGAGCCGGTTGCCGCAGCGCTCGCCACAGTGCGCCGGCCCGAGTCGCTCGTGATCCTGCTCGACCCGGGCGGCGAGCGGTTCGTCCAATCCCGCGCCGCCGACCTCGCGACGCACTCCCACCTCGTGTTCGTCTGCCCGCGCTACGAGGGGGTCGACGAGCGGATCCGCTCGATGGTGGATCTCGAGCTGTCGATCGGCGACTACGTCCTGACCGGTGGCGAGATCCCCGCCCTCGTCGTCATCGACACCGTCATCCGATTGCTCCCCGGCGCGATCGACGAGCTCTCGACGGCGGAGGAGTCGTTCGCGACCGGGCTCCTCGAGTACCCGCAGTACACGCGGCCGGCAACGTTCGAGGGGCAGGGCGTGCCACCCATCCTCGTTTCGGGCGATCACGGCGCCGTCGCGCGCTGGCGGTTGCGCGAATCGCTCCGTCGGACGCTCGCCCGGCGGCCCGACCTGCTTGAGGGCCGGACGTTGTCCACGGCGGAGTCGCGGGCCCTCGACGAGCTGCGGGCCGAGCGCGCGTTGGGGCAAGGCGACGACCCAGCCGCCGAGTGACGGTGCGGGATCGGTCGTGCTATCCTCCGCCGTCGGTCGCGCGCACCGCCGGCCCGTATTCCGCCCACCCCGCAGCCGCGGCTGCCGAGAAGAAGTCAGGAACCGCCCGGTGAACGTGCTCGACGAGATCGTCCAGGATCAGCTCCGTACCGACCTGCCGGAGCTCGCGACCGGCGACACCGTGCGCGTTGCGGCGCGGGTCGTCGAGGGCAACCGCGAGCGGATCCAGGTCTTCGAGGGGACGATCATGCGTCTCCGCGGCGGCGGGATCACCCGAACCATCACGGTCCGCCGGATCGCGAGCGGCGTCGGCGTCGAGCGGACGTTCAAGATCCACAGCCCGCGGATCGACAAGATCGAGGTCGTCCGTCATGGCCAGGCGCGGCGCGCACAGCTGTACTTCCTGCGCAAGCGGGTCGGCAAGGCCGCGACGCTGCGGGAGCGCCGCCAGGGCTAGGCGACCTCGCCAGCCCGAAACACCACGACCCCGTCCACCGGCGGGGTCGTTCGATTCCCGGCCCGACCGGCGAGGGCCGTCGACGTCGGCTACTCTCTGGCCCGATGGCCGCGATCGTCCCGACGCTCCGATTCGAACGGCCGCTCTGGCGCGACGGGCTCGTGCGCGTCGCCGGCGTCGACGAGGTCGGCGTCGCGCCGACCTGCGGCGCCGTCGTCGCGGCCGCCGTGATCATGCGGCCCGGTTGCCACCGGATCCCGGGCGTCCGCGACTCGAAGACGCTGTCGGCCGCGCAGCGCGAGCGGCTCGCCCCGCTCATCCGCCGCCGGGCTGTGGCGATCGGGATCGGCGCGGCGTCGGTCGCCGAGATCGACCGGCTCAACATCTACCACGCGACCCATCTCGCGATGCGCCGGGCGATCGGCAAGCTCCGCGGCCACGAGCACGTCCTCGTCGACGGCAACCGGATCGCGAGGTTCGAGGAGCAGGTCGGGCCGTACACGTCGATCGTCGACGGCGACGCGAAGTGCTACACGATCGCCTGCGCGTCAGTTATCGCGAAGGTCGTCCGCGACCGCATGATGACCCTCCTCGCGGCGCGCTACCCCGGCTATGGCTGGGAGCGCAACCAGGGCTACGCCACCCGCGAGCACCGCGACGGCGTCCGCCGGCTGGGGCTGACGCCGTATCACCGGCGGAGCTTCCTCGCGCTCCAGCGGACGCTCGCCGGCGATCAGACGTCGCTCGACCTGTTCGGCGAGGAGAGGGCCGCGGGCCTCATCGAAGGCGATCCCCTCGGAGTCGATCCGTCGGCCGTCGAGCCGCTCGCGCGCGACCTCGTCGTGACATCGGCGTCGTAGCCACGACGCCGACAGTGCGGCGCCTGGCTGCCGCGTCGGCAATCCAGATACGTCGTGGATAAGCGCCCCGGACGATGATCCGGGCATGGACCTCGACCGGTCGCGCACCCCCGGCCAGCGCGCCGGCGACGAGGCCGAGCGCTACGTTGGCGCGCTCCTGGAACGGTCCGGCTGGCGCGTCATCGCCCGAAACGTCCGGGTCGGGCGAGGCGAGCTGGACCTCGTGGCGATCGACCCGGGTCCGCCGCGCGCGCTCGTCGTGGTCGAGATCCGCTGGCGCGGCCGGCGCGACTTCGGGTTGCCGGAGGAGACGTTCGACTGGCGCAAGCGCCGCCGGATGCGTGAAGCGGCGCTCGGGCTGCTCGATCGCGACCGGCTTCCGGACGGTGAGCCGCTCCCGCGCCTCCCGCTCCGCTTCGACCTCGTCCTCGTCGAGCCGCCCCCCGCCGTTGGCGAGCCGCCGCGGGTGCGCCACCACCGCAACGTCGTCGGCGGTTGAATCAGCTCGGCCGGTCGGGGGCGTCAGGGGCCCTGTGCTACACTCCGCCGGCCGCAATCCGCGGCGCTTTCCCTGCCCGTCGCAGTCGGCGACGGAGCCCACACGCGGACCGTTCCGACCGGGGCGGTGCCGGGTTCGGCGAGAGCCGATCCGGCCCCCGGCGATGAGGTTCGCGGAGGATAGAACCGAACAGGAGGTTGCTCACCGTGCCGTCCGTTTCGATGCGGCAGCTGCTCGAGGCCGGAGTCCACTTCGGCCACCAGACCCGGCGCTGGAACCCGAAGATGCGCCCGTACATCTTCGCGGAGCGCAACGGGATCCATATCATCGACCTCGCCCAGACGGTCAAGCGGCTCGACGTCGCCCTCGACGCCGTCCGCGATACCGTCGCGCGCGGCGAGGTCGTCCTGTTCGTCGGGACGAAGAAGCAGGCCCAGGAGCCCGTCGCCGAGGAGGCGACCCGGGCCGGGATGCCGTACGTCAACCGCCGCTGGCTCGGCGGGATGCTGACGAACTTCGTGACGATCAAGAAGCGGATCGGCCTGCTCGACCAGCTCGAGGCGCGCCAGCAGGCCGGCGAGTTCGACCGCATGGCGAAGAAGGAGGCGGCGAAGCTGACCGAGGAGCTGAACAAGCTCAACGCGACCCTCGGCGGCATCCGCAAGATGAAGCGCCTGCCGGGCACCGTCTTCATCGTCGACCCGCACCGCGAGCGGATCGCCGTCACCGAGGCGAACAAGCTCGAGATCCCGGTCGTCGGGACAGGCGACACGAACGTCGACCCTGACGAGCTCGACTTCATCATCCCCGCCAACGACGACGCGATCCGGTCGATCCGGCTCCTCTGCTCGCTCGTCGCCGACGCGGCGATCGAGGGTGCCCGGGAGCGGGCCGCCCGCGCGGTCGAGCCCGAGCCCGAGGCGGCCTCGGCCGAGCCGGAGTACGAGGAGGCCGTGGCATCCGACGAGCTCGTCGCCGCCCTCGCCGGTGGCGCCGCGCTGACGTTCGAGCCCGACCTCGACGAGGACGAGCTCCTGCCCGGCGCCCGTGCCGCGCGCGACGCCGCCGCGCCGAGCGACGCTCAGGCCGAGGCGAGCCCGGACGAGATCGCTGCGGAGCTGGCCCGCGAAGCCGCCGAGAAGGCGGAAGAGGGCGAGCGCGCCGGCTGACCCGCTTCGACGGATCACCCACGACGACACCCGCGGGCATCGCCCGCGCGACGACGACACAGGAGCCACGATCAGGATGACGACCATCACGGCCGACGCGGTCAAGGAGCTGCGCGAGCTGACCGGCGCCGGGTTCATGGACTGCAAGCGTGCCCTCGAGGAATCCGGCGGCGACGTCCAGGCGGCGGTCGGCCTGCTCCGCGAGCGCGGGCTCGCGGCTGCCGCGAAGAAGGCCGGGCGCGAGACGCGCGAGGGGCTCGTCTCGAGCTACATCCACACGGGTGGCCGGGTCGGCGTCCTGATCGAGGTCAACTGCGAGACCGACTTCGTCGCGCGAACCGAGGAGTTCCAGCGGCTGGTCCGGGACCTCGCGGTCCAGGTTGCCGGGATGGCCCCGCTCTACGTCGACGTCGACCAGATCCCCGCCGATCAGCTCGAGGCGAAGCGGCGCGAGCTCGAGTCGGACGAGTCCGTCCAGAAGAAGCCCGAGCCGATCCGCCCGCAGATCGTCGAGGGCCAGCTGAAGAAGTGGTACTCGGAGGTCGTCCTCCTCGAGCAGCCGTTCCGCGACGAGGATCGGAAGGTCCGCGACCTGCTGACCGACCGGATCGCCACGATCGGCGAGAACATCGTCGTCCGGAGGTTCACCCGCTACGCCCTCGGGGAGGAGCTGTGAGCGACACCGAGGTCGCGCCAACGGTCAGCCGTGACGGGCTCCGCTACCGGCGGATCCTGCTCAAGCTGTCCGGCGAGGCGCTCCTCGGCGATCGCCAGTACGGCGTCGACCCGTCGTTCTGCGCGTTCATCGCCCGCCAGGTCGCCGAGGTCCACCGCCTCGGCGTCCAGGTCGGGATCGTCGTCGGCGGCGGAAACATCTTCCGCGGCCTCGCCGCCGCGGCGAGCGGGATGGACCGCGCGACCGGCGACTACATCGGGATGCTCGCAACCGTGATGAACGGGCTCGCCCTCCAGGACGCGCTCGAACGAGCGGGTGTCCAGACCCGGGTCATGAGCGCGATCGGCATGAACGAGGTCGCCGAGCCGTACATCCGCCGCCGGGCTGTCCGCCATCTGGAGAAGGGTCGCGTGACGATCTTCGTCGCGGGCACCGGGAACCCGTACTTCACGACGGACACGGCGGCCGCCCTGCGGGCCGTCGAGATCGGCGCGGAGGTCCTCCTCAAGGCGACGAAGGTCGACGGTGTCTACGACGCCGATCCGATGAAGGACCCGAACGCACGGCGGTACAGCCAGCTCGAGTACGCCGATCTGCTGCGGGACCAGCTGAAGGTCCTCGACGCGGCGGCCGTCTCGCTGTCGATGGAGAATGACCTGCCGATCGTCGTGTTCGACCTGAACCAGCCGGACAACATCACGCGGGTCGCCATCGGCGAGCCCGTGGGCACCCTGATCACCGCTCCGCCTGGAGGTGTGCGCGCATGAGCAGCGAGGTCCTGTCGGCGGCGGATCACAAGATGGCCCGGGCCGTCGAGGCGATGCAGCGCGACTTCCAGGCGATCCGAACGGGTCGTGCGTCGACCTCCCTCGTCGAGCGGATCCACGTCGACTACTACGGGACGGAGACGCCGCTCAACCAGCTCGCCGGGATCAGCGTCCCGGAATCGCACCAGATCGTCATCCAGCCGTGGGACCGGGGGGTCCTCGGCGCGATCGAGAAGGCGATCCTCAGGAGCGACGTCGGGCTCGTCCCGAACGTCGACGGGACGGTCGTCCGCCTGAACATCCCGCCGCTCACCGAAGAGCGTCGCAAGGACCTCGTCCGAGTCGTCCACAAGCGGATGGAGGAGGCGCGGGTCGAGATCCGCAACCTGCGCCGCGACGCCGCCGACGACCTGAAGCGCCAGGAGCGCGACGGCGAGGTAGGAGCCGACGAGGCCCGTCGCCAGCTGGACGCGCTCCAGAAGACGACCGATCGCCACGTCGCCGAGATCGACCGGCTCGGCGGCGTCAAGGAACAGGAGGTCCTCGAGGTCTAGTGGGCCGGGCACCGCTCGCTCGTCCGACGGACGCGCCGCCGATCGCCCACATCGCGGCGACCGAGCCGCGGACCCTCGTGCCGCCGACGGCGACAGAGACGGAGCCGCTCGTCGATCCGGCCGAGATGCCGCGCCACGTCGCGATCATCATGGATGGCAACCGGCGCTGGGCGCGCAACCACGGGCTGAGCGAGCTCGAGGGCCACAGCGCGGGCGTTGAGGCAATCCGCGGCCTCGTCCGACACGTCGTCCGCCGCGGCGTCCCGGTCCTGTCGCTGTACGCGTTCAGCCGCGAGAACTGGGCTCGCTCCGACGACGAGGTGCGCGGGCTCTTCGAGCTCCTCGAGCAGGCGATCCGCAACGAGACGACCGAGCTGAAGGAACAGGGTGCGCGCGTCCGGCTCCTGGGACGGCTCGACGAGCTCCCCGAGGAGACGCGCCGTTCGATCACGGCGGCCCTCGACGAGACCGCGTGCGGCGAGCGGCTCCTCCTGAACATCGCCTTCAACTACGCCGGGCGGACGGAGCTCGTCGACGCCGTCCGGAAGCTCGTCGCGACGGGCGTGCCGGCATCCGCGATCGACGAGCGGGCGATCTCCGAGGCCCTCTACACCGCCGGCCTGCCCGACCCTGACCTCGTCATCCGGACCGGCGGCGAGCAGCGGCTCTCCAACTTCCTCATCTGGCAGTCGGCCTACGCCGAGTTCTACTCGAGCGAGGTGCTCTGGCCGGATTTCGGCCCCGACGCCTTCGACGCGGCCGTCCTCGAGTTCGCCCGCCGCACGCGCCGCTTCGGGCGCTGACCCCGAGCGCCCGGCCATGCTCCGCCAGCGCGTCCTCAGCGCGGCCGTCCTCGTCCCGGTCCTCGTCCTCGTCCTCGTCCTGGGCGGACCGTGGATCGCGGCCGCGATCGCCGTCCTGACCGTTCTCGCCGCGGTCGAGACGTTCCGCCTCTTCCGCGCGGCCGGGTATCCGGCGCTGCCGGTCCTCGGGACCCTGTTCGCACTGGCGATCGTGCTTGCTGCCGCGGCGCCGCAGCTCGAGGGTAGCGGCCTGCTCCTTGGGGCGGTCGGCCTGATCGT
>Ga0255338_1005676_pt1 | contig 11260 bp, 13 predicted proteins | sample MeOH1_35cm_T4_19_FD_203715 | JGI IMG/M metagenome (GOLD analysis project Ga0255338, IMG submission 203715) | Sandy soil microbial communities from University of British Columbia, Vancouver, Canada - MeOH1_35cm_T4_195 | ecosystem: Engineered > Artificial ecosystem > Sand microcosm > Unclassified ... | reverse complement strand
GGTGCCTTCCGTGGTAAATCCGGCTGGCCAACTATGCTTGGTCAGTTGCAGATTGTATTTGAAGACAGAATTCCGAAGAATGCGATCTGAAACAAATTAACTCGACTGGTTTACACAAAAAATTTTAGGGATTGACCAAGTGCACAAGAGCAATCCCATGCTTAGCTGCATAATCAATGGCGCCGCTCTGAAAGCCTGATGTAGTAAACAGCATTCCTTTTTGAGAACCAGTGGACCTAATTCGGTCATTCAATATCTGTACAACTTCACGCTTAACAGGGGAAGAATGTCGTTTGCACTCTACCAATACTTTAAAGTCGACCCCTAATGCTGTGAACTTTGCAAAGATATCTATCTCGTACTCACCATCTGCGCCAGGTAAAGACTTTCTATGTTGTGCAGAAAAATCACTAAGGCCATTCGCTGATGCCTCGAGGATTGCTTTAACTTCAAGTTCAAATTGCTCAGGGGTTAAATTAATTTCTGGTGAATCTGTGAGCATTGATTCCGCCGTCCTTATAAATTGTTAATTACTAATTTCTAATAATCTTACCGCTTTTCATCCATAGCAATGAGAAGCCCATATCAAATTGTGGGAAATATCTTGTTTGCTCGTAAATAAGTGATTCTTGAAGCCAGTCTGGTAACTCTAACCAAGCCGAAGCTGCAACCATACTCATGCGCTTTTGCTCTTTCCCCATAGAGACTTCGTGTGCCAAAGATTCTCTATCTAGTAAGCCGAAGTGAAATCGATAGTTTTGCTGTTCAAAATATTTTGAACACTTGAAGTTACGAACCCCAGTTACTTTCGTGTAAAACACAACAGCAACTGGTTCGCTACTTAATTCCACGTATCTTAGAGCCGTTGCCGACAAAGACATATTAAAAGTTTTCGCTATCGATTCGATAGCATCAATACTTGGGCTGGAAGACTTTACTAATGGTTTAGCTAGAGACTCAGGGGTTAGAAGATTTATCGAAAATTCGTTAGCTTCTACCTCCATACTAATGGCCTTTTGCTTGCTAAACCACTCACTCATGTCTTTTCTGGTGCAGTTAAACTCGGGAATATCATTGCAATGGAGAAGAAAATGACCAAGCTCGTGACCGATTGAAAATCTTATCCTTTCAATTCTATTCTCAGCAGAATTAATTGTGATAATTCCCTTTCCTCCACTAGCTGTGATACGTGCTTCGACACCCTCCAGGGGCAAATATTGAATCGCCGTCCCCAATTCAAAACAAAAATCTTCCAAATGTTCTACCAAAATAGACGGGTCATCAATCTGATAGTCGGAGATAAGTTTTGCTGCTTTCAGCTGGGCACGATTCATTTTTTACTCATCATTTTTTATTTTTTTTAATATTTCCAGCAACTGCTGATCACCAACTATCGACCTTAAATCTTCATCAGATATTTCGTCGATAGTTCTATTTCGGAATTGAACCTGTAGGCGTGACTTAACATCTTTACCTAAAAGGCCATTTTGAATAGCCTTTATCAAATCTTCTCTTGAGCCATATATCTTAGATAGCTCAGACATTGCAGTTTTAGCCGATCCTTCAAATTGAAGTCGCTTTTCTTTAGCTTTTTCTATCCAGCCTTTTTTTAGAGCCTTTCGAGCCCTTTCAAGTTGCTCTTTAAGTTTAGCTTCAAATCTTAATAAACTTTCAGTTGATGACTCTATTTCACAAAAAGCATCGGAAAATAAAAACTCAACAAATAATTCAAATTCAGAGTCAGTTTGACTAAGCATTAACTACCTCCTTTTTGAAACCTTCCTTAAGACCGTTAGCCGCTCTTTTGACCACTCTTACCGCATTTCGAACTTTTTCGATGTCCATTTTCGTCTTTTCAACCACTTCTTGAGGCTTAACTTTACTACCATCTTCAGCAAGCTCGCAATATGTTGCCAGCAATAGAGTCGCATCTTTGTTATGAGCAACTGCCTTTTGCAATTCTGTAAGGAACTCCTTGAACTCCTTTTTTGTTTTTTCGGTCTGCTCTTTCTCCAGCAAAATATCTTCAGCTGAACGTTCCTTGTGACGTTTCGATATTGCGGTCTCAAGTACTTCAATCGCAGTTTGTGCGTCTACCTCGGCAGAGTAGTTCGTTTTCTTGTGTTCACCTGAGGTCACCAGATTCGAACACTCACTATCAATGGCTGCTTTGAGCTGCTCGATCAGCGTTGGGTACCTTTTCTCGTTCCAAGCTCTTGAATAGTCCGGATTGACCCCTAGGATGCCATTCAAAATTTTTTCTATTACTACTCCTACCAAATCTGGCGCTTCAAAGCCCTTCGGAAGAGACACTCCTGAACGCCATCTTTTACCTGCTACTTTACGCTCGGCGTATTTGATGAGTTCCGGGCTCATCGAGGTCCAATTGGCCTCGTTGAACCTCTTTAGTTGATCGTCGTTTTGCTTACTCACTCGATATTCGTCACTTTCTGCCTATATCTGCTGGTTTGGAAAAAAATTTGCCGTTTTCGTAGCAAATTTTCTTGCTAGTTCAGCAGATAGGACTGAATAGAGGACAGACCACCCGGCGGCGGCATCATAGACGAAAAATCTGTCCACATCTCTACGCTGCGCCCCATGGTCTTTATGGACGAATACACAATCCCTGGAGGGAAAAATGTCTAAAACACATGTGGGGCATGCGGAAATCGCACTCTTTGCTAAAGAGAGAGTTAATTTGCCCAAAGAAATAGCAGACGAATATCGCGCGCAGGCTAAACGCCTTCGCGAAAAGTTAGACGCATACTTGGACGAGCATCCTGACTTTACATTAAAGAAGATGCTCATTTCTGGTAGCCTGGCTAAAGGCACCTCACTACGTTCTTTAAATGATATCGACATCGCTTGTTATATCAGTGGTGCTGATGCGCCAGCGGATGTCAAAAGGCTCCTCGATTACCTCGCGGAAAAGCTTCGAAAGGCATATCCAAACTTTAGCGCCGATCAGGTACAGCCTCAAACCTATAGCGTTACGGTCTCGTTCAAAGGATCTGGTCTTGATGTCGACGTGGTTCCAATCCTTTATAAGGGAGACGTCAACTGGTATGGTGACTTAGTCAGCCAAGAGGATGGGTCGTTCCTTAAAACTTGTATCCCCCGTCACCTCGAATTTATTCAGAAGAGAAAAGACAGACATGAGGGCGATTTTTCTCAGGTTGCACGGCTTGTAAAATTCTGGGCGAAACGCAAAAAACAAGAAAATGAAGCATTTCGATTTAAGTCGTTCATGATCGAACTTGTTTTGGCGCATTTGTCAGATCAAGGTGTCGATTTTTCAGATTACCCTGAAGCTCTTCAAGCGTTCTTTACTTACGTCGCCAGAACAGGACTCAAAGAGAGAATTGTTTTCCCAGACTACTATGAGCGCTCCGCGGTCGCTGCATTTACAACACCAATTCAAATTATTGACCCAGTAAACGCAAAAAATAACGTCAGTGAACTTTACACTAAAGCTCATGCAGACGCCATTTTGGAAGCTGCATTGGACGCTGGAGACGCTATCGATTCAGCTCTCGCAGCACCTACGAAACAGGAAACCATTCGTTATTGGCAAAAGGTCTTCGGACCGTCATTTCAAGCATAAGGTCGGTTATGAGCACAAGCTATACTTTAACAGAAGTTTTAACGTTTACATTAACCCATGCAAAACATATGGCCGCTAAAGTTGCTACGGACTTAAAGAGAATGCAGCGATTTTATGGCTATCCCTCAGACTCAAACATCGCATCATACGAGGCTGAAGTAATCGAACTCGTCAAGGCGGGCTACTTAGAACAAGTGACCTATGGATTTAAGAGAAATGGCCAGTGGATCGAGCCGACCCTAAGATATGAAGCAAAAGATCTTTACGGGGTCACTACGTCAGATGATGATCCAGGAAAGGTGCGTCCTGGGCTAGATATTAGTAATGCAACCTTCTACACCTATTTAACTCGCAATTCTACTTGGCACGCTCTATCTCCCGAGGAGCAAGCTGCATTTGAGAAGCGTCTACCTTTCACAAGAACTGGGGCACCAGAACCAACGGTCAACGGTATCATGACTAGAGATTTAACTTATTCCTCTGGTGGCCGCTCCCTCAATCGTTCATCCGTTAGGAGTTACTAATGAGCCTTGAAACTCTTTTTGAACGCCGAACAATCTATCCGGACCCTGATCACCAGCAGCGACTTTCGCGGCTAGTTGGCCTTGATGAGCAGATATCTCGACTCTCAAAAATGCTTGGATTATTGATAAATCCAAATGGTCTCGAAACATGGGCGAAAAATCATCACCCTCAGGCGACAAGTCTCTTGTCAACAGTCCTTAGACGTCCCCCACTTGTAATTCTTGCTGGAGACGTTGGCTCGGGCAAATCTGAACTTGCTGAAACAATCGGAGATAAAGTTGCTAGACAGGAAAAAATTGAAGTCACTTTGTTTCCCCTGAGTCTTTCAACTCGTGGACAAGGAAGAGTTGGCGAAATGACACAACTTTTATCCATGGCATTCGAACACACGATAGATGAAGCAAAAAAACTAAAATCGTCAACCTCCAAAGCCAGAGGGGGTATCATTCTGCTGGTGGATGAAGCGGATGCTCTTGCCCAATCCCGTGAGATGGCTCAGATGCATCACGAAGACCGTGCAGGTGTAAATGCTTTCATTAGAGGAATCGATAGAATTGCAAATGGCCAGCTTCCTGCGGCAGTTATTATGTGCACAAACAGGTTAAGCGCACTTGATCCTGCGGTTAAGAGGCGCGCTGCTGATATTTTGGCTTTTGAAAGACCTAGCGATATACAAAGACATGCCGTGCTGGATGCGCCGTTAAGTCAACTTGGCTTTACTAAAAGCCAGATCGACAGCGTTGTCGCTTCGACGGGCGCGCAGAAAGGCCGCTATGATTATGGTTTTACATTTTCAGACTTAACTCAAAGGCTGATTCCATCAATCGTTCTAGATTCATACCCTGACAAGGCTGTGACGGCGAAGAGAGCGCTGGAGATTACGCAAAATATGATTCCAACTCCTCCATTTAAGGATGGTCCATAATGAAAGAATGGTCATTACCCATAATCCTGGCAGGCCTGCACGAGGATATCGAGCAAAGGCTTTCAATTGCACGTAAAAGCTTCAAACACTCAACAACGAAAGGTGATGCAAGCCAATCAGTATGGCTTGATCTTTTCGACACATACCTACCTCAGCGATATAAAGCCGCGACAGCACATGTTGTAGATAGTAAAGGCGTTTTTAGCGAGCAAATTGATGTTGTTATTTTTGACCGCCAATATTCGCCTTTTATTTTTCAATATGAGGGGCAGACAATTATTCCTGCTGAGAGTGTCTATGCCGTATTTGAGGCCAAACAGACGATCAACGCAGGTTTAGTTAAGTATGCTCAGGATAAAGTAGCTACCGTACGTCAACTCCACAGAACTAGCCTTCCAATACCGCATGCCGGTGGAACTTATCCAGCTAAACCACCAGGAAAAATTTATGGGGGAATACTTTCTTTAGAAAGCGATTGGAGTCCCGGGCTTGGCGATTCTCTTCAAAATGCCTTAACGTCATGCGAAGAGCAGGGAGTCTTGGATATTGGATGTGTTGCGGCCCATGGATACTTTTATCGCACCGCAACGGGCCAAAACTACGAAATACTGACGGCTGGTAAACCAGCAACTGCCTTCTTGTTTAAGTTGATTTCACAGCTTCAGTATTGCGGGACAGTCCCTATGATAGACATCCAAGCTTACGCCAATTGGCTTGCTAAGTAATAAACTATCAAGGGAACTAGAAAATGGCTCTCGGAACGGGAAAGGAACTAGAAATTTTAAGCTTTCTGGTTCCTTGACTCTTTCTTGTAAAATCAATAGCTTACCTAAGCCGCGAAGTATATTGAGCAGTCGTTCCTAAGCTGCGGCACTAAGGAACGCCAAATTCTTGTTCGAACCAGATTTATTTCATACACTTCAATAAGTTAGCGACAGTTCGAATCTCACAAAGCGAGAGAGGCGTATGTCGTTTGATCGAACCGAGGACTTATGAAATTTGGAACGATTGTTACTCTTGTCTTTATCTTAACTGCGACCACTCAAACCTTTGCATCTTCTTTTCATGATGAAAGACAAACATCTTTAAAGCTGTTCGATGCCTATCTCAAAGAAGTTGACCGCCTTGATGGCGATGGCCTTCTACCAAGACACAATCGAAAATTGCCATGGAATCAACTGACTCAAAAACTGCGTTCTGAATTAAAGAAATCGCAGTCTCGTATGGAGATGGGGCGTGTTTTTACTCGCCTTGATGCCGCTTATACGAATCTACACGCGCACATTAGACTAAATCCAGAGTACGATTTTACTTCTGAAGGCAGGCCGATGATTGCAGCCAGCTTTCAGCCTGAGTTCATTAAAGAAGATGGCTCTGTTCCGAAATATCTAATCGCTAATGTCAGAAAAGAATATTTCATTCATCTCGAGCCAAACCAAAGGCCAAATAAGGGCGATGAGGTCATCGCCATCAATGGGGTCGCCATTAAAAAGTGGTCGGATGAAAACTTTGAATTTTGTAAGTTTCCACTTCGCAATCAGTGTGAAAGTGATTTCTGGGAGAATTTTAGAAAAGAAAATCTCTCCTGGTACCGTAGACAAGCTTTAACCTATACTTTAAAGCGAGACGGCAAAAAAATTGATGTCAAAATTCCCGTGTATGCGAGAACAGAAAATACCCTTTCTAGCAATGGCGGCGACTCCAAACCCGCACCATGTGGCTTAGAGCCCGTTCGCTACCCGAATTTCGATTTGATATATCAAGGTTACAAAGCCTGTGTTTACGAAAATAAAGCGATTCCCGATACCGCACTTTTGCGAATCAGAAACTTTCGTTACAAAAAAGGCGAGCCTGTTAATGATATCGACCAAGTCTCAAAAGAGGTTGAACGATTTGCCAAAAAGTATTGGGATAAAAAGTCTAAATCGATCAAACACCTCATTATTGATGTTGTTGATAATGGCGGTGGCGATATCGTGACCGACTGGTCAGCTCAGTTTCTCGATCAACCATTTCAAGATCAATGGGTTCAATTTAAAAAGACGAAAGAATTGGAAGACCTCGAATGGCGGAAAAATGCTTTTTATGAAGATAAGGGTAAATTTAGAATCTACGATAATTTAAGAGCGTCGGAAAAATGGTCCCTTATCAAGGATGGAGACTTTCTTCCAGCGATGCCGCAATTTTGCTACTCGAATAATGGCGATTGTCTTACTGAGAAATTTCCTGTTCAAAGTGCTGCATACAAAGGAAAAATAACTATTCTGACCGATCAATGGTGCATTTCTTCCTGCGTGGGCTTTGTATGGACTCTTAAGCATTATCTAAAAGATCGAGTTCAATTCGCTGGAATTCCAGATTCTGGAGACTCAACATACTCGAGAACTTACATTGAAGGCGCTTTCGTCGAAGACGGTAAGAAATTTAAACTCTCCACTTATCCTCGCCCCCCTCAATCCAGAGCCGAAGTCTCGAAAGAAGGTTTTTTTAGAGCCGCTATCTCAACCTCACGATCAACAGATGAAAGCGGAACGGTTATCTCAGGTATACCAATGAAAATGGACTATTTTTCATCTCCTAAATGGGATGAGGATTCTGAGTCTTGGGTCGCCAGGTTGATAAAAACTGTCACGGAAAACCCTTAGCTACGATATGAGCATACTCCAGCAGCTCAGTTCTAAGACGCGGCACCAGGGAGCGGCCTCCGTGGCCCCCAAGGCTATCATCATTATTCGAATTAATTAATGTCAAATAGATCGACCTCCCCTTTGATCTGGAGGTCAATCTATGGAGTTCGGGTTCTCGGGTATCTTCGCCACCCCTTCAGACAAGATTTTCTGGTAGTAAAAAACTGAATCTCCTCAAGCCTAGCTGAATGTAAATCGATGCTATACTTACCAAAAAGTATAGCACCAATTATCAAAGCCCCTTCAAATACCCAACCACCACCTGAAACCCAACATTGATATCAGCATCCAACCCGCACTCCTCTGCCATTTCCGCGTAAGGCGAGGTCCAAGTTTTCGGTGGTCCCTGAACATCCAGCGATAGTGGGTGCGTATTTCTGCGCTTGAACGTTTCATTCAACGCATTCATAAGCCGCTTCTCATCCAGCCCCGCTTGAATGAGAAGATTCATATCAATTAAATCTTTAACTCGCGAATTTTCACGACCGTTTGTCCGAGGCAATGAATAGGCGTGTAACTTCTCCGCAAACTGCTGCTCTTTCGGTATGGCTGGCAATTTTTGAGGCTCAAAGCCAGCGAATTTTAAAAAGTTACTCGACTCTAGTTGATCCAACGGATCACTCCAAACATCCCCCATACCCACATCCAGAAGAAACTTCTGAAAATCTCGATCCGCCAATCTTGCGGTGATATGAAAACGACCTCCCCCTTCAGGGGCAGCGTTACTTTCTTGAGTCGGCTCTGAAATAAGGAAACTGAAAAAATCCCCTAAATCCATCGCAGCTTGCTTGATCAACAGCTCTCGGACAGCTGCATTTCGCTTGTTTTCGTCTTCCGAAAAAAGCTTAGCTTCCTTAAGAGCCAAATCAATATCCTTTGTTGACCTTGCACTCTCTGTCCTAAGTTGCATAGCATAACCACCCTTTAATGCCCAAGGTGGCGAGGGCATTTTAAAAAGACGGACAAGCAACCGATCAAAAGCAACATCCCGGCGAAGCCTTTGGATATCTATTTCTTCTTTCTTCGCGATGTTTGAGATGCGATCCTCAAGTGCCTTTCTGAAAGACTCTGGGTTATCATACTTCTTCATGACTTGATCTCCTTCAAAAGGTGCAGAAGTTGCTTTTGCATTTCTTCTGGTACAGACACATGATTAATAATACTTTCCACTTCCCACTTTTGAACCAATCCCTTCGACAAGGCTTCCAATACGGCCTGGCGAATAATGTCGAAGGAAATCCAGCCACACTGAATGACATCACTCAGCGTTCGTCCGGGTTTCGTTACCAAAAAGCCGCGGCTCGTCTGCACCATTTCAGGAGTTAGCTCGGCAAAATGCAACTTAAGCACCTTTGGAATTCGGGAGTTTCTTCTAAAGGACTTCGGAACTGTCATATGCAATTTTGAAGGGTTTACGTCGGACAAATCGTAATGAACCAAGGCGGTCTCATGGGAGTAAACCCCTTGAACATCACCTTCTCTATTTTGACTCCAGAGCGCATACAACACCTTCTGCTCATCAGGGCTCTTTGGTAGCAAAGCCAAGCGATACAAGCCCCTAGCTTCCCGAATCCAATGCCCTCGCTTAACGTGATAGGAATGGTTGTTGTTAACGAATCCTAGGTCCTCCGCTTGCTTGGCCGTAAATAGCCCCTGCTGGCTCGATGCTAGCTCAAAAAGCTCCTTCATTTTCTCTACAACTTGCCCCATAAAGGCCTCCGCACAATATACATAACTTCTATGTATTTTATGTCATATCGGCAGAATACACAATATACATAAATTATATGTATATTGTGTAGACTTGAAAAAGGCGGATAAACCTTAATATGGTATAACTCCATTTTTACTCTATGCCATATTAAGGAATTATGGCTTTTTCACCGCCCCCAATTTATTAGTTCAAATCCAAGATCCAATACCCCAGACTTAAATCCACCAGGACCACTTAAATGACATAAACACCCTGTTTTCATATGTTTGACTAGTATTCAGTATCGTTTCTATACCACTAAGTATATTATCTATACTCTTTAGTATTAACTTTATACTTAAAATGCCGTATGATCTTATATAAGAGGTCACTCTATGGAAATAGAAAAGCTCTTCGGAAGTAACACCGCCGCCAAATGTCTTCTCTTTCTAGCTCGGTATGACGAGGGCACTGCCCCAGAAATCTCCAGCGTCTTTGGGCTTGATCGCCCTGTTGTCTTCCTTCAACTTAGAAAACTGGAAGACGCAGGAATTATTGTGAGTCGGAAAATCTCAAACATTCGTCTCTACGCCTTAAATCCCCGATCAGGGATCAAAGAAGAACTAAAACAACTTCTTGAAAAATACATTGAACTCAATATGCCTATGGAAAAATATAAAGATTTTTATTTAATTCGTCGCAGACCGCGGAAGAGCGGTAAAGTTCTAAAAGGTGTTTATGAAAAGTAAAATTACTGAGAAAACCACCATTCCTGAACTCACTGCCATTGTCTATGACCATCTGACTAAGAATGGTATTTCCGCCCTTTTAGTTGGCGGTTCGGCTGTCTCCATTTATACCGACAACAAATACGAGTCTGAAGATCTTGATTTTATCAGCCCCCATGATCACCAAGAAATTCTAGAGGTCATGAGCAAAATTGATTTTACCCCTCAACCCACGGGAAACAAAAATCTCAGCCACCCCCACTGCTCGATCACGGTTGAGTTTCCAGCCCGCACTGCCATCATTGGCAGTACTCCGGAAAAGGTGACCCACGAAGTGGAAATCAATAATGTCAAAGTTCGTATGCTCTCACCCAGTTACCAAGTTTGGGTAAGAGTGGCGCACAAACTCTTTTAGGCTCGTCGCTGATGGCCCCCTCATGGCACCGCACAAGACTCCTTTAGAATATCGATAATACTATTAATATCCCCCTCCTCGTTGCCATCTCTGAACTTGAGTTTTAAAATGCCAGAACTGATCTCCCTTGGACCGACAATTAATTTGGCAAAGGGCCGATACCTATGGGCAGCCAAGCCTCTGTTAGCCAGCAGCTCTGAACTGCACATTTTTACATTCACACTTTCATCACATTGCTTTTGTCTTTAGCTACCATCTTCGTGGAGTCGTACTTAGGTTTAACAGAACCTTAAAGTGGTTACCACCCATCGCCTAAAAGCGCGTCAATTCTATCAAGCGACGCGGACGAATGAATATAAGAATCAGGCCGGACCATAATCGCTTGGCCCATATAATACTCGCTTTCCGTCCAATAGCCCCTTTCCCGTCGACTTGGATCGATTCGTATTACTTTTATAAAGTTCGGCAGATCCAGACCCACCTCAGCTTCACCAAAAACGAGGAGCGTAAAGCGAGTGTAGTCGAGGAGCGAATAAATTCGCATTTTAAGGCTTCCATTGTCCTGTCCGAGCAACCCCCGCACAGAGTGGGCTGAAGTTTAAGTCAACACTGTGTTTGAAGGTGACTGATCCTGTTCCCAGTGTTTTCTTCTCAGTTCTTGGGCTTTCTGTCTAGCCCTGTCT
>Ga0255338_1005675_pt1 | contig 11261 bp, 8 predicted proteins | sample MeOH1_35cm_T4_19_FD_203715 | JGI IMG/M metagenome (GOLD analysis project Ga0255338, IMG submission 203715) | Sandy soil microbial communities from University of British Columbia, Vancouver, Canada - MeOH1_35cm_T4_195 | ecosystem: Engineered > Artificial ecosystem > Sand microcosm > Unclassified ... | reverse complement strand
GGGCCATAATCGGGGTCGTGGCTCGCGCCGGTGTCGGCAATGTAGAGGATGCGCTCGTCGGGCGAGAAGGCCAGCCCGTTTGGCTTGACGAAATCGTCGGCGACGATGGTGATTTCGCCGCTCTGGCCGTCGATGCGATAGACATGGCAGGCGCCGATCTCGCCTGCCGACTTGTCGCCCTCATAGTCGCTGAGGATGCCGTAGTCGGGATCGGTGAACCAGATCGACCCGTCCGACTTCACCACCACGTCGTTGGGGGAGTTCAGCCGCTTGCCACGATAATGGCTGGCGAGCACCGTGACCCTGCCGTGATGCTCGGTACGCGTCACCTGCCGCCCACCATGTTCGCAGGTGACGAGCCGGCCCTCGCGGTCGACCGTGTTGCCGTTGGAGTTGCGCGCCGGCTGGCGGAAGACGCCCACATGGCCGGACATCGCATCGTAGCGCAGCATCCGGTCGTTCGGGATGTCGGACCAGACCAGCGTGTTATGGGCCGGGAACCAGGCCGGCCCCTCGGCCCAGCGCGCCCCGGTCCAGAGCCGCTCGATCCGGGCCGTGCCGGGGACGATGCGGTGGAAACGCGGATCGAGGACCGAAACCCCCGTACCTCCGAGCACGCCGAACATGATGGCTCCCTGCGGTCTATCAGGTATCCGCTTCGAGGCCGCCCGGGTTACGCCACCGGCAACGCTCGGCACTTCTCCTCGAATCGCGCAAAGATAGCCTCACCGCCGGAGATGTCGAACGTCGCGCCGCGCGCTCCGCCGCGATCCATCTTGCCGTCGATGACGAGACGCTGCCCCTTGGCCAGCGCGGTGCGGGCGCCGGCCGAAAGCGTCGTCATATTGTTCACGATGCTGTCGGACACGCTGTATCCCTCGTCGGCGCCGTCGAGTTCCCAAGTGAGTTTGGCGCCATCGATCGTGACGGCCGGCCCGCTCGTCTGGGCGGACCAGTTGCGCGGACCCTCGAAATAGCTGCTGAAATGCAGGCCGCCGCTGCGCGTGTTCATGCAGCTCAGCGAGAAGCTGAATTTTCGGTCGGCGGAGGCGATCGCCAGCGAGCTTTGCACTCTTGTGGGGTTCGTCAGGCGCCATTTGGTCGGGCCGGCGGCGGGCCGCTCGCCAACCCTCGTCAGGGTCAAGCTACCGGGCGGCGGCGGCGTAGCCGCGACGGGCGCCGCACTACCCCTGAGCTTTACAGACACGAGCTCCTCCACCCGCCCGGCGGCGCCGCAGCCCAATGTGTCGACCGCGACCTCGGTGCCGACAGCGAGCAGCCGTGTCAGCCCATCCTCGACCTGCTGTCTCAGTGCGGGGTCCCTGATCCGCCGGGTGTCCTCCACATTGACGAAGCCTTCGCCGTATTTGTCGTCCTTGAAGGTGATGCCGCGCAGGACGCCCCGCTCGACATGCCGCTTGACGACACGGCCGGTTCCGCTGGCCGAAGCGCAGCCGGTGGTTGTCGCCAGCCGGCCGACGGCGACGACCTGCCCGCTGGCTGGATCGAGTGTCACGGTCGGGCGAAGCGGAGATTGCGCCTGCGAGGCCGACGGCATCGCCGTCAGAAAGAGCAGCATCGGAAGGCACGGCCTGGCGAGGAACATCGCGAAGCTCCGGGCTCGAATGACGCTGCTTGAGGCAAGGCCGCAGCGGATCGAGCCTAACAGGAAGCCTGCCGTTACGTAAGTTGGCTTACAGCGCCAGCCCCGCATCCCAATAGGGCGTGGCGCCGTAGAGCTCTCCGAGATAGTCGACGAAGGCGCGCACCTTCTGCTCCAGATGCCGGCGGCTCGGATAGACTGCATAGACTGCGACGCGTGAGCCGACCGCATAGGCCGGCAACACCCGCTGCAGCACGCCCGATTTCAGCTCCGGCCCGACATCCCAGGTCGAGCGCAGCGCAATGCCGACGCCCGCCAGCAGCGCCTCGCGCACCACCTCGCTGGAATTGGTCCGGAGCGGGCCGTTGACCCGCACCGAGAGCGGCCCCTCCGGCCCGTCGAGCCGCCAGTGATCGGCGTTGTGGGCGATCAGCGTATGGCGGGCGAGCTCGCTGATGTCGCCTGGCATGCTGTGCTGCGCGAGATAGCCCGGCGTCGCGCAGAGCACGCGGTGGTTGGGCGCGAGCCGCTTCGCCACCAGGCTAGAATCCTGCAGGTCGGCGATGCGGATCGCGAGATCGAAGCCCTCGCCGACCACGTCGACGAAGGCGTCGCTCAGCACGAGATCGACCGTGACCAGCGGATTGGCGTCGAGGAAGCGCTTGAGATGCGGAGCGATGTGCAGCCGGCCGAAGGAGGTCGGTGCCGAGACGCGCAAGGTCCCGCGTGCCTGGCCTGCACCACTCGCCACCCAGGATTCGGCCTCCTCGATCGAGGAGAGGATCGAGACGACGCGCTCGTAGAAGCCCTGTCCGGCTTCCGTCAGCGCCAGTTGCCGGGTCGTGCGCTGGATCAGCCGCACGCCGAGCCGCTCCTCCAGCCGCCGGATACGCTTCGAGATCACCGCCGGCGACAGGTTGAGCTGCCGCCCCGCCGCCGACATGCTGCGGGCGGTGACGACATGGGCGAAGACGTCGAGATCGCCGAACCTGTCCATCTGCGCTGAGGTGCCTCGCCCATCTTTTCCGTTTCGGAAATAATCATGGTTGCGCCCGGCGCTGCAAGCGGGTTGGAATTGGTCTAGCTTGTCGCTCAAAGAGTAGAGTAGGGGAGGAAACAGCCATGTCTGCCATCGCTTTTCCGACGCCGGATGCCGGCATCCTCGCCCGCCGCGGAGAGATCCTCGCCGGCCTTTCCGCCCTCGTCTCGCCGGGCGCGCTGATCACCAGCGACGACGAGCGCCGGCCCTACGAGACCGACGCGCTCACCGCCTATCGCCGCATGCCGCTGGCGGTGGTACTGCCTTCCACGACCGAGGAGGTCGCGGCCGTGCTGCGCTACTGCCGTGATCAGGGCGTGCCGGTGATTCCGCGCGGTTCGGGCACCTCGCTCTCGGGCGGGGCGATTCCGCAGGAGGACGCGGTGGTGATCGGCGTCTCCAAGATGAGCCGCATCCTCGAGATCGACTACGCCAATCGCGTCGCCAGGGTGCAGGCCGGCGTCACCAATCTCGCCGTCACCGGTGCCGTCTCGGCCGAGGGCTTCTTCTACGCGCCGGACCCGTCCTCGCAGCTCGCCTGCTCGATCGGCGGCAATATCGGCATGAACTCCGGCGGCGCGCATTGCCTGAAATACGGCGTCACCACCAACAATGTGCTGGGCGTGAAGATGGTCATGCTCGATGGCAGCATTGTCGAAATTGGCGGCGGCCATCTCGATTCGCCGGGCTATGACCTGCTCGGCCTGATCAACGGTTCGGAAGGCCAGCTCGGCATCGTCACCGAGGCGACGGTGCGCATCCTGCGCACGGCCGAGGGCGCGCGCCCCGTGCTCTTCGGCTTTCCGACCAGCGAGCAGGCGGGGGCGGCGGTGGCGGCGATCATCGGCGCCGGTATCATCCCGGTCGCGATGGAGTTCATGGACAAGCCGGCGATCGAGATCTGCGAGGCCTTCGCCAAGGCCGGCTATCCGATGGATGTCGAGGCGCTGCTGATCATCGAGGTCGAGGGCTCCGACGACGAGATGGACGCGCAGCTCGCCCGCATCGTCGCGATTGCCCGCGAGCACGGCGTCACCACGGTCAAGGAATCGAAATCGGCGATGGAGGCGGCCGCGATCTGGAAGGGCCGCAAATCCGCCTTCGGCGCCACCGGCCGCATCGCCGACTATATCTGCATGGACGGCACGATCCCGACCGGGCAGCTGCCCTATGTGCTCAAGCGCATGGATGAGATCGTGAAGGGCTATGGCCTGCGCGTCGCCAATGTCTTCCACGCCGGCGACGGCAATCTCCACCCGCTCATCCTCTACAACTGCAACGACCCGGTCGAGGCGCAGAAGGCGGAGGACGCCGGCATGGACATCCTCAAGCTCTGCGTCGAGGTCGGCGGCTGCCTGACCGGCGAGCACGGCGTCGGCATCGAGAAGCGCGACCTGATGACCTTCCAGTTCAACCCGGAGGACCTCGCCCAGCAGATGCGGGTGAGGGCGGTGTTCGACGAGCGCTGGCTGCTCAACCCGGCGAAGGTCTTTCCGCTGGAAGGACGGGTGGCTGCGTGAGGAACCTCTCCGTCATTCCGGGGCTTCGCGTAGCGAAGAGCCCGGAACCCAGAACCGACGCGGGAAATCGTTGTCTTGGTCAGACCGGTCCGCTTCACTGCCAGGCGGTATCGGTTCTGGGTTCCAGGCTCGCTGCTGCGCAGCGCCCCGGAATGACGGGCGAGGGGCTATATGCCATTCCACGTCTATCTGCTGGCGAGCGGCCAGCATGGAACCCTCTATGTGGGCGTGACACGCGACCTCGCGAAACGCGTCTACGAGCACAAGAGCAAGGTGTTGCCCGGCTTCACGCGGAAATACGGTGTCGATCGACTGGTCTGGTACGAGGAGTATCCGACGGCGCAGGAAGCGATCGATCGCGAGAAGGACATCAAGAAGTGGCGCCGCGATTGGAAGGTCCGATTGATCGAAGAAAACAATCCGCTTTGGGGCGACCTCTATCCGCTCTTGGCGAAGTGAACCTCGCGGTCATTCCGGGGCATGCCGCAGGCATGAACCCGGAACCTAGAACCGATGCGGTAAGTCGTTTTCCTTTCCCGATTGCCGCACTTTTCCTTGATGCGGCATCGGTTCTAGGTTCCGGGTCCTTCGCTGCGCGAAGCCCCGGAATGACAGGGGTGGGAGCATGATCGTCCACACCCCCACCACCGAGGCGCAGGCCTGCGCCGTCGTGAAGTCCGTCATCGGCAGCGCCACGCCTCTCTCGATCCGCGGCGGCGGCACCCGCACTGGGCTCGGCCGCCCCGCCCAGGCGGCGAGCACGATCACCAGCGCGGGCCTGACCGGCATCACCCTCTACGAGCCGGCCGAGATGGTCATCGCGGCGCGCGCCGGCACGCCGCTCGCGCTCGTGCAGGAAACGCTGGCCGAGCGCGGCCAGATGCTGCCCTTCGAGCCGATGGACCATCGCGCGCTGTTCGGCAGCGAGGGCGAGCCGACCATCGGCGCCGTCGCGGCCTGCAACATCTCCGGCCCGCGCCGCATCAATGCCGGCGCCGCCCGCGACTCGCTGATCGGCATCCGCCTGATCAACGGCCGCGGCGAGATGATCAAATCGGGCGGGCGGGTGATGAAGAACGTCACTGGGCTCGATCTGGGGAAGCTCGTTTCCGGCAGCCATGGCACGCTCGGCTTCCTCACCGAAGTCACCTTCCGCGTGCTGCCGAGACCGGCGGCGATCGCCACGCTGCAATGGCGCGGCCTGTCGGACGCGCAGGGCGTCGCGCTGCTGTCGCAGGCGCTGGGCTCCCCCTTCGAGCCGATGGCGGCCGCCCATCTTCCCGCGGGCCTCGCGGGCGACGAAGCACTGACGCTGCTACGACTGGAGAACTTCCCGGATTCGATCGAATACCGCGCCGGCGAACTCGCCTTGCTGCTCGGCGAATACGGCGTGCCGGACCGGCTGGAAGGCGAGCATCCAACCGCGCTCTGGCGCGAGATCCGCGATGCCGCCTTCTTCGCCGGCACGGATGAAGCCGTCTGGCGGCTTTCGCTCAAGCCCACCGACGGCCCGAAGGCCGCCGCGGCGATCGGGCGGATGCTGCCGGGCGCACGCTGGTTCTATGATTGGGGCGGCGGGTTGGTCTGGCTGGCTGCTCCGGTCGATGGCGATGCCGCCGCCGTGCGGACGGCGCTGAAGCCGCTCGGCGGCCACGCCACCCTGGTGCGCGCCCCCGATGCCGTCCGCGCCGCCGTGGATGTCTTCCAGCCGCTGGCGGAGCCGCTGATGCGGGTGACGACGGGCATCAAGAAAAGCTTCGATCCCGACGGCATCTTCGAGCTGGGCCGGATGTATGCGGGGGTATGAGATGCCGCTCTGTCGTCATGGTCGGGCTTGTCCCGACCATCCACGTCTTCCTTCGGGCCGCGCCGCGTTCAAGACGTGGATGCTCGCCACAAGGGCGAGCATGACGGTGTAGGACATGCAGACGAACTTCACCCCTGAGCGCCTCGCCTCCGACCCGCGCATGCCGGCCTCGGAGAAGATCCTGCGCACCTGCGTGCATTGCGGCTTCTGCACCGCGACCTGCCCGACCTATCTGCTGCTCGGCGACGAGCTCGATTCCCCGCGCGGCCGCATCTACCTGATCAAGGACATGCTGGAGAACGGCAAGCCGGCCACCGCCGAGGTGGTGCAGCATGTCGACCGCTGCCTCTCCTGCCTCTCCTGCATGACGACCTGCCCCTCGGGCGTGCACTACATGCACCTCGTCGACCATGCCCGTGCCCATATCGAGGAGACCTATACGCGCTCCTGGCATGACAAGCTGCTGCGTCGCGTGCTGGGAGCGATCCTGCCCTATCCGGGCCGCTTCCGCGCTGCGACGCTCGCCGCGCTGCCGGCCAAGCCCTTCGCGCCGCTGCTCGGCCTGCTGCCGGGCGTGGGCCCGCGGCTGAAGGCCATGCTGGCGCTGGCCCCGGCGCGCCTGCCGACGCGCTCGGTGATGGAGGGGCCGCAGAGCTTCCCGCCGTCGGCCGCGCGGACCAAGCGCGTCGCGCTGCTCTCGGGCTGCGCCCAGCCGGTGCTCGACCCCGCCATCAACGAGGCCACCATCCGCCTCCTCAACCGCCATGGCGTCGAGGTCGTGCTGCCGAAGGGCGAGGGCTGCTGCGGCGCGCTCGTCCACCATATGGGGCAGGAGCACGACGCCCTGTCCTTCGCTCGCGCCAATATCGACGCCTGGACGGCGGAGATCGAGGGCGAGGGGCTCGACGCCATCCTGATCACGGCCTCCGGCTGCGGCACCACGATCAAGGATTACGGCTTCATGTTCCGCAACGAGGCGGCCTATGCCGAGAAGGCGGCGCGGGTGGCCGGCCTCGCCAAGGACGTCACGGAGTTCCTGGAGACGATGGAGCTTTCGACGGTGCGCGACGTCGCGATGCCGATCGCCTATCACTCCGCTTGCTCGATGCAGCATGGCCAGCAGCTCAAGGACGGGCCGAAGCGGCTCTTGTCCGGTGCGGGGTTCAAGGTGAAGGAGGTGCCGGAGGGCCATATCTGCTGCGGCTCGGCCGGTGTCTACAACATCCTCCAGCCCGAGATCGCCGGCCGCCTGCGTGACCGCAAGATCGGCAATATCGAGCGGACCAAGCCGGTGCTGGTCGCGACCGGCAATATCGGCTGCATGACCCAGCTCGCGAAGGGCTTTTCGGATAAGGGCGCGACGACGCCGGTGGTCCATACCGCCGAGTTGCTCGATTGGGCGACCGGCGGCCCGCTGCCCGAGAAGCTGGCGCAGGCGGGGATCGAGGATCGGCCTCTTCGTGCCGTCGCGCTCACCGCAGCCGAGTAGCCACCTTCTCCCCTTGCGAGAAGGTGCCGGCAGGCGGATGAGGGTGTCACCCGCCGCTGCCCTCATCCGTCAGCGCTTCGCGCTGCCACCTGCTCCCCCGAGGGGAGAAGGGAACAAGCTTGCCCCTCGCGCCCGTACGGTCTAACCCGCCACTCAGCCATTTCCGGGTACGCTGACCCGTTTTCCGAGTACGAACGCCCATGTCCGCCGACAAACCCGCCCCTGCCAAGCTGAAAGCCCGCCAGCCGCGCGGCTTCGTCGATCGCGGCCCGGCCGATGTCGCCGCCACCGAGCGCATGCTCTCTGTCATCCGCGAGAGCTTCGCGGTCTATGGCTTCGAGCCGGTCGAGACGCCTTTCGTCGAATACACCGACGCGCTCGGCAAGTTCCTGCCGGACCAGGACCGGCCGAACGAGGGCGTCTTCTCCTTCCAGGACGATGACGAGCAGTGGCTCTCGCTGCGCTATGACCTGACGGCGCCGCTCGCCCGCTATGTCGCGGAGAATTCCGACGCGCTGCCGAAGCCCTATCGCAGCTATCGCGCCGGCTATGTCTTCCGCAACGAGAAGCCGGGCCCGGGCCGCTTCCGCCAGTTCATGCAGTTCGACGCCGATATCGTCGGCGCCGGGAGCGTCGCGGCCGATGCCGAGATCTGCATGCTCGCCGCCGACACGATGGAGAAGCTCGGAATCAAGCGCGGCGACTACGTCGTGAAGGTCAATAACCGCAAGGTGCTCGACGGCGTGATGGATGCGGCGGGGATCGACACCGCCGCGCGGCTCACCGTGCTCAGGGCGATCGACAAGGCCGACAAGTTCCCGCTCGCGGAAGTCCGCAAGCTCCTCGGCGAAGGCCGCAAGGACGAGAGCGGCGACTTCACCAAGGGTGCGGGCCTGTCCGATGCGCAGTCCGATCGCATCCTGCGCTATCTCGAACTCGGCCAGAACCTCGCCGAACTGGGCAAGGCCAATGCCGAGGACAGCGAAGGCTCGGCCAAGCTCTCGGCCGCGGCGCTGACCGATCTGCGTGGGCTGGTCGAAGGCGCTGAGAACGGCCGCGCGGGCATCGAGGAACTGGAGCAGATCCGCGAGCTGATCACCGCGGCCGGCTATCTCGGCCGGGTCATCATCGACCCCTCCGTCGTCCGCGGCCTCGAATACTACACCGGCCCCGTCTACGAGGTGGAGCTGACCTTCCCCGTCACCAATGACGACGGACAGGTCGTACGCTTCGGCTCGGTCGCGGGCGGCGGGCGTTATGACGGTCTCGTCGGTCGCTTCCGGCCCGAGCCCGTGCCGGCGACCGGCTTCTCCATCGGCGTCTCGCGGCTCTATTCGGCGCTGAAGGCGGTGAAGTCCCCGATCGTCGACAGCAGGAATGAACTGCCGCTCGTCGTCGTCACGGCGATGGACAACAAGTCGCCCGAGTTCATGCCGGGATATCAGGCCATGGTCTCGGCGCTGCGTCAGGCGACGGATGCCGAGGGCAAGCCGCTGCTGCGCGCCGATCTCTATCTGGGCAGCTCCGGCTTCAACGCGCAGATGAAGTACGCCGACCGGCGCGGCGCGGTCTGCGCCGTCATCCAGGGTTCGTCCGAGCGTGATGCCGGCACGGTCGTGATCAAGGACCTGATCCTCGGCGCCGAGCTCGCCGCCGCCAGCCGCGACGTCAAGGATTCCGCGGAGCACAAGGCGAAGCAGGCCGAGGCACAGTTCGCCGTGCCGGTGGCGGAGCTGGTGGATGGGGTGAAGCGGGTCCTCGCGCGGCATTCGTAGGGCGCCCTTCTCCCCTTGCGGGAGAAGGTGCCGGCAGGCGGATGAGGGGTCGCGCTGCGATCCATCGTTAGCGCCTGTTCGTCCGCCGCTTTCGAAGCCTCGCGCGACCCCTCATCCGTCTCGGCTTCACCGAGCCACCTTCTCCCGCAAGGGGAGAAGGGAAGGAGAGCCGGCAAGCCCGAGCATGACGCCCGCTCCCGATCCTCAAAATCCCATTCACCCATTTCATTCAAATCCCTCGAAAATCGGCGGCGCGGCTGCTAGGACGGCGCTCGCAACAGGACAGGACGAGCCGTGCCCGCAAGCCGCGCCAGCATCGAGACCGTGATCGCGCTCCTCGCGGGCGAGGGCTACGCACGGGCAGAGCCTGCCATTCTCCAGCCTGCCGACGTTTTCCTCGATCTCTCGGGCGAGGATATCCGCCGCCGCATCTTCATGACGCAGGATGCCGATGGCCGCGACTGGTGCCTGCGCCCCGAATACACCATCCCCGTCGCGCTCGATCACATCGCCTCGGGCTCGACCGAGCCTGCGGCCTACGCTTATGCCGGGCCGGTCTTCCGCATGCGCGCCGGCGAGCCGGGCGAGTTCCAGCAGGCCGGGCTCGAATCCTTCGGCCGCAACGATTTCACCGCCGCCGATGCCGAGATCATGGGCCTGACCGTCGAGGCCACCGCCGCGCTCGGTCTCAAGGAGCCGCGCATCCTGATGGGCGATGTCGCGCTGCTCGGCGCGCTGCTCGACGGGCTCAGCGTTCCGCAGGGCGCACGCCGCCGCCTCGTGCGCGCCATCGTGCAGGGCAAGGGCACTGAGGCCGTCGAGGCGCTCGATCCCCCGGCGGCCGAGGGCGAGGCGGCCCATGCCGGGCTGCTCAAGGCGTTGGAGGGGCAGGACCCCAAGGCCGCGCGCGCCTTCGTCGAGGACATCCTCTCCATCGCCGGCATCTCGACCGTGGGCGGCCGGAGCGCCGGCGACATCGCCGAGCGTTTCCTGGCGCGTGCCGCCGAGCGCGAGAACCCGATCAATGGAGACGTCAGGGCGCTGCTGGGCCAGGTGCTCGCCGTCTCGGGCGATCCCGACACGGCCTCCGCTTCGCTCCGGGCGCTGGCCGACCAGGCCTCGCTGGACCTCGCCCGCGAGCTCGACGCCTTTGACGAGCGCACCGGCTTCCTCGCCGCGCGCGGCGTCGATGTCGGCGCGATCCGCTTCTCGGCCGGCTTCGCCCGCAATCTGGACTACTACACCGGCTTCATCTTCGAGCTGCACGACGCCGCGCGCAGTGACGGCAAGCCGGTCGCGGGCGGCGGGCGCTACGACAATCTGCTCGGACGCCTCGGCGCGGGCCGGCCGATCCCTGCCGTCGGCGCCTCGCTCTGGCTCGATCGGCTGACGGGAGACGCGGCATGAGCCAGCCGTCGAATAACGACGCTCCGCTCGTTCTCGCCGTGCCCTCGAAGGGCCGGCTGCAGGAGAACGCCACCGCCTTCTTCGGCCGCGCCGGCCTGAAATTCGTCAAGGCCAGCGGCGAGCGCGGCTATCGCGGCACGATCGCCGGGCTGGAAGGGGCCGAGGTCGCCTTCCTCTCGGCTTCCGAGATCGTCGCGCAGCTCGCCTCGGGCGCCGCCCATATCGGCATCACAGGCGAGGATCTCGTGCGCGAGCAGCTCTCGGACGCCGATGCGGCGGTGGAGATGCTGACGCCGCTGGGCTTCGGCCACGCCAATGTCGTCGTCGCCGTGCCGCAGGCCTGGATCGACGTGCGCAACATGGCCGATCTCGACGATGTCGCCTCTGGCCTGCGCGCCCGCCACGGCCGCAAGCTGCGCGTCGCGACCAAATATGTGCATCTGACCCGCCGCTTCTTCGCGCAGCACGGCCTCGCCGATTACCGCATCGTCGAGAGCCTAGGGGCCACCGAAGGTGCGCCCGCCGCCGGCACGGCCGAGATCGTGGTCGACATCACCACGACTGGCGCGACGCTCGCCGCCAATGCGCTCAAGGTGCTCGACGACGGCGTGATGCTGGCCT
>Ga0255338_1005674_pt1 | contig 11264 bp, 10 predicted proteins | sample MeOH1_35cm_T4_19_FD_203715 | JGI IMG/M metagenome (GOLD analysis project Ga0255338, IMG submission 203715) | Sandy soil microbial communities from University of British Columbia, Vancouver, Canada - MeOH1_35cm_T4_195 | ecosystem: Engineered > Artificial ecosystem > Sand microcosm > Unclassified ... | reverse complement strand
CGCAACGGCGGCGTCTACGCCGCCGACGCCTCCATCCCTTATACGGCCGGCGCGACCTACAAGTTCCGCCTCGCCGTCGACCCGCCCGCCCGCCGCTACTCGGTCTACGTCACGCCCCCCGGCGCCGCCGAGCGCCTCCTCGCGATGAACTACGCCTTCCGCACCGAGCAGGCCTCGGCCGCCTCCCTCGACAACTGGGCCCTCCAGGCCGGCGCCGGCAGCCATCAGGTCTGCGGCTTCGCCCTCGCCGCCCCGCCCGCGACCCCCGACGCCGTCCCGCCCACGGTCTCCCTCACGGCCCCGGCCTCCGGCGCGACCGTCGCCGGCGCCGTCACGGTCTCCGCCGGCGCCGCCGACAACGTCGCCGTCGCCGGCGTGCAGTTCCTCCTCGACGGCGCCGTCCTCGGCGCCGAGGACGCCACCGCGCCTTACACGGCGTCCTGGAACACGGCCGCCTCCGCCGACGGCCCGCACCTCCTCGCCGCCGTCGCCCGCGACGCCTCCGGCAACAAGGCCGCGAGCGCCGCCGTCACCGTCACCGTCAAGAACGCCCTCGCCCCGGCCTGCCTCGCCTCCTCGACCGCCTGGAAGAACGCCCCCTTCGCGCGCCAGAGCGCCGCCTTCACCGCGACCTTCGACGCCGTCCCCGGCGCCGCTCAGATCGACGCCCTCACCGGCCTCGCCCTCGGCGCCGCCTCCGGCTACACCGGCCTCGCCGCCGCCGTCCGCTTCAACAACGCCGGCTACATCGACGCCCGCAACGGCGCCGCCTACGCCGCCGACGCCGCCGTCCCCTACGTCGCCGGCGCGACCTACAAGTTCCGCCTCGCCGTCGACCCCGCCGCCCGCCGCTACTCCGTCTTCGTCACCCCTCCCGGCGCCGCCGAGCGCGCGGTCGCCTCGAACTACGCCTTCCGCTCCGAGCAGGCCGCCGCCTCGAGCCTCGACGACCTCGCCCTCCAGTCCGGCGCCGGCTCCCATCAGGTGTGCGCCTTCGCCTTGGGCGCCGGCTCGACGCCCCCGCCCCCGCCCGCCGCCGACACCACCCCGCCGGCGACCGCCCTCACCGCCCCCGCCTCGGGGGCCACCGTCGCGGGCTCCGTCGCCGTCTCCGCGTCGGCGACGGACAACGCCGGCGTGGCCGGCGTGCGCTTCAGCGTCGACGGCGCCGACCTCGGCGCCGAGGTCCTCGCCCCGCCTTACGCCCTCGCGTGGAACACCACCGCCGTCGCCAACGGCGCCCACACCTTGACCGCCACCGCCCGCGACGCCGCCGGCAACCGCGCCTCCGCCTCCATCCCCGTCACCGTCGCCAACGCCGTCCAGACCGGCGGGACCGACCGCTTCGGCGTCAAGCAGCTCTACCCCTCCGCGGCCGGAGGCAAGAACTGGGTCTCCAAATGGGACAACGGCGTGGCCCGGAACTTCAGCGGCGTGGACCCGCAGGACTCCTGGTTCGACGCGGCCCACGGGAACGCGTCCTTCAGCGTCGACGGCAAGGGGCTCTTCTCGATCTCGGGCTCCGTGCCTCGCATGTACGTCCACGACCCGGCGCTCCAGCAGAGCTGGCGCAACGTCGAGATCACGCTCTACGGGCGGCGCGTCGCCGACAGCGGCACGGCCTACGGCGGCATCGTGACCATCGCCCGGGCCAACCACGGCACCACCGGCCCGGAGCTGTCCAACCTGTGCGACACCCGCGGCATGGGCGCCCGCGTCCGCTACGACGGCCACATCGACTTCGAGAAGGAGACCTCGCACCCGAACTCGGTCCCGGTCCAGAACAAGGCGATGTGGTCCACGATGCCGTACAACACCTGGATCGGCGTCAAGTACGTCGTCTACGACCTCCCCAATGGGAACGTGAAGGCCGAGCACTACATCGACCTGACCGACGGGGCCAACGGCGGGACCTGGACCAAGGTCAACGAGATCATCGACACCGGAACGAACTTCGGCGTCGGCGGCAGGGCCTGCAGGACGGGCATCGACCCGGCGCTGAGGCTCACCAACAACGACGCCCGTCCCGGCTCCGAGTCGGGCAAGCCCAACATCACCGTCTACTTCCGCAGCGACAACGTCGGGACGAACGGCCTCGTCTACAAGAAGATGAGCGTCCGGGAGATCGCGCCCTAGGGTCCGTTGACCGCCCGCCGTTCCGGGGCTATACTCCGGCATGCTTCGGCTCGCCCTCGCCGTCCTTCTCCTCGCGTCGTGCTCCCACCCGCGCCCGGTCGTCTACCCGGACGAGCGCTACAAGGCCGGAGGCGAGGAGGCCGCCAAGGCCGACGCGGACCTGTGCCTGAAAGAGGCCAAGCAGTACCTGAAGGCCAACCCCGCCAAGCGCGTCGCGGGCCGGACCGCCCGCGGCGGGTTCTTCGGCGCCTTCATGGGGATGGTGTTCGGCGCGTTCACGGGGAACTACAAGCGCGCCGTCGCCGAGGGCGCGGCCGTCGGCGCCGCCGCGGGGCTGGCGCACGGGGCCTACGAGGCCGGCTCCCCCGACGAGATCCAGCGCGCGTACACCCAGCGCTGCATGGCCGAGAAGGGCTGGTCCGTCATCGGCTGGAAGTAGTCCCGCCCGGCTAAGCGCCGCGGAAGGGACGGCGCCGGTCGTCGGCGTTGAGGCCCTGATACGCCAGGAACTCGGTCACGATCTTCTCCTCCGCCGCGCGCCACTCCTGCTCCGGCGCCTCGGCCCCGATCTCGAGGGAGCCGCCGGCGATCATGCCGTGGCCGCCGCCGCGGTTGCCGCCGCCGAGCAGGCGCTTGAGCAGGCGGCCCGCGCCGGCGCCGGGGTCGTTGGCGCGCAGGGACACGTGCAGGCGCCCGTGATAGCGCGCGGTCACGACGGACCACTGCATCTTCTCGAGCGTCAGCAGGAAATCGGCCATCTGCGCGACGCTGTCGGGCGTGGCGACCTCGCCCAGGTTCGCGCCGACGACGCGCCCGACCACGAAGGCCTCGCGCACCGCGTGGGCCAAGGTCATGAAGAACGCCTCGGAGCGCTGCGGGTAGGAGATGCGCCACAGCGTCTTCATGTTCGCCTTCGGCCACAGGGCCTGATAGGCCTCCATGTCGCGCATGGTGGCCTCGCGGCCGAGGTTCTGCGTCTCGGAGCCGATGCCGTAGACGATCGCGGTGGCCAGGCGGCCCGGGACGCGCAGGCCGGCGGCCGTCAGCGCCTCGACGAGGATGGTCGTCGTCGCGCCCACGCTCTCGTCGATCAGCGCCATGTCCGAGTGCGTGTCGGCGTGGCGGGGATGATGGTCCAGGATCAGGTCCGGGATGCGCCGCGGCGGGCAGCGGTTGTTCTTGAAAGGGGGCTGGGTGTCCACGAGCGCCAGGTGCGGCACGCCGGCGAGCTCCCCCTTGCGCAGCGGCCGGGCCGGGACCAGCAGCCGCTCCGCCATCATGCGGTTCTCGGCGCGGCCGATCATGCCGCCGTACACGATCCGGGTGCTGATCTTCCCCAGCGACTGGGCGAGGTGCGCCAGCGCCCAGGCGCTGGCCAGCGCGTCGGGGTCGGGGTGGTCGTGGGTCAGGATGGTCAGGGGCGAGAGCGCCTTCCCCTTCTCCTTCAGGAGCTTGACCAGTCGCCGCGCGTGGAAGCCGGGCTTCATCGCCCCCCTCCGAAGCCGACGAAGAACACCCAGAGCAGGATCGAGACGACCGTCGCGATGACCTTCTCGCGCATGTTCTCGGTCACGAAGTGATAGATGTAGTTCTGCGGGGTCTTGGGCAGGTGCTTGGTCAGGAAGATCTCGATGCCGTCCTGCAGCTCCTCGAGGTCCTTGACGCCCATCAGGTCCCCGCGCAGGGCGAACGAGATCTTCCCGGTCTCCTCGCTGACGACGAGGCACATCGCGTCGCAGCGCTCGGATAATCCGAGAGCCGCCGAGTGCCTCGTGCCGAGGTTCGTGATCTTGGAGAAGTCCTTGGACAGCGGCAGCTGCGCCCCGAACCGCGTCACCCGCCCTTCCTCGACGATGAACGCCCCGTCGTGGCCCAGCGAGTGGGAGTCGAAGATGCTCTTCAACAGGGCTTCCGAGAGGTCGCCGTTCAGGTCCCAGCCGCCTTCGATGTGCCGGTCGAGCGGGTCCAGGCCGCGCAGGACGACGAGCGCTCCGATGCGCTCGCGCGCGAGGTCGCCCAGCGAGCTGACCAGGATCTCGACCTGGCGGTGGGTCGGCGCGGCCCGCAGCACGCCGCCGGTGAGGCTCCAGATGGCGATGCGCTCGAACATCGAGCGGATCTCCTCCTGGAAGATGACGATCACCGCGACGATGAACACCGCGAAGAAGCCCTGGAATATGCGGACCGTCATGTACATGCCCGAGACGAAGGCCACGGTGTACACGACGACCAGCAGGAGGAGCCCCAGGGCCACGAAGGCGGCCTTCGTGCGCTTGAACCAGAGCATGATGCCGTACACGAGGGTGCCCACGAGGAGCATGTCCATGATGTCGGCGACGGCGATGGGCTTGAAGCCGGGAGGCATGACGGGGCTCAGTATAGCGGAAGAAGCGCCGCCTCGCTAGGGCCCCGCCTACACGCGCATGTGCAGGGGCAGGATCTCGAAGACCATGCCCCAGTACAGCGCCCAGAACAGGACGGTCTCCGCGCACACCATGCGCACGGCCGCGCGCGCCGCGCAGTCGGAGGAAAGCGGGGAATCACCGCGCTCGAGGCTGTAGGCCGTCCACACGCACATCAGGATCAGCACGTGCAGCGGCGCGAACAGGAAGTAGGTGGCCGAATACAGGATCAGCACCGCCAGGCAATGCCGCACCTCGTTGAGGTTCGTCGCGCAGATCGCCAGGAGGTTGACGCCCCAGACCCCGCCCAACGTCAGGTCTCGCATGCTCATGCGATCAGTGTAGCGCCCGGGGAGAGGTTCCGCGACCCAACAAAAGGGAAACGAAAGGTTAAGGCATCGCGAGGGTGATCGCGGCGTCGAGGACCTTCAGGGCGATGTCGTCGAGGAGGTCGCGGCCGAACTTGTTGATGAAGGTCCCCGTCAGGAGAGCCATGCACAGGACCGTGCAGAGGAGGAACATGTACTCGACGGAGGCCTGGCCGCGGACCCGGGGGCGCTTCACCCCCTCAGGGTAGCCCCCCCGCCCGGGAAGCACAAGGGCCCTCAGGCCGGCTGGGAGGGCTTCTTCGGGACGTCGCCGAGGAGCTCGGGCATGCTCCAGATCATGTCCTTGCGGGTGTAGGACGAGATCTCGACCTCGTTGGCGTCCATGTGGATGGCGTCCACGGGGCAGGCCTCGACGCAGTAGCCGCAGAACACGCACATGCCCAGGTCGATGTCGAAGGTCTTGGCGCGCTTCTCGACGGTCACGTCCGGGGCGTCCTCGGCCGTGATGCGGATGCACTTGGCCGGGCAGATCGTCTCGCACAGAAGACAGGCCGTACAACGGGGAAAGCCGTCCTCGCGTTTCAGCAGTCGATGGCGTGTGCGCGCGCGCTTGCCCAGCATCGCGGGATCCTCGGGATACTGGATGGTCACCGAGCCGGGCAGGCCCTTGAGGCCCAAGGCCCGCTTCGAGTGCCGGTAAAGGTTCACGAACAGATGCCGGAAGGTCAGGCCGAGGCCTTTGACGATCTCGACGAGGTAGAGCTCGCTCGCGAAGGTGCGCTGCGGACGCTCGACGGTCCGGACGGTTATCGCCATAAGTAGACCACCCACGCGGTGACGAGGAAGTTGAGCAGCGCCAGCGGCAGAAGGTGCTTCCAGCCGAGGTCGAGGACCTGGTCGAAGCGGAAGCGGGGCAAGGTCCAGCGCACCTGCATGAGCAGGAACAGCATGAGCAGGATCTTGGTCACGAAGCTCGCCACCATCAGGACCCCGCCGAGGAGGCCCATCGACGGCAGGTCGAGGCCGGGGATGGACCAGCCGCCGAGGAACAGCGCGGTGATCACGCCGCAGATCACGATGGACTCGAAGAAGTCGGTCATCATGAACATGCCGAACTTCATGCCCGAGTACTCGACGTGGTAGCCGACGATCTCGCTCTCGCCCTCGGGCAGGTCGAACGGGATGCGCTTGGTGACGGCGGTGCCGGCGGTGAGGAAGATGACGAACGCGAGCGGCTGGACGACGATCCCCCACACCCCGTGGGAGACCTGCCACAGGACCGCCTCGGAGAAGTCGAGCGTGCCGTAGATGAAGAGCAGGCCGGCCAGCGCGCTCGCCAGGCACACCTCGTAGGCGATCATCTGCGCCGCGCCCCGCATGGCGCCGAGCAGGCCGTAGTTCGAGCCCGAGGCGTAGCCGGCCATCACGATGCCGTGCACGCCGAAGGCGAGCGCGGCCAGGACGAGGGGCACGCCCATCGGCAGGGAGATGGGCGTCAGGTCCCAGGCGCGCCCGGCGTAGTCCACGACCCCGCCGTAGGGCAAAGCCGCGAGGCAGAACATCCCGCAGCCCAGCGAGATGATGGGCGCCAGGCCGTGAAGCGGCTTGTGCGCGCCCTTCGGCACGAAGTCCTCCTTCGTGAGCAGCTTGATGGCGTCGGCGATGGGATGGAACAGGCCCAGGATGGTGATGCCGAAGATGGAGGCGCGGTTGGCGCCGATGCGGTCCTGCATCACGGCGCTCTGCTTGCGTTCGACCCAGCCGAGGAACCCGGCGATGCTCAGGCCCACGCCCAGGACGGCGAACAGGATCTTGGCGACGGCGAACCCGGCGTCGACGAGGGGCAGCGGGAAGGTCATGCCGCGACCGCCTTCGCCCCGAGCGCCTTCTGGAGCAGCGCGAAGACGGCCCAGTCCGGCCGGGCGTCGCCGATGGGAGAGAGCGCCTGCTTGTAGGCGCCGACCTTGCCCTCGAAGTTGGTGAAGTGGCCGTCCTCCTCGACGTACGCGGTGGCCGGGAGGCGGTAGGTGAACGAATCGCCGAGCGCGTATTTGTTCGGGCCTTGGAGGATGGTCGTCTGCGCTTTCGCCAACAGCGAAGCCGCTCTGTCCCCCCAGACCTTGGAGAGGTCGCGCTCGATCACATACAACGTTTTTATCTTTCCGGCCTCGAGGGACTTGGCCAGGTCGTCGAAGGACCCGCTCGTCAGCCCGAGGCTTTCGGCGCCCTTCAGGTTGGGCACCTTCTCCGTTTTGCGCAGCAGCGCGTCCTCCGGCCCCAGCTGGTCGGGCGCGGCGGCGAAGTAATGGTTCTTGACGCTCAGAGTATCGACGAACAAAGCCTTATAGGCGGCCCAATCCTCGTTGGACAGCATCCCTGACGCGACGATCGCCGCGTCTTTACGCAACAGCGGCGCGAGCTCGGAGGCCACGTCGAACCACGACATCTCGGTCTTCTGCGGCCGGAGCTTGACCACCTTGCCCAGGCGGTCCGTGTCGAGGCTGCCGAAGCCGTAGCGGCCGTCGTCGCACATCCAGTGGCCGTTGACGTCCATGTTCACGCGCGGCTTCAGCCGCGCCACGCGCTTGCCGTCGTTGTGCCAGGGCCGGGCCGTGTTGGTATGCACCGAGATGTTGCACCCGCGCGAGCAGCCGGGGCAGATCGAGTCGGTCTTGTCGAGGTACCAGACGCGGACCTTGTAGCGGAAGTCGCGGTCGGTGAGCGCGCCGACGGGGCAGATGTCCACGACGTTGCCCGAGTAGGCGTTGTCGAGGGTCATGCCGGGCGTGACCTCGATCTTCTCCGTGTGGCCCATGCCGAAGATGCCGAGCTCGTGGGTCTTGGTCACGTTGTCGACGAAGCGGGTGCAGCGCGTGCACAGCACGCAGCGCTCCTGGTCGAGCATGACGTGGGGCCCGGCGACGATGCGCTTGCCCTTGTGCTCCTTGTCCTCGCGCACCGCGCTCTGGTACTGGCCGATCTTCATGTAATAGTCCTGAAGACCGCACTCGCCGCTCTGGTCGCAGACCGGGCAGTCGAGAGGGTGGTTGACGAGGTGGAGCTCCAGGGCCGACGCCTGCGCGCGCTTGACGAGGTCTGAGTCGGTCTTGACGTCGAGGCCCTCGCGCACGCTGGTGCGGCAGGAGACCTGGGGCTTGGGCGCGCCGGCGACCTCGACGATGCACATGCGGCAGTTGCCGGGGTTGCCGAGGGCCTTGTGGTAGCAGTAGTGCGGGATCTCGACGCCGACGTCCTTGGCGGCCTCGATGACGAGCTGGCCTTCCTCGGCCTCGCGCTCGACCCCGTTCAGCTTGTACTTGACCGTTTTACCCATGGGGCACCCGCTTCTTGAAATCGTCCGGGAACTTGCCGATCCAGGCCCGGGTGACCATGCCGACCGTGTCGCCCAGGGCGCAGATGACCTTGCCCGTGATGTTCTCGCCCACGCGCGCGAGGTTCTCCGTGTCGCCGGCCTGGCCGTGGCCCTCGAGGACGCGCTCTAAAATACGCTCCGACCAGTTCGAGCCCTCGCGGCAGGGCGTGCACTGCCCGCACGACTCGTGCGCCAGGAAGCGCTCGATGTTGTGCGCGACTTCCACGGCGTCGACGCTCTCGTCGAGGACGATCATGCCGCCGGCGCCGAGCATGGTGCCGGCCGCCTTGATCGCGTCGAAGTCGAGGGCGATGTCGAGGTCCTTCTCGAGGAGCGGCGGCATCGAGGTGCCGCCGGGGATGACGGCCTTGAGCTTCTTCCCCCCCTTGACGCCGCCGGCCAGGGCCAGGACGTCGCGAAGCTTCGTGCCCATGGGGACTTCGTACACGCCTTCCTTCTCCACGTGCCCGGAGATCGAGAACAGGACGGTGCCGCCGTTCTTCGCGGAGCCGATCTTGGCGAAGGCCTCGCCGCCCTCGCGCACGATGAACGGGAGCATCGACAGGGTCTCGACGTTGTTGACGACCGTGGGCTTGCCCATGAGGCCGGCGACGGTCGGGAAGGGCGGGGGCTGGCGCGGCCAGGCCTTCTTTCCCTCCATCGTCTCGAGCAAGGCGGTGTCGAGGCCGGAGATGTAGGCCCCGGCGCCGCGCATGAGATGGATGTTCACGTCCCCGAGCAGCCCGGCGCCCTTCGCCTCGGCGATCGCCTTCTCGAGGATGTCGTACTGGTTCTGGTATTCGCCGCGGATGAAGATGAAGGAATCCTTGGAGCCGATCACATAAGAAGCGATGAGCAGGCCCTCGAGGAGCTGATGCGGGGCGCGGGTGACCAGGACGCGGTCCTTGAAGCAGCCGGGCTCGGACTCGTCGCAGTTGACGACGACGTAGCGGGGCCCCGGGACCTTGTCCTCGGGCGGCACCGTGCTCCACTTGAAGCCGACGGGGAAGCCCGCGCCGCCGAGGCCGCGCAGGTTCGACTTCACGACCTCTTCCTGGAGCGCCTTGCGCTCCATGCCGAGGGCTTTTTTCAGCGACTCGTAGCCGCCCAAACGGCGGTACGTCTCCAGCTCGTGGAGCTTGGGCTCGTCGAAGTGCTTGGTCAGGATCTTGGTCATGAATTAGCCGTCAAATCTTGTCAGGGCCCGAAAAGTTATTCGCGTTATCCACAGGCATCGATACAAGAACTGTTGTCGACAACAGTTTTCCAGTTGACGGTACCGTCAGTCGGCCGGTCACTTCATGTCCTTCAGCTTCGAGATCGTTTCTTCCGTCGCGGGACCGACCAGGCGGTCGTTGACCAGGAGGGCCGGGGCCTGCTCGCAGGCGCCGAGGCACTCCATCGTCTCCCAGGAGAGCTTGCCGTCGGGCGTGGCCTGCTTCTTGGGCACGCCGAGGGTCTTCTCCAGGCACCGCTCCGCCTTGCCCGAGCCCTTGAGGAAGCAGGACAGGCCGTGGCAGACGCCGACGCGCTTCTCTCCCGTCTTCCAGCGCGTGAAGGTCGGGAAGAAGGTGGCCACGCCCCAGACGTGGTTGAACGGGAGCTTGAAGATGTCCGCGACGGCCGACGCGGCCTCCGGCGTGATCATCCGGTGCCAGTCCTGGACGGATCGGAGCGCCTCGATGAGGCCCAGATTCGTGTAGGGATATTTTTTCGTCCAGCCCAGGAGGACCTTCTCCTGTTCCGGGGTGAAAGGAGACTTCATTTCCACTTTGCTCATCGGTCGAGTTCCCCGGCGATCATGTTGATCGAGCCGAAGGTCGGGATCACGTCCGCGATCTGGGAGCCGATGAGGAGCTTCTTCATCGCCCCCATCGGGAACAGGCACGGCGGGCGGCAGCGCACGCGGTAGGGGCCGTCGCCGCCGTCGCTCACGAGGTGGAAGCCGAGCTCGCCGTTGCCGCCCTCGACGGCGAAATAGGTCTCCGACGGCGGGATCTTCACGCCCCAGGTCCACATCACGAGCTCGAAATGGTTCATCAGGCCTTCGATGTTGGTGTAGGTGTTCTCCTTGGCCGGGAGCGTGACCTTCCGGTCGGCCGTGCGCGTGCCGGCCTGGGCGTCCTTGCCCATGCCCTCGAGCGTCTGGTCCACCTTGGCGGCGTACTTGGCGAGCAAGGCGGTGTCGCCGTGCTTGCCCGCGTCCTGGATCTCGAAGGCGTACTTGATCTCCTTGGGCTCGAGCGAATGCTTGCCGTCCGGGATCTTCTCCAGGCACTGCTCGATCAGGCGCAGGCTCTGCTCGATCTCGGCCAGGCGGCAGAGATACCGGTCGTAGTTGTCGCCGGTCGAGCCGACGGGGATCTCGAAGTCGAGCCGGTCGTAGACCGCGTACGGGTGCGCGCGGCGCACGTCGTAGGGTACGCCGGTCGAGCGCAGGAACGGGCCGGTGATGCCGTAGGCGAGCGCGTCGGCGGAGGAGATCCTGCCGGTGCCCTCCATCCTGTCCATGAAGATGCGGTTGCGCGTCAGGAGCTTGTCGCTCTCCGCGACGCACAAGCGGACCTCCTTGGCGGCGGCGCGGAACTTCTCGGCGAAGTCGGGAGGCAGGTCGCCCTTGACGCCGCCGACGCGGGTGAAGGCGGTCGTGATGCGCGCGCCGGTGAGGTTGTCGACGAGCTGATACAGGTTCTCGCGGCCCTTGATCAGGTACAGGAAGACGGTCAGCGCGCCCAGCTCCATCGCGGTGGCGCCGATGCAGGTCAGGTGGTCGGTCACGCGCGAGATCTCGGAGGCGATGACGCGGATGTACTGGCCGCGCTCGGGCACCTCGATGCCGGCCAGCTTCTCGACGGCCATCGCGTAGCCGACGTTGTTGATCAGCGGCGAGACGTAGTTCAGGCGGTCGGTCCAGGGCACGACGTTGTTCCAGGTCTCGTTCTCCGCGTGCTTCTCGAAGGCGCGGTGGAGGTAGCCGATCTCGGCGTCCACGTCGACGATGCGCTCCCCCTCGAGCTCGAGGAC
>Ga0255338_1005673_pt1 | contig 11265 bp, 11 predicted proteins | sample MeOH1_35cm_T4_19_FD_203715 | JGI IMG/M metagenome (GOLD analysis project Ga0255338, IMG submission 203715) | Sandy soil microbial communities from University of British Columbia, Vancouver, Canada - MeOH1_35cm_T4_195 | ecosystem: Engineered > Artificial ecosystem > Sand microcosm > Unclassified ... | reverse complement strand
GGATAATCCAAAGCGGAATGCAGCGGGGAGTTGGTATGTGAGGTATGAATTTGTGCGGTTTGGGACGGTAAGCCTTCGCGCGCCCATGCGCCCGCTTGTGCCGCTTCGAGCTTCCCCGACCGCTGGTAATACAATGCCCTTGCCGTGTTATAGTATAGTTCATTGTAGCAATCGGCGGATATGGTGAAAGGCTCCGACCTGCCGTAACCAGGGACGTAAATGGAGTATTGGCCGGGCGTTTGCCATGCCGAAAAATCGATCTCGAATACCCGTTCGCCACTGAATGCGGAATCCGGTTTGAGGTATTGACAAATCCCGCTGAAAACGGATTGCTGGTTGGTCCCGATAACCTGGAATGGCGGCGGTGACATAGTATCGACAGGCATGAACCAGGCGTCGCCCAGGAACCTCCCCAATTTCCCTAATTTCGGCCCTTCCGGCAGGTAACCTACCTGGTTGGCCTTCACATTCCCACGGATTTCGGTATCGCTGAAGGTAAAAGTGGTATCCACACCCGTTTCGTTGCCGTCGGTATCGCGGATCGCATCGGCTTGCAAGCGATACGGTTTGCCGCTTTTGAATGGTTTGTCAAAAACCAGGTACAGTTCAAAAACAATATCGGGAACACCGGTAGCTGAAAGCCCTTTTACAAAGCTGTGCAGACCAATAAGAACCGGATTGGCGGTGACTTGATAATCAGGATCCGTCGTAGAATGCGCCGTGTAGCGATTCGTATCGTGACATCCTGTGGTATCGAATCTTTCGCTGATCGTCAGTAGAATAACGCGGTCGGAAACCGTTGTGGGTATTATGGCGGGGTTTCCTGGCAGTGAGCCGGTTTGCCAGGCATTTGCGCTGCCGGCCACGAGCATAATCATGAATAGAATCGTTCTTCTCATCACATTTCATGTTTGATTTGGGATGGGTAGAAGCGATACTTGTGCCGTTTTAACAGCAAAATGTAGGGGAATTCCCAACCGGCAATGCTTATTTACCAGCCGGTTGGAATAATGAAAATGATACCTGGCGAGAGGTGAAGGTAGTTTTTGGAACGGGGACTTAGTTCCTCAATATCTCCTTGGAAATCACTATTTTCTGTATTTCGCTCGTGCCTTCGCCGATGGTGCAGAGCTTGCTGTCGCGGTAGAATTTTTCGGCGGGGTAATCTTTGACAAACCCATAACCTCCGAAGATCTGTACCGCTTCGTTTGCCACGCGCACGGCTGTTTCGGATGAGTGGTATTTGGCAACAGAGCTCGCCAATGCTACTTTTTCTCCCGCGTCTTTCAATGCGGCGGCGTGGAAGGTGAGCAATGATGACGCCTGCACGTCGGTATACATATCGGCGAGCTTGAATGCAATAGCCTGAAAGTCGCAGATCGCTTTGCCGAACTGCTTACGTTCTTTGGAATAGGCCAATGCGGCCTCGTACGCGCCCCAAGCCGTACCTACACCCAATGCGGCAATGGAAATGCGACCGCCGTCGAGCACTTTGAGGGACTGGATAAACCCGTTGCCGATTTCGCCAAGTCTTTGGCTGTCGGGAATGCGGCAATCCTGAAACAGCAATTCGACGGTTTCGGAAGCGCGCATTCCGAGTTTGTCTTCTTTGCGGCCCGGGCTGAAGCCCGGTGTTTTGGAGTCGAGTACAAATGCGGTAGCGCCGTGTTTGTCACCTGGTTCGCCGGTTCTGGTCATTACCACGAGCACGTCGGCACTTTTGCCGTTGGTTATGAAGTTTTTAGACCCGTTAATCACCCAGTCGTTGCCGTCGCGCACGGCTACTGTCTGCATATTGCCGGCATCGGAGCCTGTGTTTGGCTCAGTAAGGCCCCACGCGCCTACCAGCGACCCCGTTGCGAGGCCGGGGAGATATTTTTGCTTCTGTTCGTGGCTGCCGAACATGTATATATGATTGGTACAAAGTGAATTATGTGCCGCCATAGACAATGCGACCGACGGATCTACTTTTGCCAGCTCGACGATCGCCGTAACGTACTCGCGGTAGCCGAGGCCGGCGCCGCCCAGGTCTTCCGGAATGAGCATTCCCATGAGGCCAAGTTCTCCCAATGCTTTGAAAAGTGCTTTCGGAAAATGCTGCTCTTCATCCCAGGTACGGATGTGCGGCTTGATATGCAGTGCTGCGAAATCCCTGACGGTGTGTTTGATAAGGTTACAAATTTCGTCGGAGGGGTTTGCCGTCAGGTCGTTTTCTCGTGTGTCCATAGATGTTGATGCTTATATTTGTGTGAGTACCCAATGATAGTGAGAATGCGACAAAATCGCTAGCCAGTAACGAACAAATCCAAATGGCAGCGGTGTAGATTCACTTAAAAAAATTACTTTTGCAACCGTCCCGACGTACTGGACTTAGTTAAGTACAATTCCCGGATTTTATTTACGAGTGCCAAAACAGCTATATAATAATTAACCGTTTATGAAAATTGCAGTAGTAGGAACAGGATACGTTGGTTTGGTGACGGGCACCTGCTTTGCCGAGACCGGCAACCAGGTGACTTGCGTCGATATCGATGTCAGAAAGGTTGAACGCCTTCAAAAAGGAGAAATACCCATTTATGAGCCGGGTCTCGACGTTCTTTTCGACCGTAACGTGGCCGAGGGACGCTTGGTGTTTACGACCAACCTGGCCGAAGGTATCAAGGATGCGCAGGTGATATTCCTCGCATTACCAACGCCTCCGGGTGAAGACGGCTCCGCCGACCTTAAATATATTCTCAAAGTTGCCGACGATCTCGGGCCGATCCTGGATCAGTACGCGGTGATCATCGACAAAAGCACGGTTCCTGTCGGAACAGCCGAGAAAGTAAGGGCAGCGATCGCGAAAAATGCGAAAGTGGATTTCGACGTGGTGTCAAATCCGGAGTTCCTGCGTGAAGGTGTTGCCGTGGAAGATTTCATGAAACCCGACCGCGTGGTGGTAGGTACAACCTCGGAAAAAGCCAAAAAGGTAATGGAGAAGTTGTACGCTCCGCTGGTACGTCAGGGTAATCCGGTTATCTTCATGGATGAGCGCTCGGCGGAAATGACCAAATATGCGGCTAACTCGTTCCTGGCGATGAAGATCACCTTTATGAACGAAATCGCGAACCTTTGCGAGAAAGTAGGTGCCAACGTGGACGATATTCGTCGTGGTATCGGAACCGACAGCCGTATCGGCAAGCGTTTCCTTTTCGCGGGTATCGGATATGGCGGTAGCTGTTTCCCGAAAGACGTTCAGGCTTTGGCTAAAACTTCACTGGATTACGATTACGATTTCCGTATCCTGAAATCGGTGATGGACGTAAACTACGACCAGAAGAAGAAATTGCTTCCGATGGTGGATAACTACTTTGCAGATGGCCTGAAAGGTAAAACCATCGCGGTTTGGGGATTGGCATTCAAACCTTATACCGACGATATCCGCGAAGCTCCTGCATTGGAGAATATCGAAGCATTGCTGGCAGGGGGCGCGAAGGTGACGGTATACGACCCGGAAGCGATGAACAACGTAAAGGGTGTTCTGGGCGACCAGGTTACATTCTGCCACACGCCTTATGCGGCTTTGGACGATGCGGATGCATTGATGATCTTTACCGAATGGCCTCAGTTTCGCACACCGGAATTTGAGAAAATGGGTAAACTGCTGAAAAACAAAGTGATCTTTGACGGACGGAACTTGTACGAGCTCGATCAGATGCGCGAAATGGGTTATACCTATTACAGCATTGGGCGCGAGAAGGTGGTGCCGGCCTGATCATAAACTAATAAATACTCTAACTTACTCATCTTAATGAAACGTGTTTTAATTACGGGAGCAGCAGGTTTCCTGGGTTCGCACCTCTGCGAGCGTTTTTTAAAGGAGGGAATGTATGTGATCGGGATGGATAACCTGATCACCGGCGATATGCGTAATATCGAGCACCTGATGCCAAACCCGAATTTCGAGTTTTATCATCATGATGTGACCAAGTATGTGCACGTACCGGGCGAGCTCGATTATATTATGCACTTTGCTTCTCCCGCCAGTCCGATCGACTATCTGAAAATTCCTATCCAGACGCTTAAAGTAGGGGCAATGGGAACGCATAACCTGCTGGGATTGGCCCGTGCCAAAAAATCACGTTTCATTATCGCTTCTACTTCGGAAGTGTACGGCGACCCGCTCGTTCACCCGCAAACCGAAGACTACTGGGGCCATGTGAACCCGATCGGGCCGCGCGGCTGCTACGACGAGGCGAAACGTTACCAGGAGGCAATCACGATGGCATATCACCGCTACCACGGCCTTGAAACCCGTATCGTGCGCATCTTTAACACGTACGGACCCAGAATGCGCCTCAACGACGGACGTGTGTTGCCTGCATTCATGGGCCAGGCGTTGCGTGGTGAGGACATTACGGTGTTCGGTGATGGTACGCAAACCCGTGCATTCTGCTATGTGGATGATCTGGTGGAAGGGATCTATCGCCTGCTGATGAGCGACTACTCGTTGCCTGTCAACATCGGTAACCCTAAGGAAATCACGATCGGTCAGTTTGCCGAAGAGATTATCAAGCTGACAGGTACGGATCAGAAGGTGGTTTACAAGCCGCTTCCGCAAGACGATCCGAAACAGCGCCAGCCGGATATCTCGAAAGCGAAAGAAATTCTTGGCTGGGAACCGAAAGTATCCCGCGAGGAAGGTCTGCGCATTACTTACGACTATTTCCGCAGCTTGCCGAAAGAGCGGTTGTATGAAGAGTCGAACCACCGCGGTTTCGAAGGATTCAGCGCGAAGATATAACCCCGGCTTTCAAGCCGGGGAGAGCCCGGCCGGAGAGGCCATAAATCAAAAAACCCGCATCAAGCGGGTTTTTTGTTGGTTAAGGTAGGGAATCAGTCTATACTTCCATGATCTCCTTTTCCTTGATGGAGAATATCTGTTCGATCTTGGCAACGTAGCTGTCAGTTAGCTTCTGAACGCGGTCTTCGCTCGATTTAACCAGGTCTTCGGCAACGCCATCTTTCGTCAGTTTACGCAGCGAGTTGTTTGCGTCCTGACGGATGTTGCGGACATTGATCTTCGCGGTTTCGATCTCGTTTTTAGCGCGTTTTACGAGTTCGCGGCGGCGCTCTTCATTCAATGGAGGAACAGAAATCCGGATCATATCACCGTCGTTGGATGGCGAAAAGCCGAGGTTGCTGTTGCGGATTGCCTTTTCGATGTCGTTGATGATCTTTTTCTCGAAAGGCTTAATGGCCAGTGTCCGTGCATCGGGCGTGTTGATCGTCGCCACATTCTGGATCGGCGTCATTGAACCATAGTAATCGATCTGAAGACCTTCCAGCATTTGAGGGGATGCTTTTCCGGCGCGGATTTTACCCAATTCAATGATAAGGTGTTTGATCGCACCGTCCATGGTATCCTTGGCGACGTCCAGATATAATTCTATTTCTTCCATTGTTATATAGTAAGCTGTATTTTCTGTTAATTCGAGATCAATGTACCGACTTCGCCACCCATTACCAGATCATAAAGGTTGCCGGGCTTGTTCATATCGAATACGATGATCGGCAGATCGTTTTCCTTACACAATGTGAATGCGGTAAGGTCCATGATCTTGAGGTTTTTAGAAAGTGCCTCGTCAAATGTAATTTTCGAGTATTTGGTAGCAGTAGGGTCTTTCTCAGGATCGGCTGTATAAACGCCGTCGACACGTGTACCTTTCAAAACTACCTCCGATTCCGACTCGATGGCGCGGAGACCTGCGGTGGTGTCTGTTGTAAAATAAGGGTTGCCGGTGCCTGCTCCGAAGATCACCACACGTCCCTTTTCGAGGTGACGAACGGCACGGCGGCGGATCAATGGCTCGCAAACCTGCTCCATTTTGATTGCCGACATCAGGCGCGTGTTCATTCCGTGCTTTTCCAGTGAGCTCTGGATCGCCATCCCGTTGATCACGGTCGCCAGCATGCCCATATGATCGCCCTGAACCCGGTCGATCCCTGATTTTTCCACGGAAGCCCCGCGAAATATGTTTCCACCACCAATTACGATTGCAACCTGCACGCCGACCTCGGTAATCCTTTTGATTTCCTTGGCATAATTATCGAGAATATTGAAGTCGATGACCTGGGCTTTGTCGCCCCCGTTGAGTGCTTCTCCGCTGAGTTTCAGTAATAAACGTTTGTATTTTGGTTCCGGCATGGTCGTGATGTGGTGTTTTGATCCGTAAAAATAAGCGGACGAAGTTCAGATTCACAAGTAATTTAGTGAAACTCCAATAATACCTGGTTTTTTTCCACAATCTGTCCTGGCATCACTTTCAGCGTTTTAATGACCCCGCTGCCTGAGGATTTGATTACATTTTCCATTTTCATCGCTACCAGTACGAGCAGGTTGTCGCCTTTGGCAATGCTGTCGCCCTCGGCCACGGCGATGGACTGGATCAGGCCCGGCATTGGGGCCTTTACATTGTTGATCTTTTGAGAGGAATTGTTCTGCATGCCCATTTTTTCGAGCAAAAGATCAAGGCTGTCTTTCGCCGCGGTGTGGTAATGCTGGCCGTTGATGAGCAAATGCGTCGATTTTTCGGCCGGGTTGCGGTCGATGACTTCGATATTGTAGGATTTGTTGTTCCAGATGACGTGGAGACGGTTATTGCCGAGCGTCGCAATGTCGCCGTCGAAAGCTTTGCCGTTAATGAACCAGCCTTCCTTACGCTGATCGACTTCAAATGCTACGGCCTGTTCCGGCTGCTCGTCTTGCGGCTTGCTACCCACATTTACTTTCAGCATACCATTTCGCTGTAATCGTTGGAGATTTCTTTGAGGATGCTGTCGAGTTCGTCGAATGTAGGCGCTTCCACGAGGCGCATTCTGTAAGGTTTGAAGTGTTCCAGGCCTTTAAAATAATTGGTATAATGCCTTCTCATCTCGAAAATACCCGCTACCGGGCCTTTCCAGCGGATCGAGAATTCGAGGTGCCTGCGGCAGACATCCACGCGCTGCTCCATGGTGGGGGGCGGGAGTTTTTCCCCGGTTTTGAGATAATGCTTGATCTCGTTGAAGATCCAGGGGTTACCGATCGTCGCGCGACCGATCATAATGCCGTCGACGCCATACCGGTTTTTGTATTCCAAAGCCTTCTCGGGCGTATCAATATCACCATTACCAAAGATCGGAATTTTAATGCGCGGGTTTTCCTTGATTTTGGCAATCAGCGACCAGTCGGCGGAGCCTTTATACATCTGTACCCGCGTACGACCGTGGACGGACAAGGCTTTGATCCCAATATCCTGCAAGCGCTCGGCTACGTCTTCGACATTCCTGGTACTTTCATCCCAGCCGAGGCGCGTTTTCACCGTTACCGGCAAATGCGTCGATTTAATCACGGATTCGGTCATTTTGACCATTTTGGGAATATCCTGCAACAATGCGGCACCCGCGCCGCGGCAAGCGACATTCTTCACCGGGCAGCCGTAATTGATATCGATCAGGTCCGGGTTCACGCGTGATGCGATCTCCGCGCAGGAACCCATCGTTTCCACATCGCTACCGAAGAGCTGAATGCCCACTGGCCTTTCGTACTCGAAAATATCCAGTTTCTGAACACTTTTGGCCGCATCCCGGATAAGCCCTTCCGACGAAACGAATTCGGTGTACATCAGGTCCGCACCATTTTCCTTGCAAACCGCGCGGAACGGCGGATCGCTCACATCCTCCATCGGGGCGAGCAGCAGCGGAAAGTCACTCAGTTCTATATTTCCAATCTTAACCATAATCCTTCAACACCGCTTCGCAGTAATATGTCCCGGGAATTAGACTCCGGGAGGATAAACCTCTGAGCCGGGTCGTCGGCCGCCGGGCCGGTTTGCGAAGCCCTTATTTATAAATTGATAATAAACTGTAAATTTACACCAATTATGCAAAATAGTAACCCGAATCTGGTTGTTTCCCGCGTACCCGGCACCTGGGGCAGTTTGTTGGTCCTGGTCGGCTTCATGCTCATCGGTATGGCTGTGGGTAACGTACTGGCGGTTATGGTCCTAGCCATTTACCTCGGTGCGGACACCGAAAGTGTAACAGCCCTGCTTACCCAGCTTTTCGCCCAACCCGAAAAAATACCAAATGGATGGAATGCGCTGATGATCATGCAAGGCACGGTCCATTTCTTTTCCTATTTGCTTCCGACACTCATTTACTGGTTCTATATCGAACGCCGGACGATCGGCGACCTGAGTACCAACCGAAAACCCGCATGGCATATCTGGGTGCTGGCTTTTGTATTGGTATTGGCATTTATTCCTGTGAATAGTAAATTCATCGAATGGAACGCGGTTATGGACCTGCCCGACGCATTGTCGGGACTGGAAAAATGGATGCGCGATAAGGAGGACCAGCTTTCGGTGATGACGGAATTCCTGACGAGCTATACCAGTTTTAGCCAACTGCTGATCGCGTTGTTCGTCGTGACGCTCCTGCCCGCATTGGGTGAGGAAATGCTTTTCCGCGGGGTGATCCAGACGAAGATTTTTCAGGAATCGCGCAATATCCATGTCGCGATATGGGTGTCGGCGGCTATTTTCAGTGCAATCCACTTTCAGTTTTACGGCTTTTTGCCGCGGATGATGCTTGGTGCATTGTTCGGCTATCTGTATTATTGGACCGGCAATTTGTGGGTTGCGATCCTGGCGCATTTCGTCAATAACGGTTTTGTGCTGGTAATGATGTACTTACACAACGTGGGCCTTGTCAAGATCAATATCGAGGAGGCCAAATCCATGCCGTTCGTGCTCATTCTGGCTTCGCTGGTGGTTTCGACAGCCATACTCGGGGCGATCAGAAAGAGCGGACAAGTGGCGGGGCCGGGTGTTCCGCGCAACTTTTAAGATAATTTAACATTTCAAAAATAATGGAGGAGAACTGGGCGAAGGCCTACCAGAGCGGACAAGCGATCCGGGCAGAAATAGCCCGCGAAATTTTGGAACAGAACGGGATCGGGGCGGTGATTGTGAACAAGCAGGATAGCAGCTATCCGGTCTTCGCAAACTTTGAAGTGCATGTGCCCGCGGCCGATCTCGAAAAGGCCCAAACAATACTGACGAATGAAGAAGCGCTTAAACAACCTTAGTAATTTACAGCAAAGGACCATCACCGGGTTGGCGGGCGTATTTGTCATAATTAGTTGCATTATTTACAGTGAATGGTCGTTTCTGCTGTTGTTTTGCGCCATCAGTTCGCTCACGCAGCTCGAATTTTACAAACTGCTCGGCCTCGACGGCAACCAGCCCCTTACTTATTACGGCACGTTCTGTGGCACAGTCATGATACTTCTTGCGTATTTGATTGAGCAGGACATTGTGCAGTTTGAAAATTACTTCATTATCAGCCCGTTGCTGTCGATGATTTTTTTTATCAAACTATACAAAAAGAACGACCTGAAACCCTTTACGAACATCGGGTTTACGTTCCTGGGCATTATTTATGTCGCATTGCCGTTCGCGTTAATCATCGTGATGGCGCTGCGCGGGGGAACGTACAATTACGAAATCGTGCTGGGAAGTTTATTGTTGCTCTGGGCGTCGGATATCGGGGGATATTTTGCCGGTACCAAGTTCGGGAGAAGAAAGCTGTTCGAACGTATCTCACCCAAAAAATCATGGGAAGGATCGATGGGCAGTGCGGTCTTTGCGGGCATTATCGCGTTTGCGCTGGGGCATTATTTCCGTACCTTCGAACCCTGGAAGTGGTATTGCATCGGTGCGATTATCGTGGTGGTGGGTACCTATGGCGACCTGGTAGAGTCGCTGTTCAAACGGAGCATCGCTATCAAGGATTCGGGAAGCAGTATCCCCGGCCACGGCGGCTTTCTCGACCGGTTCGACGGCCTTTTGCTGTCGGCGCCATTTATTGTTACGTTTTTGAAGTTATTTTCCTGAGTAAAATCGCTTTGTATAAAACGCAGGGCAATGCCCGGTTACTCAGGTCGTTTGTAAAATAAGGAACGGATTTTTTACAAACTTTCGGCAGACACTATTTGAAGGGAAATTTATCATCGTGCTAATCAAAGTTTTCGGGTGTTTCCCGGGGCGTAATCTGGAAGGAATGAAACGGAGTTTTTTAATATTTTTCCTCGTGCTTGCGGGAATGTTGTGTGGGCGGGAAGCCTTTGCTCAGGGTGAACAAAAGGCGATTATCTTCTCAGGGGTGGTCGTAGGAGGTAAAACCACTGAGCGCTTGCCTGGTGCCACCATTTTTATCGTGAACGCGGGACGGGGAACACTTGCCAAAAGCGATGGTTCATTCACCATCCCCGTTTTTCCGGGCGATAGCATCGTGTTCAGTTATGTCGGGTTTAAAAAACAATACCACATTGTCCCAAGAGGGTACAACTCCGATATCTATTCGGCGATCGTCGCTTTGCGCGAGGACGTTGTGACCCTCTCCGGCGTTACTATCTATCCCTATTCAACCGAAGAGGAATTTAAGAAGGCTTTCCTTGCCCTTAAATTGCCTGATCAGGCCGACCGTGATGCTTTGGCAAAGAGTACCGACCCGGACTATATCAATCGCCTTGCAGCTCAAATGCCCAATAATGCGCAGACTAACTACCGGTACTCGATGGATCAGCTGATGTTCGGACGCGAATCGGCAGCGAACAAAGGTTTTGCCACCAGCTTCCCTTTCCTGAACCCGTTCGCATGGGCGAAGTTTATCAAATCAGTTAAAAACGGGGATTTGAAACAAAAGGATTGGAGCAAGGAGTTGAATGCGACCCCACGTGAGAATATCACCAAGCAGGATTTTATTCTGCCAAGCCCCAGCGAAGTGGAAGCTGCCAAGAAAAGGAGTAGTGAATAGCCTAGCCTAGCGTCGGCTCGAACTTCTTTAAGCGCAGATCATTCCCATCAAACAGGGCATAATGCTGCTGGGTAACCCATTCGCCGAGGTTGACGTACCTTGATTGTGCGCCCACATGCATGTCCAGTACCAGATGCCGGTGCCCGAAAATGTAGTAGTCGTGATGTTGGGACGCTTCTACGTCCCGGCAGTATTGAAATAGCCACTCATTATCCGCGCCTAAAAACCGCTCTTCTCCCTTGTTTACATTAGCCAGCCGGCTACGCTTCGACCATTCCGAGGCGATCCACATGCCCACATCCGGGTGTACGACGCGAAAGAGCCATTGGAAAAAGCGGTTTTCGAATACTTTCTTCAAAAACTTGTAAGTATGGTCGCCGGGCCCCAACCCGTCGCCGTGCCCCACTAGCAACGTTTGCTGCC
>Ga0255338_1005672_pt1 | contig 11265 bp, 12 predicted proteins | sample MeOH1_35cm_T4_19_FD_203715 | JGI IMG/M metagenome (GOLD analysis project Ga0255338, IMG submission 203715) | Sandy soil microbial communities from University of British Columbia, Vancouver, Canada - MeOH1_35cm_T4_195 | ecosystem: Engineered > Artificial ecosystem > Sand microcosm > Unclassified ... | reverse complement strand
ACACGGCAATCGGGTAATGCAGGACGTTGGGCATCTGCACCGCGATGCGATCCCCCGGCACCAGGTCGGTATGGGCTTGCAGGTAACCGGCGAACGCGGCGCTGTAGCGTTCCAGTTCGGCGTAGGTCAGGGTTACGCCCATGTTGCTGAAGGCCGGGCGGTCCGCAAATTTTTTGCAGGAACGCTCGAACACCTCGATCACCGACTTGTAAGCCCCTTGATCGATGTCCAGGGGTACGCCGGCCGGGCGTTTGTCATTCCAGAAATCAGGTTGCATTGTTCTTGTCCTCTTTACCTGAACCTATCCGGGGCCACTCTCTGCGCTGTCTGAAAAACAGAAAGCAAAAAGCGGAGCTTCACGGACACTAGCAGCTATGACGAAACAGGCAAATATGCCAACGCCCGTCATTGATCCTGTGAATCTTGGTGCCGTGGCGTGGCCTGATCAGACGTCTGGCGAAGGATGCGCTATACAATGCACCGAGCCCATGCAAAGGAATCGCCATGATCCACGACACCTTCTGGTTGACCGCGAGTGACCGCAGCCGCCTCTTCGTCAACCAGTGGCTGCCTGCCGCGCCGTTGAAAGCCGTGATCCTGCTGGCCCACGGCATGGCCGAGCACAGTGGTCGCTATGCCCGCCTGGCCGAAAAATGCTGTGAACAGGGTTATGGCGTCTACGCACCAGACTTGCGTGGACATGGCAAAACTGCCGAAAACGGGACTCTCGGTCATTTCGCCGATGACGACGGCTGGTGCAAGGTGGTCGGTGACCTGGCCAGCCTCAATCAGCACATCGGCCAGCAACATCCCGGCGTGCCGATCGTGCTGCTCGGCCACAGCATGGGCAGTTACATCGCCCAGGCCTATCTGCTGCATCACAGCGCCAGCCTGTATGGCGCGGTCCTCAGTGGTTCGAACTTTCAACCGGTTGCGCTTTATCGCGCCGCCCGGCAAATCGCGCGCCTCGAACGCTTGCGCCAAGGGCCGAAGGGGCGCAGCGCGCTGATCGAATGGCTGTCGTTCGGCTCGTTCAACAAGAAGTTCAAACCGGCCCGCACCGCGTTCGACTGGCTCAGCCGCGACCCGGCCGAAGTCGACAAGTACGCCCGCGACCCGCTCTGCGGCTTTCGCTGCACCAATCAGTTCTGGATCGACTTGCTTGGCGGCTTGCAGCAAATCAGCAAAGCGTCCAATCTCGCTCAGATTGATCCGGGCCTGCCGTTGCTGGTGATTGGCGGCGAATGTGATCCGGTGAGTGAAGGCAAGCGTCTGAAAGATCTGGCCAATGCGCTACGTGCCGCTGGCAGCCAGAGTCTGCAACTGACGATTTACCCGCAGGCACGGCACGAACTGTTCAACGAGAGCAATCGCGATGAAGTGACGGCCGACGTGTTGAGCTGGATCGCGCAAGCCCTGAGCCACCGCCGCCCACCCCGATCCGAATAGTTTTTTTGTGGTTTTTTTATTTGTCACAGGAATTGAGACCGATGACCCAGGTTACCAACACCCCTTACGAAGCCCTTGAAGTCGGGCAGACCGCCAGCTACACCAAGACGGTCGAAGAGCGCGACATTCAACTGTTCGCCGCGATGTCCGGTGACCACAACCCGGTGCACCTGGACGCTGAATTCGCCGCCGGCACCATGTTCAAGGAACGTATCGCTCACGGCATGTTCAGCGGTGCACTGATCAGCGCAGCCGTTGCCTGTGAATTACCTGGGCCGGGCACCATTTATATCGGTCAGCAGATGAGCTTTCAGAAGCCGGTGAAAATTGGCGACACGCTGACGGTGCGCCTGGAAATCCTGGAGAAGCTGCCGAAGTTTCGTGTGCGCATTGCCACCCGTGTGTTCAATCAGCGCGATGAGTTGGTAGTGGATGGCGAGGCGGAGATTCTGGCGCCGCGTAAACAGCAGACCGTCACATTGCCGAAACTGCCGGCGATCAGCATCGGCTGATCCACCGCTCCCCTGCGGTGAGGGGGCTTGCCCCCTCGCCACAGGAACTTCTACGGCTCCTGCACCTGCACACTCGCTGTCATCCCCGAACTCAAATTGATCCCCTCGGGCACTTTGTCCAGTTTGATCCGCACCGGAATGCGCTGCGCCAGCCTCACCCAGTTGAACGTCGGCTCCACCTCCGCCAGCAACTGCCCATCCGGCGTGGTGTTGCGATCGGTGATCCCGCGGCTGACGCTTTCCACCTGCCCTTGCAGCGCCTCGCCCGCACTCATCAACCAGACCTTCACCGGGTCGCCGACGCGAATCCGCGGCAGTTTGGTTTCTTCGAAATACGCCTGCACATAAAACGTTGAATCATCGATCAACGCCATCACCGGTTGTCCGGCATTCACGTAATTGCCTTGGGCCAGACGCAGGTTAGTGATGTGTCCGCTACGTGGCGCGTGGACCTGACTGCGGGCGAGGTTGAGTTCGGCGACCTTGGCTTCGGCCTGGGCTTCACGCAGTTCGCCACGAGCGATGCCAGCGTTGATTTGCGCATTCTCGCGCAGCTCGGCACTGATCGCTTGCGGCCCGAGGCTGGCACGACGGCTGGCTTCGCGCTCACGCAGGTTGAGTTGCTGCTGACGGGTCTGCACCACCGCTTGCGCCTTCTCCAGCGCGGCTTCGAACCGGTCGCGGTCGATGCTCAGCAACAGGTCGCCGGCCTTGACCTCCTGGTTATCGAAGGCCTTGAGTTCACGCACCCAACCCGACACATCCGGGGCGATCACCACCACGTCGGCGCGAATCCTCGCGTCCCGGGTCCACGGCGTGAGCATGTAGTACTGCCACAAATGGAAACCGGCAAAAATCGCCACCGCCACCAGGCACAGGGTAACCGCGACACGTACGGAGGTACGCATGTTCAACTCCTTATAAAGGTCCGAGGACGACGGTGATCAGGGTCAATACACAGACGTACAAGGCGCAATCGAATAGCGCTTCGTGCCAGATCCAGCGACCGACCGGAGTCAGGCGCAACAACAGGCGCAAGCCTGCGGTGACGAGCAGCGCCAGCAGCACATAAATCAGAAACGGACTGAGCAGCACGCCGCCCACCGACCATTCACGCAAGCCCATGGCTTTGCTCCTGTTGACGACACCAGGCGCGCCAGCTGTTCTGCAATTGCAGCACGGCGCCCTGGGCCAGTTTCACGGCATCGCTGGGCGGCAACGCGAACAAGGTTTTCAAGAATTCTTGGCTGGGTTGTTCCAAGGCATCGGCACAACGACCGCTCGGGCCTTGCTCGAGGGCTTTTTCCAGTGCCTCGAGATAGCGCCGCTGCGGCGCACTGACCGGCACCTGAGCCACCGCCAGGCTCAAGCGCAAATGCAGCAGTTCATCGCCGATGTCCAGACCGAGCAAGCCGTCATCCCAACGACTGCGCGCCGGCTCCGGTAGCTCCGGATAGTGCCGCGCCAGTTGCAGCAAACGGTCGGCCATGCGCCCGCCGAACCAGCTTTCGGCACCGCGCAGATTGCGTCGGGTCAGGCGCACCAGATCGTCGAGAGTCGCCGCGAGCAAACGTCGCCCGTGCCAGGCCGGGTTGCGCAGGATCAGCAAGTGAAACGCCAACACCGCCGCGCCGACGCCCACCACCATGGCCTGAGCGCTGTTGAAGAACGTTGCGACATCGAACTTCATCGCATTGAGCGGCGAGACCAGCACGATGAAGTGCAGGCAGAACGAAGTCGCCGTGGCGCCGATCTGTGGCTTGGCCATGCCCAGCGCGCCGAAAAACAACGGCACGCCCATGCCCATGCACAGCAGCGCAAAACCACTCCATTGCGGCAGCAGAATCTGCCCGACAATAAACGCCGCCGGGATCGCCAGAAAAATTCCGCGCATGAAACTCATGCCGATCTGCGCGCCGTTCTCGCGACTGGCGAACAGGCTGCACACCACGCAAGTCAGCACCAATGCGCCTGAGGCGGCGGGCCAGGCAGTCGCCAGCCAGAAACACGACACCACCAGAAACGCCAATGCACTGCGCGCCCCGAAGACCAGCGCCAATGACAGGTCGCGGTGCGGTGCCAGGGTGCGCGGCGGGTCGACGGTTTCCTGGCCCTCCTCCACCGCACGCAATGCCGTACTCGCCGCCATCGCAGTGTCCATCAGCAGGGTGAAACGGACCAGGCAATAACTTTGCGCTGAGCTGATCCGAGGGTCATGGGACGCATCGAGCAGGCGCGGTCGCAAGGCTTGCAACGTCGCGGTATCCGGACTGGCGAGTGCTTCCTGAACCTCGGTCATCCACGGCGCCAACTGTTCGGCTTCCAATGGCTCCAACTGCTTCCACTGCCGCCGCACCGAACGGGCGATGCGCAGCAGCATCAACAGTTTCTGACTCAGCCCGCTGATGGCCCGCGCACGTTGCCGGCCCAGCCCGCCTTCGAACCAGGCGTGCTCGCGCTGAGCATCCACCGCGACGATTCGACCGAGGATTTCCAGCAGCCCTTTGCGCGCCTGACCATCGCCGGCCAACGTCGCGCGCGCGGCATTCATCCCGCTCTGCCAAGCCGCTCGCGCCTGATCCGCCAGTTGTCGCTCGACCCGCATCGGCCACAGCAACGCACTGGCGGCGGTGGCACAGAGAATGCCCAGACAGATTTCCGTGCAGCGCGCCACGGCTTGATCGAACACCGTCAGCGGATGGGTAATGGCCGGCAACGCGATGATTGCGACCGTGTAACCGGCCAGCACAAACGAATAGGACCAGGCACTGCGCAGCAACGTCGAACTCGCCGTACACAGCCCGAGCCACAGCGCCAATGCCAGAAGAAACAACCATGGCGTCTGGGCGAACAGGCTCATGAACACCACCGACATGATCGTTCCGATCAGCGTGCCCAACAGCCGCGCCAGGCCCTTTTGCACCACCATCCCGGACAGTGGCTGAGCGACGATGAACGCCGTCATCAATGCCCAGGCCGGTTGCTCCAGCCCCCAGCGCAATGCCAGCCACAGCGCGAGGCCGCCGCCGAGCAGGGTCTTGATTGCGAACTGCAGGGCATGGCGGTCAGGCGCAAACAAAGCCTGCAAAGTGATAGGCACGTAAAGCTCTCTTGAAGGCACGGTTTAACGATTGTAGGAGCTGCCGAAGGCTCGGGCCGCGTTCGGACGATCTTTTGATCGTGCTGTTCGGCGAACTCTATACCGTCAAAAGATCGCAGCCTTCGCCCGCGCCTACAAGGGCAATTACCGTGTTAATTCGCGGGCACAAAAAAACGCCAGACTGGCTGGCGTTTCTGACAGGTGTTGCGCGCTTACGAGCGTGCGCGAGCCTGGTTACGCAGGGCTTTCACCTGATCGTGATTGCGTTGCACGCCGTGATACTGACGTTCAACCAGGTCACGGATGCCCACCAGGTTGTGCTTGTTGATTTTTTCCATGGCTTCTTTGTAAGCCTTCAGCGCATGGTCTTCACCGCGTTCGGCTTCGTTCAGCACGGCTTCTTCATCCTTGCCGGTGAACATCGCTTTCACGTCTACCCAGCGACGGTGCAGATCACCGCTGACGCTGGTGGACGTTTCCGGATCTCCACCCATCGAGCGCACGGCAGTTTGCAGTTCCGAGGCCGCAGTGGCGCAGTCAGCGGAACGTTTGGCGAACAACGATTTCAGTTCTGGGTGCTTGATGTCTTCAGCGCAAGTCTTGAACCCTTCCTGACCGTCTTTGCTGGTTTCGATCAGGTCGTTGAGTACAGAGATCGCTTCTTTATTCATGTCGGTCATTTTCAATTCCTCACGGGTTGATGAAAGATGCAATAGCTGTTGCACCCTGCATGCCAGCTTCGAATTGATAATTTATTTCTTATATTTCAATTAGTTAACTTTTTAACCGCCATCTGTATCCGCGTTATTTGCATGATCTGTCAATTGGCCTGCATGCAGAATGCCTGTATTTTCCAGACTGACCGATTCAAGACGACTGACTGATGAACCCTGAAAAGCTCGAACTGCTGATTACCCGTGAAATGCCCTTCGGCAAATACAAGGGCCGCATCATTGCCGACCTGCCCGGCCCCTACCTGAACTGGTTCGCCCGGGAAGGTTTCCCCCATGGCGAACTGGGCGGCTTGCTGGCCCTGATGCAGGAAATCGATCACAACGGCCTGTCGGAGTTGCTTGAGCCTCTGCGCGCCAAACATGGCAAACCTGCCCCTCGCCACTGAGTCGTCCCCATGCCCGATAACACCCGTCGCGCCCGTGATGAAATGTTTTGGCAGACCTTTGCCGACCGCTATGCCGTCGAACCCGGCCCGATCAACCTCGAAAACGGTTACTTCGGCCGCATGTCGCGCACGGTGGTCGAGGAATACCAACGCAACATCGAACTCATCAACCGCAGCAACTCGGTGCACGTGCGCCAGCGCTTCGAACAGGGCCAAAGCCTTGCGATCGCTGCACAGCTCGCGGCACTGATAGGCGTGACGACCGATTCCGTTGCCTTCACACGCAATGCGTCGGATGCTCTGCAATCGCTGATCCGCAATTACAATCGCCTGCAACCGGGCGATCAGGTGCTGATCTGTGATCTGGAGTACGACACGGTCAAAGGCGCCATACGCTGGCTCGCGCGCCATCGCGGTGCTGAAGTGATCGAGATCGATCACGCGCACCCCGCCAGTTTCGACAGTCTGCTGGCCACTTACCGCGAGACCTTCGCGCGTTATCCAAAGCTCAAGCTGATGGCGCTGACCCACGTCACTCACCGCACCGGGCTGGTGATGCCAGTGAAGGCCATTGTCGCTGCCGCCAAAGAACACGGTATCGACGTGATCCTCGATGGCGCTCATGCACTGGGCCAGATCGAATTCAACCTTGATGACCTCGGCGTCGCGTTCGCCGGTTATAACCTGCACAAGTGGATCGGTGCGCCGCTGACCCTGGGCTTCCTGTATATCGCTCCGGAGCGCCTGGCCGACATCGACCCGGACATGGGCGAGATGCATTTCCCGATCACCGACATTCGCGCCCGCACGCCGTACAGCACGCCCAACATCCCGGCACTGCTGACGCTGCCGCTGGTGTTCGAGGAGCATCGGGCCATGGGCGGCTCGACCGCCAAGGGCACTCGACTCAATTACCTGCGTAACCGTTGGGTCAGCGCAGTGCGTGATTTGCCAGGCATCGAAGTCATGACCCCGGACGACCCTCGGCTGTATTGCGGCATCACGGCGATGCGCTTTACCCGGCACGCCGATCAGCAGGCAATGGCCGAACGGCTGCTCAAGGACTACAACCTGTTTACCGTGACGCGCAGCGGTGCGGCGTCTGGCCCGTGCATCCGCATCACACCGGGGCTGACCAGCACTGCGGCGCAAATGGATAGGCTGAGCAACGCGTTGAGCGAACTGCGCTGACGTCACACGGTGTACTTGTCGAAGTCCTCCGGTTTGATCTGCGATGACGCCGCGAACGTATCGATGCCGATGGTCATGTGCCCGAAAAATCCGTCTTCTTTCGAGTCTCGGCTGAGGGTGTGAACGGTCAGGGTCGAGGCTTCGCCGCCCATGGTTTCATAGAGAACGTCCTGATCGTTGGTCAGTGGTGCGACGGTTCGGCCGCTGTATTGCCGGGTGTTGAGGACCGAGCGCGAGGCTACTTCGGGGAAGTACAACTGGCCGACCCAGGCGACATGCCGCTCTTCAAGATAGTTGTTGCCAGCGGTGACTCGGACTGCCACGTGGATGTGCAGCGCGCGTCCGGCATATAACCCCGGATAGATCGTGGTAAAGCGCACGATGCCGTTCTGATCCGTGAACTGCCCGCCGCGCAGATACGTATCGTCGTCGGTACGCGGGATCGCGCCGATAGCGCCGTCATCGACTTCCTTGTCCGGGTCGATCTTGCTCCAGCCCGAATACGCACCACGCGCATTGCAATGCCAGATATCGACGATGGCGCCGTTGACCGGCTGCCCGGTCATCGCATCGACGATCGTCAGTTTCAGCACCAGGGGAACACCGTCCAGGCCTTCGCTGATGTTTCGTCTGATCAGTTTCGGGTTTCGAAAATAGGGGCCGGCGATCTGTTCGGGTGACAGCAGGCAAGCCGGTTGTGCGGATGTAACCAAGGTGTTGTCGTCCATGACGTTCTCTCTTCCATAAGATGAACGCAGGTTAACGCCGGACGAGCGGCGAGATGCGGTAACTATGTATCGCGTGGTGTCCCGTAGGAGCCGGCTTGCTGGCGATGGTATCGACTCGGTGCATCTGACAGACCGAGTCGATACCATCGCCAGCAAGCCGGCTCCTACGGAAAATGGTTTTTCGTTGGGCAAAAAAAAACGGTGCACCGACCAAGCGCACCGTTAAAGCCGTAGAACACACAACGAAGTGTCAGGTAAAAGCAGATCAGTCCAGCAGCGCCAAGGCCTCGGCGGTGCATTCCTGAATGCGGGCCCAGTCGCCGTTCTTGATCCACTCCGGATCAAGCATCCAGCTACCGCCCACGCACATCACGTTTTTCAACGCCATGTAGCTTTTGATGTTGGCCGGGCTGACGCCGCCGGTCGGGCAGAATTTCACTTCGCCGAACGGGCCGCCCAGGGCTTTGATTGCTGCGACGCCGCCGCTGACTTCCGCCGGGAACAGTTTGAAGCGGCGATAGCCCAGGCCGTAGCCTTCCATGATGCCCGAGGCGTTGCTGATGCCCGGCAACAGCGGAATCGGGCTGTCGACGCTGGCTTCGAGCAAGTCACGGGTGATGCCCGGCGTGACGATGAACTGCGAACCCGCCGCTTCAGCAGCGGCCAGCATGTGGCGATCGAGCACCGTGCCGGCACCGGTCACCAGCTCCGGACGCTGCTCGCGCAGGATCTGGATGGCCTTGAGGCCGAACTGCGAACGCAGGGTCACTTCCAGGGCTGTCAGGCCACCGGCCGCGAGGGCGTCGGCCAGCGGCAGCACGTCCTGTTCGCGAGCAATGGTGATCACCGGCAGAATCCGCGCCTTGGCGCAGAGACTGTCGATCAGGGCAACTTTGTCCGCCATGGAAACGGTCGGGGATGGGGTTGTCATAGCGGCTGTTCCTTGGCTCATGGGCACCAGTAAATCTCTAACGTAGGTTGCAGAAACGCGCGAATCGGCATGGCGGCGACATCGTCACCGGCCAATGCGGCACTCAGGGTGGTCAGCTTGGACTGACCGGAAATCGATAGAACGGTGTGTTTGGCCGAGGCCAGCAACGCGCGACTCATGGTCAGGCGTTGATGCGGCACGGTCGGTGCCAGCATCGGGTAGCAACGACGCGTGCCGTCGACTTTCAAGGCGTCGGCCAGGTTCGGGCTGTTCGGGAACAACGACGCGGTGTGGCCGTCGTCGCCCATGCCCAGTACCAGCACGTCGATAGCAGGCAACTCGGCGAGCAACCGGTCGGCTTGCTCGGCCGCTTGATCAAGGTTGGCGCTGGCGCTGTACAGACTCAGGAACTGAGCCTTGGCCGCCAGACCTTGCAACAGGTAACGCTTGAGCAGACCGGCGTTGCTGTCGGCGTGTTCCACCGGCACCCAACGCTCATCGGCCAGAGTCACGACGACCTTGGACCAGTCCAGCTTCTGCTTCGCCAGGTTCTGGAAAAACGCCACCGGGCTGCGTCCACCGGACACCACCAGCGTCGCGGTCCCGCGAGCGTCGATAGCGTCACTCAGTTGCTTGGCCACTTTCAGCGCCAAACCATCGGCCAGCAGCACCGGGCTCTTGAACTCATGGGCGCTGACGCCCTGAGGCAGTTTCAAATCAGATATCGCCATACCACGACCTCCCGTCCCGCGTGATCAGAGCAATGGAGCTCATCGGCCCCCAGGACCCTGCCGCGTACGGCTTGGGCGCATCACCGGATTTCTTCCACCCGGCGATCAACTGGTCACACCACTTCCACGCGGCTTCGATTTCATCTTTACGGACAAACAGGTTCTGATTGCCGCGCATCACTTCCAGCAACAACCGCTCGTAGGCATCGGGAATCCGTGCGCTACGCCAGGTGTCGGAAAAATTCAGCTGCAACGGACCGCTGCGCAGCTGCATGCCCTTGTCCAGGCCTTGTTCTTTGGTCATCACGCGCAAGGAAATGCCTTCGTCCGGTTGCAGGCGGATAATCAGCTTGTTGCTGATCTGCAGGCGCTGCTCCGGGGCGAAGATGTAGTGCGACGGTTCCTTGAAGTGGATGACGATCTGCGACAGTTTCTGTGGCATGCGCTTGCCGGTGCGCAGATAAAACGGCACGCCGGCCCAACGCCAGTTGCGGATGTCGGCACGCAGGGCGACGAAGGTTTCGGTGTCGCTCTGGGTGTTGGAGTTCGGTTCTTCGAGGTAGCCCGGCACCGGTTTGCCTTCGCTGTAACCGGCGATGTACTGGCCGCGTACTACTTGGGTGGTCAGGCCTTCCGGGCTGATCGGCGCCAGTGCCTTGAGCACTTTGACTTTCTCGTCGCGGATGCTGTCGGCAGACAGGTCGGCCGGCGGGTCCATGGCGATCAGGCAGAGCAGTTGCAGCAGGTGATTCTGGATCATGTCCCGCAGCTGACCGGCCTTGTCGAAGTAGCCCCAGCGGCCTTCGATGCCGACCTTCTCGGCCACGGTGATTTCCACGTGGGAGATGTAATTCTGGTTCCACTGGGTTTCGAACAGGCTGTTGGCGAAACGCAGGGCGATGAGGTTTTGAACGGTCTCTTTGCCCAGGTAGTGGTCGATGCGGTATGTGCGGTTCTCCGGGAAGAACTGCGCCACGGCGTCGTTGACCTTGCGCGAGGATTCGAGGTCCGAACCGATGGGTTTTTCCAGCACCACACGGGTGTTCTCGGCCAGACCGACCTTCGCCAGGTTCTCGCAGATCGCACCGTAAACAGCGGCCGGCGTGGCGAAGTAGGCGATCACTCGCTGGGCGCTGCCGGCCATTTCCGCCAGGGCCACATAGTCTTCGGACTTGAGGAAGTCGACGTGCAGATAGGTCAGGCGGGCCAGAAAACGCTCGACCACCGCTTCGTCCAGCTCTTTGGCGCCGACGTAGCGGCGCAGCTCGGAAGCGATGAACGCCAGATGTTCCTGCTCGCTGCCGGGCTCACGGGCCAGCGCGATGATGCGCGTCTCCTCGTGCAGCAGGCCTGCGCCATCGAGTTGATAAAGGGCAGGAAACAGCTTGCGCAAGGCCAGATCGCCAAGGGCGCCGAACAAGGCAAAGGTGCACGGTTCAACCGTAATCGAAGGCATGATGTTTGTTCTTTTATCAAGTTAAGCTACAAATACCTTTTTTCAAG
>Ga0255338_1005671_pt1 | contig 11269 bp, 10 predicted proteins | sample MeOH1_35cm_T4_19_FD_203715 | JGI IMG/M metagenome (GOLD analysis project Ga0255338, IMG submission 203715) | Sandy soil microbial communities from University of British Columbia, Vancouver, Canada - MeOH1_35cm_T4_195 | ecosystem: Engineered > Artificial ecosystem > Sand microcosm > Unclassified ... | reverse complement strand
CACCCCGAGGTCTACATCCTGATCCTGCCCTGCTTCGGCATCTTCTCCGAGGTCGTCTCGACCTTCTGCCGCAAGCGCCTGTTCGGCTACGCCTCGATGGTCTACGCGACGGTCGTGATCACGATCCTGTCCTACCTCGTGTGGCTGCACCACTTCTTCACGATGGGCTCGGGCGCCAGCGTCAACAGCTTCTTCGGCATCACGACGATGATCATCTCGATCCCGACGGGCGCGAAGATCTTCAACTGGCTGTTCACGATGTACCGCGGCCGCATCCAGTTCGAGCTGCCGATGATGTGGACCGTGGCCTTCATGGTCACCTTCGTGATCGGCGGCATGACCGGCGTGCTGCTGGCTGTGCCCCCGGCCGACTTCGTGCTGCACAACTCGCTGTTTCTGATCGCGCACTTCCACAACGTGATCATCGGCGGTGTGCTGTTCGGCCTGTTCGCCGGCATCTACTTCTGGTTCCCCAAGGCCTTCGGCTTCCGCCTCGACCCGTTCTGGGGCAAGGTCTCGTTCTGGTTCTGGGTGATCGGCTTCTACTTCGCCTTCATGCCGCTGTACGTGCTGGGCCTGATGGGCGTGACCCGCCGCATGAGCCACTTCGAGGACCCCTCGCTGCAGATCTGGTTCCAGGTCGCCGCCTTCGGTGCCGTGCTGATCGCGCTGGGCATCGCCGCGATGCTGTTCCAGTTCTTCATCAGCTTCATGCGCCGCGAGCAGCTGCGCGACGTCACCGGCGACCCCTGGGACGGCCGCACGCTGGAATGGGCCACCTCCTCGCCCCCGCCGGCCTACAACTTCGCCTTCACCCCGGTGGTCCACGAGCTGGACGCCTGGGCCGACATGAAGAAGCGCGGCGCGGTGCGCCCGACCCGCGGCTTCGTGGACATCCACATGCCCAAGAACACCGCGGCCGGCGTGATCCTGTCCGCCCTGGCGACCTTCTTCGGCTTCGCGATGATCTGGCATATGTGGCTGGTGGCCGGCATCGCCTTCGCGGTGCTGGTGATCTCCGCCATCGTGCATACCTTCAACTACCACCGCGACTACTACATCAAGGCCGATGAGGTGACGCGCACCGAGGACGCCCGCACCGCGCAACTGGCCGCGGCCGGCGTCTGAGGGAGGGCACAGCAATCATGCAAGCAAGCCAAACCCTGAACGGGGCCACAGCCCCGCAGTTCTACGACGACGGCAGCCACCATCCGCAGCAGGGCACCCTGCTGGGCTTCTGGATCTACCTGATGAGCGACCTGCTCATCTTCGGCGCGCTGTTCGCCACCTTCGCGGTGCTGGGCCGCAGCTACGCCGCCGGCCCCTCGGGCGCCGACCTGTTCGACCTGAAGCTGGTGGCGATCAACACCGCCATGCTGCTGTTCTCGTCGATCACTTACGGCTTCGCGCTGATCGGCGCCCAGCAGGGCAGCAAGAAGCTGGTGCTGTCCTGGCTGGCGGTGACGGGCCTGTTCGGCCTGGCCTTCGTCAGCATCGAGCTCTATGAGTTCGCCCACCTGATCCACGAGGGTGCGAACTGGCAGCGCAGCGCCTTCCTGTCCTCCTTCTTCGCCCTGGTCTCGACCCACGGCCTGCACGTCAGCTTCGGCATCGTCTGGCTGGTGGTGCTGATGGTGCAGGTCGGCAAGCTGGGCCTGACGGTCGAGAACAAGCGTCGCCTGATGTGCCTGTCGATGTTCTGGCACTTCCTGGACCTGGTCTGGATCGGCGTCTTCACTTTCGTTTATCTGATGGGGGTGCTGTGATGGGCGCTCAAAAAAACCACCACGGTCACGACGACCACGGCCACCACGAGGATCCGATCGTCGCCTACCACGTCTCGTACAAGGGCTATCTCGTCGGCTTCCTGCTCTCGGCCATTCTGACCGTCATCCCCTTCTGGCTGGTGATGGGCAAGCTGCTGCCGGCGGACCTGACCAAGCTGGTCATCCTCGGCTTCGCCGCGGTGCAACTGGTCGTGCAGATGGTCTATTTCCTGCACATGAACGGCAAGATCGAAGGCGGCTGGTCCATGCTGTCGCTGATCTTCACGGTGGTGTTTGTGGCCATCATCCTGGCGGGCTCCGTCTGGGTCATGTACCACATGAACACCAACATGATGCCCATGCAGCACGACATGAGCAGCATGCCCTGAGTCGCGTGAGCAGCATGCATGCCAGGCCGCGCCGCGGCGGTGCCTTCTGGGCGCTGCTGATGGGCGCGGCCCTTTTGTTTGTGGGCTTCCTGGCCCTGGGCAGCTGGCAGGTCCAGCGCCTGGCCTGGAAGCTGGACCTGATCGCGCGCGTCGACCAGCGCCTGGCCGACGCGCCGGCCGCCCCGCCCGGCCCCGCCGCCTGGCCGAGCCTCAGCCGGGCCGGCGACGAGTACCGGCGCCTGGCGCTGCGCGGCCGCTTCGACCATGGGCACACGAGCCTGGTGCAGGCCAGCACGGCGCTGGGCAGCGGCTACTGGGTGCTGACGCCCTTGCGCAGCGAGGACGGTTTCTGGCTGCTGGTGAACCGCGGCTTCATCGTCGCGGAGCAGCGCGAGACCTACGACAAGCCCGAAGGCCCGCAGGTGCTGGAAGGCCTGCTGCGCCTGAGCGAGCCCGGCGGCAGCCTGCTGCAGAAGAACGTGCCGGCGGCCGGCCGCTGGTATTCGCGTGACGTCGTGGCGATCGCCGCGGCCCAGGGCCTCGAAGGGCCGGTCGCGCCCTATTTCGTCGACGCCTGGCCGGCTCCCGCGGGCGGCGCCACGCAATGGCCGCATCCCGGCCTGACCGTGCTGCAGTTCAGCAACAATCACCGGGTCTACGCCCTCACCTGGTTCGCCCTGGCGGCCATGGTGGCCGGCGCTGCCGTCTACCTGCTGCGCGAGCGGCGCCGCCCTGCCATCGACCGTGACGACCATCCCGCAAGCCCCAGCTGAGCCGCCCGACGCCGGGCTCGCCGCGCCCCTCGAGGGCCGCGACGGCATCGAGGGCATGCCGGCGGACGCGAACCTGGCGGGACGCAACAACCTGCTGCAGCTGATCCAGCTGCGCTGGCTGGCCGTGGCCGGGCAGTTGGCCACCATCCTGACCGTGCACGGCCTGCTGGGCATGCGGCTGCCGCTGGCCGAGATGCTGTTGCTGCTGGCCACCCTCACGGTGTTCAACATGGCCTGCTGGCTGCGCAGCCGTGCCGCGCCGGACGTGGACGACGGCGAGCTGTTCGCCGGCCTGCTGGTGGACGTGGCGGTGCTGAGCGGCCAGCTCTATTTCAGCGGCGGCATCACCAACCCCTTCATCTTCCTCTACCTGCTGCAGGTGGCGGTCGGCGCGGTGCTGCTGCGCCAGCGCTATGTCTGGGCCATGGTGGGCGCCACCGGCCTGGCCTTCCTGGCCCTGATCCAGTGGCATCTGCCGCTGCGGCTGGCCGACGAGAGCAGCCCGCAGCTCTCCAACCACTACATCGGCGGCCTGCTGATCTGCTTCGTGCTGAACGCCGGCCTGCTGGCGATCTTCATCCACCGCATCGGCCGCAACCTGCGCCGCCGCGACGCCCACCTGGCCGACCTGCGCCAGCGCGCCGCCGAGGAGGAGCACATCGTGCGCATGGGCCTGCTGGCCTCGGGCGCGGCCCACGAGCTGGGCACACCGCTGGCCACCCTGTCGGTGATCCTGGGCGACTGGTCGCGCATGGCGCCCTTTGCCGGCGACCCGGAGCTGCGCGAGGAGATCGAGGAGATGCAGTTCCAGCTGCAGCGCTGCAAGAGCATCGTCAGCGGCATCCTGATGTCGGCCGGCGAGACCCGCGGCGAGGCCCCGGTGCTGACCCATCTGCACGCCTTCCTGGACGAGCTGGTGGCCGACTGGCGCGGCAGCCGGCCGGCGGCCGAGTTCCGCTACGAGCGCGCGGACCTGCCCGACCTGCCCATCATCTCCGACACCGCGCTGCGGCAGATGATCTGCAATCTGCTGGACAACGCGCTGGAGGCCGCGCCCGGCGCACCGCTGGCGCTGCGCGCCTTCTGCGAGGACGAGACCCTGGTGATCCAGGTTCAGGACCGGGGCCCCGGCTTCAGCGCCGAGATGCTGGAGCGCTTCGGCAAGCCCTACCAGTCCAGCAAGGACAAGCCCGGCCGCGGCCTGGGCCTGTTCCTCTCGGTCAACGTGGCCCGCACCCTGGGCGGCAGCATCCGCGCGCGCAACCGCGCCGAGGGCGGCGCCGAGGTGCGGGTGCAGCTGCCGCTGGCATCGCTGATGCCGGCCGGCAGAAAGGATTCCCTGGCATGAACGCCGATGACGCCGACGACGCGCGCCTGCTGCTGATCGTCGAGGACGACGACACCTTCGCCCGCACCCTGGCCCGCTCCTTCGAGCGGCGCGGCTACCGGGTGCTGCGCGCCGCCAGCCTGGACCAGGTGCAGGCGCTGCTGGCCACGCACCGGCCCGGCTATGCCGTGGTGGACCTGAAGCTGGCCGGCGGCGCCTCGGGCCTGGCCTGCGTGCAGGCCCTGCACGGGCATGACGCGCAGATGCTGATCGTCGTGCTGACCGGCTATGCCAGCATCGCCACCGCGGTCGAGGCCATCAAGCTGGGGGCGCGCCACTATCTGGCCAAGCCCGCCAACACCGACGACATCGAGGCCGCCTTCGCGCGCGCCCAGGGCGATGTCGAGGTCGAGGTAACCGAGCGCGCCACCACCTCGATCAAGACCCTCGAGTGGGAGCATATCCACGAGACCCTGGCGGCCACCGACTTCAACATCTCCGAGGCGGCGCGCCGCCTGGGCATGCACCGCCGCACGCTGGCGCGCAAGCTGGAGAAGCAGCGCATCAAGTGAGGGGCCGGCCCGCCGGCCTTTGCTTTTTTTGAACGCTGTGCTCAAGAAGCCTGCGGCCCGGCCGCCGCCATCGGGCGTAGTCTTGAGCCATGGTTGGCCATGACAGGCCTTCCGCAAAGGCAAGACATGAGCTCGACGACGCGACTCCCCACCTACTACCTCTCCCACGGCGGCGGCCCCTGGCCCTATATGGACGGTCCGTTCCGCGCGAATTTCGTCCAGCTGGAGGCTTCGCTGCAGGCCATCCCGCGCGAACTGGGCCGCAAGCCGCGCGCGGTGCTGATGATCTCGGGCCATTGGGAGGACGCGCGCTTCAGCGTGATGGCGGCCGAACGCCCGCCCATGGTCTACGACTATGGCGGCTTCCCGCCCCACACCTATCACATCAAGTACCCGGCGCCCGGCGACCCGGTGCTGGCCCAGCGCGTGCGCGACCTGCTGGAAGCCGCCGGCCTGCCCAGCGGGCTGGACGGCGAGCGCGGCTTCGACCATGGCGCCTTCACCACCATGTTCCCCATGTACCCCGAGGCCGACGTGCCCCTGGTGCAGCTGTCCATGCTGCATGGCTACGACCCGGCGCTCCACCTGGCCCTGGGCCGGGCGCTGGCGCCGCTGCGCGACGAGGGCGTGCTCATCGTCGGCAGCGGCCTGAGCTACCACAATCTGCGCGCCTTCGGCCCCGGCGCCCGCACGGCCTCGGGCCAGTTCGACGCCTGGCTGCAGGACACCCTGCTGGGTGCCGCGCCGGCCGAGCGCAGCGAGCGGCTGCTGCACTGGAGCGCGGCGCCGGCGGCCCGCCAGGCCCATCCGCGCGAGGACCACCTGATTCCGCTGATGGTGGCGGTGGGCGCGGCCGAGGGCGAGGCCGGCACCTGCATCTATCACGAGCAGGCCTTCATGGGCGGCGTGACGGCCTCGAGCTTCCGTTTCGGCGCCCTGCCGGCGGCGGCCTGAGGCGATGGCTTTCGTCGTCACCGGCGCCTGCATCGCCTGCAAGTACACCGACTGCGTCGATGTCTGCCCGATGGACTGCTTTGTCGAAGGCCCGAACATGCTGGTCATCGACCCGGCCGGCTGCATCAGCTGCTCGATCTGCGTGCCCGAATGCCCGCTGGACGCCATCGTCGACGAGCACGACCTGAGCCCAGACCAGCAGCACTACGCCGCCCTGAATGCCCGTCTGGCCAAGCAGCCGGGCTGGCACAGCATCACGCGCAGCCGCCCGCCCCTGCCCGAGCATGAGCGCTGGCGCGAGCGGCGCGACAAGCTGGACCTGCTGCAGGAATGAATGGCTGACGCGGCGCTTCAGGCCAGCCGGCGCTCCATGTAGCGCGCCTGCGGCCCGAAGCTGGCCAGCTTGAGCGCCAGGCCCGAGGCCGGCGCGGGCTGCAGGAGCTCAAAGCCCTGGCGCTGCCAGAAAGCCTGCGAATCCTGCACGGCCACCAGGCCCAGGGTCGCCAGGCCCAGCGCGCGCGCGCGCGCCTCCAGCTGCGCGACGAGGCGGCGCGCCAGCCCCAGCGCGCGCCCGGCCGGTGCCACCGCCAGATCGTGCAGGTACAGCAGGCGCGGCTGCGCCGGCAGTTCCAGCTGCGGCGCATTCAGCGCCGGCAGACTGTCCTGGCACAGCGGCAGCCCCACCAGATAGGCCAGGGCCGTGTCACCGCGCCAGGCCATCCAGCTGGTCTGCAGCGGCTCGGCCGCCCGCAGCTTGGCCGCGAAAGCCTCTGCGCTTTCCAGGAACTGCGCCTCATAGCACTGCGCCTGCAGGGCCAGCACGGCGGGCACATCGGCCACGCGCAGCGGCCGCAAGTCGATCGATTCAGACATAGGGTGCCAGCAGCCGCGTGCCCAGCGGCGTGAAGATCAGCATGAAGCCCAGCACATTGAGGATCACGGTGAGCCAGAACAGGCGCCGGAAGCCGGGCTTGACGGACTTGTGGCGCAGCATCTGCTGGGCCAGCAGCGCGCCGGGCCAGCCGCAGGCCAGGGCCAGGCCATGCAGCGTGCCTTCGGAGACCCGCCATTGCTGCTGGCGCGCCGCGCGTTTGTCGCCCGCGTAGACGATGAAGGTGGCCAGGCTCATGGCCATGTAGACGCCCCACAGCCAATGCGGCAGGCCGTAGGCCAGATGGGTGATCAGCACCAGCAGCGCGAAACCCGGAATCAGCCACAGGCCACGGCCGCCGGCCGCCTGCTGGCGGGCCGTGGCCGATGGCGGCCGGGCCGCGGGCGGCGCACTGGCCGCCGGCCGGGGCTCCAGGCTCTGCACCTTCAGGGCCCGGGCCTTGCCGTGTGCATCCTCGCCGGGCAGGTAGGACAGGCGCTCGCCGACGAAGGGGCGGCGCGCGCGCAGGCCAAAGGCCTTGATATGCACGAAGAGCTTGGCGCCACCCGCATCGGGGGCGATGAAGCCGTAGCCCTTGGCGTCATCCCACTGGATCAGTTTTCCTTGTTGTCGCATCGTCATCGCGGCACGCACTGTGCCACATGAAAAAGGCCCGCTTGCGCGGGCCTTTGCCATCGTTGCAGGATCAGGCCGGATCAGCGGCCGAAACCGCTGCGGCGCGGGCCGCCGGCGGGCGGGCCGCTGCGCTTGGCGCCCGGGCCGCCGGGACCACGGCGCTCGCCGCCGAAGCCGCGGCTCTCGCCACCACCAAAGCTGCCGCCTTCACGCTGAGCGTGGAAGGAAGGCTTGCCACCAAAGCCCGGCTTGCCGCCGAAGGAAGGCTTGCCGCCGAAGGAAGGCTTGCCGCCAAAGCTGGGCTTGTCGCCATAGGAGGGACGGTCGCCGCGCGGTGCGAAACTCTTGCTTTCGAAGCCGCGGTCGCCGCCACTGCGGTCGAAGGGCTTGCGATCGCCGAAGTCACGGCGCGGCTCGAAGCCCTCGCCGCCACGCGGGGCAAAGTCGCGCTGGCCGCCTTGCTGGCCGAAGGGCTTGCCGCCGCCGTGGAAGGGCTTGCCGCCATGGCCGCCTTCGCGCTGGAAGGGCTTGCTGCCGAAGCGCTTGTCGCCCTTGGGCGCGAAGCCCGGACGGCGGTCGTCGAAGCGGCCGCGCTCACCTTCCGGACGCGGCGGGAAGATGCGCGGTTCCTGCGTCTTGGGCTCCAGGCCGGCGATCTGCGCCACCGGGATCTGCTGGGTGGTGAACTGCTGGATGCGGCGGATCATCGAGACGTCGTCGCGCACGGCCAGGGTCACGGCCAGGCCTTCGCGGCCGGCGCGGCCGGTACGGCCGATGCGGTGCACATAGTCCTCGGCCTTCATCGGCAGGCCGTAGTTGATCACGTGGGTGATGGTCGGCACGTCGATGCCGCGGGCGGCCACGTCGGTGGCCACCAGCACGCGCAGCTCGCGGCGGCGCAGCGCCATCAGTGTGCGGTTGCGACGGCCTTGCGGCATGCCGCCGTGCAGCGGCGCGACGGCGTGGCCGATCTCCTGCAGGCGCTCGGCCAGCCAATCGGCATCGCGCTGGGTCGAGGTGAACACCACGGCCTGGTCCATCGTCGGCTCGGCCAGCAAGGCCTCCAGCAACTGGTCCTTGTGGTTGTGGTTGTCGGCCCAGTGCAGGCGCTGGGTGATGTTCTCGTGCGTGTCGGTGTGCGACGCGATGTCGATGCGCAGCGGGTCGTTCAGCAGGTCATGCGCCAGGCGGCCCACATGGCCGGCGAAGGTGGCGCTGTACATCACGGTCTGACGGCTGCTGGGAATGCGGTCGGCGATGGTCTTGATGTCGTCGATGAAGCCCATGTCCAGCATGCGGTCGGCTTCGTCCAGCACCAGCATCTCGACGTTGTCGAGCACGGCCTTGCCCGACTGCAGGTGATCCAGCAGGCGGCCGGGGGTGGCGATCAGGATGTCCAGCGGACCGCTGAGCTGGCGGATCTGCAGCGCATAGGGCATGCCGCCCAGCACGGTGGCGACCTTCAGGCCCTGCACATGGCGGCCGTAGGTGGAGGCCGCCTTGGCAACCTGCATGGCCAGCTCGCGGGTGGGTGCCAGCACCAGCACCTTGGGGCCGTAGACCTTGCCCTTCTCGCGGCGGGTATTGCCCTCGCCGCGCGCGGCCAGGATCTTGTTCAGTGCGGGCAGGATGAAGGAGGCGGTCTTGCCCGAGCCGGTGCGCGAGGAGACCATCAGATCCTGGCCTTGCAGGGCCGGCGGAATGGCCTGGGCCTGCACTTCGGTGGCGGTCTCGTAGCCGGAGTCCTTGACGGCGCGCAGCAGGGCTTCATTCAGGCCCAGATTCTCAAAACTCATTGTCTTCTTTCAACAAAGCCGTGCCCTGCCCCGCTTGTGATGGGCAAAAGCACGCGCTGGCCACCGCAAGGGGCGGACCAGACTGGTCAAGTCGCTGGGAGAAAGCTCGCGTCGTACACCAGGGGTCAACAGCGTGAGAGCCTGTAGGTGCGGCGCCGGGGAACAGTCGTGAGCGACGGCATCGCCGCCGACCCACACACCCGAGAATTCGCGAGGGCTTTCGGTGCATCACCCGATGTCAAAGCATGGGCGGCCCGAAAAGGTCAGAGGAGACGAACGAATTGCATCGGTCGCAACCGAAGCAAGCTGCGCATTGTAGCACGCTAGGGTTTTCACCAGCAAGCCCTGTTGGACTCCGCCGGCCAATCGACCGCGGATGCCTGACGCGCCGGCCGCAGGTCAGCCCTGCGGCCGGGACCGGCTCAGAGCGCTTCCAGCAGGGCCGGCAGCGCCGGCATCAGGGCCTGCAGCTGGACCTCGTCCAGCCAGGCCGGCGGTGCGTCCAGCCAGGCCGGGAACTCGACCCCGGCCTGCTGGACCACCAGCAGGGCGCGGTCCAGCGAGCCCTCGATCAGCAGCTGGGCCACCGGCACGCCGCGCGCGGCCGCACCGGCGGCCTGGCGCAGACGCTGGGCCGGCAGTGCCGTGCTCCAGGGCAGATCCGCATGCACCAGGGCCAGCCGAACCTCACCCAGGCCGTCGCGTCCGGCCAGCGCGGCGTCGCTGGCCAGCAGCACCGCATCGGCCTCGGCGCGCCAGGCCTGCAGCGGCGCCTCGCCGTCCCCGCTGCGCAGGCGCTGCACCGGCAGCTTGCGCACCTTCAGGGCCTGGGCCAGGCTGTCCAGCAGGGTCTCGGACTGGGCACAGACCACCAGCCGCGCCGCCGCCGCCGGCAGCCACTCGCGCTGCAGCGCCAGCACCGCCTCGGCCTTGGCGGCCAGCACATGGCGCGAGCCCGGTGGCAGCAGGGCCAGGGCCTGCAGGAGCTGCTGCTGCTCGGCCGCGCCGAGAAACTGCAGCTGCTGCCAGCGCTGCAGCAAGGCACGCAGTTGCTGCAGCGGCGCCTGGGGCTGAGTCCCGGCCGCCACCTGCAGCCAGCGCCGCTCCAGCAGCGCCTCGGGCAGTTGCTCCAGCAACTCGCGCTTGCGGCGCGACAGCAGCACGGTCTCGAGCGCCTCGCGCCGGGCCTTCTTGCCGGCATCCGCCGGCAGCGCCAGCAAGCGCGCCAGCGGGCCGCGCCGCGCGGCATCCAGCCAGTCCACCCAGGCGTTCAGGCGCGCGTCGCCCAGGGGCTCGCGCTCGGTCAGCAGGAGCAGCTGCGGCACCTCGAGGGCGCGCAAGGCCTGCAGCGCCTCGTCGTCCAGCCCATCCAGGCCATCGACGATCAGCAGGGCCGGCTTGACGCGGCCGCCGCTGGGCGCGCGCTCGGCCAGGGTCAGGCTGGCCGGCCAATCGCCCAGCAGGCGTTGGATTTCGCGGCGCCAGGCCTCGTGCGCAGCGGCCGGCGCGATCACCAGCGCCGGCTCGACGCCGAACAGCTGGGCCCACAGCCGGATCGCAGCCACGGCCGCGCCACGCTGGCCCAGGCCCAGATCGTCGGCGACCAGGGCACGGCCGGCACAGGCGGCGAACAGCGCCGCCTCCCATTGATAGGCCGGCAGCGGCTCCCGCAGCAGCGCGGCCAGCGCGCCGGCTTCGGCCAGCAGCGGCTCCAGCCGCGCGACGCGGGCCTGGGCGTCGCGGGCCCAGGCCAGCTGCGGCCAGACCTCGCTCGCCACGCGCAGCGGCAGGCTCTCGGCCCGGGCCGCGGCCAACAGGGCCTGCAGCCAGGCATGGGCCCGCTCGGCCGGCAGGCGGCCCTGCTCGTCCAGCAGCGGCCGCGCCAGCGCGTTGACCGTGGCCGGCACGGCCAGGCCCGGCACCCATTGCAGGCGCCGCTCGCCGCCCTGCTGCACCAGCCAGACCTCGGCCTCGCGCGCCGGCCAGCCGGCATCCAGCGCGGCGATCTGCTCCAGCGGCAACAGGCTCAGCAAGGCCTCGCCATGCTCGCAGTCGGCTTCCTGCGCATGGGCCGCGCAATCGCAGCGCCAGGCCATCGGCCCCAGCAGGCGCAGCCGGTAGCTGGTGGCGAGCTCGCGGTCCAGCAGCTCGTAGTCGCCGAAGACCCCCTCGTCCTCGCGCGAAC
>Ga0255338_1005670_pt1 | contig 11271 bp, 8 predicted proteins | sample MeOH1_35cm_T4_19_FD_203715 | JGI IMG/M metagenome (GOLD analysis project Ga0255338, IMG submission 203715) | Sandy soil microbial communities from University of British Columbia, Vancouver, Canada - MeOH1_35cm_T4_195 | ecosystem: Engineered > Artificial ecosystem > Sand microcosm > Unclassified ... | reverse complement strand
TCCCGGCGATCCGGTAGGGCTTCGTCGTAGTCCTGCGTGTAAAGCTGGAAGGCGGTGCCGATCTGCCGGAGGTTGCTGCTGCAGGAGGCCTTGCGGGCGGCCTCCCGGGCTTGCGCAAAGACGGGAAAGAGGATGGCAGCGAGGATAGCGATGATCGCAATCACCACAAGCAACTCGATCAGGGTGAACCCCCGGCGAGGTGCCTTAAGGCTGGTGATATGCCCCACGAGTGTCTCGTCCGTCATCATTGGCTGGACGTCGCCTTTCCGCCGCGACCCATCGTAACTCCGCGAGCACCCAATCGAGCCGCGCTCCCCACGGGACCATCCCCGATTGATTGTAGCCGTTCAGTCGACAGAAGTCGCGCACGCGACCTGAGGGCTTCGCCTCGGAGAGTGAACTCCATGCGTGCCGTAAGCTTCACTTCCGCAGTGTGGCTCGTGTCACCCCCGTTCTGGCGTCCCCACCGTCCTAATAGATAAGGGAACCCACACCGGTAATACGGCGTTCACGACGGAGACGACTGCGATGCGAAACCTGACAGTTGGGGCAGCAGCGATGACCGGAGCGTGGCTGATGGCGCACGCAAGCCCGAGTTGGGCCTCCGCTTGCTCGCTGGTCCCCGGCGGCGGATTGAGCCCGTTGGGCGTCCTGCCTCTACTTCCATCCATTTTTGTCGGCGCACTTCTCGGGGCGGTGGTCGGAAGCCTCTTCTGCCCATTCCGATCGTAGGAGGTGAGTGGGCTATCGGGAAGACAGGAAGATAGTAGCGGGGAAGCAGCCGTTGATGGATTTCGTAAGACCATCGTCAGCGTGCGACCCTATCAACAAGCCCATTGCCGCGTTCCAATCTTCCCGGCTTCCTTACTGTGCGTCGAGATATAGCTCGGTTCGGACACCCCGTACGTCCATTTCGTAAGCGAGCTCGTCGATGGGCGGGCGGGCGTGGTACCAGCGCAGGCTGTGAAGGGCGGCAGGGCCGATCTGGTCGAGGATCACGTCCTCCACGAAAGAATCCAGGGGGTGGACGGTGTAGATCTCCGTCACGGTGGCGGCGCTCCAACTGACGCCCAAGCCTTCGAGGCGGCGCGTCATCGCCTTCATCACGTACTGCGCCTTCTCGCGTAATCCGTCCGGTGACGTGTCACCCGGGCGGATTACGGGGGCTTCGAGCAACTCGCCGCCGCGCAATTCGCCGCCGCCCGCGACCACGAAGGTCCTACGGTCCAGGAGCGGGGCGGAACGGGTATAGGAGAAGCCGAACATCACTTCCTCGCTCGGAGTGCTCCATGCCGGCACGACGTTGGTTCTCGCAACCGGATTTTCTCCGTTCACCAGCACGTCCCACTCTTCGAGTACCTGCCGGTATGCCTGATTAAACTCGATGAACCCGGCCCGCGTGAACGGCTGTGGAGAACGGAGCTCCACGCCGCAGAGCGCCTGGCGATCAACGCCAGCTTTGGAGAGATGATCGTCGACAAATTCGAACCCGTCGCGCCAGGGGCACGGTCGGGTGAACGTAACGTGAATGATTTCGTAGCCGGGGTCCGCGATGACACCGCTGGAGTAAGGGTAGCCGCCGGGAAGGAAGTGGTAATGGCCGCGCGGGTTCGACTGGAGCATCCGGTCCTCTAGATTGCGGAGTAGGCTAGGGAGCCGGTTCGCCGGCTCTGGGAATTCTATCTCTGGGCTCGCTCGAATCTTCGAATTCGTCTTCGTGCTGAAACGATTTCCGAGTCCGCGCCCGGGTTCGACGATGACGCAGGCTAAAGATACCGGGACTTCGCTATCGTGGCGCTAGCGCGAACGGACAGTTGCCACCGCGTGAGCGGCGATGCCTTCTTCTCGTCCCTCGAAGCCCAACAGCTCGTTGGTGGTGGCCTTGATGCTCACCTGCTGCGCCGTCAGCCCCAGGGCTTCGGCGATGGTGACCCGCATCGTATCCACGTGTGGGCGGATCTTCGGCCGCTCCGCGATGAGCATCGCGTCCAGGTTCACCGGCTCCCAGCCTGCCTCGCGAACTCGCTCACCCACCACCCGCAGAAGGACCAGGCTGCTAATGCCCCGGTATCGCTCATCCGTATTCGGAAAGTGCTCGCCGATGTCACCCAGCGCCGCCGCGCCGAGGAGAGCATCGGCGATGGCGTGGAGCAGCACATCCGCATCCGAGTGGCCGTCGAGCCCCAGCCCTTCCGGGTGCTGGAGCGGCACGCCTCCCAGTACGAGGTCCCGGCCGGGCACCAGGCGATGCACGTCGTAGCCGAAGCCGGTGCGGACTTCGGGCACCGCTACTATTGGAGCAATTCGATTGGAGAGCAGCGCTTCAGCCACCAGCAAGTCCTCCGCCACGGTGATTTTGAGATTGGTGCGCTCACCAGGCACCAGGAAAACGGGATGCCCCAGGCGTTCCACGTAGCTCGCATCGTCGGTGCCCAGGTAGCCGGCGGCCTGGGCCTCACGGTATGCGCGCAACAGGAGCTCCCGGGAGAAGACCTGCGGCGTTTGGACGCCATACAGGGTGCGGCGGTCGACCGTCTCCAGCGTTTGCCGGCCATCGGTCGAACGCTTGAGGGTATCGGAGACGGGAGTGGCCGGCAGCGCGGCTGCGTGCTCACGAGCTGCTTCGATCACTGCCGTCAGGAGCTCCTGGCTGACAAGGGGCCGCGCGGCGTCATGCACCGCCACGAACTCGGTGCCATCCGGCAGCGCCTGTAGCGCGTTCCAGACACTGTCGGAGCGCTCGGCGCCGCCTTCGCACACCGCGTGCACTTTGGGGAACGGCGCCGCGATCTGGCTGACTTGCTCCAGGTCATCCGTGCTGGTGACCAGGACGAGCGCGTCGATGGCGGCACACGCGGAAAGGCCGGTCAGGGTCCAGTAGAGGACGCTATGACCGGCCAACCGCGCGAAGACTTTGTTTTCCGGGGCACCGAAGCGGCGGCCTTTCCCGGCCGCCGCGACTATCGCTGTTACCATGCGTGCGTTTACTTCTATTGGGGGCGACCCGGACGTCGAGGTCCGCGGTCGCGATAGTAGCTGCGGAGGTTGCGGTCCATCAGCGCTTCTTCTTCATCGGCCACGTCCCGCAGGTTACTGAAGATCATCTTCCCCGCAACCGTCTGCAGCACGCTGGCGACCACTACATCCACCGTCTCACCTACGTGGCGGCGACCGTTCTCCACGACGACCATCGTGCCATCGTCGAGATACGCGATGCCCTGACCCGGCTCTTTACCATCTTTGATGATGTGGACGGTGAGCTCTTCGCCCGGCAATACCACCGGTTTCAGGGCATTCGCCAGCTCATTCACGTTGAGCACCGTAACCCCCTGCAGCTCAGCGACCTTGTTCAGGTTGAAGTCGTTGGTGACGATCATCCCGTCGAGGGCCTTGGCCAACCGCACCAGTTTGCTGTCTACCGGCTCGTGCGGCTCTTTGGTGATCTGGTGATCGAACGTGCGCACGACGAGGTCGAACTCCTTTTGCATGGCATTCAGGATGTCCAGACCGCGCCGACCGCGGGCGCGCTTCAAACCGTCGCCGGAATCCGCGATGGTCTGAAGCTCATCCAGCACGAAGCCGGGAACGTAGATGGTGCCCTCGATGAAGCCGGCCCGGACGATGTCCGCGATTCGCCCATCAATGATGATGTTCGTATCGAGGAGCTTGGCCTGCTTCATGCCGACCTTGTCTTCCACCACCTGTGGGCCGTAGGGGGGCAGCAGCTTTCGCAGCTCTTCCCGCATGCTGAGCGCACCCTGGGTGGTGAGGAACACCATCACGAACGCAATGCCGACCGCCAATACCGTGCGCAGAGCGGGGTCGCGGATCTGGTTCAGGCTGAGGATCGGCACGAGCAAGAACGTGAGCACCAGACCGATGATCACGCCCAAGCAGAGCGCGATCTTGTCGTTGGCCGGGGTCTCGCGGAGTTGGTCCACCAGGTGCGAGATGAAGGCGCTGACGCGTGAGTAAGCGAACACCCCGCCCAGAACGCCGATCGCCGTAAAGCCGAGTTGGCTCAGCGTGATGAGGGTCTGGTTCGTGCCGATGAGCTTGCTGATCTCCTGTACGTTGACGTACACGGCCCCCGCCTGCCAGCCGAGGTACCCGCCAACCACAGAAAGAACTAAAAGAAGAACTGCACGCACAATAGCCATGATCTTACTCCGGCAGCCAGAGGCGCGATAGTCCTCTTTTGATGGATGCACTCTCCGGGCCGCGCGGCAGCGCCACCCATCACGTTAACGTTCTCGCTACCCGAATCGTTTCCCTCGCGTAATTTTGCACCACCACGCGCACTGTTGGGCAGCCGGGCAAGGTGATATGGCGCGGGCGAGACTGCGCGATCACACAGCTTGTTGGCGACGGCGCTTGCGGCGGAGCATGGCCTTGAGCCCCTGCAACTCCTCGCTGCGCAGGACGACCGCCGCTACGAGGAACGCGAGGAGCCCCACGCCGCCCGCGCCCGCCAGCTGGGCGAGAGCGAGGAACTTGCTGTGACTGCCGAACTGCGCGAACAGCGAGTAGAGGACATAAGCCACCGCAGACATCGGCAGCGAAGCGAGCAGGATCTTGATCAGTGAGACGACAATCCGGCGCAGGTTGATCCCCCCAAATCGCTTTCCCGCGAAATAGAGGAGCAACAACGTGTTCGCGCTGGAGGCCAGGGAGGTGGCGAGGGCCGGTCCGCGGGTGAGGAGGGGGGTGCCGGGCACGTTGAACAACGGCGTCAGGATGAAGTTGAGCGGCACGAAGATGCAGAAGGTCACGAACGTGCCGGCCAGTACCGGGGTCCAGGTATCGTTGCGGGCGTAGAACGCGCGGGCCACGACCGCCTGTGCGGACCACGCCCACACCCCCAGCGAGTAGAAGACGAGCGCGGGCACTGCGTTGGCGGTATCCTGCGCCGTGAAGGCGCCGCGCTGGTACACCACGGCGATGAGCGGCTTGGCCAGGACGACGAGGAGGATCGAAGTGGGGACCGTGAGGAAAAGCGCCAGCCGGATTCCCTCGTTCAGGGTGCGGCGGAAAGCGGTCATATCGTTTTGCGCCGCCTGCTGCGAGAGGGTCGGCAATACCGCGATGCCGATCGCCTGACCGAAGATGCCGAGGGGGAGCTGCATCAGGCGGTTGGTGAACTCCAGGATCGATTTGGCCGAGGCGAAGTTCGCGACGAACATGCCGTTTACCAGGGCCGTCGCCTGGGGAAGCGAGACGCCAAAGATGACCGGCAGCACCAGCTTACCGGCGCGCTTTACGCCGGGGAAGCTCAGCTCCAAGCTCGGTCGGAAGCGGGCGTTGATGCCCTGGATGGCCCAGACCTGGAGCAGCAAGTTCCCAATAAAGGCACCCACGAGCGCCCCCCACGAGAACGCCATGATCCCGAGTTGGCGCGAGAACGCAAGGCCGCCCACGATGATGCCCACGTTGTAGACCACCGGGCCGAACGCGGGCATCAGGAAGCGCTTCTTGGCCTGGAGCATCCCCATCATCAGGGTGCCGAGGAAGAAGCAGTACTGCGCCGGCAGCACAATGCGAGTCATCTGCACCGCCATCGTGAGCGGATGCACCAGGCCAAGGCCCGGGACTACCTGGTTATCGGAGAAGCCCGGAGCGATGAAGTGCTCCATCAACGGCCGGGCGAAGATCCACGCCAGCGGAATTACAATGCTGAGGAAGACGAAGAGGAACGTGGTGACGATGCTGTAAGTCTTCCACGCCCCTTCTTCGTCCCCGTTGGTGAAGTATTCGGTGATTACCGGCACGAACGCCGCGTAGAAGGCCCCGCCCGCCACCAGCATCCAGAGCGTATCCGGAAGCGTGAACGCATACAGGTAGGCGCTGGTGATGGCATTCTGACCGAACTTGGCCGCAATGATCGCATCCCGCACGAAGCCGAGCACGCGCGAGAGCAGCACCATCACGCTGATGAGGCCAACCGCTCGGTTGACTTCCCGCGAACTCCCCGAGGGTGTAGAGGAGCTATCGGACGGGGGCGGGGTTTGCACCGGGGGAGTGGGGGGGATTGCGGTCGCTCGGCTCACGCGTGGTCTCCGTGGATCAGGGATGAAGGATAGCCCGAACCCCACTATGGGTCAATGGGGTTTCCGGTCACCATCCCACATGGTCGGCGATTCCACCGGCTACCTCCCGTCGGCGTTCCCTCCGTTCAGTGACGCTCGTCAGGATGCGAGTTCGATAGGGGGATGATCCGGAGATTCACCACAAAGACACGAAGGCACCAAGGGCAAATCGACTTGATGAGGTGGACTTCGACAATCCGGCCGTCACCACCGGTGGAGCGATGCCAGCCTAAACATCCCGCTTATCCTGTCAAAACTCCCCTTAGTGCCGTCGTGTCTTTGTGGTCAGTCTCGCGGTCGGCCCTCTCTAGAAGACCGAGTTACTTGTATTCGAGGATCTCCGCTTTGATCTGGCCGATAACGCGGAGGGCGGCGAACATCTCGGTCGGGTCGCCCTGGGCGAATTTGACGTGGGTGGCGTCGACGAAATCGGTATCAAGGGTGGAGTCGAACGGGTACCAGCCTTCAGCGCCTTCGGTGAGCTGGCACTCGACCCAGGCATGGTAGAAGAAGCTGTCCTGGAAGTAGACGATGCCGCTGCAGAGGCGGGTGGGGACGCCCGCGGCGCGGGACACGGCGGCGAAGAGGGTGGCGTAATCGCGGCAGACGCCGTCGCGAGATTTCATGATCTCGCCGGCGCTTCGCAGGGTGCCCACGTTGGTCGGCTTCTGCATGTGCCCCTTCACCCAGGCGCGCACGCGGCGGGCGACCGTGGCACGGTCCGGCGCGCCGACGGCCAGCGCGTGGCCCTCGCGGCGAATCTCGGGATCATCCAGGCCTAGATATGGTGCGTCGCCCAGTCCGGGCCCCTGCGCGTTGGGAGCGGCGAGCGGCAGAGAGGTCTGCGGCAGCTCCCGGAACTGAACCTGGTAAACGGCAGAAAGGGCATCCCCGTCTTTCGCCCGGTCCGACACGCGCTGCCTTACGTCCGAGACGATCACGTCCTCATCCGGTAGTCCACTCACCTTCAGGCGCAGGGAGCGGGTTTCGCGCGGGTTGGGCAACTTGAGCGCGGTCTTGACGGACGTGGCGAGCGCGAAGTCCCGCGGCGGCTGATAGTCGGCAGTCGGCCCGGCGCCCACGTCCTCGCGCACCAGGCGCAGTCCGAGGGTACTGGTGTCTTCGAGGAGCGCGCCCTTGGCATCGATCCAGGTCTGCGAAGTCCCGGTGATGGAGTTGCTCGACTTCAGGAGGTAGGCCTGCATCGGCTTGCCCCCGACCGTGCGCTTCTCCGTCTTCAGCACCTCGGTCGTCACTTTCTGGATCGTCATCGTCATCGGCTCGAAGAAGTAGAGGGTGGCCTTGGTGCCCACTTTCAATTCATCGTTCTTCGAGGTGCCGGAGATCTGGGGATCGCCCACAAGGGTGACGCCCTTCGGAATGGGGACGATCTTATTCGACTTCTGTCCGCCCGCGTTCACGTCGCACACCACGCGAGTCGGCTCGTACTTCACGGAGATGATCGTCTGGCGTCCGAGGGAGGTCATATCCATCCGCGAGGAGAGCGGTCGCCCGGTCTTATCTAAGACGTGCGCGGAGTTCAGCTTTTGCTCCACCGCACTGCCGAGCGCGGTGATCTTGACCTCCATATCCGCTTCCACCCGCTGCGCCGGCTTGCCCGAAAAGGTGATGTCGAACAGGCGCGTGACCATGCCGCCGATGCGCGAGCCCTGAAGGAAGACCCCGTACCGCGCGGTCTCCTTGGCGACTTCCTTGGGCGCCGAAGCGGGGGCCGCCACGGTGAGCCGAGCGGCGAAGATGAGCAGGGCGATCCCCGCGGCACGAGACACTCGAAGCATGAACAGACCTCCCGGACGTGATGACGGTCTATTATCCGGGAATGCCGGAAGGCTGACAAGCTTCGCTGGGGCGAGCGTTGGCCGCGAATGAACCCATAGGGACGCAGAATCGAATTCCGCGGGAGCAGTGGAGCTTACCGCCTAACGCACTAGGATATACCGAGCGCCTTATCGAATTTGCGGCTACCAAGCATCCGGCTGGGCTGCCCGGTCAGAGAGGCTTACTTCAACAAGCGGCCCGGAAGCGCGGGCGGAGAGGACTACAAGAATGATCCGGACACGAACACTCGCACTGGGTTGGGTGCTGGCGATGGCGGCCATCTCCGTGAGTGCCGCTCCGCCGGCGACAAAATCGGCCAAACCAAGCAAGCCGGATCAGTTCTTTGGGAAATGGGTTGGAAAATGGGATGGCAAGTGGCCGGTGGAGTTCACCATCTCCCGCGACCCGAAGACCAAAGAGCTTGTGGTCATCTACGCCCACGCGGAGCACCTGGGTGATCCATTGGAGGAGGAAGTGAGCCAACCCGCATTTGAGGACGGCGTGTTGTACGTCGGCGACAGTATGGAGATCACCCTGTCAACGGTCGATCCCAACATCGCTACGGTGAAGGGGAACTTCAAGAAGCCGCGGGTCGCGGTACTCGCCCGTGATTTCGCTGCGAAAAAGCCAAAGAACTGAGCCCATTCGGTTCAGTCGTCTCGGTCCAAGCGCACTTTAAAGCGAAAAAGGGAGGCAGACCACGCGGTCTGCCTCCCTTTTTCGCTTTAAGGCGCACTGACGTGGACTTAACCGCCGGCTGCGCGGATGCGATTAGCGGCGCGCTCTACCGCATTTTCGGCGGCTGAGATGCGGTCCTCATCGTAGGTGGTCTGTGCGAGGCGGACTTCGGCGCGGGCGGCTTCGAGGGCACGGCGGGCGCGATCCACGTCGATGTCTTCGACGCGCTCAACGGCGTCGGCCAGCACGGTCACCTGGTTGTTGAACATCTGGAGGAAGCCGCTGCTCACCGCCAGGCGAACTTCCTGCCCACCGGCGCGTCGGAAATCGAGCTCACCGGGAGCCAGTTCCGCCAGGATGGGCGCGTGGTTAGGAAGGATCCCGAAGGAGCCTTCCACGCCCTGGGCGCGCAGCGACACGGCCTCGTCGCTCAGGATGACGCGCTCGGGCGTCACGATATCTAGGGTGAAGCTTCGGTCTGCCATGGTTTTGGGCGTTCAGGTGTTCGGTGTTCAGGTGTTCAGCTGGGTCTTTCCCAACGCCTGAACACCTGAACACCCGACTACCGGTTATCCTGCGAGCTTCTTCGCCTTTTCGACGGCTTGATCGATCGTTCCGACCATGTAGAAGGCCTGCTCGGGAAGGTCGTCGTGCTTGCCTTCGAGGATCTCGCGGAAGCCGCGGACCGTTTCGTCCCGGGTGACGTACTGGCCGGAGAGACCGGTAAAGGCCTGGGCCACGAAGAACGGCTGGCTGAAGAAGCGCTCCATCTTACGGGCGCGGGCCACGACCAACTTGTCTTCGTCGGAGAGTTCGTCAATCCCGAGGATCGCGATGATGTCCTGGAGCTCCTTGTAGCGCTGCAGGACCTGTTGCACCTCACGGGCGATGCGGTAGTGCTCGTCGCCGACGGTGGTCGGTGTAAGGATCCGGGAGGTAGACGCGAGCGGGTCGACGGCCGGGAAGATGGCCTTCACCGCAATACGGCGCTCCAGGTAGACGTAAGCGTCGAGGTGAGCGAAGGTGGTGGCCGGCGCCGGGTCAGTGGGGTCGTCCGCGGGGACGTAGACGGCCTGGATCGAGGTAACCGAGCCCTTCGTGGTGGAGGTGATCCGCTCCTGCAGGGCGCCCATCTCAGTGGCGAGGGTGGGCTGGTAGCCTACCGCGGAAGGGATGCGGCCGAGGAGCGCGGACACTTCGGACCCGGCCTGGGTGAACCGGAAGATGTTGTCCACGAAGAGCAGGATGTCGAGGCCCTGCGTATCGCGGAAGTACTCGGCCATCGTGAGCGCCGAAAGGGCGACGCGGAGGCGCGCCCCGGGCGGCTCGTTCATCTGGCCGAACACCATGCAGGTTTTCGAAAGCACGGACTCGCCAGTCGACAGCTTCGACTCCTGCATTTCGAGCCAGAGGTCGTTGCCCTCGCGGGTGCGCTCGCCCACGCCAGCGAACACCGAGTAACCGCCGTGCTGCTTGGCGACGTTGTTGATCAGCTCGGTGATGAGAACGGTTTTGCCCAGACCGGCTCCCCCGAAGAGGCCGATCTTCCCCCCGCGGGCGAAGGGGCAGATGAGGTCGACGACTTTGATGCCCGTTTCGAACATCTGGGTCGCGGCGATCTGGTCTTCGAAGTCCGGCGCCGGGCGGTGGATGGGCCAGAACTCGGTGTTGTTCACCGGGCCGCGCTCGTCGATCGGCTTGCCGAGGATGTTGAAGATCCGGCCGAGGGTGGCTTCGCCCACGGGCACGGAGATCGGACCGCCGGTGTCGATCGCTTCCATCCCGCGGACCAACCCGTCCGTGCTGTCCAGGGCGACGCAGCGAACGACGTCGTTACCCAGCATCTGGGCGACTTCGACGGTGAGGTCGATGCCCTGTTCCGCAGACTCGATCTTAACGGCGTTGAGGATGGCCGGCAGCTGTCCGGCAGGGAACCGCAAGTCCACAACCGGGCCGATGACCTGTACCACACGCCCGCTGGCGCTTGCAATGGTCGGTGCACTCATCGAAGTAAACTCTTTCAGTTGATGGGGCTGTAGACGCCCCGCAAAGGGAAGGCGCGCCCTTACTTCAGCGCTTCGGCGCCGCTGACGATCTCCGCGATTTCTCCGGTGATCGCGGCCTGGCGGGCACGGTTGAGCGAAAGGGTAAGCGACTGGATCATGTCGCCGGCATTGGAAGTGGCCGCGGACATACTCGTCATTCGGGCGCCGTGTTCGCTGGCAATGGCTTCAGCCACCGTGCGGAACACCTGCGTATCGACGTACCGGGGAAGCAGCCGTCCCAGCAGTTCTTCGGGCGCGGGCTCGAAGATCATGTCTCCACCGCGAGCCTGCACCGCCTGGACGTGCTCGATCGCCTCTTCCGGCGCCTTCAACGGGAGCAGCGGCAGAATGGTAGGGATCTGCGTCATCGCGGATTGGAACTTCTGGTAGATGACGTAGACGCCGTCCACTTCACCGCTCTCGAACATCCGCCGGAGAGTCCGCACAATCGGCTGCACGTCTCCGAAGGAGAGGGTCGCCCCGGAGCCCAGCGGCTGCTGCTCCACGATTTCGTACTTCTGACGGCGGAAGAACTGCTGGCCTTTGCGGCCCATCAGCACCAGCTTCACCGACTCCGGATCGCGCGGCCGCAGGAAGTTCATGGCCATCCGGAAGAGGTTGGT
>Ga0255338_1005669_pt1 | contig 11273 bp, 6 predicted proteins | sample MeOH1_35cm_T4_19_FD_203715 | JGI IMG/M metagenome (GOLD analysis project Ga0255338, IMG submission 203715) | Sandy soil microbial communities from University of British Columbia, Vancouver, Canada - MeOH1_35cm_T4_195 | ecosystem: Engineered > Artificial ecosystem > Sand microcosm > Unclassified ... | reverse complement strand
CGTGTGGGCCTTTTGACGAACGGAATAAGCAGCAGCGCGATGGCCAGGAAGCGCAGTGCGAGGAAGAAGAGAGGCGGAAACTCCATAACGCCCACCTTGATGGCCACGAACTGATAACCCCAGAGCAAGGGAACGGCCACCGCGCAGACGATCTGGATGGCAGACATGGCATTCTCCTTTTAAAGACCGATCGGTCTATATATCGGCGCGCCAGTAGCAGAGGCTTCCAAGAGTTGTTTACGTGTTACGGATTCGTTTACCTGATGAAGCGGTCGAGAAAAGCGTCAACGGTGGCTTGCGATGTGATTGTCGGCGTCGTTTTGGCGACCACTCGTAGCCCCCAAAGGAAACAGATGAGAATTCGAGCGACACTTGAAGGTTCAACACCATCGGCCAGCTTGCCCGCCGCCTTTGCGCGGGAAAGTGCATCCGCCACCCTGGTCTCCATGGTTTTGAAAAAGCTCGCGATACGACGACCAACTTCAGCATCCTGGCCAGCCAGTTCCATGGCAGTGGCCACCAGCAGGCATCCGCGGCGACCATTGGCACCGCTCATGCGATCAACGTAGCCGGCGAGGTAGGCCCGCACGCCGTCGAGCGGCTCTCTGCGGGGGGCGAGTTCAACATCGATCCGTGCCAGGGCATCGGCAATATAGCGATCAAGCGCACGCAAGAAGAGCGAGTGCTTGTCGCCGAAAGCAGCGTAAAGGCTGCCCCGCGAAAGCTTGGTCGCTCGAAGCAAGTCTGGGAGCGCCGTGCCGTGATAGCCGTGCGACCAAAACACACCCATGGCCCGCTCGACAGCGGCTTCCGTGTCGAAACTACGCGGCCGACCGCGCGGCGACGGCATGAGGGTTTGGCGTGCCATGGCCGTATTTATAGATCAATCGGTCTTGAATTGTAAATTGGCGGCGACAGGGCATCCCCGACGAATATGCATTCTGGCGCGGCGCATCCCGTCCAGCACCCGCGGCGATCAGCCCAATTTTTCAGCAGATGCTCGAGCGAAAAGGCTCCTCGCGTGAATGGCCTTTTTCCTTCTTGCTCTGCCGCGTCGCGGGTAAGAGCAAGAACGGACAATATCTACTCTTGTACCGCTCCGTCTGCACCTTAGATCGGCTCCAAGATGCCTTTGATGGAAGGCGTCAGGGAGAACGTTGCGTCGTGGCTGCCGTGCCAGGGCGCGACGTGAACACGGTTGCTTTGGCGAAAGCGCCGAGAAGGAACTGCAATGGCAAATTACAGAATTTCTGTGAACGGCCAGACGCATCAGGTTGATGCGCTGCCGGACACCCCGCTGCTGTGGGTCATCCGCGATACCCTCAAGTTTACAGGTACCAAGTTCGGCTGCGGCATTGCGCAGTGTGGTGCGTGCACCGTGCATGTCGACGGTCAGCCCGCTCGTTCTTGCCAGATGGCGATTTCGGATGTCGGCGACAGCAAGATCACGACCATCGAAGGCGTCTCCAGCAAGGAAGCAGAGGCCGTGCGCGCCGCCTGGATCGCGCGCGAAGTGCCGCAGTGCGGCTACTGCCAGTCCGGTCAGATCATGAGCGCCGTCGCGCTCCTGACCGACAACAAGAAGCCGACCGACAAGGACATCGACGACGCCATGAGCGGCAATCTCTGCCGTTGCGCGACCTATGTTCGCATCCGCGCGGCCATTCATGATGCCGCCAAGTCGCTGGAGGGCTGATCGCATGACCATCCACGACAAGACGCTCTCGCGCCGTTCGATGCTGCAAGGCTCGGCCGGTCTCCTCGTCGCCTTCTATCTGTCGCCGCTGGGCAAGGCTCAGGCCGCGACGGCGGGCGACAAAGCGGCGCCGTTCGCGCCGAACGCCTTCATCCGCATCCGTGAGGACAACACCGTCACGGTGCTGGCCAAGCATATCGAGATGGGGCAGGGGCCTTACACCGGTCTCACCACCATCGTCGCCGAGGAACTCGACGCCGACTGGTCGCAAATGCGCGTCGAAGGCGCGCCGGCCGACAAGGCGCTCTATGCCAACCTCGCTTTCGGCATCCAGGGCACCGGCGGCTCGACCGCGATCGCCAACTCCTATGAGCAACTGCGGCAGGCAGGCGCCACCGCGCGCGCGCTCCTGGTGCAGGCGGCCGCGCAAAGCTGGAAGGTTCCGGCGGGAGAGATCACCGTGTCGCGCGGCGCCGTGCGCCATGCCGGCTCCGGCCGTCAGGCGACGTTCGGCCAGTTGGCCGCGGCCGCCTCAAAGCTGCCCGCACCGCAGAACGTCACGCTAAAGAAGCCGGAAGATTTCAAGCTCATCGGCCAAGAAGGCGTGGTCAAGCGGCTGGATATTCCGCAGAAGACCAATGGCAAGGCGCAGTTCACGATCGACATTCACGAACCGAACATGCTCACGGTCGTGGTGGCGCATCCCACGCGCTTCGGCGCCAAGGTGGCCAAGGTCGACGACAGCGCGGCGCGCAAGATTCCAGGTGTCGTCGACGTGAAGACGTTGCCGACCGGCGTCGCGGTCTATGCGAACCACATGTGGTCGGCGATCAAGGGCCGCGAGGCTTTGAAGGTCGAGTGGGACGAGTCGGGCACCGAGAAACGCGGCAGTGCCGAGTTGCTCGCCGACTATCGCGCGCTCGCGCAGAAGCAAGGCATCATCGCCGGATCGAAAGGCGATGCGCCGGGCGCGCTGGCGAAAGCCGGCAAGGTGATCGAGGCGGAGTTCGTGTTTCCGTACCTCGCGCATGCGCCGATGGAGCCGCTCGATGCCTACATGCTGTGGGACGGTCAGCAAGTGCATGCGCGCTATGGCTGTCAGTTCCAGACGGTCGATCAGGCGACCATCGCCGGCGTGCTCGGAATCAAGCCGGAGCAGGTGAAGATCGACATGTTGCTCGCCGGCGGCAGCTTCGGCCGTCGCGCGCAGGCGAACGCGCAACTCGTCGCCGAGTTGGCGCAAGCTGCGAAGGCGATCGGGCCGGGCAAGCCGTTGAAGCTTGTCTGGACGCGCGAGGACGATATCCAGGGCGGTTACTACCGGCCGATGTTCGTTCACCGCATGCGCGGCGCTGTCGAGAACGGCAAGATCGTCGCCTGGAGCGACACCGTCGTCGGTCAGTCTTTCATGGCCAACTCGGCGTTTGCGGGCATGATCAAGAACGGCGTCGACCCGACCCAGGTCGAAGGCTCGAGCGAGCTGCCGTATGAGATCGCCAACTTTCAGTGCGATCTGCATACGACGGAGGTCGGCATTCCGACCTTGTGGTGGCGCTCGGTCGGCCATACCCACACCGGCTATGCCGTCGAGGCCTTCGTCGATGAACTGCTGCAAGCGGCGGGCAAGGATCCGGTTGCCGGACGCTTGGAGCTGATGAGCAACAGCCCGCGGCCCGCTGGTGTACTGCGTGCGGTCGCGGAACTGGCCAAATGGTCCGGACCGGAGCCGGTCAACGGTCGCGCGCGCGGCGTGGCGGTGGTCGAGAGCTTCGGTAGCTACATCGCCCAGATCGCCGAGGTCTCGGCTGGCGATGGCGACGGACCGAAGGTGCACAAGGTCTGGTGCGCGGTAGACTGCGGCGTCGCGGTCAACCCCGACGTCATCCGGGCGCAGATGGAGGGCGGCATCGGCTTCGGTCTCGGCCACATCCTGTTCGCCGAAGTGCCGATCAACGACGGCCGTCCGGTGCCGAAGAACTTCGACAGCTACCGCTCGCTGCGCATCAACGAGATGCCGGAGATCGAGGTCACCATCGTCAAGTCGAGCGCAAAGCCGACAGGGGTGGGCGAGCCGGGCGTGCCGCCAATCGGGCCCGCCGTCGCCAACGCCATGGCCCGGCTGGGCCTTACCCGGCCGCGTCAGCTCCCATTCGTGCGGGCGTCGGCCTGACCGGAGGGCTTGGAACCGGGGTGGTGGCCGCTCGCCGGTGCCCCGGGAGTCCGGGTTTCGGGCGCCAAACCGAGCTGGAAGGGGCAGGCGAGGCCGGACGCCTCAAAACGTTCGGGATTTGCCCCTTGGCAAACCGACCAAGTCGGTCTAAATGGAGCGCATTGGGCGTGCCGGCCCTCGTTTGTCGGCACGCCTTTGCGCGTCTCTGCAAACCAATGGTGATCGGAACACAATCCTTTTGGACATCCCGGCGGGACATCTGAGAGGAAGACACCGATTCTGTTGCGCTGTCGTGACGCGCAAGGCCGGCCCGTCAAAAGGCTGGCTACCTGTCCAAGACTGCCGGCGCCGACGCCTTCGGGCTGACGCTTAATCCCTCGCGAGGGGCCAGCACAGACGGGGAAGCGAACGGGATTCGCGCTTTTATGACCTTCGGTCATGAAAGCGTTGGTTTGGTTCGAACCTCGGATGCCCGCGGTGGCCACAAGGCCAAAGCGGGTGGGCAGGCTGAGATGTCGTCCTGCCCTGGTTGCTGATGCGTGACACGGGCTGGACGGCTGGTAGCAACCCGGCGGCTCCCTCGGATAACGCGGGTAGCCGTCAAACCGGAAAGAGCTTGCAGTGGATCGAGCGGCTAAGCAGGAGTCCATCACCGAACTGAGCGGGGTCTTCAAGACCTCGAACGTCGTGGTGGTGGCTCACTATAGCGGCCTCACCGTTGCCCAAATGCAGTCTCTGCGTCAGCAGATGCGGCAGGCGGGTGCCAAGGTGAAAGTCGCGAAAAACCGTCTCGCCAAGATCGCACTCAAGGACACCGACGCTGCCTCGATTGCGCCCCTGCTCAAGGGGCCGACGGTTCTCGCCTATTCAGGCGACCCGATCGCGGCACCGAAGGTTGCCGTCGACTTCGCCAAGGCGAACGAACAGTTCGTCATTCTTGGCGGCTCGATGGGCAAAACAGCTCTGGATCCGAACGGCGTGAAGGCTCTGGCCTCGCTGCCGTCTCTGGACGAACTGCGCGGCAAGATCGTCGGCCTCCTCGTGGCGCCGGCGACCAAGATCGCTCAGCTCTCCAACGCTCCCGCGGCCAAGGTCGCGCGCGTGGTCCAGGCTTATGCCTCCAAGGGCGCTGCGGCCTGACGGCTCACAAGCAATCAACTGGTTCGAACCAATAGGAACTGAAAAATGGCTGACCTGCAGAAGATCGTCGACGAATTGTCGAGCCTGACCGTCCTGGAAGCGGCGGATCTGGCGAAGATGCTGGAAGAGAAGTGGGGCGTCTCGGCTGCGGCTGCTGTCGCGGTTGCGGCTGGCCCGGCTGCCGGCGGCGGCGCTGCTGCTGCTGAAGAGAAGACCGAGTTCACGGTCGTTCTCGCTTCGGCTGGCGACAAGAAGATCGAAGTGATCAAGGAAGTCCGCGCCCTGACCGGCCTGGGCCTCAAGGAAGCGAAGGACCTCGTCGAAGGCGCGCCGAAGACCGTCAAGGAAGGCGTTGCCAAGGACGAAGCCGAGAAGATCAAGGCGACCCTCGAGAAGGTGGGCGCCAAGGTTGAGCTCAAGTAAGCCGAAGGCTTGCTTGAGCGAAATCCCCGGGCGAGCTCTTGCGAGACCCGGGGATCGCCAACCGCTCTGACTTAAGACGTGGATGGCCGGGACAAGCCCGGCCATGACGGAGAGAGAAAGAGCGAAATCCCCGGGCGAGCTCTTGCGAGACCCGGGGATCGCTACCGCTAACGAAATCCCCGGGGCCTTACCGCCTCGGGGGTCTCGGACAGGAGAGAGGGGGAGGGCGCGCTGCTTTGCGGTCCGACCCAAGGCTGCCGCGGGCGGCATATTCGTTCGCGATGACTTGAAAATGCGGCGGTTCGGGTAGGTCCCGAATCACATAGAACCGGACGGCCCCGACGCCTGTCCCGATGGTCGCGATGGAATGCGGCTGTTCGGAGAGGCGCCCGCGCTGCCTACCGACATCGAATCGAGAGAGAAAAAGATGGCGCAGACGTTTACCGGTCGCAAGCGCGTACGGAAGTTTTTTGGCTCAATCAAAGAAGTCGCGGAGATGCCGAACCTCATCGAGGTTCAGAAGGCATCCTACGACCAGTTCCTGCTGGTGCAGGAGCCGCAGGGCGGTCGTCCCGACGAAGGTCTGCAGGCGGTTTTCAAGTCGGTTTTCCCGATCTCCGATTTCTCCAACTCCTCGATGCTCGAATTCGTCAAGTACGAGTTCGAGCCGCCGAAATATGACGTCGACGAATGCCGCCAGCGCGGCATGACTTTCGCCGCGCCGCTCAAGGTGACGCTGCGCCTGATCGTGTTCGATATCGACGAAGAGACGGGCGCCCGTTCGGTCAAGGACATCAAGGAGCAGGATGTCTACATGGGCGACATCCCGCTCATGACCAACAACGGTACGTTCATCGTCAACGGCACCGAGCGCGTCATCGTCTCGCAGATGCACCGTTCGCCCGGCGTGTTCTTCGATCACGACAAGGGCAAGACGCACTCGTCCGGCAAGCTGCTGTTCGCCGCCCGCATCATTCCGTATCGCGGTTCCTGGCTCGACATCGAGTTCGACGCCAAGGACATCGTCTATGCGCGTATCGACCGTCGCCGCAAGATTCCGGTGTCGTCGCTCCTGTTCGCCCTCGGCCTCGACGGCGAAGAGATTCTGTCGACCTTCTACAAGCACGTGCCCTACAAGCGCGCGAAGGAGGGCTGGCGCGTGCCCTTCGATGCCAACCGCATGAAGGGCTACAAGGCGGTCAACGACCTCGTCGACGCCGATACCGGCAAGGTGGTGGTCGAGGCCGGCAAGAAGCTGTCCGTGCGTCAGGCGCGCCAACTCGCCGAGAAGGGCCTCAAGGCGTTGCGCATGGCCGACGAGGAGCTCATCGGCCATTACATCGCCGAGGACCTCGTCAATCCGAAGTCCGGCGAAATCTACATGGAAGCCGGCGAGGAGATCACCGAGAAGAACCTCAAGGTTCTGATCGAGCAGGGCTACAAGGAACTGCCGCTCCTCGACATCGACCACGTCAATGTCGGCGCCTACATCCGCAACACGCTGTCGGTCGACAAGAACATGACGCGCGAGGACGCGCTGTTCGACATCTACCGCGTCATGCGTCCGGGCGAGCCGCCGACCGTGGAAACGGCCGAGGCGATGTTCCGTTCGCTGTTCTTCGACAGCGAGCGCTACGACCTCTCGGCGGTCGGCCGCGTGAAGATGAACATGCGTCTCGACCTCGACGCGCCGGACACCATGCGCGTGCTGCGCAAGGACGACATCCTCGCGGTCATCAAGACGCTGGTCGACCTGCGCGACGGCAAGGGCGAGATCGACGACATCGACAATCTCGGCAACCGCCGTGTGCGTTCGGTCGGCGAGCTCATGGAGAACCAGTACCGCATCGGCCTCCTGCGTATGGAGCGCGCGATCAAGGAGCGCATGTCGTCGGTCGATATCGACACCGTCATGCCGCAGGACCTGATCAACGCGAAGCCTGCGGCCGCCGCGGTGCGCGAGTTCTTCGGCTCCTCGCAGCTCTCGCAGTTCATGGACCAGACCAACCCCTTGTCCGAGATCACGCACAAGCGTCGTCTCTCGGCGCTTGGTCCGGGCGGTCTGACGCGCGAGCGCGCCGGCTTCGAGGTGCGCGACGTGCATCCGACGCATTACGGCCGTATCTGCCCGATCGAAACGCCGGAAGGTCCGAACATCGGTCTGATCAACTCGCTCGCGACCTATGCGCGCGTGAACAAGTACGGCTTCGTCGAAACGCCTTACCGCAAGGTCAAGGAAGGCCGTGTCACCGACGAGGTGGTCTATCTCTCCGCGATGGAAGAGAGCCGCCACGCGGTCGCGCAGGCGAACGCCGAGATGGACGCCAAGGGCCGCTTCACGGAAGATCTCATCGTCTGCCGTCAGGCCGGCGACGTGCATCTCGTGCCGCGCGACAAGGTCGACTACATGGACGTGTCGCCGAAGCAGCTCGTGTCGGTGGCCGCGGCGCTCATCCCGTTCCTCGAGAACGACGACGCCAACCGCGCGCTCATGGGCTCGAACATGCAGCGTCAGGCCGTGCCGCTCGTGAAGGCGGACGCGCCGTTCGTCGGCACCGGCATGGAAAGCGTTGTGGCGCGCGACTCCGGCGCCGCGATTGCGGCCCGCCGCGCCGGCGTCATCGACCAGGTGGACGCCACCCGTATCGTTATCCGCGCCACCGGCGAGACCGACCCGACCAAGCCGGGCGTCGATATCTACCGGCTGATGAAGTACCAGCGCTCGAACCAGAACACCTGCATCAACCAGCGTCCGCTGGTGAAGGTGGGCGACCGGGTCGAGAAGGGCGACATCATCGCGGACGGTCCGTCGACCGATCTCGGCGAACTCGCGCTCGGCCGTAACGTGCTCGTCGCGTTCATGCCGTGGAACGGCTACAACTTCGAGGACTCGATCCTGCTTTCCGAGCGGATCGTGAAGGAAGACGTGTTCACGTCCATTCACATCGAGGAATTCGAGGTGATGGCGCGCGACACCAAGCTCGGCCCCGAAGAAATCACCCGCGACATCCCGAACGTCTCGGAAGAGGCGCTCAAGAACCTCGACGAAGCGGGCATCGTCTACATCGGCGCGGAAGTCCACGCCGGCGACATCCTGGTCGGCAAGATCACGCCGAAGGGCGAAAGCCCGATGACGCCGGAAGAGAAGCTGCTGCGCGCGATCTTCGGCGAAAAGGCCTCGGACGTTCGCGACACCTCGCTGCGCGTGCCGCCGGGCGTTCAGGGCACCGTCGTCGAAGTGCGTGTGTTCAACCGTCACGGTGTCGAGAAGGACGAGCGCGCGCTCGCCATCGAACGTGAGGAGATCGAGCGTCTCGCCAAGGACCGTGACGACGAGCAGGCGATCCTCGACCGTAACGTCTACGGCCGTCTCGCGGAGCTGCTCGAAGGCCGCCAGGGCGTCGCGGGTCCGAAGGGCTTCAAGAAGGACTCGAAGATCACCCGCGCCGTGCTGGATGAATATCCGCGCGCGCAGTGGTGGCTGTTCGCTTCGCCCAACGACAAGCTGATGGCCGAGATCGAAGCGATCCGGAAGCAGTACGACGAGTCGAAGAAGATGCTCGAGCAGCGCTTCCTCGATAAGGTCGAGAAGCTGCAGCGCGGCGACGAACTGCCGCCGGGCGTGATGAAGATGGTCAAGGTCTTCGTCGCGGTGAAGCGCAAGATCCAGCCGGGCGACAAGATGGCCGGCCGTCACGGCAACAAGGGTGTCGTGTCCAAGATCGTGCCGATCGAAGACATGCCGTTCCTGGGAGACGGCACGCATGTCGACATCGTGCTCAATCCGCTGGGCGTGCCGTCGCGCATGAACGTCGGTCAGATTCTCGAGACGCATCTTGGCTGGGCTTGCGCCGGCCTCGGTCTCAAGATCGGGCAGGCGGTCGATGTCTACAACCAGAAGCACGACTCCAAGCCGCTGAAGGAGATGCTGCGCAAGGTCTACGGCGAGGACGAGACCATCAAGACGCTGGAAGAGGACGAGCTGGTCGAGCTCGGTTCCAACCTCCGGCGCGGCGTGCCGATCGCGACGCCGGTGTTCGACGGTGCCAAGGAGAAGGACATCGAACAGATGCTCGATCTCGCGGGCCTCGACCACTCCGGTCAGTCGACCGTCTATGACGGGCGCACGGGCGAGCCGTTCGATCGCAGGGTGACGGTGGGCTACATCTACATGCTCAAGCTGCACCACCTCGTGGACGACAAGATCCACGCGCGTTCGATCGGTCCGTACTCGCTGGTCACCCAGCAGCCGCTCGGTGGCAAGGCGCAGTTCGGCGGCCAGCGTTTCGGCGAAATGGAGGTGTGGGCGCTCGAAGCTTATGGCGCGGCCTACACGCTGCAGGAGATGCTCACCGTGAAGTCGGACGACGTCGCCGGCCGTACCAAGGTGTACGAGGCGATCGTGCGCGGCGACGACACGTTCGAAGCGGGCATCCCCGAGTCGTTCAACGTGCTGGTCAAGGAAATGCGCTCGCTCGGCCTCAACGTCGACCTGCACAATTCCAAGCAGCGACCGGCCGAGCCGAGTGCGGAAGCGGCCGAGTAAGACGATCAAACGGGAGCGGCGAAGGCGCCGCTCCCGATCTCCGCGTGAAGCGGAGCGCATGAGAGCGAAATGATTTTCGGGCCGCGGCGGCGGCCAAGGAGAATGCGATGAACCAAGAAATCATGAATCTCTTCAGCCCGCAGGCGCCGGCGCAGGTCTTCGACCAGATCCGGATCTCGATCGCGAGCCCCGAGAAGATTCTGTCCTGGTCCTACGGCGAGATCAAAAAGCCGGAAACCATCAACTACCGGACCTTCAAGCCCGAGCGCGACGGCCTGTTCTGCGCGCGCATCTTCGGGCCGATCAAGGACTACGAGTGCTTGTGCGGCAAGTACAAGCGCATGAAGTACAAGGGCATCATCTGCGAAAAGTGCTCGGTGGAAGTCACGCTCAGCCGCGTGCGGCGCGAGCGCATGGGCCACATCGAGCTCGCGGCGCCCGTCGCGCACATCTGGTTCCTGAAGTCGCTGCCGAGCCGCATCGGTCTGTTGCTCGACATGACGCTCAAGGATCTCGAGCGGATCCTGTACTTCGAATACTACGTCGTGCTTGAGCCGGGCCTCACCCCGCTCAAGGATCGTCAGCTGCTGTCCGAAGAGGAGTACCTCAAGGCGCAGGACGAGTTCGGCCAGGATTCGTTCACCGCGCTCATCGGCGCGGAAGCGATCCGCGAGATGCTCAAGGGCATGGATCTCGACCGTCTCCAGGGCGAGCTGCGCGCCGAGATGGGCGAGACCGACAGCGACATCAAGAAGAAGAAGATCGCCAAGCGGCTGAAGCTGATCGAGGCGTTCATCCAATCCGGCAACAAGCCGGAGTGGATGATCCTGACCGTGGTGCCGGTGATCCCGCCGGACCTGCGTCCGCTCGTCCCGCTCGACGGCGGCCGCTTCGCCACGTCGGACCTGAACGACCTCTATCGCCGCGTCATCAACCGCAACAACCGTCTGAAGCGGCTGATCGAGCTGCGCGCGCCGGACATCATCATCCGCAACGAGAAGCGCATGCTGCAGGAGGCCGTCGACGCGCTGTTCGACAACGGCCGCCGCGGCCGCGTCATCACCGGCGCCAACAAGCGTCCGCTGAAGTCGCTCGCCGACATGCTCAAGGGCAAGCAGGGCCGGTTCCGTCAGAACCTGCTCGGCAAGCGCGTCGACTATTCGGGCCGTTCGGTGATCGTGGTCGGTCCCGAGCTCAAGCTGCATCAGTGCGGCCTCCCGAAGAAGATGGCGCTCGAGCTGTTCAAGCCGTTCATCTACTCGCGGCTCGACGCCAAGGGTCTGTCGACGACCGTGAAG
>Ga0255338_1005668_pt1 | contig 11273 bp, 11 predicted proteins | sample MeOH1_35cm_T4_19_FD_203715 | JGI IMG/M metagenome (GOLD analysis project Ga0255338, IMG submission 203715) | Sandy soil microbial communities from University of British Columbia, Vancouver, Canada - MeOH1_35cm_T4_195 | ecosystem: Engineered > Artificial ecosystem > Sand microcosm > Unclassified ... | reverse complement strand
CTGGACAACGGCTTCCGGTTCGCCACCAACGCCGAGATCGTCGAGCACTTCGGCACGAAACCCGGCTACCTCGGGCCGATCAATCTGAACAAGCCGGTGCGCATCGTGGCCGATCGCGACGTGGCGGTGATGTCCGACTGGATCTGCGGCGCCAACGAGGAGGACTTCCACCTCACCGGCGTGAACTGGGGCCGCGACCTGCCCGAGCCGGAAGCCGTCGCCGACCTGCGCAACATCGTCGCAGGCGACGCTGCGCCCGACGGCAAGGGCGTGCTGGCGATCGAACGCGGCATCGAGGTGGGCCATGTCTTCTACCTCGGCACCAAGTACAGCCAGCCGATGAACGCCGTGTTCCTCGACGAGGCCGGCAAGCCGCAGCCCATGGAGATGGGGTGCTACGGCATCGGCATCACGCGCCTGCCGGCCGCCGCCATCGAGCAGAACCACGACGAGCGCGGCATCATCTGGCCGGACGCGCTCGCGCCGTTCACCGTCGTGGTCTGCCCGATCGGCATGGACCGCAGCGCGCAGGTGCGGGCCGCGGCCGAGCGGCTGCACGACGAACTGGCTGCGGCCGGCGTCGACGTCATGCTCGACGACCGCGGCGAGCGCCCGGGCGCGATGTTCGCCGACTGGGAACTGATCGGCGTGCCGCACCGCGTCGTCATTTCCGACCGCGGCCTCAAGGAAGGCCAGCTCGAATACCAGCACCGCCGCGATGCCGCGCCGACCAAGGTCGCCGCCGGCGAGATGCTGGCCTTCGTCAAGGGCAGGCTGCAGGCGTGATCGGCCGGCGGGCGTGCCTCCAGGCGATCCCGGCCGGGCTGGGCCTGGCCATATTGCCGCAGCTCGCCCGCGCGGGCGCGCAGGTCGAGGAGCCGCTGGCCGATTCGGTGCGCACGGCGCTCGGTTCGGCGGTGGCGAATGCGGCGCCGCCCATTCCAGAATTCGCCGACACCGAAGCGCGGCTGAAGTACCTGCGCTGGCTCGGCGCCATGAGTTCGCGCCTGGCGCGGCGCAAGACCGAGTGGCTGGAGCGCAAGGAATTCCTGCAGACCATCTGGTACGAAAGCCGGCGCGCCGGGCTGGACACCGGGCTGGTGCTCGGGCTGGTGCAGGTGGAAAGCAATTTCCGCAAGTTCGCGGTGAGCTCGGCGGGCGCGCGCGGCTACATGCAGGTGATGCCGTTCTGGGCCCGGCTGATCGGCGACGGCGACCCGGGCACGCTGTTCCACATGCAGACCAACCTGCGGTTCGGATGCGTGATCCTGCGGCACTACATCGAGCGCGAGCGCGGCGACCTGTTCATGGCGCTCGGCCGCTACAACGGCAGCCGGGGCAAGTCGCCGTATCCGAACGCCGTGTTCGCGGCGTCCAGGGCCTGGGACTTCCACGACCTGCCGCGGCCGGAGGTGTCGCCGGTGCCGGGCCGCAAGCCCGGCGAAGTCCCCGGCGGCCCGACCTGACGCCGCCCCTTATTGCAGGAAGCCCAGTTTCGACCTGCCGGCGGACGCCTTCGGCAGGTCTTCAGGCGCGATGCAGTCGCGGCTGCCGAGGCGGGCATTGCCGAAGCCGGTCATCAGGGCGCGCCGCATGTCGCGCGGGGCCAGTTCGGCGAGCTGGTCGAGCAGGTCGGCGGCCGGCTCGGGCGCGAAGCGCTCGCCCCAGTCGTGCTCGCCGCGGATCGACAGGTACAGGTTGCGGGCGATCTGGCGCGCAGCGTCGGGCGAGGGCGGCTCGATCTCGAACACGTTCAGGCGGTTGAGGATCGGCTCCGGAATGCAGCGACCGTCGTTGGCGGTCATGATCCAGATCACCTGGCTGGCGTCGATGGCCACCTCGGCAAACTCGTCCATGAAGGCGCCCGCCGTGTCGTGCTCGAGCAGGCTGTAGAGCGCACCGAGGGGGTCGTACTGCGCGTCGGACGCCGCCTTGTCGATCTCGTCGACCACGATCACCGGATTGGCGTACTGCCCCTCCACGAGCGCGTCGAACACCTTGCCCGGCTTCGCGCCCTTCCACTGCGACGACGCGCCGGACAACAGCCAGCCGGCGGTCATCGAACTCATGGGGACGAGGTTCATGCCGGTACCGAGCAGGTCGGCCAGCCTGCGCGCGAAGTGCGTCTTGCCGATCCCCGGCGGCCCGAGCAGCAGCATCGGCGTCACCTCCAGGCCGTCGCGGCTGTCCTGCGACAGCGCGACGTGGCGCTTCACGTCGTCGAGCGCGTCGGTGAAGTTCGGCAATTGCTCGTAGAGCGTGACCATGTCCGGCAGCCCGCTCGGCTTGACCTGGAAACGCTCCGGGCCGCGCTCGAGCATGCGCTCGTAGGTGGTGCGCAGGTTCTCGTGATCGCGGTCGGGCAGCTTCGCCAGCTTGCGCTCGACATCGTGCGGCCGGAAGACGCTGCGCACGCTGGCGATTGGCAGCGTGAATGTCGCAGGCTGATGGGGAACGAGACTGCGTGTTTCCATCGATCACTCCTTCCTGCTTGCCCGATGCTTCATTCGAGCATAAGGCGTGCCAGAGTTCAATCGAGTACGACCGCAGCCGTGAGCGGATGTCAGCGAAGTGCCACCGAGCGTGCGGGCGCCGAAAACCCGCGGCGAATTGGCAATGACGGATCGGGCGGAATCTGGAACAGCGAAGGATGCTTGCCGAATCAGGAGTTCCGCCCAGGCGATCGCGTCTCCAAAATCAGAAAACTCCTAGTCGAGCTCGATTTACATGAGAACAATTCTCGTTTACATTCATTCCCATGAACCCGAAGCGAGAATCGACCATCTTCAGGGAGCACGCATGTCCCAGCGGCCGCCTCCCCGAAAAGCCGGTTCGTTGCGAGCCGGGACCGGTCCGTCGCCTGTCGAGCACTGACCTGTTCGGCGCCGATGATCAGGTCGAGATCGAGCACCGGCATGTTCTGTACCGGCTCCGAATCACGTCGCTGGGGAAGCTGATCCTGACCAAGTAACGTCTATCCGTCTGCACGAGCCCGCCGCCGCCAGCCAGTGCGAAACCAGAAAGGAAAGCACCGTGCTGCGCAAGTCGCCACTCGCGCTGGCCTTGGCGGTCGCCTGGGGCATCTGGCCCCTGGTGTCGCCAGCCCAGCAAACCATTCCCCGCGCGGGCACTGTCGGCGCGGGTCAGCAGGACGCCGCGGTTGTCCTGCCCGATGTCGTCGCCGCCGGGCAGCACGAGGTGCAGGCGGAACGCAAAAGCGCTCAGTTGCAGAAGATCGTCGTCTCCGAAGAGGAGGTCGAACGCTTCGGGGATGCCACCGTCGGGGACGTGCTGCGCCGCCTGCCTGGCATGACCTTCACTGGCCCGCCGGGCGTCGCCAAGGACGTGCGGATGCGCGGCCTCGACAAGGGCTACACCCAATTCCTGATCAACGGCGAGCCGGTGCCGGGGACCACGCACGAGCGGCAGATGCAGGTGGACCGGCTGCCTGCCGACATGATCGAGCGCATCGAGATCATCCGCAATCCGACGGCCGAGTACGACGCCAGCGGCATTGGCGGGACGATCAACATCGTCCTGAAGCACCGCGCCGACAACGTCACCAGGCTGCGTGCGGCCTATGGCAGGAACGGCCGGATGGACGTGGGCGACGTGCTCGGACAGTGGAGCCGCCGGTACGACAACCTGGACGTGGTGCTCGGCCTGTCGTACACGGTCGGGGCGGAAGACATCGTCGAAGACAAGGACACGCTCAACGCTGCCGGCGCCGTCACCCAGCGTGAGCACAAAACCAAACCCGTCAAGAAGACCGAAACGCTGCTCACGCCGCGGCTGACCTGGACGTTCGGCCAGGACCGGCTGACCATCGATCCGTTCATCTCGCTCGGCACCGAGGACAAGCGCGAGGTTTCGGAGCAGCGAAATGCCGCTGGCGCGCTGAGCAAGGCCACCGTCAACTCGGAGGACAAGACCGACGAGCTGGGTCGCCTCTCGGCCCGGTATGACGGCAAGGCCGGCTGGGGCAACTGGTACGCGAAACTGGGCACACAGCGCGGCAAGTCGGACAAGGACAAGAACACCAGCGAGGCCAACGCTACGGGGTCCCTCACGAAGCGCGGGCTCGAACTGGAGAATCTCCAGGAAGACCAGTCCTATGCCGGTGCCGGGGCGGCATGGCCGCTCGGGCCCCACCTGCTGAAGGCGGGCCTCGAACGCCGGGCCACGGCCTACGAGAAGCGGAAGTCCGTTGCCGAGGCCGGCAACGCGACGGCCCCGTTGACCCCGAAGGCACCCGGCGCCAACGACATCTACGCCATCGACGAAGCCAGATCGGTCCTTTACCTGCAGGACGAGTGGCGTGTGGCCAACGCGCAATGGCTCACCCTGGGCGTCCGCTACGAAAGGACCGAACGCGATGCCACCGACCGCAATGGCAACACGCGCTCGGGGCAGCATGCCTCGGCCAATCCCTCGGTCCATTACCGCTGGGCCGCGGCGGACAACACGATCGTGCGCGCGAGCGTGGCGCAGACATTGAAGCTGCCCAAGTTCGACGACGTCAACCCGCTGGTCACCCTGGCGAACGGCGCCAACGCCGGCACTGTCCTGAACCCGGACAAGGGCGGCAACGCGCAGCTCAAGCCGGAACGCGCGACCGGCATCGAAATCGGCTTCGAGCGGTTCTTTCGCGACAATCGCGGGGTCTTCGGGTTGAACCTGTACAACCGCGATGTCCGGGACTACGTGCAGCGGGCCGCGCTGGCTGAAGGTGCTCGCTTCGTCGAGCGTCCGTACAACGTGCGCGACGCGAGGTTCTGGGGCGCCGAGCTGGATTGGCGCGTGCCGGTGCTGCACAAGGGGCCGCACGAACTCACCCTGACCGGCAGCCACGCGGAGCTGCGGGGCAAGATCGCCACGGCCCCGGGCCGCTCGGGAGGGCAGGACGTCAAGGACATGCCTCCGCGGGTGACGAACATCGGCCTCGATTGGCAGCACCTGTCCTCTCGATGGTCCGCCGGGTTCTCGGTGAGCCACTCGCCAGCCTTCGGAACGGACAGCGTCAATCCCGATGGCGTGCGCGAGGTCAAGAGCCGCAACGCCTCGACCTTGCTCGACCTGTACATCCGCAAAGTGTTCAGCCCGACCGCGGAAGTGCGACTGGTCGCCAAGAACGTCCTGGCCGCGAAGAAGGAAGAGGCCGTCACCAAGTACACCGCGACCGGGGCCTTCAACGCGGCCGAAGCCAAGGTCGAGACTTCGAAGCCCACCGTGTTCGTCACGGTCGAGAGCCGCTTCTAGCCCCGGGAGGCGAGCCGATGGAACACAGCATGCGCAACTGGCATACCTGGGCCAGCATCGTCCTCGGGCTGCCGCTGTTGCTGGTCGGCCTGACCACCGTCTTCATCGCCCACGAAAGGTCCCTGGGCACCCGGGACATCGTCGTGCCCGGGACACCGGCCGGCGGCTTCGTGCCCGAGGTGCGTTCCAGCGCCATGGTCGGCGCCGAACAGTGGATCGGCACGTCCTTCGGGGTGTTCCGGCTCGAAGGAGGCCGACCCACGACAATCGACGGCTCGCCAGGGGATGAAATCCGCAGCATCGCTGCGGCAGCCGGTGGCGTCCTGCTTGCTGGAAAGAAGGGGTTGTGGCATCTCGAGGCAGGAAAAGCCGCTCATGTCTACAAAGGCGACTGTTGGCAAGTTGGCGCGGTACAAGGCTCCTACGCTGCGGCTTGCAAGGATTCCAGCGGTCTGCTCGTCAGCGCCGACGGAAAGCAGTGGCAAGACCGTGCCATCGACTTCCCCGCTCAGCTCCCCGCGAGCGCAGCAAGGGGCAAGCCCTTGTCGAAGTTCATCCTGGACATTCACACGGGCAAGCTCTTTTTCGGCAAGGAGTACGAGTGGATCTGGATTGACCTGCTCGGGCTGGCGTGCGTAGGGCTGGGCATCACCGGCCTGACCATGTGGATGCGCGGGCGACGGCGGCGCGCCAGTGCTGCGCACTGAATGGGACCCCTCGTACTCGCGCTGTTGTCCTCGGCGGCGGCACTGTTCGTCGGCGCTGCCGTGTTGCTGCTGCGCGGCGCCTTGTTCCGGCCCAGGCAGCCGATGCGGCTGGTCGTCGTGCAGCGCGAGGATCATCCGGGCGGCCTGTTCACGTTGCTGCTGCGCCGGCCTGGACCGGCCCGGTTGCTGCCCTTGCCGCGCTTCCTTGCCGGCCAGTCCGTGGCACTTTCCATTCCCGGCGAGACGGTCAGGCGGCGCTATTCGATCGCGCGCTGGCAGCGGCTGCCGTTTTCGTACGAGGTGGCGATCAAGCGCGAGCCAGGCGGCCGCTTTTCTCCGCGGCTGGCCGATCATGCCCGGCCCGCTGCCCGTCTGCTGGTCGGCCATCCGTCCGGCAAGTTCATATTGCCAAAGCAGGCAGAACGGCGCCGCCTCGTCCTGATCGCCGGCGGTGTCGGCATCACGCCGTTGCTTGCAATGCTCGAACAGTGGTGTGAATCCGGCAGACCCCGCAGCCCGACCTATCTTTATTGGCAGGTGCGCCACGAAGCGGAAGCAATCTATCGTGAAGCGCTCGCGGCGCTCTCCCGGCGCCATGCCGATCTGCAGGTGCGAATTCTGGTGTCGCGCCCTGCGCGAGGGGCCGCGCAGCGGATCGATGCGGCCCTCCTGGCGGCAGACCTCGGCGCATTGGAGGGTGCCGACTTCCTGATCTGCGCCGGTGCCGGCTTGCTGGAGGCTCTGCGATCGCAGCTCAGTGGCGCGGGCGTTCCGGCGGGCGCCCTGCATTTCGAGCGGTTCAGCCTCCAGCGCTCCTGCGGCCAGGACCAGGACCAGGATCGGACGGTCGACTTCGGCGGCGAACGATTTTCGTTTGCCGGCCATGGCAGCCTGCTCGAAGCGATCGAGGCGCAGCGTCTGGCGATCGACGCCGACTGTCGCACCGGCAGCTGCGGCCGCTGCCTGCTTGCGATCGAAGAGGGTGAGGTGGCGTACCGGGTGACTCCGGAATGCCTGCCTTCGCCCGCGCATGTGCTGGCATGTTGTGCAGTGCCGAAGACGGACCTGCGGCTGCGGACGGTCTGAAGTGAAACTGAGATGACCCAGCAGGCCGTTGTTGCTCGCGAACGGGGATGGCCCTGGCTGGCTGGTGTGCTTGCCGCCCACGCGCTGCTGCTGGCACTGGTGTTCACCGGCAGCGCAGCGCCGGTCGCGTCGATCACGCCGCCCGCGCTGATCGGGCAGCTCGTGTCGGCCCCGTCGCCGCTACCGGTCGAGGCACCGAGGCCCCCGCGCAAGCCGCAACCCATGGAGAGGCGTCCCGCGCCCGCAAAGACGCCCACGCCCAGCGCCCCGCCAGCTGCGGCCAATGTCCCGGCTTCCGAACGCGCTGTGACGCTGCCGGCCGCGGACCGCGCGGGAGACCAGCCTGCGGCGGCGCCAGCCGGTCCCGTCGCTGCGCCGTCCGTACCTGCAGCCGCCTCAGCGGCCGTTGCCTCGGCTCCGGCTGCCGCGCCCGCCCCTGCGCCCGTCACGCCGCCGCGCGTCGACGCGGCACACCTGAACAATCCGGCGCCCGGGTATCCGGCGCTATCGCGGCGGCTGGGCGAACAGGGGCAGGTGCTGCTCGACGTGCACATCCTGGCCGATGGCAGCGTTGGCGGTATCAAGCTCAGGCGCTCGAGCGGTTTCCACCGTCTCGATGGGGCGGCCCTGGAAGCCGTGCGCCACTGGCGCTATGTACCGGCGCGCCGCGGGACCGAACCGATCCCGTATTGGTATGTCCAGCCCGTCACGTTCTCGCTGAACGGCTGAACGGCACGGCCGATGTTTTTCTGAAAGGCAGATCGAAATGAACAATCCCTACGGGCTCGCGGCGTTGTGGGCACAAGGTGACGCAGTGATCAAGTCGGTGGCCATCCTGCTGCTGATGATGTCCATTGCGTGCTGGTACGTGGTCGCCACGCGAACCTGGCGCCTGGTGCGGCTGCGGCGAGTGGCGCGGCTGCTGGAAGGCTTCTGGCATGCCCGCAGCTTCGCCGAAGGCATGGCCGCCATCGACGTCGGCGGTCCGGTCAATCCATTCCGGCATGTGGCGGTGGAAGGCCAAGCCGCCGTCCAGCACCACGCCAGCAATCAGGACGACCTGCATGGACAGCTGACACTGGCGGACTGGCTGACCGAGAGCCTGCGCGGCGCCATCGACGAGAGCGCCGAACGCATGAACGCTGGGCTGTCCATCCTGGCCTCCGTGGGATCCACCGCGCCGTTCGTTGGCCTGTTCGGCACCGTCTGGGGCATCTACCACGCGCTCGTCGGCATCGGCGTTTCTGGGCAGGCCAGTGTCGACAAGGTCGCCGGTCCGGTGGGCGAGGCCTTGATCATGACGGCGCTGGGCCTGGCCGTCGCCATTCCAGCGGTCCTTGCCTACAACGCACTCACGCGCAGCAACAAGCGGCTGATCGGCAAGCTGCACCGGTTCGCCCGCCAGTTGCGCGCGTACTTCCTGACAGGCTCACCGGTCGCCAGGCCGGAGCTCAAACTTGCTGCCGGTGGAGGACGCTGAGATGTCTTTCGGAGGAGAACTGGAGGACCGCGAGGACGTGATGAGCGAGATCAACATGACGCCGCTGGTGGACGTGATGCTCGTGTTGCTGATCATCTTCATCATCACGGTCCCGGTCTTGACCCATTCGGTGAAGCTCGATCTGCCACGGGCGCAGAACGAGACCAATGTCGTACGGCCGGAAACCGTGACGCTCTCGGTGACTGCCGACGGAGCGATCCACTGGAATGCCACGCCGGTGGACGAACGCGAACTGGGGATGCGACTCGAAGCCGCGGCACGCCAGCAACCGCAGCCGGAATTTCACTTGCGCGGCGATCGCAAGGCGGCCTACGAATCGGTAATCAAGGCGATGGCGGCGGTGCAACGCGCCGGCGTCATGAAGCTGGCGTTCGTCACGGAGCCTGCTCAGCCGGCTGATTGACCAGCCGCTTCGGGACCTTCGCGTCCCGCACTTCTTCTCAACTCGAAGCGCCGGTGCCGAGCACCTGCTGCAGTTCGCCGCTCTGGTACATCTCCATCATGATGTCCGAGCCACCGATGAACTCGCCCTTGACATACAGCTGGGGGATGGTGGGCCAGTTGCTGTAATCCTTGATGCCCTGGCGGATCTCGTCGTCCTCCAGCACATTGACGGTCTTGACGTTCTTCGGGTCGACGCCGCAGGCCTTCAGGATCTGCACCGCGCGCCCGGAAAAGCCGCACATCGGGAAATTCGCGTCGCCCTTCATGAACAGCAGGACGTCGTTGCCCTTGACCAGCTGTTCGATCCGTTGCTGAGCATCACTCATACCAAAAAACTCCTGTTGGATGGCCGCAGGCCGAGGGAAAGAGATGGGGCCCATTATCCCAGTTCAAGCCACCGCCCGCCCGAGCAGCGCTCGATGCCGGCGAGGTCCTGGCGGCTGGCGACCGGGGCCAGACCCGCGGCCGCTAGCAGGGCGCGGACGGCCGGGCCCTGGTCGTGGCCGTGTTCGACGAGCAGCCACCCGGCCGGCGCCAGCCGGGCCGGTGCCTGCCCCACGATGACCCTGATGTCGTCGAGGCCATCCGCGCCCGCGACCAGGGCCGTGGACGGCTCATGCGCCAGCGCCGTCAGGTGCGGGTCGCCGGCGGCGATGTACGGCGGGTTGCTGACGACCAGGTCGAACCGTTGGTCCACGCCCTCGAGCCAGCGCGCGTGGCGCCACTGCACGTCGAGGCCGAGCGCCTGCGCGTTGGCGCCCGCGGCATCGAGCGCGTCGCGGCTGCTGTCCGTGGCCGTCACCAGCGCGTCGGGCCGCCGGCGCTTGATCGCCAGCGCGACGGCGCCGCTGCCGGTGCCCAGGTCGATCACGCGCGGCGCCGCCAGCGCAGCGAGCAGCTCCAGCGCCCATTCGACCAGTGTCTCGGTGTCCGGCCGCGGCACCAGCACGCGCGGATCGACCATCAGGTCGAGGCCGAAGAACTCCTTGCGCCCCGCGATGTAGGCGAGCGGCTCGCCGGCGGCCCGGCGCGCGCACAGGGCGGTGAACTGGTGCTGCTGCCGCTCGTCCAGAGGGTCGGTGTCGTGCGCCAGCAGCCACGCCCGGTCGCCGCTAGGGCGGCCCAGCGCCTGCAACAGCAGCAGTTGCGCATCGAGCCGTTCCAGGCCCAGGTGCGCGGCGGCGGCGAGTGCCTGTGCCAGGGTCACGCGGCGACCCCGTTCAGGCTGTTCTCCAGCTCCTGCAGCTGTTCCGCCTTGCGGGCCAGCAACAGGCCTTCGACCATCTCGTCGAGTTCGCCTTCCATGACGAACTGCAACTTGTACAGCGTGAGATTGATGCGGTGGTCGGTGACGCGGCCCTGCGGGAAGTTGTAGGTGCGGATGCGGTCGCTGCGGTCGCCGCTGCCGATCAGCCCCTTGCGGGTGGCCGCCTCCCTGGCGGCCCGCTCGGCGCGCTCCTTCTCCTTGATCCGGGCGGCCAGCACCTGCATCGCCCTGGCCTTGTTGCGGTGCTGGGACCGGTCGTCCTGGCATTCGGCCACGATCCCGGTCGGGATGTGCGTGATCCGCACGGCCGAGTCCGTCTTGTTCACGTGCTGGCCGCCGGCGCCACTGGCCCGGTACGTGTCGATCCGCAGGTCGGCCGGGTTGATCTGCACGGCCTGTGCCTCGTCGGGCTCGGCGAGCGCGGCCACGGTGCACGCGCTGGTGTGGATCCGGCCCTGGGTCTCCGTCGCTGGCACCCGCTGCACGCGGTGGCCGCCGGACTCGAACTTGAGCTTGCCGTAGCTGCCCTCGCCGACGACGCGGATGACCACTTCCTTGTAGCCGCCCACTTCCCCCGGGCTCTCGCTGACCAGCTCGGCGCGCCAGCCCTGGCGCTCGGCATAGCGGGTGTACATGCGCAACAGGTCACCGGCGAACAGCGCCGACTCGTCGCCGCCGGTGCCGGCGCGGATTTCCAGGAACGTGTTGCGCGCATCGTCCGGATCCCTGGGCAGCAGCAGCCGCTGCAATTGCTCCTCGAGCTGCGGCAGCTCGGCCTCGATGGCGGCGATCTCCTCGGCGGCCATGCCGGCCAGCTCCGGGTCGTCCTGCATCTCGCGGGCCTGCGCCAGGTCGCGCTCGCGCTGCCGGTACTGCAGGTACAGGGCCGCGACCTCGCTCACCTCCGCATGCTCGCGGGTGAGGGCGCGGAAGCGCTCCATGTCCTGCACCACCTCCGGCTGCTGCAGGAAGAAGTTCAGCTCGTCGAGCCGGACCGGGTAGCGTTCGA
>Ga0255338_1005667_pt1 | contig 11274 bp, 9 predicted proteins | sample MeOH1_35cm_T4_19_FD_203715 | JGI IMG/M metagenome (GOLD analysis project Ga0255338, IMG submission 203715) | Sandy soil microbial communities from University of British Columbia, Vancouver, Canada - MeOH1_35cm_T4_195 | ecosystem: Engineered > Artificial ecosystem > Sand microcosm > Unclassified ... | reverse complement strand
GTTAAACGGGGTTCAGGTGCGGGACAAGCACCAGTTCGAGTACCCGATGTCGCCGTATGTGGTGGAAGGGGACCCGACCAGCGGCTACCTCCCGGGCATCAACCCGGAGCCCGTGGCGCCTAACGGGACGGGCGATCACCGGGTGCAAGCCTACAACTTCCGGCTCACGCTTACCAAAGACCCGAAGAACTGGCTGCCGTACCCCAAGCCGGAAGGCTACAACCCGAAGGAATATGAGCTCCTCGGCCGTTACGTGAAGCACGACACCAAGTTCCTGTTCGGCAAGTACGACTTGCTCCAGAACGGCAAGTATGACAAGAACAACCACGGTGCGTTTTCCACAGACTACATCGGCCAGAGCTACGAGTGGCCGGACGCGGACTACCGGACCCGCGAGAAGATCTTCCGTAAGCACGTGGTCTATCAGCAAGGCCTGATGTGGTTCATCACCCACGATCCACGCATTCCTGAAGACGTGCGCACCCGCCTGGCGGAATGGGGCCTCTGCAAAGACGAGTTCGTCGAAACGGGTGGGTGGTCGCGCCAGCTCTACATTCGCGAGGCGCGGCGGATGGTCTCCGATTACGTGCTCACGGAGCACGATTGCCGCGGCGAACGTAAGACCGAGGACTCAGTGGGACTGGGCTCCTACGGGATGGACTCCCACAACTGCCAGCGCGTGGTAGTTTTCGGCAGCGTGCGGAACGAGGGAGACGTGCAGTCGGGCGGGTTCGCGCCCTACCCGGTCTCCTACCGCGCCATCGTGCCCAAGCGCGGCGAGTGCGAGAACCTGCTGGTGCCGGTGTGTGTCTCCTGCTCCCACATCGCCTACGGCTCCGTACGCATGGAGCCGGTGTTCATGCTCCTCGCGCAGTCCGCTTCGGTGGCGGCGCAACTGGCGATGGACGGGGACAGCGTGGTGCAGAACGTGCCGTATGAAAAGCTGCGGGCGCGGCTGGAGCAACTGGGCCAGGTGTTGGAATGGAAGGCCGGCACCGGCAGCGCGACCGCCATTCCACCTGCTGCACTGCCGGGTATCGTGGTGGACGATGCTGATGGGAAGAAGAATGGCGACTGGCAGGTTTCCAGCCGTTCCGGCGAGCGGAAGGTCGGCACGGGTTACCTGCATGACGGCAACGCGAACAAGGGACAAGCCTCGATCTCCTTCGCGCCGGAGCTACCGGCGGACGGGGAGTATGAAATCGTGGTGATCGCGCCCTCCAACCCCAATCGTGCCTCCAACGTCCCGGTGACGATTGCGATCGACGGCGGTGAGAAGGTGGAGAAAGTGGTGGACCAGCGCGGCGAGGACAATGCACGCAGCTTCGTGTCCCTCGGCCGCTTCCGCCTGCCGAAAGGGCGCAAGACCACCGTCACCCTCTCCAACCGCGACACCAACGGTTACGTCGTCATCGACGGCCTCCAGTTCCTCCCCGCTAATCAGCCCGCCAAGAAGTAGTAACCCTTCGCGCTATGCCTCGCTCCATCCGCGGTTGGAGAGAGGTGCCCGGGTGCCCCCTGGGCGTGCGGAGAGAGGCCCCCACACCATGTCCGATACCATCCTCCAACTCTCCGATCTCGAAGCTGCAGTGTTCCAGGCAGTCGCGGCGCAGCCCGTGGTCGACATGCACACCCACACCTACCCGCCCTCCTTCGGCACGCCGGTGCCGAATGGGACAGGGCAGGCGGACCCGGACGGCCTGATGCTGTGGGGCATCGACGAGCTGCTCACCTACCATTACCTGATCGCCGAGGTCTACCGGGTGGTGCCCGCGACTCAATTGCCGTACGAGCAGTTCTGGCAGATGACGCGCGCCCAGCAGGCGGACCACATCTGGAAGCACCTGTTCCAGGAGCACACGCCGATCTCCGAGGCGTGCCGCGGCGTCATCACCACACTCAACAAGCTAGGGCTGGATCCCAGCAGCGATAGTCTGCCCCAGATGCGCCGCTTCTTCGCCGAGCAGGACCCGAGCCGCTTCATCGACCGGGTCATGGAGCTCTCTCACGTCGAGAAGATCACGATGACCAACGAGGTCTTCGACGCGAACGAGCGCGGTCGCTGGCTGGCGGATCCCAATGTCGGCGCTGACCCGCGCTTCAGCGCCGTCCTGCGCATCGACCGGATGATCCTGGACTGGGCCGCCGCCGCGCAGGACCTACACTCCTGGGGTTACGAGGTCGATGCGGAGCTGAGTGACGGTGCCGTGGAAGAGGCCCGGCGCTTCCTGCGCGAGTGGCTGGACCGCCTGAAGGCGATCTACATTGCCGTGAGCCTGCCGCCGGAGTTCCACTTTCCGGCCCAGGGAGACGCCTCCACCCACGCGGGCCAGGCGGTGCTGGAGAAGGTGATCCTGCCGGTGTGCGCGGAGCGCGGACTGCCGTTTGCGATGATGATCGGTGCGGTGCGCAGTGTGAACCCCGGCCTCCGCGGCGGCGGTGACATGGGCGGTGTGGCGGACGTGACCGCCGTAACCAACCTTTGCGCGGCATTTCCGCAGAACAAATTCTTCGTGACGATGCTGATGCGGGAAAACCACCACGCGCTCGCCGTGGCGGCGCGGAAGTTCGGCAACCTGATGGTCTTCGGCTGTTGGTGGTTTGTGAACAACCCCTCGCTCATCGACGAGATCACCCGGATGCGCATGGAGCTGCTCGGCACCAGCTTCATCCCTCAGCACTCCGACGCCCGGATCCTGGATCAACTGGTTTACAAGTGGGACCACAGCCGTCGCCTGATCGGCCGCGTGCTGGTGGACAAGTACGCGGACCTGATGGCCGCAGGTTGGAAGCTCACCCGCGAGCAGATCCGGCGCGACGTGCGGCTGATGCTGCGCGACAACTTTGTGAAGTTCTGCGAGCGGTAAGCCATTTACCCGTGGATCTTGGCGCACAAGTAAACGATTACTACTTCGGCAGTGCGGAGTAATGGAGTGTTGGTGAAGTGGAGTGTTGTGTGATCAACCCCACTACTCCAGCACTCCACTACTCCATTGCTCCCCAGGAAGGATTGGCGGATGGCATATTCTGGATTTGATCTGACCGGCAAGGTGGCTCTGGTCACCGGCGGCACGAGCGGGTTGGGGCGAGCGATTGCGCTGGCGCTCGCGCAGTCGGGAGCGACGGTAATCGTGGGCTCTCGCGAGGAAGCGAAGGTGGCGGACACCGTTGCCGAACTGCGAGCGATCTCGCCCGGGCACGACGGGCAGCAGCTGGACGTGGGCGAGCCCGCTTCCATCCAGCCGGTCTTCGACGCGGTAATCCGCGATCATGGGCGGCTGGACATCCTGGTGAATGCCGCCGGCACCATTCAGAAAAAGGACCCGCTGGAAGTGACGGTGGAGGAGTTCGAGCGGGTGATCCGCATCAATCTCACCGGCACGTTCCTCTGCTGCCAGGCGGCGGGGCGGATCATGAAGGAGCAGGGAGGCGGTGCGATCATCAACATCGCCAGCCTTACGAGCTACGTCGGATTGTCCGAGGTCACCGCCTACGGCGCGAGTAAGGCGGCGGTAGCTGAACTGACCAAAGCGCTAGCCAACGACTGGGCGCGCTTCGGCATCCGCGTGAATGGGATCGCGCCGGGGGTCTTCCCAACCCCGCTCAACCGGAAGCTGCTGGAAGGCACTCCTCGCGGTGCGTTCTTGCTGCAGCATACTCCCATGGGCCGCTTCGGCGAGCCGGACGAGATCGCGGGCGCAGCGGTTTACCTCGCCAGCCCCGCCGCCAGCTACACCAGCGGCGACATCATCATCGTGGACGGCGGCTTCCTGACCCGCGGGGTGGGACCTACCTAGGCGATCGCCGGCTTAGCGAACCCCAAGAAAAGGAGCCATCGCGAGGCGCGAAGCGGAGTGTGGCGATCCCGCTCGCCTTTGGGCAACTCAAGACCGGAGGGTTTTGGGTTGCCGGTAGCCGATCGGGATTGCCACACTCCGCTTCGCTTCGTTCGCAATGACTCTTCTTGGCGAGGAGTTTTGGGTTGCCTGTATACAGAGGGGATTGCCGCGCTCCGCTGCGGTCGCAATGACTCCACTGGGGCGCATTCTGGGTTACCTGTATGCCGAGGGGATTGCCGCCCTTAGCTTGTGCTGACTCTGCTCGACGTGGGCACACCGTACTGTGTCGTCCCTACACCGTTACGGAGTGCCTGGGGTGCTTTCTGCGGGGAACGGTCCTACGAAGCGAAGATCGCCTGCCACCACGGTGCCGGCCCGCCCCGTCTCGCCGGTGAGGCTGACGACGGCTTTGGGTTTGGTACCACTGAAGTTGAAGCGGCCGAGGGATTGCCACTCACCCGCTTTCTTCTGGCTCACCTTCACCGGCTGCGACACTCTGGAAGTGACTACCTCATACACGGAATTCTTAGCGCGGCCGGACGCCTCTCCCGAGCGGACGTACACTTCCCATTGCCCACTCACGGGCAGTACTGCGGTCCAGCGTGCGGGTGCCGGAGGCTCGTCCTTCTTGCCGGTGAAGAGGCGAACGGCCAGGGTACGGCCGTCGTCCATTTTCCGCTCCCAGCCGGCAGCTTCGAAGCCCGGATCGGAGGTGCCGAGCTCGATCTGCCACGGCTCGACACGCATCCGGACGGCGAGGGTGGGTCCGAATGGCACGGGTAGTCGCGGGGCAGCGGCGACGCGGGTGAGGCGGAACTGCTCGGAGAGGTCGCCAAGTGCGCGGGGACCGAGGACGGTGAAGTTGACCGCGGCGGTCTGCCCCGGGGCGATGGTGCTGGTGGAAGGCGCCCCCACGAAGCGCGGGCTGCTCCAGGTGGCGGCGTCCCAGAGGGGGCACTCGACAGGCGCCAGCGTGGCCTGCTGTGGTCCGGCGCCCAGGTAGACGGTGCCGCCCTGCTTTGCCAGGCGGTCCTGCCGGTTGCCGCCGAGGCCGGGCCACGGATCATCGCCCGTATTGGTGAGGCTCGCGGTGATTTGCACCTTCTCGCCGGGGTGGATCACCACCGGAGCGGCAAGCTGATCCAGGCGGGCATCGTTGCGGACCAGGGCCATGTAATAGTCCCAGTCCCAGAACGGGCCTGGGTCCGTATGCCCGTTGCGGCCACCACGCTTGGTAGGGTCGGTGGGGTGGGGCACCTCGGCGTGGGCGATGATGTGCTCGCGGTCGCGTGGGATACGGTGCCGGGTGGTGATGTCCCGGACGAGGCGGGCCGAGCCTTCGTAGAGTCCCTGGTTGAAGAACCCGGGGCGATAGGCGAAGCCATCGTGTTCGATGCCGATGGAGCGGCCGTTGAGGTCCGAGTTCCCCGCATGCCAGCCGATGTCCCGCTCTTTCACCTGCTGCCACACCTGCTTGCCGGTGTGATCGACCACATAGTGGGCGCTCACTTTGGACATCGGGTTTTGAAACCACCGCACGGCGCCCTCGGCCCCGCCTTCGATGTCGTGGATGACCACGTACTCGATGGGCCGGTCATTGGGCCGGTTTGCCTGCGTGAAGTTGGTGGGTGCGGCGGGGGCCCAGATTGCGCCGAGCTCATCTGGTCCTTCGGTGGCGGGATCCCGGGTCGGCGGGGCGGCCTGGCTCCAGGCGGCGGCGGCAGTGGCGCAGGTGACTGCGGCGGTGAGGCCGGACCATTGGGAACGGCGATGAGTGTGGCGATGAAATCGAGTCATAAGCATGGGATTGGGCTGCCGGGAGGTTGGTTCCTCCCGGCAACCTATAGCATCCCCGTTGCGCTTGATGTAGCGGGGTAAATGGGGATGCGAAGGAAATGGGGAAATGGCCGAGCCCGAATGAACCGATTCATTTCCCCGGCTCCTCATTTCCCCATTTCCTCTTCATCACGCGAGGTCGAACAACAGCACCTCGGCAGACTCGGTGCCGGTCAACTCCAGGCGCTCCTCGTCGCTGATCGCGGCGCCGTCGCCGGCCTGCAGCGGCTGGCCGTTCAGCGTGATCCCGCCGCGCACCACCTGCGCCCAGCCGTATCGACCGGCTGCCAGGGCGTGGGTTACGGTCTCACCCGGCTCCAGCAGGGTAGCATACAGCTCCGCGTCCTGATTGATGGTAACCGAGCCTTCCCGGCCGTCCCGGGAGGCCACCAGGCGCAGGCGGCCGCGCTTCTCTTCGTCCGGGAAGGCCGTCTGCTCGTAGCTCGGCTTGACTCCCTTCTTGTCCGGCATGATCCAGATTTGCAGCAAGTGCACCGCCTCTGACTGTGAGTGGTTGTACTCACTGTGCGTGACGCCGCTGCCCGCGCTCATCCGCTGTACCTCGCCCGGCCGGATAGCGGAGCTGGTGCCCATGCTGTCCTGGTGCGCCAGGGCGCCTTCCAGCACGTAGGTGATGATCTCCATATCCCGGTGCGGATGGGTGCCGAAGCCGTTGCCGGCGTGGACCCAGTCCTCATTGATCACCCGCAGCGACCGGAAGCCCATGTGCTCCGGATCGTAGTAGCTGGCGAAGGAAAACGTGTGGTAGGTGTTGAGCCACCCGTGATCGAAGTGGCCGCGCTCGCTCGAAGGTCGTACCGTGATCATCGTCTCTCTCCTGTGCGTTGTCTCGTATTAAAGCTCTGTATCGTCAGGCGGACGCGGCTTGCGTGGAGTGTCGCGTCTTCGCCTTGCTGCCGGACTGAAGGCGTTCTACCAACCAGCGCTCCGTATCGCCGGCTAATGCCAGGCGGCCAGGTCCCGCTAGCGTCAGGAAGAGGGCCATCGCGCCCAAAGCCAGGTTCATCTCGATGCCGTGTCCTACTCCCGGCGTGCCCATCCAGTTCATGAAGAAGCCGTTGGCCAGGTGAACCTTAGCGGCTGCCACCCCCATCGTGATCGCCAGCCCGAGACCCGCGGTGCGCGTGAACACTCCCAGGAGCACCGCGATCCCGCCGAGGAATTCCGTCAGAATGGCGAGTATCGCCAACGGCGCCGGAACTCCCATCTGCGCGCCGAAGAACTGGATGGTGGGGAAGAAGCCCGGCCCTCCAAACCAGCCCAGCAGCTTCTGCGCCCCATGAGCGAAGAAGATCACTCCGAGGGCTGCCCGAAGAGCGACAAAGCCGAACTCTCTAGCTGTATCCCACCTGGAATTCTCTGCCTGTATCATCAATTTCTCCTGTTCGTAATTGAATAGTTCAAATATGAACTATACTGGTAAATAAAAAGGCTACTCCTCGACCGCCAGTTTGCAGAGCAACTCGATCAGGCGCTCTTGTTCTGCAGGCGTTAGCCGGTTCAGGAACAGTCCCTTCAGAAACTCGTAATGAGCAGGATAGACTCGCTTAAACAACGCTTCTCCCGCCGGCGTCAGCGACACAAATACCTCACGCTCGCTCTCCCGGCTGCGCTGCCGGTTAACCAGGCCCTTTGCTTCGAGTTGCTTCACCACTTGCGTGGTGTGGCTCTTCGTCAGCAGCGAGCGCTGGGCGAGGTCACACATCCGTAGGGGTTGATCTACGCCTAGCGTCACCAGTCCGTCAAACTCCGACGAAGCCAATCCGTAAGTGCGGATCTGCACCTCGTCCAGCTTCATGATGTTGCTGTTCGCTTCGACCAGAGCGCGGAGCAGCCGCATCGTTTGGGTTCGTCGGAAGTCGTGTTTTGCGTTCACGTCCATATATTAGCAGAGAACAATTCAGATGTAAACTGTTTTGTTTGCAGGTTTTTGACGGGTCACGAAAACCCGCCTTCTGCGCCATGGAGTCATTGAGAACGGAACAGTGCGGAGTGCGGCTGTCACGATTGATTACAACCAACCCCACAGCTCCCCGCCCTTGGAGGCATTGCGAAGCCGCGTTGGGGGCGCCCACGGAGTGGGTCCGGCAGTGGCAATCGCGCGCGACTACAGCCAACCCAAATCCTTGCGACCAGTGACTGCCGATGTCGAACGGGATCGCCACGTCGCTACGCTCCTCGTGAAGACTCTGCTATCGTGGGTGGCAAGGCGTCTGCGTCGTCACTCAGCCTTTACCTTTTGCTTTCGTGAGACTGGCCCCCGACTCGCGGTCGAAGCGGTCAGGGGTGAGTTTCTCCCGGTCGAACTGGTCTCCGGTCTCCTGTTGCCAGTCGGCCAGGGCCTTTCGCATTCGCTCCAGCACTTCGCGATGTTTCGGATCTGTCGCCAGGTTGTGGAAGGAGTGGGGGTCTTTCTCCACGTCGTACAGCTCTTCAGGTGCGCGGGGCGTGGTGAAGCAGCCGCGTTGAACTTCGTTGAGCTTGCCCTGGTCGCGGAGCGTGCGCATCTGTTGAAAGGTAGGGGAACTGACTGCGTCCGCAGGCGGTGTGCCCGGAAGCTCGGGCAGCCAGTTGCGGATGTAGGTGTAACGGCTCGAGCGCACGGCGCGCTCGAACGCGCGGTAGTCGTGCCAGTTGTGCTCTGCGTAAGCATATTCCCGAGCTTTCGCCTTCGGGTTTGTGAGCACCTGGGTGAAGCTGTGGCCCTGGAACGCCGGTGGCGATTTCACGCCGGCCAGTTCCAGCACCGTCGGGGCGATGTCGACGCTGCTCACCACGCTGCGGGTCACAGTCTTCGGTTTCACGCGGCCGGGGAAGCGGATGATGAACGGGGTGCGGATGCCGTCATCGTAGAGGGTCGTCTTACAGCGAGGGAACGGGCGCCCGTTGTCCGAGAGGAAGAGCACGAAGGTATCTCGGGCCGCGCGCTGGGCATCCAGTTCTTTGAGGACCAGTCCCACGTTGGTATCGAAACGAGAGATCTCGTCGTAGTAATCGGCCAGGTCCTGGCGGACGACGTCCGTGTCCGGCAGGAAGGGAGGTACGAGTACGTCGGTATTAGCGTGCGGCCGGGCGACAGGCGCTTGGCGGTACGGGCGGTGGGGATCGATTGCCGCCAGCCAGAGGAAGAACGGGCGGTCCTTCGGTCGCTCTCGCAGGGTGGGAACCCAGAAGTCGGCACCGCTCGGCGGTCCACCTTCCCGCACGAGGTTGAACTTGACCTTCGCCGGACTGCCCAGGTGCCACTTGCCCGCCGCCGCCGTGTAGTAGCCCGCCTCTCGTAGAGATTCGGTCAGCATACGCTGCTCTAGCGGCAGCGGCATGTGCAGCTCCGGAGCGCCTGTAGCGTGGGGATAGCGCCCGGTGAGAACGCTGGCGCGGCTGGGGCTGCACGAGCTGGTGGTTAGAAATGCGCGATCGAAGCGCATCCCCTCCCGGGCGAGCCGGTCCAGGTTCGGGGTGCGGATGTGCGGGTGGCCATAGGCGCCGCAGTCGTTCCACGCCATGTCGTCCGCCACAAAGACGATGAAGTTCGGGTGCTTCACCATCTCCTCGGCCTGAACCGGCCGCTGGATCTGGCCGGCAGCCACGCTGCCGGCCAGGAGGCCGGCCAGGCAGGCAACTAACGCGGGGACTCGTGGCATGAAGAGGGGTCCTTGGACGACAGCGGAATGGCTAGGTGGGTTATTCCTGGATGTAGTCGTACACCTGGACCCGCTTCCAGTTGGTCTTGTTGCGCTCGATGAAGTCGAAGTGCAGCGGGTGGTCCTGGTAGACGTCGTGACCGGCCGCGTCATCGAACAGCACGGTCAGTCCGCAGGCATATGAGTTGTCGACTACCCCTCGTGGGGTGTTGGCGGCGGGACCGGCCCAGAGCTGCCGGACGGTGGGCACCTGGCTCAGGATGGTGCGGCAGTCTTCGATGAGCTGGGATGCAGCGGAGGCAGGGGTGTCTTCGTTTAGCCAGAAATAGACGGTGTGGACGAACATGCGGGTATCCGTTTCGTGCTTGTGCTGTGGCAGGTGGGTGCCTGTCAGAAAAGTAAGGGGATCCGCGCGCTACGGAGCCAACTATCGATATCTCAGGCGTCCGTCGCCCTTCCCGCCGTCACTGGTACTTAGGGAGGCGCAACCTCGGGGCGTGCTCAACTGTCTCGTACGCATGCGGACGATGAGGTCCGGGCAGCGCAATGAGACGGTGCCGTCTATGAGTAGCTGGCGATCCATGACTCCCGCGCGCAGACGTAACCTGCGGAACGGGCTATTGTTCGTCTCCCCGTGGCTGGTCGGCTTCCTCTGCTTCACGCTCTTTCCGTTCGTTGCGTCGCTCTACTTTAGCTTCTGCGACTACGACATCCTCTCGCCGCCCCGGTGGGTAGGGCTGGCGAACTACCGCGAGCTGCTTACGGACGATCCGTATTTCGTCAAGGCGCTCTACAACACGTTTTACTACACCTTCTTCGTCGTGCCGATCGGGATCGCATTCGGGGTCGGCATCGCACTGCTATTGAATATGAAGGTGGTTGGCGTGCCGGTTTACCGGACGCTCTACTACCTCCCGTCCATCGTGCCGGTGGTCGCCACCTCCGTGCTCTGGATGTGGTTGTTGAACCCGCAGTATGGGCTCATCAACTCCCTACTGGGGAAGTTGGGGCTTCCGGAACCGGGGTGGATCTTCGATCCGCTCTGGTCGAAGCCGTCGCTGATCCTCATGGCACTATGGGCCGTAGGCGGGTCCATCGTGATCTACCTCGCTGGGTTACAGGGCATTCCAGTCGAGCTGTATGAGGCCGCGGAGCTGGATGGAGCCGGGCCGTGGCATCGGACCTGGGCTGTCACGCTGCCGCTGCTTTCCCCGGTGATCTTCTTCAACCTTGTGATGGGGCTGATCGGTGCGCTCCAGGTCTTCACTCAGGCCTACGTGATGACGCAGGGCGGCCCGGTGGACTCCACCCTCTTCTACTCGGTCTACCTTTTCCGCCGGGCGTTCACCTACCTGGACATGGGCTACGCCTCCGCGATGGCCTGGCTGCTGTTCGTGGTGATCATGGGGCTCACCGTGTTCACGTTCCGTTCGGCCGGGAAGTGGGTCCACTACGCCGGGGAGGGACGCTAGCATGCCTCTGCGATCACCACCCCGACTGTCGCGCCGAAGTTTTGCGGCCGGGCTCGGGACCCTTCTGGCCGCGGGCTGCGGACCGCCCCGCCGGAGCGGCGACGGCCGGATCGAGGTTGTCTTCTGGCACATGTGGACGGGCGAATGGGAGGCGGTGGTCAACCGCATCGTGGCTCGGTTCAACGAAAGCCAGAGCGGCATCCGGGTCCGCCCTCTGGTGGTCACGGGAGACGCAAATACCAAGCTCCTGTTGGCGCTGGCGGGCGGAGATCCGCCCGATCTGATGGCGCAGTGGAATCAGGTAATCCCGGCCTGGGCCAGGAAAGGCGCGCTCGTGCCGTTCGATAGCCTGATGAGCCGGGATGAGTATGTTCAATTCCGGGAGTGGCTCTATCCCGCGGCGCGGGAGATCGGCACTTATGGGGATCACCTGTATGCCGTGTGCATGTCTTTGAATGCCCA
>Ga0255338_1005666_pt1 | contig 11275 bp, 8 predicted proteins | sample MeOH1_35cm_T4_19_FD_203715 | JGI IMG/M metagenome (GOLD analysis project Ga0255338, IMG submission 203715) | Sandy soil microbial communities from University of British Columbia, Vancouver, Canada - MeOH1_35cm_T4_195 | ecosystem: Engineered > Artificial ecosystem > Sand microcosm > Unclassified ... | reverse complement strand
AGTGACGGCGAAGCGCTCACCGGTGGAGAAGAGGACCAGGGTGGCCTGCGCGCCGGGACCGCACCGCACCGCGTCGCCGGGCTCCAGCTTCTGGCGAAGCTGCAGCGGAGTCCAGGCGGAGCCGCCCTTAGCGCGGAATTCCGGCTTGCCGGTGAGTCCAATGGCCGACCCCGCGGGAGCGGCCAAAGCGCGGGACGAGCCGGCGAGGAGCAGTGCACATCCGCACAGCAGGGTCGTTGCAAACCGAGACCAGCAGGTTGGACCGGCAGAACGTGCTGACATCTGAAAAGTCATGTCGATCTCTCGGGCTCCGTCGGGCGCAGGAGGTCCCTGCGGGAACGTGGTTCACCAACTCATCCTGCCACGGGCAAGGAGCGCGCGGGGGCGTTCGGTTTCACGGAGACGAGGTGAACTGCATCACAGGCGGACCGCCATTCATCACCCTGACGGGCAGCCGGAGCATAGCGATCATCTATACCATTCGAACTTTAACAGGCCCGCTCCTGCCCCGCAAGCACCTCGTACACCCGAAGGGGCTGCAAACGCCCGCGGATCTCGACTTCCGCTTCCTTACCGGTCTTAACCCAGCCCCGTACCTGCTCCCAGGTGCTCTCACTGATCAAGAACTCGCAGTCCAGCTCCTTGGCCGTCTCCTGAAGTCGCGAGGTCACGTTCACCGTGTCGCCGATCAAGGTGAACTCCAACCGCGTGGCGCCTACCCAGCCGACGACCACCGGCCCGGTGTGGAGGGTGAGGCGTATACCGAACGTCACGTCGGCGTCGCCGGCGATCGACTGGGTGAGTTCTCCGACCCGGCGCTCGATCTCCTGACAGGCGCGTACGGCCGCCGCCGCGTGATCGGGGGTGCCTTCCGGGGCGCCCCACTGGGCCATCAGGCCGTCGCCCAGGAATTTGTCCACCACTCCGCCGTGCTCCAGGATGATCGCGGCCATCAGGCCGAGGTAGCGGTTGAGCACCTTCAAGGCCTCACCCGGGGAGAGCGACTCCACTGTCTTGGTGAAGTTCTTCAGGTCCGCGAAGAGCACCGTGACCTCTTGCTCCTGGCCCTCACCGCCGCGCGCCTCCGGATGCCGCAGGAGGTAATCCACCAGCCGGGGGTCCTGGTAGCGGCCCCACAGTCCGAGCACCTGGCGGCGCTCCCCTTCCTCGCGCACGGCCCGGTAGAGCCCCAGTCCCCCGCCGGTAAGGGTCAGGCCCAGCAGCGGCAAGGTCAGCGGCAACGCGTAATCGCGGAGGATGAACAGGGCGAAGGCCGCGACGATCCAGGCAAGGGCAGTGCCCACGGTAACCAGAAAGCCCTGGGAGAACGGCAGCCGGTAGAACGCCGCCAGACCAGTCAGGCTAACGAGTACCGAGAGGCCCCAGATCGCCAGCGAGGAAGGCTGCCGGATCGGGCGCCCGGAAAGGAGGGTCCGGAGCAAGGCCGCGTGGATCTCCACGCCCGGAATTCGTCGCTCTTTGCGCGCAATGCCCTCGCGCACCGGCACATACTGGAAATCACCCGAGGCGGTGTAGGTTGCGCCCACTAACACGATCTTGTCCCGAAACCGCGGATCACCGGTCTTCGGACCACGGGCCACGTCGATGAGTGAAACCCGCTGCAGGGCGGACCGTCCGACTTGCAGCGGGTAGTTGACCAGCACCGACCCATCATCCCGCAGCGGCACCGTGAGCTTACCGGGAATGCGCCACACTCCGTGCGCCAGTTCGCTATCGCTGCCAAAGTAGCGCTCGAGGGTGCGCACGGCCAGGCTCTTCTCCAACTTCTCACCGTCGGAGAGCACCGGCATCATTGCGGTAACCAGGGTATCGGCCTGGTCGGATTTGGTCAACTCGACGTAACCCAGGTCCGCCTCCATGTTTGGCAGTGCGTAGAGGAGTTGGGGCGCCGGCCCGATCCAGCGCGGGGCCTGGCCGGGTTGGTCCGTCGCGCTCGCTTTCGCCATCACCACGTTCCCGGAGCGGCCAATGGCGTCCGCCCAGCGGGTGTCACCGCCCGGGAAGTACTTTTCCATCGGCTGGTCCTGAATCCAGTCGAAGGCCACTACCCGCGCGCCCGAGGCGTGCAGCCGGTCCAGCGCGTCGGCGAAGTGACCGCCCCACCCGACGATCGGCTCCGGCCAACCGGTCAGGCTGCGCTCGTCGATCTGAACGAGCACGATGTCCGGGTCCGGCTCGACCCGCGGCATCAGCCATTCGCGCACCGTGAACCGCCAGGTGAGCGTGCCCCGGTCCAGAGCGTCCGCGCGGCCGGAATCTCGCAGCAGGTAGGTAGTCAGGAGCACTGCCAGCAACAGGCCGAGTGCTACGGCAAGGCGGCCGCTACGCCAATGTGCGGGCACTCCACGTCTGCCGGGGGGCGTCTTACCAGTGGTCATAGGGAGAGGCGGGAGCGCATGAAACAACGGCAGAGCTGCACGATGCTATCGCACCAATAACATTCGGTCACCGGGTCCACGACCGGACTCTTCGCCCACGATACGCGACAGGCGGGTTTGATGTCCATCCACCGCAGGCAGGAGCCAGTGCCCATCGAACGATGATGACCTTAACAAAAGGGGCCGGGGGAGCTTACTGCTCTCCCAGCCCCTGAACGCGTGTGCCCACTACACTTGAAAGGCGGCTCAAGCGGCGGTTGGCACCACGAGGTACTGCTTCAGCTTCTGCAGCCCGGAGCGCTCCAGGCGGCTCACGTGCATCTGCGAGATGCCCAATTGGTCCGCGACTTCCTGCTGGCTGCGGGCCAGGAAGAACCGCTGGCGGATGATCCACCGGCGGCGCTCATCCAGCGTATTTAGGGCCGCATTGAGCGCCGCACCCTCCACAATTCCTTCAAGATCCGAGTCGGTCGTACCGAGGGTATCGGCCAGGGAGTAGGCTTCCTGACCATCCGCGCCGCGGGAGCGGTCGTCCAGGTTGGCCGGCTGGTAAGCACGCCCGACTTCCATCGCCTGGAGGATCTCCTCCTCGCGCACTTCCAACCGGGCCGCGATCTCGGTCACGGTGGGCTCGCGTCCCAATTCCCGGAAGAGCGTCTCTTCCATGGCGGTAGCTGAATGAGAGAGCTCCTGCAGGTAGCGAGGCACCTTGATACTCCAGGTCTTGTCCCGGTAGTAGCGCTTGATCTCACCGACCATGCAGTGCACCGCGTAGGTGCTGAACTTGGCGTTGTGCGAGGGGTCGAACCGGTCGACCGCGCCGATGATCGCAATCCACGCGCACTGGACCAGGTCTTCCACCTGGACGCTCGGCCGCACGAACTTGCGGGCCATTGCCCGGACCAGCGCTTCCTGGCGCTCGATGATCTCGGTGCGGAGGCGCGGGTCGGGGCTCTGGCGGAGAGCGACCAACATCTCTTCGGTAGACAGATGGCTCCAGTGGGACATGATGTGGCTCTTCTCTATTTGTTCACAGGGTGAGGGATTTCAGGGTTAGCCGGTCGCGACGCTCGCTTGGAGGGTCGGCCCTAGCATTGAGACCCACTTACCCAAGCGTGGGCAAGGCCTAAACATCAAGTAGAGCGAGCAGTAAAGCGGTGACCCTGCGAGGGGCACTCGGATGACCGCAAATGCACGCGAATGGGAGCCCCAGAAGCCAATCCGCAGATTACGCAGATCGGACGCAGATTTGGGTCAGAAGAAGTCCGTCCGTCTGGGGGCGCTCCGGACGTTTTTCTTTAATATTGTCTTTCTCAATCTGCGTCGCATCTGCGTAATCTGCGGATTGTCCCTTGCCCCGCATCATTTGCGTCCATTCGCGTGCATTCGCGGCCATCAATTCACACCCGTCAAACTCCGGTTTCGCTGTGGGGTGCTGCCACGGGTTTGGATTGGGAAGAGCCTTTACCGCGAAGCCAGATGGAGAGCACGACGAGGAAAAAGACCGCCAGGAACTCGCTCTGCCAGTTCTGCATGGATTCGAACCAGAACTGGGGCGTGCCCATAAACTGGAGCGTAGAGACGGCGTGCTGGCCGTGGGCCAGTTGCTCCTGGCTGTACTCTTTCGCGCCGCCGATCGCGTGGCCAATGAAGGAGATCAGGAACAAGATGCTGAGCGCGGTGCAGAGCGACCGCTCGTAGAGCCAGAGGCGCCAGCCCCCGGCCCGCACGGGTCCGGGGGCATCCGGGTTGTCGCGCTGTTCGTTGGGATCCTCGTCTTGTGGGTTCTCCCCCTCTTCCGGCAGCTTCTTCGATTCCGCGGAGCCCTTCTGGTAGAGGCACGCCGTGAGCGCCACGAAGGCCGCCATCTGGAAGAACTCGCTCTCCCAGTTCTCGAACACCGCTTCCCAGAAGTGACCGGTCAGTAGGTAGGACAGGAATGCCACCATCCTTTGCCCGTGCTCGCGCGCATCGTCGTTGTAGACGAGCCACCCGGTGACGCTCTGCCCCAGGAGGAAAAGCAGGAAGAGCCCGAACAGGACCACCGAGAGGCCATTTTCCCGCAAGAACTCTTTGACACCCCTGCTGGTCGCGATTCGATCCGCAGCTACACATGGGGGCTCTGCCGGAACTGAACGGGTTCGGTTGCTGACGCTCATGGTTCGTGCTCCTCGGCCGGTAGTACCCCCGAGACGATTGCCAGGAAACGGCGCCTGACGTGATGTTTTCGTTGATCGGAGCGCGGGGAGACATCGATGAACGCCTGCGTTCTTGAGACCACGCCTGGATCTGACCGGGAGCACGATTCGATGAGCGAGACTGCGTCGACAGGGAATGGACAGCACGACGAAAACCGCCGCCCCGGGGAGCGCGACGCCAGGCCGAGTGCCGCCTACTGCGACATGCTGCGGGCGATGCAGGGCGCGATCCTGTTCGCCTTCGGGTTGTTCTTGCTGTACCGGCTGGCGGGTCCGCTCAGTACCCTGCTGCTCTCGTTTCTGCTCGTCTTTATCCTGGCCGCGGTATTCAACCCGCTAGTGGTGTGGCTCCACCGCCGCGGGATCCCTCGCATTGCGAGCGCCGCCGGGCTGGCCGTGGTGATTCTGGGGGGAGCGGTACTCCTGGGTTGGTTCGTCCTGCCGCCACTGGGAAGAGAGATCGGAGAACTGTTCCGCAATCTACCGAGCAAGCAGGAGCGGTTGCAGCACTACTACCAGGACGTGATCCAGCGTTACCCCTTGCTGGCGAACCAGCTACCGCAGCCCCAGGATCTGGCCGATAATCTGGGGCCACAGCTAACGCGGCTGGCCAGCCAGTTCGGGCGCTACACCCTGAACGTGGTGGTAGCGATCATCTCGCTGGTGGTCCTGATGGTGCTGGTGGTCTTCACTTTGGCGAACCCGGCCCCGCTGGTGACCGGCCTGCTGGCCGCCGTGCCGCAGAAGCTGGAAGGCCAAGTGGAGAACGCGCTGCGGCGCAGTTTGGAACAACTCAAGAACTGGGCCTTCGGATCGCTGAAGCTGGGCGTGATCATCGGACTGATGACCGCCGTGGGGCTCTGGGGGTTGGGAAAGGTCACCGATCATCCCTTCCCGTACATCCTGCTCTTCAGTCTGATCGCCGGCGTCGGAGAATTGATCCCCAACATCGGGCCGCTGCTTTCCGCCGTGCCGCCGATCCTGATCGGGCTCACCATCGATCCGATCCTGGGACTGTGGGTGGCCGTGCTCTTCCTCCTCATCCAGCAGGCGGAGAACAACCTGATCGTGCCGCTGATTATGGGGAAGAGCCTCGACCTGCATCCGGTGTCGCTCATCTTCACGGTGCTGGTGATGGGTTCGCTGTTCGGCCTGTTGGGCGCGATCCTGGCGGTGCCGGTGGCAGCGATCTTCAAGGTTTGCTGGGAGGAGTTCTACCTGATTCCAAAAGGCAAGAACATGGAGGCGCTGCAGCGAGTCGCGAACGGGATCGTGGCAAACCAGGCGCACAACGTGGACGCGACCGAGGTGCCCGGCACCAGCGACATCTCCGACGAAACCGAGACGGAGCGCCCCCCTGCTCCCCCACGGCGACGCCGCGCGACCCCGTAGGATCGTTGCTCCACCACGTACTAACGGTGGGAAAGGCGGATCGTTACCGGCTCATCCACCCGCCTCGGAGGTTGGCCGCGTCGCCCACTCCACCCACGCGACCAGGAGAAACTGGAGCGGCAACCGAAGAAAGAACAGAAGCGTGACCGGGGACCAGCCGGCGCGCTGGAGGGAGTCCTGCGCCATCTGGATGTTGGCGGGGAAGACGGCAACGAGCAACAGTGCCAGGCCCCAGCCGGCGGCGCGGCGCACCCGTGGCACCAGGACTCCCAGCCCGCCGAGGATCTCGGCGACCCCGCTGATGAGCACGAGCTCTCGGGGAAAGGGCAGGTAGGGCGGCATGATCCCGACGTACATCGAGGGCTTCACGAAGTGGAGCAGGCCGGCGATTACGAAAAGTACCGCAATCACGGCCCGGTTCAGCGCGAGACGTCTAATCGCAGTAACTCCACCGCATCCAGGAAGCTGCGTGGCAGACGAGGTTGCAGTACGCGTCGGTGCGCACGCTCTGTAGATGACAGGCCATCGCGAGCGAAGCGTGGCGGTAATCCGATCGGGTTACGAGGACAGGCAACCGCTATGTAACCGGACCCTGCCGTAATTGTCACACTTTGTCGAGGGTTCGGCTGATCGGGGTGTATCTGGATGGAAGCGCTATGATTCGTGGCCGGGGCGTGGGTCTGATCATCTGCCTGGGGCTGGGGGGACTGGCCACGGCTGGCGCGCGAGGCGGTCAGGCGGCCGCCCCAAAGCCGGCCACGCCAGCGGTCAAGAAGGCGGTAGTCCCGCCAAGGCGCCCGGCATTGCGGCGATTGAACCGCGTGGAGTATGAGAACACGGTGCGCGACCTGCTGGGCGTGCAGGTGGAACTGCGGGACCTACTTCCCCCCGACAGCTCCGCCGCGGGCTTCGACAACGTGGGGGAGGCGCTGCACACCTCTTCATTCTTGCTGGAGCGGTACCTGGAAGCGGGCGAGAAGGCGCTCAGCCTCGCAATCGCCAATGGGCCGCAGCCTCCCCTGGTGCGGAAGCGGCTCAACCTCAACGACGAGCGGATCGTGAAGATCACTACGGAGAGCGTCTATCGCCGGCGGGATGAGTCGCTGGTGCTGTTCAGCTCCTCGCCGTGGAACGCGATCACGCTGGGCCAGTTCTATCCGCCGGACCGCGGCCGCTACCGCTTCCGGATCTCCGCTTCCGCGTTCCAGAGCGGGGGCAAGCCGGTCAGTTATCGGGTGGAAGCCGGCCCGATGTTGATGGGGACCACCAACCACCTCATCGGCTATTTCGACGCTCCGGCCGACAAGCCGGCCGTGGTCGAGTGGGTCGACCACCTGGAGGCGCGGAGCACGATCCGGATCCTGCCGTTTGGCCTCGCCAACGCGCAGACGGTCAGCCCGATCGGCGCGGACCAATATCAGGGCGCCGGCCTCGACGTTCAATGGATCGAGGTGGAGGGCCCGCTGCACGACGCCTGGCCCCCGGAGAGCCACCGCCGGCTTTTCGGGAATCTTCCGCAGGCACCAGCCGAGATCCGGAATTACCGCAATCGGGTGGAGGTCGTCTCCCAGGACCCCGTTCCGGACGCCCAGCGACTCCTCCGCAGCTTTGCCCGCCGCGCCTTCCGTCGCTCGGTGACGGAAGGGGAGGTGCAGCCATTGGTCGCCCTTGTGGAGCGGAAGCTGGGAGAGGGCTACTCGTTCGAGCAAGCGATGCGGGTCGGCTTCCAGGGAGTGCTCACCTCGCCCGAATTCCTGTTTCTCCGGGAGCGCACCCGGCCGGGCGGTGACCGGCTGGACGACTTCTCCCTCGCCAGCCGGCTTTCGTATTTCCTGTGGAGCACGATGCCGGATGAAGAGCTGCTCGGCCTGGCTGAGGTGAATGCACTGGGTCAGCCGGCCACCCTGCGGAAGCAGGTGGAGCGGATGCTCCAGGACCCGCGGGCCGCAGCGTTCACCCAGAATTTCACCGGCCAGTGGCTGGGCCTGCGCGACCTGGACTTCACGGAGCCGGACCGACGCCTCTACCCCGAGTACGACGACATGCTCCGGGCGGCGATGCTGCAAGAGGCGCACCTGTTCTTCGACGAACTGCTGAAGAACGACCTGAGCCTGACCCACTTCGTCTCTTCGGACTTCTCCATGCTGAACGAGCGCCTGGCCCGGCATTACGGCATCCCGGGCGTCACGGGCCACCAGTTCCGGAAGGTCGCGCTGCCGGCGGAGAGCCACCGCGGGGGCGTGCTGACCATGGCCGGCGTGCTGAAGGTAACCGCGAACGGCACGACTACGTCGCCGGTGGTGCGCGGTGCCTGGGTGCTGGACCGGATCCTCGGCACGCCGCCCGCCCCGCCGCCGGACGGGGTGCCTGCAGTGGAGCCGGACATCCGGGGAGCGACGACCATCCGCGACCAACTGGCGAAGCACCGGCAGATCGCCGCGTGCGCTTCCTGCCACACGCAGATCGATCCTCCCGGATTTGCACTGGAGAGCTTCGATGTGATCGGCGGGTGGCGCGAGAATTACCGGAGCGTAGGTCGCGGCGAGCCGGTGACTCTGGAAGGACGCCGCATGCCGTATGCGCGCGGTCCGAAGGTGGACCCGGCCGACGTGCTGCCGGACGGACGCCGTTTCGGAAATATCGACGAGTTGAAGCGACTGCTCGTGCGGGATCCGGACCAGCTGGCCCGGGCGCTGGGTGGCAAGGTAGTGACCTACGCGACGGGACGATTACCCGATCCGGCCGACCAGCCGGAGTTGGCGGTGGTCGTCAAAAAGACCCGCAGCAAGGGCCACGGGCTGCGAACCCTGGTGCACGAGATCGTGCAAAGCAAGCTGTTTCTCGGTAGGTAGCGCGGCGGAGGCGACCTGAATTATGCGACTCGATCGACGTCTCTTTCTCCGCGCCGCCGGCGTTTCACTGGCGCTCCCCTGCCTCGATGCCTTCGCTCCCGCGGCGGTGCGGGGTGCGCCGCCTGCCGCGCCCCGGCGGCGGATGGTCTGCATCTGCGCGCCGCTCGGCATCCATACTCCCAACCTGTTCCCCGCGGAGACCGGCAAGGAGTACCAGCTCACCCCCTACCTGGAGGTGCTGCGCGAGCTGCGCGGCGACTTCACCGTCATGTCCGGGCTCTCCCATCCGGACATCGACTCGTCGCACGATTCCATCTACAGCTTCCTGACCGCCGCGCCCCATCCGGAACGGCGGGCCGGCTTCCGCAACAGCATCTCGCTGGACCAGCTTGCCGCGGAGAAGATCGGAGGCCAGACCCGCTTCCCCAGCATCGCCCTCTCGGCGGAGGGCTTCAGCCTCTCCTGGACCCGCAGCGGCGCGCTCGTGCCGTCGGACACCTCTCCCGCACGAGTATTCGCGCGGCTGTTCCTGGACGACCGGCCGGAGGAGGCACAGGCACAGCTGCGGCGCCTACGAGACGGACAGAGCGTGCTCGACCAGGTGCGCAGCCAGGCCAAGCAACTGCAAATGAGCCTGGGCACGAACGACAACGAAAAGCTGGACGAGTACTTCACCAGCGTGCGCGAGCTGGAGCAGCGCCTCGCCAATGCAGAAGCGTGGGCGAAGAAGCCGAAGCCAAAGGTCGAAGTCGCTCCCCCAAGGGACATCGCAAACTCCGCCGATCTCCTGGGCCGCACCCGGCTGTTATTCGACCTCACTCACCTGGCGCTGCAAACGGACTCGACCCGCCTCATCACGATCATGCTGCTCGGCACCAGCCTCGTGCCGCCCATTCCGGGAGTCTCGGACGGGCACCACAACCTCTCCCACCACGGGCAGGATCCGGTCAAGCTGGCGCAGCTCAAGATCGTAGAGACGGAGACGCTGAAGCAGCTCCGAGACCTCCTGCTGAAGCTCAAAGCGACCCAGGAGGAGGGAGAGTCCCTACTGGATCGGTCGATGGTCTACTTCAGCAGCAACCTCGGGAATGCCAGCAACCATTCTTGCAAGAACTTGCCCGTATTGCTGGCGGGCGGCGGCTTCCGGCACGGCCAGCACCTGGCCTACGACCCCGCCAGCCCACCGCCGCTCTCCAACCTGTACGTGAGCATGCTCCAGCGCCTGGGCATCGAGACGGACCGGTTCGGCTCCAGCACCGGCACGCTCTCGCGCCTAGAAGCGAGACCTTGAGCGGCAGATAGGAAGGAGTCCGAGCGAGCTTGGGAGTACCTTGCTGTCAAGTAACTACGCCTCGACAGCTAAAAACGATGTTCATTCCCTGCCCCGTCTGTAACCGTCAGATCTCCGATCAAGAGTCTGCCTGCCCGGGCTGCGGTACGCCGGTCGCCGTAGCCGCGGCGCCGGTTGAAGGCATTCCGGCTGGGGGCGGCGTGCCAAACGATCCGGCCCCAGCTACCACGGTCTACGCCTATGCCTCGAGGCCGGGCACCGGCTCGCGAGGCGCTCGCACCGTCTATTCCGAAGTCCAACCGGTGTGGCAGTATGTCTTGCTCCAATTCTGCACAGTGGGGGCATATGATCTGGTCTGGTTCTACCGGACCTGGCGTCTTCTCAAAGAACGCCACCATCTACACATCTGGCCGGGCGCGCGCGCGATTTTTCGCGAGCTCTTTGGGGTTCATCTCTGCAGGCAGATTTACAAGCTCGCCGCGGACGCGGGCCACAAGCCAAGTTGGAATCCGGTGACCATTGGGTGGGTCTTCATTATTAGCGACATCATCGGGAACGCCTGCGGGAGGCAAGAATCGACCCTGGCGTTTGTGTTAAGCCTGGTGTTCTTCGCGGCTAGCGTGAGCGTCCGAGTGCCGCTGGTGCGATCGCTGAACGAGCTCTGGCTACACGAACAACCGGACCTCCCCATACGCACCCGGCTTTCCGGCGGCGCCTGGGCGGTAGTCATCTTAGGCAGCTTGTTTTGGATCGCCGGCTTGCTGGGCAATTTCGCGGAACAATCTGGCTTCCTCTCGCCGGGTGAGTGAGACGGGCCGCGGTCAGGCGGCCCGTGCCTCGAACTAACCACTACTGGCACTCCGTTCGATTACAGAACCTGGCAGACTTCCTCGAACTCCAGGCGCGGGCCGCGCGGGTAGAGCCCGGCCGGATCTCCGTAGCCAAGGTTGACGAGGAAGTTGGACCTGAAGCGACCCATCACGAACTCCTCGGTGGGCTGAGCCGCGGGAGCCGGGAAGAACTCCTCGTCCACTTTGGCGTTATCGAAGCCGGACATCGGTCCGCAGTCCAGGCCCAGTGCGCGCGCCGCGAGGATAAAGTAGGCGCCCTGCAGACTGCTATTGCGGAAGGCGCCGGACTCCG
>Ga0255338_1005664_pt1 | contig 11279 bp, 8 predicted proteins | sample MeOH1_35cm_T4_19_FD_203715 | JGI IMG/M metagenome (GOLD analysis project Ga0255338, IMG submission 203715) | Sandy soil microbial communities from University of British Columbia, Vancouver, Canada - MeOH1_35cm_T4_195 | ecosystem: Engineered > Artificial ecosystem > Sand microcosm > Unclassified ... | reverse complement strand
CCAGTGACACCCAAGGGTGGAGCGGAAAGGAAGGGCTTAATGTTCGGCTTTATCAAAGACTTGCTGGATGATAATGCAAGGGAAATAAAGAAACTTAGCAAGAACGTGGACATAATTAACAGCCTGGAACCGGAAATCCAGGCGCTTGACGATGAGGGGCTTAGGGCCAAAACCGGCGAATTTAAGCTGCGGCTCGCCGAAGGGGAGGAAGTTGATTCTCTGCTGCCTGAGGCCTTTGCGGTGGTTAGGGAAGCTTCCCGGCGGGTTTTGGGCCAAAGGCATTTCGACGTGCAATTAATCGGGGGTATCGTTCTGCATCAGGGTAGGATTGCCGAGATGAAAACCGGGGAGGGCAAAACCCTGGTGGCTACCCTGCCCGCTTATCTGAATGCGCTCACCGGTCGAGGGGTCCATGTGGTTACGGTTAATGATTACCTGGCCACCCGGGACAGCCAGTGGATGGGGCAAATTTACGAGTTCCTGGGACTTTCCGTGGGACTTGTTGTGCACGGGCTTAATTATGACCAAAGACGGGAAGCGTATTCGGCAGATATTACTTACGGCACAAACAATGAGTTTGGCTTCGATTACCTTAGGGATAACATGGTTACCAACCACAACGGCCTTGTTCAGCGGGAGCTGCACTATGCCATTGTGGACGAGGTGGACTCGATCCTGATTGACGAAGCAAGGACCCCGCTGATTATTTCAGGCGAGGCGGACAAGCCTACTGAGCTGTATTTCAAGGTTGCCAAGGTGATTCCGCGTCTGAAGAATGAAGAGGATTACAAGGTCAATGAAAAGGACAAAATCGTCAACCTCACGGAAGAGGGCGTGGACCGGGTGGAAAAAATGCTTGGGGTGGATAATCTGTTCGAAGACATCCACACTGAGTTGGCCCACCATGTCAACCAGGCCCTGAAGGCCCATACCCTGTTCAAGCGGGACCGCGATTATGTGGTCAAAGACGGGGAAGTAATCATCGTAGACGAATTTACCGGCCGCCTGATGTTCGGCCGCAGGTACAGTGAGGGTCTGCACCAGGCCATTGAGGCCAAGGAAGGGGTTAAGATTGAGCGGGAGTCCCAGACTCTGGCCACTATCACCTTCCAAAATTATTTTCGCATGTTTGAAAAACTGGCGGGCATGACCGGTACTGCAGAAACGGAAGAGCCCGAGTTTCGCAAGATTTACAGACTTGATGTGGTGGTGATCCCCACCAATAAGCCGATGGTCAGGGATGACATGCCTGATGTGGTTTACCGCTCGGAGAAAGGCAAGTTTCAGGCTGTGATCAATGAGATCGCGGAGCGGCATCAGACTGGTCAGCCTGTGCTAGTCGGTACGATTTCTATAGAGAAATCCGAAGTTCTCAGTAATATGCTCTCCAAGCGCGGGATCGCGCACCAAGTCTTAAACGCCAAATACCATGAAAAAGAAGCGGAGATCGTGAGCCAGGCCGGTCAAAAGGATATGGTTACCATCGCCACCAATATGGCCGGGCGCGGTACCGATATTGTTTTGGGGGAAGAGGTTAAACAGCTTGGCGGCCTGCATATAATGGGTACGGAGCGGCATGAGAGCAGGCGGATCGATAATCAGCTGCGCGGCCGTTCGGGCCGGCAGGGAGACCCGGGTTCCACTCGGTTCTACATCTCTTTGGAAGATGACCTGATGCGGTTGTTTGGTTCGGAAAATATCATGGGCCTGATGGATAAGCTGGGAATGGACGATAGTATGCCGATCGAAGCGGGGATCATTTCCCGCTCCATCGAAGGGGCCCAGCGCAAAGTGGAAGGCCGTAACTTCGAAATCCGCAAGCACGTTCTGGATTATGACGATGTTATGAACCAGCAGCGCGAAGTGATCTATTCCCAGCGCCGTCAGGTGCTGATGGGCGAGAACCTCAAGGAAAACATACTAGATATGCTGGAAAGCGGTGTCGATGCCAGCATAGCCATGGTGAGCGGGGAGAGTCAGTATCCGGAGGACTGGGATCTGGAAAGTCTGCTGGAGTATGTCGAAGGATTTTTCCTGCCCAACCACAATCTGACCGCCGAGCAATTAGCCAAGCTGAGCAAAGGAGAGATTCGCGAATTATTCCTGGACGAGGCCGGGAAGATCTATGCGCAGCGGGAAGAGGTCTTCGGGTCCGAGGTGATGCGTGAGATCGAGCGGGCTGTGATGCTGCAGATGGTTGACAGTAAGTGGATGGATCATCTGGACGCGATGGATCAGCTGCGGGAGGGTATCGGTCTTAGGGCCTACGGACAGAAGGATCCCCTGGTAGAGTATAAATTTGAGGCCTTTGATATGTTTAGTCAAATGATTACCGCTATCCAAGAGGACATTGTCCGCTATGTCCTGCGGGTAAGCCCGGCTGTGGTAGAAGAGCCCCAGGAACGACCACAGAACGTGGTGGAGAACCGCTACCAGGAGGAAGGACCCAAGCAGCCCATTCGAGCGGATAAACTGCCCGGGCGCAACGATCCCTGCCCCTGCGGCAGCGGTAAAAAATACAAAAAATGCTGTGGAGCGGCGAGGTGATTAACCAGTGTTAGCAGAGTTGAAACGGGACTGTGAATTAATGGCTAAACGCCTGGAAGATTTGAGGGTTTCCCTTTGACGTCACTAATCGACAGTCAAAGATAACAGACCTGGAAAAAGTGGTGAATGCGGACGGCTTCTGGGACGACCCGAGCCTGGCGCAAAAGGTGATGCAGGAGCTGACCACCCAGCAGAACAAGGTCAAGCTTTACCATACTCTGGCTTCAGAGTATGAGGATGTCTATACCCTTTGGCAGTTAGGGATGGAGGAAAAGGACGAATCCCTGGAAGGGGAAGTAGGCCGGGGCCTTAGTCAACTGGAGCAGAAGTTTAAGGATCTGGAACTGGAGATTTTGTTAAGCGGGCCCCACGATGCGAATAACGCCCTGCTGGAACTCCACGCAGGGGCGGGGGGCACTGAGGCTCAGGACTGGGCACAGATGCTGTTCCGCATGTACCTGCGCTGGGCAGAGAGGCGCGGCTTTAAAACTGAAGTGCTGGATCTCTTGCCCGGTGAGGAAGCGGGTATTAAGAGTGCCACTATCTCAATCTCAGGGGAGAATGCCTTCGGCTACTGCAAGGCAGAAAAAGGAGTCCACCGCCTGGTGCGCATCTCTCCCTTCGACGCCTCCGGCCGCAGGCACACCTCCTTTGCTGCGGTTGAGGTTATGCCTGAGGTATCGGACGATACGGAAGTGGATATTAACTCGGATGATCTCAAGGTAGACACCTATCGTTCCGGCGGAGCGGGCGGACAGCACGTCAATAAGACGGATTCCGCGGTGAGAATTACCCACCTGCCCAGCGGAATTGTAGTCCAATGTCAGAACGAAAGGTCCCAGATTCAGAATAGAGCTGCCTGTATGCGGATTCTTCTGGCTAAGCTGCTCGAACTCAAGCTGCGCAGGCAGGAAGCAGAACTAACAGAGATCAGGGGAGAACAGCGGGAAATCGCCTGGGGAAGCCAAATCCGCTCCTACGTGTTTCATCCCTACAGCCTGGTCAAGGACCACCGCACGAACCATGAAACAGGCAATATCGGCGCGGTGATGGACGGAGAACTTGATGGCTTCATTGCCTCCTTCCTCCAATTAAACAAAAAACTATAAAAAATCGGCTTATTGCCGATTTTTCCTACTTTTAACTACTAATTTCTCTCCAGCTACGGTAAACTAATTTTAGTGACCCCAGATAGGAGGAAAACGTTTTGGATCAACAAAAACTTGCCGAGTTGACCGGCCATGCCAAATCCATGCGCCGAATGATTATCGAGATGCTGGCCGAGTCCAAGTCCGGCCATCCAGGCGGCTCCCTGTCCGCGGTGGAGATAGTGGCCGCGTTGTATTTTGCTGAGATGAAAGTGGATCCGAAGAATCCCCGTCTGCCAAGTCGGGACCGCTTTGTACTAAGCAAAGGGCACGCCGCCCCAGTGCTTTACGCCGCACTGGTGGAGAAGGGCTTTTTCCCGCGGGAAAAAATTTTTACCCTGCGCAAGACCGGAAGCCACCTGCAGGGCCATCCCGATATGAACAAAACCCCGGGAGTGGACATGTCCACCGGGTCTTTGGGCCAGGGAATTTCCGCAGCTGTGGGCATGGCCCTGGCCGGAAAGCTGGACAAGCAGGACTACAGAGTACACGTCCTGCTCGGGGATGGGGAGACCGAGGAAGGAATGGTCTGGGAGGCAGCAATGGCGGCAGCCCACTACAAGCTGGATAACCTGGTAGGCTTTTTGGACCTTAACGGGCTGCAGATTGACGGCCCGACCCAGGACGTCATGTCCCCGGAGCCCCTGGATAAGAAGTGGGAGGCCTTCGGCTGGCAGGTGATAAAAGTGGACGGCCATGATTTCGGGCAGCTTCTGGAGGGCTTGGCCCAGGCCAGGCAGACCAAGGGCAAACCGACCATGGTGCTGGCACGTACAGTCAAGGGTAAAGGGGTTTCTTTCATGGAGAACCAGGCAGGCTGGCACGGAAATGCTCCAAGTGCGGAGCAGGCAGCCCAAGCCCTGGCTGAGCTCAGATAGGAGGCAGACATGACAAAGATTGCAACCAGAACCGCCTATGGCCAGTCCCTAGCCAAGCTGGGAGAAACTAATCCTAATGTGGTAGTGCTTGACGCGGACCTGTCCAAGTCCACTAAGACCGCGGATTTTGCCAAGAAATTTCCGGAGAGGTTCATTAACGCCGGAATTGCGGAAGGAAATATGATGGGCATGGCAGCCGGACTTGCCGCCTCGGGCAAGATCCCCTTCGCCAGCACCTTTGCCGTTTTCGCAACAGGACGAGCTTTTGAACAAATCCGCAATTCCATTGCCTATCCCAAGCTGAACGTGAAAATTGCTGCCACCCATGCCGGGGTCACGGTCGGAGAGGACGGAGGGTCCCACCAGTCTGTAGAAGATGTTTCCCTCATGCGATCCCTGCCAAATATGACCGTAATCGTACCGGTTGACGCCGTGGAGACCGCACAGGCTGTAGTGGCTGCCGCCTCCCACGAGGGCCCGGTCTATATTCGGCTGGGAAGGCTCGATGTCCCGGAGATTTTGCCGGGAGATTACCAATTTCAGCTGGGCAAAGCCGTAGTCCTCAGGGAAGGCTGGGATGCCGCTGTATTCGCAAACGGCATTATGGTAAGCTTGGCCCTGGAAGCAGCGGCGGAACTGGCCAAAGAGGGTATTGAAATAAGCGTTGTGAACGTTTCTACAGTTAAACCCCTGGACATAAACACCATAGTGGAAGTGTCCAAACAAGCAGGAGCGGTGGTTACAGCTGAAGAGCACAGCATCATCGGCGGGCTCGGCAGCGCAGTAGCGGAAGCACTATCAGAAAATCACCCCGTTCCCCTGGAAAGAGTCGGACTGAAAGACACCTTTGGAGAATCCGGCGCTCCTTACGAACTTATGGAGAAGTTTGGCCTCACCTCCTCCGGCATAGCTGCTGCCGTTCGCCGCGTCTACAAGCGCAAAGCTTGATTTCTTTTCGAGAACCGTCCCCGAAACCGCGGAAACGTCCGAAAAATAGTTTTCTCGACAGGATTTGTCGTAAAGATGTCGAAGAATTAATAAGATGTGCAAAAATGCACCAGGACCCGAATCAAGATAGGAGGGGCGATTATTTGTTTATTCAGCTCACTAATGTCTCTAAAACCTATCCCAATGGGGTCAGGGCATTGATTGACGCTTCCTTGCGAATCAACAAGGGAGAGTTTGTCTTCTTGGTAGGGCCAAGTGGGGCGGGAAAGTCAACTATTATTAAGCTTTTGTTCCTGGAGGAGCGTGCTTCCAGGGGTCAGGTTATGATTAACGGCAAGAATCTCAGCCGTTTGAGGGAAGGGCGAGTGCCCCACCTCAGGCGGAATATCGGCATAATCTTTCAGGACTTCAAACTTTTACCCACGAAGAGTGTTTATGATAATGTTGCTTTCGCCTTGCAGGTGGTAGGAGCAAGTTCCCGACAAATTCGCGAGAAGGTGCCCGCTGTGCTCAGTCTGGTAGGTCTGGACAAGAAAAAGGAGTTTTTGCCCACCCAGTTATCCGGGGGAGAGCAGCAAAGAGTTTGTATCGCCAGGGCCGTGGTCAATAATCCACCGCTCGTCCTGGCCGATGAACCCACAGGCAACCTTGATCCGGACACCGCCTGGGATATCATGAACCTGCTGCAGAACATCAATAAACGCGGTACCACAGTAATCATGGCTACTCATGCCCGGGAAATCGTGGATTCTTTGCGCAAACGGGTTGTTGCGATGGAAAACGGACGCATCCTGAGGGATGAGGCACAAGGGGGCTACGGCGTTGAGTTTTAGCTCTTTGGGCTATGTAATCAAGGAAACCGCGCTTTCTCTTAAAAGAAATGCTTGGATGAGCCTGGCTTCGATCTCAACAGTTGGGATTTCCCTTTTGATCCTTGGCTTTGCCTTCGCCCTGGTGTACAACACGAACCGAATCACCACCACTATCGAGTCAGATATCGAAATCTCGGCCTTCATCCAACTCGACCTGACCAGAGACCAGGTTCAGGTGATCAAGAATAAGATTGAAGCGTTTGATGGCGTGAAATCCGTGGAATTGTTGACCAAGGAGCAGGCGCTCCAACAGTTTCAAACCAGCCTTGGCAATGATGTTCTCAGCAATCTGGGCGGGAACAACCCGCTGCCGGACAAGCTGACTATCAAGGCGCAAAATGCTAAGCAGGTTAAGGACCTGGCCGGAAGAGTTGAAGGGATCACCGGGGTGGATAAGGTTCGTTACGGGCAGGGAATTGTTGAGCGGATTCTGCTGTTTACGCATTGGGTACGATGGTTGGGCTTCGCAATGATCGGACTGTTAGCACTGGGTTCTGTTGTACTGATTTCAATTACGATCAGGCTGACGGTTTTTGCCCGGCGGCGGGAGATTCAGATCATGAAGTTTGTCGGGGCTGCGGACTGGTTTATTCGCTGGCCATTTCTGTTGGAAGGAATGCTCCTCGGGTTGGCCGGAGCGGCAGTAGCCAGCGTAATCGTTGATTACGGCTACCTGGGACTGGTAGCTTACCTGAAGCAAAACCTCGCCTTTATTCCGGTCAGCAACGATGGGAGCTTCATTTTACAACTAACTCTCCTGCTTCTGGGATCAGGCACCCTAATCGGTGCCCTGGGCAGTATCATTTCCTTGCGCAAGTTCCTCAAGGTCTAAGCTGAGGGGGTGGGATTAAATTGTTTAAAGCCAGAGCCGGGTTGGTATTGGCCCTTGTCATACTCTTTGGCATAAATGGTATTGGGCCTGCACTAGGTGTCAATCTCAATGATCAACTCCAACAAAACCAACAGGAAAAACAGCAGCTTAACAATCAGATCTCCAAGTATCAGGACGACGAGGGAGATCTGCTAAAAACGATTGACGCTACCAACAATCAAATCGCAGATACTAAGAACAAGCTTGCCAGTTTGACCACCCAGTTAGCGGGGGCCAACAAGGCTGTGACCAACGCAGAAACCGAACTTACAGCCGCTCAGGCAGAACAGGCGGAGAGAATTGATACGCTGCAGAAGCGGATGCGCGGTGTGTATGAAGAAGGTCAGGTCAGCTACCTCGAGATCTTGTTTCAGTCCGCGAGCTTAAGCGATTTTGTTAACCGCATGGAGTACTTAGGCAAAATCTTGTCCAATGACCAAAGGCTGGTTAAGGAGATCGCCAAAGAAAAGGAAAAACTCCAGGTTAAGCGAAATGATGTGGTGAAGAAAAGGGATGCGGTGGTCCAGGTCAAGCAGCAGCAGGATCAGCAGCAGCTGGATCTTAACAATCAGCAAGGTTCCCTGCAGGGTCAGTTAAAGAAAAAGCAGGATATGTTAAACGAACTGTGGGATGAACTGCGTGACAACGAGGCCTCAGAAAGGCAGATTAGGGATTTAATAAGCAGAACCAAGCCGTTGCCCAGCAGATCAAGGTCAGGCGCTCTGGTCTGGCCGGCCCCCGGTGTGCAAAGTATAAGCTCCGGCTTCGGCTACAGGATACACCCTGTAACAGGAATCAGACGACTTCATGCGGGAATTGATATCCCGGTTTCAATGGGCTCACAAATTGTTGCCGCAGATGACGGTGTGGTGATTTGGGCCGGAGCAATGAGCGGGTACGGTTATACCATTATTATCGATCACGGTGGCGGTCTCCAGACCCTCTATGCTCACTTATCAAGCTATAAGGTCAGTGTAGGGAACCAGGTAAAGGCAGGACAAGCCATCGCCCTGAGCGGCGGGGCCAGGGGCGCTCCCGGGGCAGGAACCAGCACCGGACCCCACCTGCACTTTGAAACCCGGGTGAATGGGGTACCCGAAAATCCGCTGCCGCATCTATAAATCGAGGTCCGAGGCACGAAGCACGAGGCTCGATCTTGGTCAGGCTTTTTTGACAGGATCGGGCCTTTCTTTTTGGGCTCGGGCCTCGGGCATCGGACCTCGGACTTCGAATTGAGTTTTGGGCAAGATTAGGGTAATATTAGCATATATCTAAATGGGACAGACTATGGCCTGGCCTAAATTCCGAGGGGTAGGTGTTTTTTTTGTCTGAGCGGAAGAAGGTTCTTCTGGGAGTACTCACAGTAGTAATTTTGTTCAGTTTCCTGGTGACTGGCACAGTAGTAGGCTTGGTAATCTCCAATTATGATCATTTGGGACGTTTGGTGAAGGTAGTAGCGCTGATTAAGAGCGATTATCTTCACTCCGTAACACCTACCCAGCTTGTAGACGGGGCCATGAAGGGGATGGTTGACGCCTTGGACGACAAGTACTCCCTATACCTTGACCCGACCGAGAACAAGCACATGTTTGAAGTGATCGAGGGACGCTTTGGCGGGGTAGGGATTGTACTTAGCCTCAAGGATGAAAATCACCTGTCCGTACTAAAGCCTATCAAGAACAGTCCGGCGGACCGGGCGGGGATCAAACCGGGAGATGCGATCATCAAGATAGACGATGTGGACACCTCCACCATCACCCAGGATAAGGCGGTCAGCCTGATGCGGGGTAAAGAGGGAACGAAAGTAACCCTGGGGATATACCGCGAATCCGAGAAAAAGATCCTTACTTTCCCTATCACCCGTGAAGCGATCAATATTCCCACCGTGGAAGGGGAGATCCTGCCGGGAACCAAGGACATAGCCTATATCAACATCAGTCAGTTTTCGAGTGAGACGGATAAGGAATTGGATCAGGTATGGAAAGATATTGTGCAGAAAAACCCGAAAGGGGTAATTCTCGATCTGCGCTATGATCACGGCGGTGAATTAAATGCGGCTGTGAATGTGGCCGGGTACTTCGTGCCCAAGGGTCCGGCGGTCTACATCGTGGACAAATACGGTAAAACCGAGGCCAAGAACCCCACCAAGAACAATTATCTGGGAATCCCACTGGTAGTTTTGGTCAACGAAGAAAGTGCTTCCGCTTCCGAAATTGTCGCAGGCGCCATCAAGGACAACAAGTCCGGAACCTTGGTAGGGACCAAGACCTTCGGCAAGGGCGTTGTGCAAACCATTTATCAGCTGGACGGCGGCGCCGGGATTAAACTTACCACTGCCAAGTACCTCACTCCCAACAAAAACGATATTAACCAAAAGGGCATCGAACCGGATGTGAAGGTTGAACTGGGCAAGGGCCAGACCGTAGTTCAGCCCCCTTACGAGCTCAAGGATTTTGACGACCAGGTTAAGAAGGCGTTAGAGGAGCTAAAAAGCAAGTGATAAGCTTAAAGGCCGCGGCAAATCCGCGGCCTTTAGCTGTATTACTTCGGGGCGTTTTTTCGTAAAGCTTGAGGTTCTAGGGTGTTAGCTTGTACCATAAAGATAAAACCAGGGGGTGGCGGAGTGAAACGCAAGTTAATCAAGGTTGTCGTAATCTCCCTGGTGATCTTCTCTCTCGCAGTTAACAGTTTACTGGGGTATGCCTATTTTACGGACTATCTGCATTTCAGCCAGCTAGTCAGGCTGACCATGTTGGTAAAGGCAAAAAGCTTGTATCCTGTATCTAACACTAAGCTGATAGAGGGCGCCACCGGTGGAATAGTAAATTCCCTGAAGGACCCCTATTCCATCTTTCTGTCCTCAGAAGACTTTAAACGGCTGCAGGATCAGCTGGAAGGGTTGTTTGGCGGAATAGGAGTGGTCCTGGACGCATCTAACCCCCTCCAGCTCAAAATCCAGGGGGTAATGGGCAATTCCCCGGCAGAGAAGGCAGGACTGAAGAAAGGGGATCTGATCTCCGCTATTAACGGAATAGCGGTGGTGGACCTGAAGTCCATGCCCGCAGCTGACCTGCTCAAAGGTCCGGTGGGCAGCGAGGTGGTCCTCAGCGTACAGAGAGGGAAAGAAAAGAACCGGGATTATAAACTAAAGCGGGAAATAATCACTTTGAGGACTGTGGAAAGCAAGGTCCTGCAAGGTTCAGAAAGAATTGCGTATATCAAAATTAATGCCTTCAGCGACAATACCGTAGAAGAGCTTAAGGAAGTCTGGGACAGGCTGCCCGCGACAAAAGGAATGGTGCTTGACCTGAGGGATAACCCGGGAGGAAGTCTGGATGCAGCTGTCCAGGCAGCGAACTATTTTCTTCCCAGAGGTCCTGTGGTGCACTTGGTATACCGCAACGGCAAGCGCGAATCTTACCGTGTTGAGGGTGGTAAGCTCAAGGTTCCTCTTGTGGTCCTGGTGAACCACGGCTCTGCCAGCGCATCTGAGATTTTGGCGGCAGCGATACAGGACACTGGGGTCGGAATAGTCGTGGGCACGAAAACCTTCGGCAAAGGGGTAGTCCAGAACATCTATGGACTGGGAGAGTCTTCCGGCTTGAAGCTGACCACTGCCAAGTACCTTTCCCCCTTGGGCAAGGATATTAACGATGTGGGAGTTATGCCTGATGTGGTTGTGGAGGATTCGGGGGACGCGGATTTGGTGTTGGTTAGGGCGGTCAGGCTGTTGGAAGGAAGGATTTAGCGAGCATTCGTGCTCCCGTTCGGTCGCTCGCGGGGTATGCTAACGGCTCCTGCGTCATGCTTCTCTTCGGGAATGTCAACTTAAGTTACGGCATTGGAGGGAAAAAAGGAGAATCAGTCGAATAATTAACAATAGTACTCATTGCGCATAATCCAATGGCTGCAGACAGGAAAACCTTAAGATTTAGCGAAGTTTCATCATGTAGATTTTAAAGGTAATTGACAGAAAAGAGGATTAAATAAAGAAGGCAATCATTATGATTAAAAA
>Ga0255338_1005663_pt1 | contig 11280 bp, 9 predicted proteins | sample MeOH1_35cm_T4_19_FD_203715 | JGI IMG/M metagenome (GOLD analysis project Ga0255338, IMG submission 203715) | Sandy soil microbial communities from University of British Columbia, Vancouver, Canada - MeOH1_35cm_T4_195 | ecosystem: Engineered > Artificial ecosystem > Sand microcosm > Unclassified ... | reverse complement strand
TGGCCGCCATCTTCTTCTGCATCGCCTCACGCGCCGCGGGATCAGGAGCGCCGCCCTGGCCCGGGCGCCCGAAGCCGCCCTGCTGGAACAGTTGGCGCATCTTGTCGCGGTTCTCCATGTTGAGCTGCTCCAGCAGCTCCTTCTGGGTCGCATCGATCTTCAGCTCGGCCTGCACCTCCGGCATCTGAAGCAGGAAGCCTACCCCCCCGCCTCCGCCCGGTCCTCCGAAGAACCCGCCGGGGCCGCCGGGACCGCGGCCGCCGAAGCCGCCGGGCCGACCCTGACCGCCCTGGCCACCCTGGCCCTGCGCCTGCGCCGCACCCGCGGTGAGGGCGAGGGCCACTCCCAGGGTGAACACCGTGACTAGCTTCATCTCCGCTTCTCCTGTCAGATAAAGACGCAGCCTCGCGTCTCCAGTCGAGATCCTTACTTACTACATCCACGTGAGGGGCGCCGCACGCCCCTTGGGTAACTGCAAACAGCTTAACGATCTGTTCACCCGATCCCAGGCGGCTCCTGCACCCACTTCGCGCCCCACGTCACTGAAACCAAAGACGCAGAGAAGGTTAAGAAATCGTGAAGTTTGCCCGGTTGTTTTCCAGAGCGCGAGCGTGCGGAGCGAAGAGCTGGCAAAACCGGTTAGGCGCGGGCCTCGACCGGCGCCGCGGGCATCTCCGGCGCGGCAAAGCGCGGGAGACGGACCTCGACGGTCGTGCCCAGGCCCGGGCGGCTCTGGATGGAGAGCGTTCCCTGGTGCGCCTGCACGATGCTTTGACAGATGGCGAGCCCCAGTCCGGTGCCGCCGTCCGCGCGGGTGCGGGAGGCGTCCACGCGGTAGAAGCGCTCGCACAGGTGGGGCAGGTGCTCGGCCGGAATGCCCTCTCCGTTGTCCGACACGGTGAGGAGCACGCTGCCGTCCTCCCGGCGCGCGGAAAGCAGGACCTCCCCGTCCTCCGGCGTGTGGCGGACCGCGTTCTCCAGCAGGTTGACCAGCAGCCGCGTAAGGTGGTCCACGTCACCGCGCAGCTCCAGCGGCTCGGGCGGCAGCTCCAGCCGGATCGGCGCGCCGGGTTGGCCTTCCAGCCGGTCGGCCGCGTTGTGGAGCAGCCGCTCTACGGAGACAGGGGCGAAGCGCGGGGAGAGCTGGCCGGCGTCAGAGCGCGCCAGCAGCAGCAGGTCCTGCACGATGCGGTTCATCACGTCCGCCGCCTGGTCCGCGATAGTGAGCGCGTCGTGGTACTCGTCCACGCAGTGGGGACCGTACAGCGCGAGGCTGGTGATGCCCTTGATGCGCGCCAGCGGGGTCCGGAGTTCGTGTGAAGCGTCCGCGGTGAAGCGGCGCTGTTCCTGGTACGCGCTCTCCAACTGGCGGTACGCCTGCTCGCGGCTCTGGAACGCCCCTTCCAGGCGGGCGATCATGCCGTTGAAGGTCGCGGCCAGCTCCGCCAGCTCATCTTTGCCGGTCACTTCCAGGCGCTTCGAGAGGTCCTCGGCGCCGATCTGCGCCGCCGCTTGCGTTACTTTGCTCACGGGGCGGAGGGCGTGGTTCGTGAGGAACAGCCCGCCGATGCCCGCCACCAGCAGCGCCGCGGGGATGAGGAAGAAGAGTGTGCGATACTGGTTCTCCAGCAGGCGGTCCAGCTCCGTGAGGGAGTGGGGGCTCTGCACCACGCCCATGACCTTGCCGTCCTGCGTCATCGGCGCCGAGTAGACCCGCAGCCGCTCGCCGTCCACCACCACGGTGGTGAAGATCTCGCGGCCCTTCACTGCCACGGGAAACGCCTTCGCATCCCAGAACGTGTCCGTTTCCGGCCCGAAGAACCCGAGGGACTTGCCATGGAGATCGAACAGGCGCGGACCTTGCCGGAAGCGGCGGCGATCCGCCTCAATGTCGGCCGCCGAACGGCCTCCGAAGTTGCCTCGCGCGCGCTGCGGGGCGTCTTGCGGCTTGGGACCCATGCCCGCCCATCCGCGGAAGAATACGCGCAGCCGGAGAGGGGTGGGTGGGCCGACGAAGTCCGGAGAGTGCTCCAGGTCTCCCGGCCCGCGCCCCAGCCAGAACCCCCGGGTCGGGCCGCCGCCCGGTCCGCCCGGCCCGAAGCCGATCGAGCCGCCGAAGCCGCGTGGACCACCGGGCCCGCCGCCGCGGTGCCCGGGCTCTACGGGGCCGCCGGGACCGCCCGGAAAGTGGTCGTCCGTAAACGGGCGGGAGCGCATGCGGAGGTCACGATCGATGGCGGCGGACTGATTGGCCTGCACCGCGTAGCAGAACGCAAAACCGAAGCCCCCCAGCACACAGGCCAGGACGCAGATGTTCCACAGCGTGAGGCGGACGCGGACCGAGGAGCTCCAGACCATCAGGGTTGCTCGCTTTCCGGCGCACGGAGGGAGTAGCCGAAGCCGTGGACCGTGTGGATCAGCTTCACGTCATGGGCCGCGTCGATCTTCTTGCGCAGGTTCGCGATGTGGACGTTCACGGTGTTGGAGAACCCCTCGTCGTCCATCCACACGCGGTCCTGGATCATCTCTCGCGTGAGCACCCGCCCCTCGTTGGCCGCCAGCGCTTCCAGCAGCGCGTACTCCCGCGGGGTGAGGGAGATCTCCTGCCCGCAGCGGGTCACGCGCCCGGCGCTGGTATCCACCTCGAGGTCCGCAATCCGGAAAACGCGCGCCTTATGCAGTTTGTCGCGGCGCAGCAGGGCGCGCACCCGTGCCAGCAGCTCTTTGAAATCGAAGGGCTTCGGGAGGTAATCGTCTGCGCCGGTCTCCAGGCCGCGGACGCGGTCATCCACGCTGTCCCGCGCGGTGAGCATGAGGATGGGGGTGGTATTGCGGCGCTCCCGGAGCGCGGCGCACACTCCCCATCCGTCCTTACCCGGCAGCATCACGTCCAGGATGATCGCGCCGTACGGCTCCTGCAGCGCCAGCTTCTGCCCGGCGTTGCCGTCCGCGGCCACGTCCACCTCGAATCGAGCGTGCTCTAACCCTTTGCGGATCAGGTTGGCGATGACTACGTCATCCTCTACGATCAGGATGCGCACCGGGCTCTCCTCCAGAAATCGTCCGCCACGGCAACCGGCAGCGGCGCTTCCAGGCGGTACCCCACGCCGCCCAGTACGGAGATGAAGCTCCGCTCGTCCCCCTCGTCGATCTTCCGGCGTAGGGAGTCGATGTCCCACGGCAGGCGGTCCTGGGCTTCGCGGGAGTCGTCCGCCAGGCAGTCGCAGAGCGTCTGGTAGGAGAGCACCCGGCCCTCATTCCCCGCCAGCGCCTCCAGCAGCGCGTACTCGCGCGGGGTGAGCGGCAACTCCCGCCCGCCGCGAGTAGCGCGGCCGAGGGTGGTGTCCAGCTCCAGGTCCGCAATGCGGATCATCCGCGACTTATGTGTCTGGTTGCGCCGCGCCAGCGCCTGCACGCGGGCCAGCAGCTCCGGAAAATGGAACGGCTTGGTGAGGTAGTCGTCCGCGCCGGTGTCCAGCCCGCGCACCCGGTCCTCCGGCGAGTCCCGCGCCGTAAGCATCAGGATCGGGGTGGAGCAGCGCCGGTCGCGGAGGGAGGAGCAGATGGACCAGCCGTCCAGGCCGGGAAGCATCACGTCCAGGATGATGACCCCGTAGCCCTCGTGTTGCGCGCGCTCCAGGCCGCGCAGGCCGTCTGCTTCCACGTCTACTGTAAAGCGTGCGCCGCGCAGACCCCGCTGGATCACCAGCGCGATGGGTGCGTCGTCTTCGATGAGCAGGATCTTCATAACGGTCCCTCCGGCACTCTCAAACTTGCTTTGGCGCGATCAGGGTTGGGGTGCGCGGCGGAGGGGTCAGTCACTCAAGTGCTGGAGCACCCACCCCTTCGCTTCCCCAACGCTCCGGGCTCACTTGTTAGAGCCTGGCCGGCTAGTTGTAGGTTACCGGGCTGCCATTAAGATTTCGTGAACTCCGAAAAAACTGAAATCTGCCGCACGGAGGGACCACAAAGAAGAGATTTTTTCGAAATGATCTCCCTTCATCACTTCTTTACAAGCCGCCGGTATGGTTGTAACACCGGAGCCGCAGCCCCGGATTGAATCGGAAAGGGAGCTCACGATGTTACTGGCACACACCTCCACCCATCCCGCCAACTCCGCCACCTGCCTCGGCCTGGGCGCGGAGGCGGAATTCGAGCAGCTCTTTCGTCAGTATCGCGACGGCCTGCAGAGCTTCCTGATGCGCAATCTGCGGAACCGGGAAGATGCGGAGGACGTGCTGATGCAGACGTTCCTGAAGGCGTGGCGTAACCGAGAGAGCTTCCGCGGCGTGGTGAGTGAGAAGCAGTGGCTTTACGGCATCGCGAGCCGCGTGGCGATCGACCTCTACCGCTCCCGCAGCCGGCGCCCCGTGGAGTGCGTGGACGACCTGGGCGACGTGGAGCCCAAGGCCCTGAACGGCGAAGCGCCGCGCAACCCCGCGGAGATCGTGCTGGAGACGGAGCGCCGCCACGAGATCCGGGAGGTAGTGAGCCGCCTGGCGCCGGACCAGCGTCAACTCGTGGAGCTGCATTACTTCGATGGTTACCGGTACGACGAGATCAGCGCGCTGCTGGGCATCCCGACCACCAAGGTCCGCGGCCGCTTGCACCGGATCCGCAAGCTGATCCACCACGAGTTGGCGCCGATGGCGTCTTGATTGCAGGTACCTGAAATCTACCCTTCTTGGGCTCGCTTATCGATAGGTTGCCTCCCGTATTCCGGGTTGCAGGTCATCAAGCTCCCAGCGCAGGTTCTCGCGGGCCTGGGCTTCGTAGCGGTTGCGGATCAGGGGCGTCCCATAGAGTTGGGGCCGGAGTAGGAACTTCCGGAGTACGCCGCTCCGCCCTTCGTGGTACGCCTCGTCAGGAACGTGTGCGTACTCCTGACGAATGGCGCGCGCGTACTCCCGATAGCGCTGCGGATCGGCGCCGAGGATCGCCAGGTCCAGGTCCACCAGAAACTGTTCAACGTCGTCGGTGGCCTCATGGTGCTTCGTGACGAGGATCAGCCTTTGGAGTAACTGGGCATCGACCTCCGGAAGCGCCTGCGTCTCGGCGAGGGCTGTGTGAGCGCTGTCGGCCTCGTTGGTGGGGGATCGGGCGTCGTACACGAAGTCGTGGAACAGGATCGCCAGGTAGAGGTGGAAGAACTCGGGGGTGTCGAAGCCCTGGTCCCAGTAGCGTCTGGCTAGCTCGATCATCTCCTCCACGTGCGTGCGATTGTGGTAGCAGCGGCCCGGGGAGCTATAGGCGTCCGAAACTTTCTCCAGCAGCGGCATCCAGACAGCGAGCGGGAGGCAGTGCGCCGCCGCGAAGCGCAATCCGTCGCTGAAAAGAACGCTAGCACCGGGGAAGAAGTCTTCCTGCAGCCCGATCGTCACCTGGCGGGCCGTGATCTCCCAGGCGCACTCCGTGTCGATCACCCGGGTGGCGATCCGCCGTCGCTCGGCATCGGTTAGCTGGCTGGAGAGGATCTGCTCCGCGATTTCCCGGGTGAGGCCCGGTCGCGCGAGAAGGCGCCGGATCTGCGTTTCCCGGGAGCAACTCAGCACCCAGACGTGTGCGAATCGGTCCTGCCAGCCCGCCTCCGCCAGCAGTGGCACCTCCACCACCTGCGCCGTGCCCTCCTCCAACTCGGCTTCTACGAGGGGGAAGAAGAACGCTTCCAGCGTGCGACGGTAGCCGGCGTCCGTGAAGGCGCGGGCGCGCATCCGCGGCAGGTCGTACGGGAGCGGGTCTTCCGTAAAGCGCAGTAGTTCCTGCTGCAGCGCGGGGATCTCCCGCAGGCGGCGCACGATATCGTCGCTGGACGCCACTTGCAGGCCCGCGTCCGCGATGCACTTTAACACGCGCGACTTACCGCTGCCGGCCCCGCCCGTAATCGCAATTCGGCGGCGGAGAGTTTTCTCTGGCACCACGCCCGGACCTCCTTCGAAGGCCTGCTCACAGGCACTCACTATTGAAGCATGGAAGGGCAAGGCTCCTGCCGAGCCGGTACGGGGCACGCGGCTCGCCAGGAGCCTTGCCTTTCCAGTTCGCCACGCCACCAGTTCTCAATGCCCGCTTACGAACTGCATGAGAGCGTCGCACAACCGGGCTTGGTCCGCGCCCAGTCCGGCCGGCGGTCCGCGAGTTCTTCGTGCTCCGGCTGCTCATCAAAGGGGGTACGCAGTACCTGCATCAGGCGGTGCAGTGGGGCGAGGTCTCCCGCGCTGGCGGCGTCGATGGCTTGCTGCGCGAGGTAATTCCGGAGCACATACTTGGGGTTGGCCGCGAGCATCCCCCTCCGTACCGCTTCGGCCGGCCGTCCTTCACTCCGCAAACGCTGGGCGTACCCCTCCATCCACTGCAGGAGCGCCCCGTGCTGCGTGATGTCCGGATAGGCGCTCGCCTCGATTACGCGATGGAAGCACTCCGCATCCCCTTCCGTGCCCGCAAGCAGGTCCGCCGCCGCGTAGGAGAGGTGACGGAAGAAGCGAGTCATATCCAGGCCGGACGCAGTCAGCGCGGCCTCCAGTTCCTGGAACAGGGCTCCGTCCGCGTCTGCGGCTTGCAGCCCGAGCTTGCGCAGCATGAGGGTCCGGTGAGTCTCCACCAGCGTGGAGCGGTATGCGTCAAGGCCCGCCGAGAGGTCCTCCCCGTTAGTGACGAGGGGGACCAGCGCGCGGGCCAACATCAGCAAGTTCCAGAGCGCCACCCTCGGCTGCTCGCCGAAGGCGTAGCGGTGCTGGCTGAAGTCCGTGGTATTGGGCGTCCAGCCCGGCTCATACGGCTCCAGCCAGCCGTAGGGGCCGTAGTCGATGGTGAGCCCGAGGATCGACATGTTGTCCGTGTTCATGACCCCGTGCACGAACCCCACGGTCATCCAATGCGCGATCATCACCGCCGTGCGCCGCGCTACTTCCGTGAACCAGCGCAGGTAAACGGCCTCGCACGGCTCACCGAACTCCGGATTATGGCGGCGGATCACGTAGTCGGCCAGCGCCTTCAGGTGCTCCAGTTCGCCGGAGACGGTCAGCAGTTCGAAGTTGCCGAACCGCACGAACGTGGGCGCCACCCGCGCCACGATCGCCCCCGGCTCCGGGCGCGGGTCGCCCTGGTAGAACATGTCGCGGACCACGATGTCGCCGGTCGCCACCAGGCTCAGCGCCCGCGTGGTGGGCACGCCCAGCCAGTGCATCGCCTCGCTGCAGAGGAACTCTCGCAGCGACGACCGCAGCACCGCCCGCCCATCCGCCCGGCGAGAAAAGGGCGTCGGCCCCGCGCCCTTGAGCTGGATCTCCCACGAGGAGCCATCCGTCGCCGCCACCTCCCCCAGCGATATGGCGCGCCCATCTCCCAACTGTCCTGCCCAGCTTCCGAACTGGTGCCCGCCATACCGCGCCGCATACGGCTTCATGCTGGGTGTGACGAGGTTGCCGGCCAGCGCGTCTACCGTGAGCCCCCGCTCGGAAGGCCGCTCCAATCCCAGGAAGTCGCCCAGTTCCTGCGACCACGCCAGCAAGCGCGGATCAGCCACGGCCGTGGGACTCACCTGTGCCGAGCAGTATCCGGGTACCGGCCGCGACCGGTTCGGCCCGCCCACCTCCGACGAAAGCTCCTCCACGAAGGAGTTAGAGAACTCAACCTCGTGAAACCCCCGCTTGTCTTCCTTCATGGAACCCCTTCCCGCTGTGCGCTGCGGCACCCAACCTCGGGTGTTCTATTACCACACTATTACGAAACCAGGAAGGGCTGAAGAGAGGTGGCGGGTTCACCCCACGTCGTATTGACGGGTCTCCAGCGACTTGTAGATTTTGCGGAGAGTGTTTTCCCAGGTATCCGGGTCAATTACCTCGACTCCCGCAGCGAGCATCTGCGCGGAGATCCGGGCCGCCAACTTGTCGCAGCAGAACCGGTACTCGTTCCCATCCTGTCCCACCATCTCCGAGTTCAGAGTCACCGCTCGGAACACCGCCAGCGCCGGCCAAGCGGAGTCATTGCGAGCGAAGCGCGGCAATCCCCTCCGTCTTTAGGCAACCCAGACCTTGCGCCCCGGGCTGCCTGGGCGCGCAAACTCTCCGATTTCTGAAATTCACCATTAACTCGGGCCGGAGAGGGGCGTTACGTCGAGCCATCTTCTGCCGCGACCGGCCGGACCGGTCCCATGTCCTGACAGAAAAACTTGTCAATCGCCTTGACAACTAATATTGTCAAGGCGATAATTCGCCTATGCTCGACGTGCAAGTTATCGATGATCCCGCGGCGGCGACCGTGGCGCTGGAGCCGGTGCGCAGCCGCATCCTCTCGGAGCTGGCCCGCCCCGCTTCCGCCGCTGCGCTGGCCGCGCGGATGGGGCTGGGGCGCCAGAAGGTGAACTACCACCTGCGCGCCCTGGAGGCGCACGGCCTGGTGGAGATGGCGGAGACCCGCCAGTGGGGCGGTCTCACGGAGCGCCTGCTGGTGGCGACCGCCGCCTCCTACGTGGTGTCACCGGGTGCGCTGGGTCCGGTGGCCACCGACCCGGAGCGAGCGATGGACCGTCTCTCCGCCGGCTACCTCATCTCCCTGGCCGCTCGCATCATTCGCGAGGTCGGGATGCTCTGGCGCCGTGCCGGGGAGTTGGACAAGCGCCTCCCCACGCTGTCTATCGACACTGAGATCCGCTTCCGAAGTGCCGCAGAGCGCGCCGCTTTCACGCAGGAGTTGGCGCAAACCGTGGCCTCGCTCGCCGCGCGCTACCATGACGAGTCCGCTCCGGGCGGGCGCTCGCACCGGCTGGTGGTGGTGGCGCATCCCTTACCGCAGAAGTCCGCTACCAAGGAGACCTCATGAGTGTGAAGAATGATGGGTCGGGGCACCGCTCCGTCCAGGCCGAAGTCGAAGTACCGGGAACGCCGGAAGAAGTGTGGCAGGCCATCGCCACCGGGCCCGGCATCTCCTCCTGGTTCGTGCCAACCCAACTGGACGAGCGCGAAGGCGGCGTGGTGGCCGCGAATTTCGGACCCGGCATGGAGTCGTCGGCCACGATCACCACCTGGCAGCCCCCGCTCCGATTCGTCGCCGAAAGCCAGGACATGGGTCCGGCCGCGCCCGCCGTCGCCACGGAATGGATCGTGGAAGCACAGTCCGGGAGCACCTGCGTGGTGCGCGTAGTCCATCGCTGGTTTTCGGCGGCGGATGACTGGGATCAGCAGTTCGAAGGCCACACGCACGGCTGGCAGGCGTTCTTCCGCATCCTGCGGCTCTACCTCACCCATTTCAAGGGCCTGCCTGGCTCCGCCTTTCAGATTATGGGAGTCGCTTCCGCGCCCACGGCCCAAGCTTGGAGTTCCCTCGTCACTTCGCTCGGCATTGCGGAAGCCGACCTCGGCCAGCGCGTGCAATCGGCTGCGGCCGCCCCGCCGTTCGCGGGCATTGTGGAGCGGACCGGCCCGCCGGAATACCCGGAGTTGCTGCTGCGGCTAGACGAGCCGGCCCCGGGACTGGCACATCTCTTCGCGCTGCCCATGGGCGGACCGGTCTACCTGCCCATCCGCTTCTACCTGTATGGGGACCGCGCCGCCGATGCCGTCGCGAAGCAGGAGCCGCAGTGGCTGGCCTGGATCAACGAGCGCTTCGCATCCGCGGAACTGCCCGGAGCGGCGAGCTGAGCCGAGACTGACGATCAATTCTGCGAGCGGGCCGGCCGGCCCGCTCGCGAGTGGGTAGTGGTTTGAAGGGGAGTAGGGGAGTGCCGGAGTCGCTCTGTCCGACGTATTTACTCCCTCACTCCGCCTGCCCCGTTGGCAGCACCGTCCGCTCCAATCCACCCTATTTCGAAAGCAAGGAATCCCCATGAGTGTGAAGATCGATCCGGCCGGTCGCCGCTGGGTACAGGCGGAGGTGGAAGTCCCCGGCACGCCGGAGCAGGTTTGGGAAGCGATTGCGACCGGCCCCGGAGTCTCGTCGTGGTTCGTACCGACCGAGAGGCGAGACGACGGCACCGTGGTCGCCCACTTCGGTCCGGGGATGGACGCCGTCGCCAAGGAGACGGCCTGGGACCCACCGCGCCGGTTCGCCGCCGAGGGGGAGATGGGTCCCGGCGCGCCGAAGTTGGCGACGGAGTGGATCGTCGAGGCACACTCCGGGAGCACCTGCATCGTGCGGGTAGTCCACAGCCTCTTCACCGAGAAGGACGACTGGGACGGACAACTCGAAAACATCGAGGGCGGCTGGCCGGGTTATTTCCGCATCCTGCGCCTGTACCTCCAGCATTTCGCGGGCTTGCCCTGCTCAACGTTCCAACTGATGGCAATGGTCCCGGAGCCGGCCCCGTCTGCGTGGGAGACACTGGTCGGCCCGCTGGGGTTGACCGCTCCAGAGTTGGGCGCCCACCGGAAGTCGCTGCCGGGCGCGCCGCTGTTGTCGGGCACCGTAGAGGCTAAAGGTGATGCGGGACATCCGCACAGCATCCTGGTGCGGCTGGACGAGCCGACCACCGGCCTCACCCACATGTTCGCCATGTCGATGGGCGGCATGGTGATCGTGATGCTCCGCTTCTACCTCTACGGCGACCAGGCTTCGGCCGCGGTGGTCGAGCAAGAGCCGCAGTGGCAGGCCTGGCTGGCGGAGCGTTTTGCCCCAGCCACTCCCGAGGGATAGCCCGGATTGATTCACCACCGGGGCCGCAGAGAAGCGAAATAGGCTGAAGGGGAGGCGATCCGCAGATTAGACAGAAGAGAAACGGGATGGATTTGAATTGGCCGGTTCTAATCTGCGCGTCTTCTGTGTAATCTGCGGATCTCAATGTCTCGCTTCTCTGCGGCCTCTGTGCTCTCTGCGGTGAAAAAACGGAAGACCGCGCCGGGAGCCATCTACCTAGCGCCTAGCGCCTAGCGCCTAGCGCCTAACGCCTAACGCTCGACGCATGCCTTTGCAGTTGCCGGTTGGCGTAGGTGAGCTTGTCCGGGTTGCGGATCGCCTCGATACTGGTAATCTGGTCGTCCGCAATCTGCAGGGCGTAAATGGAGTCGAGCTGCTCGCCGTTCCACGCGACGAGGCCGGAAACGCCGTTGACAGGCTCCACCGTGAAGGTGAACCCGGCGACCTCCCGGGCCAGTTGTGCGATGGCGAAGAGGAAGCGCGCCACGGCGTGCCGTCCATAGACCGGTTTGCGGGCCGCGGAGACCTTTCCACCGCCGTCGGAGTGGAACGTGACCTCCTGCGCGAGCAGCGCCTCGAATTCGTGAACACTGCCTTCCTGGATAGCCTGCAGGAATTGTCCGATTAACTGCTGCTGCTGCTCGGGTGCCGGATGGA
>Ga0255338_1005661_pt1 | contig 11281 bp, 11 predicted proteins | sample MeOH1_35cm_T4_19_FD_203715 | JGI IMG/M metagenome (GOLD analysis project Ga0255338, IMG submission 203715) | Sandy soil microbial communities from University of British Columbia, Vancouver, Canada - MeOH1_35cm_T4_195 | ecosystem: Engineered > Artificial ecosystem > Sand microcosm > Unclassified ... | reverse complement strand
CACCGAGCATGCGAGCCAATTCAGCCTTCCGCTCTTCGAACCCCAAGGGAGATACCCTGGTAACCGTGCGCCCTTCCACCACTTGTTTGCTGATATAGAGGTGACGATCCGCGAAGCTCGCCAGGTGAGGGGAATGTGTTACACACAGCACCTGCCTGCTCGCCCCGATCTGGGCCAACTTTTCTGCCACCTTGCGCACTGCTTGCCCGCCAACCCCACTGTCCACCTCATCGAAAATAAGGGTAGGAATCGGGTCCACCTTAGCCAAAAGTGTCTTCAAGGCCAGGATTACGCGCGACAGTTCCCCTCCTGAAGCGGTCTTGGCCAGGGGTTTCACTGGTTCTCCCGGATTGGGAGAGAACATGAACTCTACTTGCTCACTGCCTGTGCGGTGGACCTTGTCCCGCTGAACAAACTCCACTTTAAACTGGGTTCCAGGCATATTAAGCTCTGCTAGTTCCTGAATGACCGAGTTCTCAAGCATTGAGGAAATTGCGACACGATCCTGGGTAAGCAGGTCTGCTTCCCTGCGGTAATCCTGCTCCTGCAATTCCAATTCAGCTTGCAGTTTCGTTTCATGTTCCTCTCGGCTGGAAATATTATCCAACTCTGCAGCAGCTTCGATATGATAAGCCTTGATCTCCGCGATTGAGTTGCCATACTTGCGTTTCAGTGATTTAATCAAGTCCAGCCGGTCTTCTACACATTCCTGACGCTGAGGGTCAAATACTAGAGACTCCTGATAACTGCGTAATTCCCTCGACCCTTCTTCCAGCATATAATAACAGCCTTCCAGATTCTCCAACAGCTGGGATACATCTTTATCAATTCCCGCCAAGTCCCGCAGATTAGAGACTGCCGAACCGGTTAGATCATAGGCGGATTTGGAGCGTTCAAACCCAGTAAACAGTTTTTCGTACGCAGCCGCGGATAGGGAAACCAACTTTTCCACATTGATCAGCTTGGCCCTTTCCTGGAAAAGCTGCTCTTCCTCACCGTCTTCGAGCCCTGCAGCGGTAATCTCCTCAAGCTGAAATTTCAACATATCTTCGCGTCGAGCGAGATCTTTGGTATCCCTGTCCATTTCCGCTAACCTTTTTCGCAAAGTATTCACTGACTCCGCAATCCGGCTAACCCTTTCCCGCAAAGAAACTGTCTCCAGGCCCAAGGAATCAAGCAAAAACAAGTGAGTTTCCGGCCGCAGCAGGGACTGGTAATCATGCTGTCCATGAATGTCAATCAACAGGGCGCCGATCTCTTTATACAGGCTTAGAGGGACGGTTCTCCCCTGAACCCTGCACAGATTCCGCCCAGCGGTCGAGAGTTCACGACCGAGCAGCAAGCTTCCGTCCTCCGGTTCATAGCTCAGTTCCGCTAGCCTTTCGTACACCACGGCATCATCACCAAGGTGGAATACCCCTTCCACAACCGCCTTTGCAGCGCCGCTGCGGATGAACTCCTGAGATCCCCTGCCCCCAAGCAGCAGGGACACTGCGTCAATAATTATCGACTTTCCCGCTCCGGTCTCGCCGGTGAGAACATTTAAGCCGTTGGTTAACCCCAACTCCAGCCGGTCGATCAAGGCAAAATTTTCAATTCTCAGTTCCGCCAGCATGCAAATCGCTCCTCACGAGTATTGAAAGGTTCCTTAATAGAGGCTTTCGAATCTGAACACGACTGTATCCACCGCGTCTTTGGGCTTGACGATGACCAAAATCGTGTCATCTCCCCCGATCGTCCCGATAATTTCCGGCCAATTGCTGCCATCAATTACTGAGGCCAAGGCCATAGCGTTGCCGGGCAGGGTTCTGATCACAATCAAGTTCTCACTATAGTCAACACTGATTACAGCATCTCTAAACAAGCGTTTCAAACGCTCTTGCGGGTTAGCAGGATGGGGTTCGTGCGGCGAGCCGTAATGATAAGAGTTTTCTCCATTGGGCACCTTTATCAGCCGCATTTCTTTGATATCCCGGGACACAGTAGCCTGGGTAACGTCAAATCCACTTTCCCGTAACTTTTCTGCAAGCTCCTCCTGCGTACCGATCACCTGGTGTTCAATTATCTCCAGAATCTTCATTTGCCGCCGCACTTTCATCGAGCAGACCTCCACCTAGCGTTTCTGAATCGCAATCAAATAAGGGGCACTTGCCTCCCGATTTGGATAAGACACTTTAAACACATCAAGCAGCGCCTGAGAAAGATCCTGAACGAAAGCTTCCACAGCTGCTCCCTCCGCCTTTCCCCCAGGGTGACCTGTATAAACCACCAAGGTTACCAAGCCCCCAGGAACCAGAAGTTCCAGCGCAGCGCCCAAGGCCTTAAGCGTGTTTTCAGGCAGGGTAATCAGCTCTTTATTGCCGCCCGGAAGATAGCCTAAATTAAACATTGCGGCATGAATAAGAGATCCCCTCAGATAGCGCTTAAGGTTTTGATGGCCGTCGTGAATGAGCTGAACCCGGGCAGAGAGCTTGGCTGAAGCGAGAAGGTCGGCGGTTGCTGCAAGCGCCTCCTGTTGAATGTCAAATGCCCAAACCTTCCCCTGCGGGCCCACGGTCTTAGCCAAAAACACTGTGTCCCGGCCCCCTCCCGCGGTAGCGTCTACCACACAGCCTCCTGCCGGAACACAGCGCAAGATTAACTCCCTGGCAATCTCCAGCGAGTTGACAGATTCTCTACTCATGTAGGTAATCCTTTAGTTTTGCCTGCAGCAGCCCTGGGAAGCTGCGGCCGCTGAGCTTGATCAAGCGGGTTATTACCGCTGCTCTCTCCACCTTAATTCCATCTCCGGGTTTAAGCTCGATAATCTCCTGTCCATCAAAGGTCACCAGGCAATCTATCCCCCCGGCGAAGCAAACTTCTACCGATTCAGAAGGGTCAATAACGGTCGCCCTGGCGGAAAGAGTGTGGGGACAGATAGGGGTTATCACCATTGCCTGAACACTGGGGGAAACGATCGGGCCTCCCGCTGAAAGGGAATATGCGGTTGAACCCGTAGGGGTGGAAATGATCAAACCGTCTGCCTGGTAAGAAGAAAGAGATTCCCCGGATACTGATATATCCAGTTTAATTATCCTGGAGATGTTTCCCCTGGAAATTACGGTATCGTTTAAGGAGCAAGTGGTAAAATCCGGAAATCCCTTGCGGAAGACAGTTACCTTGAGCATCATTCTCTCTTCCAGAGAGTAATTCCCGCTCAACAGCTTTTCCAGGGAAGGGTAGAGGTCAGTTAGCTCAATTTCAGTCAGAAAACCTAAATGCCCGAGATTAACCCCCAGCAAAGGAATTCCCAGCAGGCTTTGATGCCTGGCCGCCCGCAGCAGGGTACCATCCCCTCCCAAAACTACCACAGCGTCTGCTCCGCAGGCTTGCGTCGTGTCCGTGATTACCCGAACCCCTCGCTTTTCCATCCAGCCTCTCACTGTGTCCGCCACATGACCAGCCTGAGGTTTTTCGTTGTTAAATATCAAACCTATAGCGTGAAGCATGGTATAGTTACTCCTTCAAATTCGAAGTCCGAAGTTCGAAGCCCGAGGCTCGATGGCAAGGGTAATATGCAAGAGTAAGATTACTTTCCTTTGGAAAGGTCGTTTGGCAAAGGATTCGGCATGTACATCCGATTTCCTGCACAGGCAAAGTATCAGCGTCTTCGATTTAACTCTATCAGGTGGAAAGGCGTGCTTTCAAGCACTAAAGGGATGAGTGGGATTTGGCTACAACCTCATCAACAAGGCTAGCCCAGTCTATAGAGGGTCCGGGTCCGTAGGAGAGCCAGGCTAAATACTCCAGGTTCCCCTCCGGTCCTTTAACTGGTGAAAAATCCAAGCCGAGAATCCGGAAAGTGTTTCCCGCCGCATAGCCTAAAACCCGGAGCAGCACTTCCTTGTGCACCCCGGGGTCTTTGACCACTCCCTTTTTGCCCACCTTGTCCTTACCCGCTTCAAACTGTGGCTTTATCAATGCTACAATGTTGTTTTCCGGTTTGACCAAGCCTTTTAGGGCAGGTAGAATCTTGTCCAACGAAATAAATGCTACATCTATGGTCACAAAATCAACGTATTCTCCCAGGTTTGAGTAGCCTAAGTAACGTGCATTTGTCCGTTCCAGGCACACAACCTTGGGATTGGTGCGCAAGGACCATGCCAGTTGACCATAGCCCACATCAACTGCAAAGACCTTTTCTGCCCCATTCTGGAGGGCACAGTCCGTAAAGCCCCCTGTTGACGCGCCTACATCAAGCACTACCTTCTCCTTAAGATCGAGTGGAAATACCTGAAGGGCTTTTTCCAGTTTCAAACCCCCGCGCGAGACGTAGGGACAGCTTGGACCTTGAACCTCCAGCTTGGAGAGGGGTGAAACTTCCACTCCAGGTTTGTCCACGCGCACCCCGTCAGCACGGACCAAACCCGCCAGAATTGCCGCTTTTGCTTTCTCCCTGCTCTGTACCAGTCCTTGTTCTACTAACAAAAGGTCTATCCGTTCCTTTGCTTTAGCCATGCATCCTGTTTCCCGTCAATCTATTAACCGCCTTGACTATACCGTCTACACTTAGCCCGTACTGGTCATGCAACTGGGCGATAGAAGCGTGTTCCACAAACTCATCGGGATAACCCAGCCTAATTACCGGAATGTTCAAATCATACTTGTCCAATAGTTCGAGCACTGCACTGCCAAACCCTCCGGCCAAGGCGTGGTCCTCCACTGTGACAATACGGCCGGTTTTCCGTCCATGAAAAACTATGCGTTCCTCGTCTAAAGGCTTGAGAAAGCGCGGATTGATTACGGTCGCAAACACGTTCCGGCCATTTAGTACCGAGGCAGCCTCCATGCAGACGTTTGCCATAGGTCCTACCCCAATCAGGGTAACATCCCTTCCCTCCCGCAGCACCTCTGCCCTGCCCAGAGGGATGGGAATCAATTTCTTATCCAGTTTTACCCCTTTGCCGGCTGATCGAGGATAACGCAAGACGATCGGTCCGTCATGCTCCACAGCGGTCTTCAGCATATGACGCAGCTCATTTTCATTCTTTGGAGCCATGATCACCAAACCAGGAATATGCCGTAATAAGGAGATGTCAAACACCCCATGGTGAGTGGGACCATCATCCCCGACCACTCCCGCACGGTCAATGACAAAAATAACCGGGGAGCGCTGCAGCGCGACGTCGTGCAGGATTTGATCATAGGCCCGCTGTAAAAACGTTGAATAGATTGCAACCACGGGCTTAAAGCCTTGTAAACCCATTGCTGCTGCCATGGTCACCGCGTGCTGCTCGGCGATCCCCACATCCATGCAGCGCTCCGGGAACTCTTGTGCAAACTTGGAAAGCCCGGTACTGTCCGGCATTGCGGCGGTAATTGCTACCAAATTGGGGTATTCTCTACCTAGTTCTACAAGTGTTTCCCCGAAGACCTGTGTATAACTTGGTGGTCCGTCTTTCTTCAGCAGTTGGCCTGTTTTAACTTCAAAAGGGCCAACTCCGTGGAACTTGTCCGGGTTTTCCTCGGCTGGCTTGTACCCCTTCCCCTTGATTGTAAGGACATGAACCAGCACCGGGCCGCCCCTGTCCCTTGCCAGGGACAAACCCCGCCTTACCTCCGTGATATTGTGTCCATCGATAGGTCCGAGGTAGGTAAAGCCAAGCTCCTCAAACAGAACCCCTGGAACCAAAGCATATTTCAGGCCGTCCTTGGCCTTCTCGAACACCTTCACCACTTTGCTTCCAATCGCAGGTATCCTTTGCAAGCTCCGTTTAATCTCCGCTTTGCCCTTATAGTACTTGGGATCAATTCGCATGCGGCTCAAGTAGGAAGACAATGCTCCCACATTGGCAGCAATAGACATTTCATTATCGTTTAGAACCACAATCAGATTGGATCCCAGATGGCCTGCATGGTTCAATGCCTCAAAGGCCATGCCCCCTGTCATCGCTCCATCCCCGATCACTGCCACAACACTGTGGTTAAGCCGGTTAATATCCCTTGCCTTGGCCAAGCCCATCGCCGCTGATATAGAGGTACTTGAATGGCCCGCACCAAATACATCATGGGGACTCTCCGTACGTTTGAGAAAACCGGACATGCCCTTATACTGACGTAAGGTGGCAAATTCCTTCCGCCTGCCTGTGAGCAGTTTATGTATGTATGCTTGGTGTCCCACATCCCAAACTATCTGATCATTTGGGCTGTCAAAGGTTGTATGCAGGGCTAAGGTGAGTTCCACAACCCCCAAATTCGGAGCTAAATGTCCCCCATTTCGAGAGACCGTGCTTACAACTTCATTTCGGATTTCAGCAGCCAGCACTTCTAACTCGGCCAGCGTTAATTGCTGTAAATCAGCAGGACTATTTATTTTTTCTAAAAGACTCACGTCTTTTTACCCCGCTTTCGCTGCTTTTGCTGCTTTCCTGATTTCAGAAGCTGCACCCCAGTGGCACCTTCAATCCAGGAAAAAATTCTGCCAACAAGAAAGACAATATCGTTTGCTCGTGTAACCCCGACAGTTTTTCCCCAGGCCTTGCCGATAACTGTAATTGCGGCCACAAGGGCTAGAAAGAAGGTGCTTACAAAAATCTCGTAAGCATCCAGTCCAGGTGATAACCTTAGTATGTCCAATACAATTCCTGCAGCAAGTGCTCCGGTGATCGTACCGGTGATATCCCCCACCACATCGGCACAAAAGTTTGCAACTACATCGGCGTTTCGAACTACGTTTACAGCCTGACCGGAACCTTGTATTTTATTGGCAGCTTTTGCATGAAAAGGTACTTCACTGGCAGACATAGCTGCTACCCCAACAATATCAAAACCAATATTTAAGACAATAATAAAAAACAAAAAAAGCAAAGCTAAAACCAATGAAGAAACTTTCTCAATGAACAATTCCGAGCTGAAGCCAATCACGGCGGCAGCCAAGAATGTACCTAAGAAAACAATGGTTAAGTGCTTTACATTATTTCTTATTATTTTAGCCAAAACAGTATCACTCCAGCGATATTCGAACCAACCTCGCTAATAATACTATGGAAGGTGACAGCTTACCGAGTAAATGTTGTGGCTTAGGTCTAGCAGGTTTTCCCAAGGCTCTCCAGGAGGTCACCCCCCAGGCGGTTTCCCTTTATGAGCCCTTCGAAGCGTCACCGTACTCGAGGCTAGATTACCACTTAGTCCACACTTTAATCCCCGGTAAGCCTCATTAAATGAACAGTCTAGGGGTTTTCCCCAACAGTCCCCAGAACTCTTAGCCTCTTTTGCAGAATAAGTTTCAGACGTAAACCCTTTAACCTACGGCCAATAAGTTAAAGAGCAGTTGCCGCCATCCTCCAATCCCACTCAAGGCAGGCTACACTGCACCCAGCATTAACCAAATGCAGGTTCTTCCCAACCCCTAGTTTGTTGCCTGAAAGCAACTCCCCAAGCAATTGGGTCTCCACGGAGGCTGGGTCAACGCCTACATGCCATTGTAGATCGCCCTTCCTCCTTAACTCCCAGTACCAGCCCCCAACTGGGCGTCGGCGGCCAGCGCCAGGAACTTCATCGATGTGCCCTTAACGGATTTTTAGGCCCGCCTTTAAAGTCCGGTAAACTGACTAGAATACTGCATCACCTACCAACAGTGAAATCATTATAGCATCATTAATCATTTTCATCAAACACTGCAAGAGCTAGTAAATGAACGCAAAAACCACTCCGAGCAAACATCCGGCGAAAACTTCAACCGGTGTGTGTCCTATTAATTCTTTTAAACGTTCTTGGGTCAATTCCTGATTGCGGTAAATTTGTTCAATAATTTGATTTAAAACCTCTGCCTGCTTTCCGGCAGCCCTGCGAACTCCAGCTGCATCATACATGACGATTAGGGAAAACACGGTTGCAATTGCAAAATAAGCGGTCTGAAAGCCATATTGACGTCCTACTGCGATGGCTAGCGCCGAAACTAAGGCGGAATGAGAGCTCGGCATGCCGCCTGAATTCAAAACCAGCCGCAGATCGAGCTGCTTACGCACTGCTAAAACAAAGACAATTTTCAGTACCTGGGCCAGGAATAGGGCGCCCACTGCAGTCTGCAAAACTTTGTTTGCTCCAAGTTGTGTAAAAAGTTCGTGCAAGCCCAAATCCTCCTTAAGGAGTATACGTTGCTAAAAATCACGGTCCCTGATAAATTTGGCTAGTTCAGCCAAAATCCTGCCCCGTTCCCCAAAACTCTTCGCTAATTGTAATGCTCTATCCACCTGCTCTTCCAGCAGAATTTTTGACTGTTCCAAGCCAATTATCGCAGGATAGGTGCTTTTCTGATTGGAAACATCGCTGCCAACCGCCTTGCCAAGCTTCTCGCTGTCCCCCTCGACATCCAGAATATCATCCTTGATTTGAAAGGCCAGTCCCAAAGATTCCGCATACACGCTTAATCGGGCAAGCTGCTGTGGATCAGCCCCGGCGGACAGCGCTCCCACCCTTACCGCAGCCCGCAATAAGGCTCCGGTTTTGCGCCGGTGAAGTTCCTCCAAGATGGCAAACTCCACCTGCTTTCCTTCAGACGCCAAGTCCATCACTTGTCCGCCTACCATACCGGCCGTGCCGGAGGCTGTGGCAATCTCCAATACCAAGGCATTGACTGTTTCAGGCGAAAGGCCGCATTGCAGCGATTCCCTGGTAACCAGTTCAAAGGCATAGGTTAGCAGGGCATCCCCGGCCAAGATGGCATTCGCGTCTCCAAACACCTTATGGTTGCTGAGTTTTCCTCGACGGTAATCGTCGTTATCCATTACAGGTAAATCATCATGAATTAAGGAATAGGTATGAATGAGTTCCACTGCGCATGCAGCCGGGAGGGCTTTCTCCATATCTCCCCCCACACACTCGGCAGCAGCAATCCCCAGCACTGGGCGAAGCCGCTTTCCCCCTGCGAACAGGCTGTAACGCATGGCCCGGTGCAGAACACTAGGCTCCACAGCCTCATTCGGCAGCCAACCATCCATGGCTTCGTTTACCCTTTTATTCTTTTCCTCTATATACTTGTTAAAATCCAAGACCAGGATTAAGCACCTTCTTCCTGTGCGAGGTTCGAAGTTCCAAGTGAGAACCCAGCAATCTTTAAAGGGCAAGTGTGAAATGCAAGCGTTGCAGCTTTAGAACTCTCCGAGGGAAACGGCCGGTTGCAGTATGATCTGTCCAGCGGCCCCTTCCTGCAGTAACTGTATTTTCTTTTCAGCCTCGTCAAGCTTGGAACTGCAAGTCCGCACCAGGGCAATCCCCTCCTGGAACAGCTCGAGCGCCCTTTCCAGCGGAACCTCTCCCAGTTCCAGGGACCGCACTACTTTTTCCAGGCTTTGCAGTGCCTCTTCAAAGCCAAGTTGTTTTACCTTTTGTGACATGGAGAAACCTCCTCAACTTTGCAGTTAAGCTTACCTTTTGCCAGAGTAAGGGATACTGTCTCTCCAAAGGATACTTGCGATGCGTCCATTACTGTCTGACCATCTTCCTTTTGACAGATACTATATCCTCTTGCGAGCACCTTCAGCGGGCTTAAAACGTCCAGTTTTTCAGCCAATAAAGTAAGTATAACATTTTTTTCTCTGAGAAATCCACCTATGCTTTGGCCTAAATCTGTTCTTAGCTGATCCAGGCGCTGCTGCTCCTGATTCAAGCGGTAAAAAGGATTAGTCAGAGCTGGACTTGAGGCTAACATTTCACTTACCCGGCGTTTTGCGCTTACTTGGTTTTGCACAGCTGAATTCAGACGCATGGATAGATCCTTAACTGTTCCCAGGAGGTCAACCTTTTGCGGAACCGCAAGTTCTGCGGCAGCAGAGGGAGTGGGGGCCCTGAGGTCTGCAGCCAGGTCTGCCAGAGTAATGTCCGTTTCGTGCCCTACAGCGGAGATTACCGGTACGCACGACCCGGCTATGGCCCGAACTACCTCCTCCGCATTGAAAGCCCACAATTCCTCCCTTGAACCGCCGCCCCTGCCCACAATTATCACATCAATTCCAGTTGCTTGGTTGAGAAGCTTTATAGCCTTAGCGATCTCACCCGGCGCCGCCTCACCCTGTACAGCACAAGGAGCCACCACCACCCTCATGTTTGGAAAGCGCCGAAACACCACCTTCAGAACATCCTGAATCGCTGCCCCCGTCAAGCTCGTAGCGACCCCGATTGTGTTAGGCAGCAAGGGGAGCTTCTTCTTACGTTCAGAGTCAAAAAGCCCCTCCCCGCTCAGCCTGGCTTTTAGTTGTTCCAGGGCCAAATGCAAGGACCCCAGCCCATCAGGCTGCATCTCCTCGCAATAAATCTGATATTGACCATCCCGCTCGTACAAGCCAATATACCCTCGCAGAATAACCCTCATCCCCTGCTCCGGCCTAAACGGCACCAGAACTGCCCTGCTCCGGAACATTACAACCTTCACACAGCTAAACCCGTCTTTCAAAGTAAAATACATGTGCCCGGAAGGAGTATGCAGCTTAAAATTCGAAATCTCCCCCCTCACCCAAACATTCTGCAGCCGAGTATCCCTCTCCAACAGCCCCTTTAGATACAAAGTCAATTCATGCACAGACAATATCCTTGGAGTTTCGGCTGCGGTCCGGCCTATTTCTTTCGATTTCTTTTCGATTAGGGTTGAGCCTCCTTTGATTCTAAAAATTACCTCTTTATACAATTCCAAGAAAAACCGAGGCTTTGCCTCGGTCCCCTAATTTGACCTGCGCTATTAGGTTTTTAACTACGCTAAATTACTTTCTATTTTGTTGACATTGACAAACTTCTCCAACTCATTAATCAATGACCCCCACGCTCGGTATTTCTCATCCAAATAGTAGGTCTTTCTTCCAGCGGTTATCCTCAGATACTCTCTGCCTTCATCGGTGGCCAGCAAAGTAATTTCGCTGATTTCACCTGCTTCGTATTCCCTGGAAAACAACTTGTTCCTAAAAAGGATACTATGTGTGGAGATGATCAATACCTTATTCCAGGTCACCAAAAAAAGCGCCCCAAGCACAACCACGTCACACCCATAAACAACAGCCAAACCGATAATGACCAAGGGATATCCCAAACCAACAATCCAAGTAATCCCTCCCGCAATTATCGGAAAAGCCGCGAGGAAAATAACACTGGCGAGAAAAAGGGGCTTGAAACTGTAGTTATATACCTTAGGATTCATATCTTCCCCCCCAAAAGTATGTTACCATGCCAAAAGGGGCTGGGCAAGCCCTGTCGGGCACACCCTGCTAGCAAAAAATGCGCATTTCAGTACCCGTGATCGATATTCTCGGCTAAC
>Ga0255338_1005660_pt1 | contig 11282 bp, 8 predicted proteins | sample MeOH1_35cm_T4_19_FD_203715 | JGI IMG/M metagenome (GOLD analysis project Ga0255338, IMG submission 203715) | Sandy soil microbial communities from University of British Columbia, Vancouver, Canada - MeOH1_35cm_T4_195 | ecosystem: Engineered > Artificial ecosystem > Sand microcosm > Unclassified ... | reverse complement strand
GCTCCGTGAGCATTTCTACAACTCTTAGTCCAAGGAACACGTGCGCTCGTGGCTTCACCCTGACCGAGTTGATGGTGGCCGCGGTCGTTGGCGCCATCGTGTTGGCCGGGGTGTTGACCACCAACCTCGAGCTACTGCGTAGCGGCACCCGCGCCACCCAATATGCTGAGATGAGCACGCAGGTCCGTCGGGCGCTCCAGCAGCTGGAAGGGGACGTGAAGAGTGCGATCACCATCACCTGGAACGGGGCCAGCGACATCACCCTCACGCTTCCCGCGCAGAGCGGAACCACATCTCAGGTGACTTACGCCTGGACGAGTGCGACCCAGAGTTTTTTCCGCGTGCCCGGGGCGAGCAGCGCGGTGACCGCGGGCCGCATCTACCTGGTGCGGGGCATACCCCAGCTCTCCGACGGCTCTGCCGGACTGACCTTCGCCCGCTATGATCGGGACGGCGCGGTCGCGACCACCGACGTGGCGACCAAGCGGGTGCAGGTCAGCATGAATCTCGTCCGCTCCCAGTCTTCGGTCGCGAGAACCACCGACACGGCAGTATCAGCCATCTTTGTCCTGCGGAACAAGCCCACCTCCTGATGGCGCCACATCCGCCAGTCCCGTTCGTGGTCCGTCGCCTCACCGGCCGACGGGGCAGCATGCTGCTCACCGCCATGTTGCTTGCCACCGGTCTCGCCATCGTGCTGGGCACCTACCTGACTCTCAGTCGTACGTCGCTCAAGGTCGCGCACCGTACTTTCCTGGCCAACGATGCCGTCAATCTCGCCGAGGCGGGGGTCGAGGAGGCATTATACAGCTTCAACCAGATGTCAGCCGGCACGGCCACGGCAACGGCGTGGACGGGTTGGACGATTTCCGGGGTGAATGCCATGCGCACCCTCCCGACGTTCAATCGCGACCAGAACGCGGTCGGCGTCGTCAAGGTCTACGTCAGCGGCTACGACGGCAGTGACGCCGCGCCCTACATTGTCTCACAGGCGGTCCTGACGCCGTTTGATGGCGGCCGGCCGATCATCCGGACCGTGCATCTGGCGCTCCGCCAGCTGGCGGGCACCCTCGGGCACGGCTTGGTGGCGTTGAATGGGCTGACTATGAACAACAGCACTTACGCCGACAGCTATGTGTCGAATCCCACGGCCAGTCCCACCGGTCCCTGGCTGGTGTGGTCCACCTCAATTGATCTGTCGAACGCCTCCGTGGCGGTGCTGACGGGCGCGGTTACCATGGCCTCGGGCGCCCGCATCAAGGGCAATCTCTATCTCGGGTCGGGTGTGGCCTCGCCCCCCTCGAGCCGGGTCACCGGCACCATCACCTCGAATTATTCGCTCACGGTCCATTTTCCCGAGTATCCTACGGCGGCAGGAGTCAGCCAGAGCTACAACCTCGGTGCCACCATCCCCGCCACCCTGCCTCGCGCGGGCGACCTGCCGGCGGCGGACGGCCGGTATTACTATTTCACGAGCGCCTCGGTCCGCAGCTTTACCGTGTCCGCCAGTTCCAACATCACGATTGTCAGCACCGCCGGCATGCCCATCACCGCGACGACGCTGGTCAACCTGCCGACCACCAGCTCGCTGCACGTCTACCTGTCCGGGGCCTTCACGATCACCGGGGCCGGTCTCAATGCCTCCGGGTATGCCGGGGCGTTGCGCATCTACACCACGACGGCGACCGCCTGCACGGTGGGTAACGCCAGCCAGGTCGTCGCCATGTTCCACGCACCCAACTCCGCCTTTTCGGCCTCGGGGTCTTCCACCGCCAATCGACTGAGCGGCTGTTTCATCGCCAAGTCCATCACGGTATCTAGCACGCAATACCTGCACTTCGATGAGTCCCTGCCGGTCTACGCGACCTATGAGATGGCCCGCTACATGGATTTCCAGAGCGCCGCCGACCGCGCCACGGTGGCCGGGCTGACCGGGAATTACCTGCAGTAGCGCTTGAGCCTAGGTGATTTTCTTCGCCACCGCCTGGGCCTTGAGGCAGAGCTCCGCAGCCTTGAAGGCGTGGGCCTGCGTCATGGCCTTCTCGGTGCGGTTGATGCAATCGAGGATGAGTTCGCCGAAGAAGCGGAAGCCGACCTGCCCGTCCACATTGATGTACCGCTCGCCCTGCTGGTCGACGATGTAGACGTTGTCGCCCTTCTTGTCGCGGCCGATGTCCACGTACTTGCGAAGCTCGATGTAACCCTTTTCGCCGAGGATGATCATGCGACCGTCGCCCCAGGTGCTGAGACCCGGGGGCGTGAACCAATCCACCCGGATGTAGTTTGTCGCACCGTTGTTGCCGAGTAGCGAGGCCTCGCCGAAATCCTCGAAGCCGGGGTGATCGGGATGGGCGTGGTTGGCCACGGCGGCGTGCATCACGGTGGCGTCGGTTGCGCCGGAGTAGGTGAGAAACTGCTCGAACTGATGCGAGCCGATGTCGCACAGGATGCCGCCGAACTTGTCGTGCTCGTAGAACCAGGCGGGGCGTCCCTTACCCTCGCGGTGCGGCCCAAGGCCGAGCACCTGAAGGACGCGGCCGATGGCACCCTGCTGGACCAGGTCGGTGGCGTACATGGCGGACTCCACGTGGAGCCGCTCGCTGTAGTAAACCATGTATTTTTTGCCCGTGGCGGCGGCGACCTTCTTCGCCTCGGCGAGCTGATCGAGCGTGGTAAAGGGGGGCTTGTCGGTGAAGTAATCCTTGCCGGCCTGCATGACGCGGCAGCCGATGGGCCCGCGCTGATTGGGCACGGCAGCAGTTGCGACGAGCTTCACTGCCGGATCGGCGAGGATCTGTTCAAGCGAGGCGGCGGTCTGAGTGCCCGGGTAGGCCTTCAGGAAGGCGGCGAGCTTCACCGGGTCGGGCTCGTAGACCCACTTCAGCGTGGCGCCGGCCTCGATGAGGCCGTTGCACTGGCCGTTGATGTGGCCGTGGTCGAGGTGCGCGGCGGCGAAGACGAACTCGCCGGGCTTCACGACGGGGCTGGGCTTACCCTTGGGGGCGTAATTCTGGCCGTCAGATTTCTGGGTCATGGGCGGTGGAGTTTGGGCGGAGGCGGCAACCGTGGCGGCGCCGGCGGCGAGGGTTTTGATGAAGTGGCGGCGGGGTATCATTGGCAACAAGCTGAAAGCAGGTCAGTCAGATTTGCGAGCTGACTTTCTCATGGTCCTGCCTGGGATGGCTCCGGAATTATTCGGGGAGGGGCCGGTCCTTGGTCTCGGGCAGGAACGGAATCGCAAGCAAGCCGGTCAGCAGGAAGAGGCTGACATACAAGCCCGCGGTGCGAAACGCCTCGATATCGCCGCCCAGGTTTTTCGTGATCAACCCGATGGTGAAGGGTGCGGAGGCGGCAATGATGCGGCCGGAGTTGTAGCAGAAACTGGTTCCAGTGCTGCGCAGGCGGGTGGGGAAGAGCTCGGGCAGGTAGATGGCGTAGACGGCGAAGACCGAGAGCTGGCCGAATCCCATGAGTGGCAGCATCCAGAAGATCTGGTTGAACTCCCGGAGGTACCGGAAGACGAGCACGGTGGTGAGGAAGGACAACGTGATCGCGATGGCGTAGGCGATCCGGCGGCCCCATCGTTGGGCGATCCAGGCCAGCGTCATCATGCCGGCGAATCCCCCGACGTTCTGCAGCAGGAGTCCGACGGAACTCCAGAAGGAGCGTGCGCTGGCAAACGACTCGGGGGCGACGCCCGTGGCGGTAAGATGCCGGTTGACGATCGAGCCGATGATCTGCGGATGGAAATTGCCCAGACCCCACAGGCCGACGACGCCCGCGCAGCACATGACGACGCCCAACCAGGCGTTTTTGCCCCAAGGCCGTGCGCCCAGGAGCTCCGCGTAGGAACCGAGCTGCACGCCGCTGATCACGCCGGCATCCCGGGCTTCCAGCCATTTCGCGGGCTCCTTGAGCCGGCGGAGGATGAGGACGCACAGGAAGGCGGGCAGGGCGCCAATCAGGAACATCACCTGCCAGTCCTTCAGGCCGAACGGCAGGAGCGTGCGCGCGGCGAGCGCCCCTATGCCCATGCCGATGAGTCCGGCGGTGATGTTACCCCAGGTGGAGAGCGACTGGAAGAGCCCGAGCGCGGGTGCGCGGGACCGGTCGGGGAGCGAGTCCGCGATCAGTGCGACACTGAGCCCGAATACGCCGCCGACGCCGCACCCGGTGATGAAGCGATAAACGCTGAAGTCAAAGAAGCCGGTGGAGAGGCTGCTCAGGCCGGTGCAGACCGAGTAGATGAGCACGGAGTAGGTCAGCATCCGGGCGCGGCCGAACCGGTCACCAAGCGCGCCGAAGACAAAGCCGCCGACCGCCCAGCCGAGGAGGAAGAACGACATGGTGTACGAGCCGTACTCGGCGGCGCGTTGCGGGCCGACGAGCTGCAGCATGGCGCCGCCGCGCGCGAGGTTGAACAGCTGGGAGTCGAGGCAATCGAAGAGCCAGGCCAGCGAGGCGACGTTGAAAACAAACCAGTGATCGCGGCTGAGGCCGCGCCACCAAGGCAGGGTAGGGGTAGGCATCAGGAGAGACGGACGGACCGGCCGGATTTGGCGGATTCGTAGATGGCGTGGACGATGGCGACGGCCTTGCGGCCCTCGCGGCCGTCGATGGCGGGAGGGCGGTTGTCCCGGACGGCCGCCACGAGGTCACCGATCTGCCGGAGGTGGCCGGTAAGCGAGATGCCCCCGGGAACGCCGGCGCCGGACCCGAGGGCGTCGTCGCGCTTGGCGTTGCGGATGCCATCGTCGCCGGGGGCCGGCTTGGCGAAATCCCAGCGGGCGATGTGGTCATCCTCCAGGCAGAGGGAGCCGAGCTCTCCGCAGAGCTCGATCCGGCGCGACCAGCCGGGCCAGAGCGCAGTGCTGGCCTCAATGGTGCCAAGAGCCCCGTCGGGAAATTTCAGCGTGGCGACGGTGGTGTCGTCGGCCTGGATGCCGGTGTGGACTCGGCGCGTGATCTGCCCGAACACCTCGGCGGGTAATCCGGCGAACCACTGGAGCAAATCCACGCCATGGATGGCCTGGTTCATCAGCGCACCACCGCCGTCGAGGTCCCAGGTGCCCTTCCACGGGGTCTTGTAATAATCCACGGTGCGGTGCCACTTGACGTAGGCGCTCGCGAGGACCAGCCGGCCGAGACGACCGGCCGTCACCGCGGCCTTGACGGTCTGGGCACCGGTGCCGAAACGGCCCTGAAATATGGCGGCGACCTTGACGCCGGCCGTGTCGGCGGCGGCGGTGATCTGATCCACGCGGGCCGGGGTGGTCTCAACGGGTTTTTCAATGACGACGTGCCGCCCGGCGCGGATGGCGGCAAGGGCGGGCTCAAGGTGCGCGCCGCTCGGAGTAGTGACGTTGATGACCTGCACGTCGGACCGGGCGACCATTTCCTCCACGGTGGCTGTGATGACCGGGATATGGTGTTGGGCGGCGAAGGCGCGGCCCTTCTCCGGCGAGCGGCTGACCACGCCGACGAGGCGGGCGCCGGGAGTCTGGGCAATGGCCTGGGCATGGTAACTGGCGATCATGCCCGTGCCGACCAGGGCGAAACCGAGGGGAGTAGGGTTGCCGCTCAGGATCTCCATTTGTCATCCTTCTTAAGGCTGTCCTTGGCCCGGAATGCAGTGATCTTGCGGACCAGCACCGCGGGGATCGGCTTATCCAGCGGAAACCGGATTGTGCCGGGAGAGGTAGTGAAATTCCTGAGGTCCTTCGCGAATGCGCGCACGGCGAGGGCGGTGGGGAAAAAGCTGACGTGATGCTTGAAGGCCGCAAACATGACCAGGATCCGCTGGTAGGAGTAGGCCGGCATGCGCCATTTGAGGCTTTCCACCGCTCCGGGGGCGGCGGTCCGAACACATTTTCGCAACTCCCGCAGCCTCGTCCGCGCTTCCTTGGGCGCGGCGGCAATGTACTCGGCCACTGTCTGGGGGGGCGCTTTGGGGGGAGCCATGGGGTGACACGGATATAGCCTTGGCGGACTGAGCGTCAAATGCTGGCTTCAAGGGCTATTCATGGCCGTACAAAAGCGGCTTGAACTTACGGCCCGGCGGCGAAAGCTGTCCGGCCTGTTCCCTGCGAGTGTAGCACAATGGATAGTGTAGTGGCCTCCGAAGCCATTGATCCGGGTTCGACTCCCGGCACTCGCACCAGTTTGAATCCACGAGGGACAGCATGGCGTCATCTGTAGCCTTGGCCGTTCAGGAAGAAGCGTCTGGTTCCCCTGATTGAGGCGACGGCAGGTGGCCGGCCAGCTTGCGCTGGAATCTATTACGGTCGTTTTACGCCAATCTAGGGGCAAATGGGGCGTTCACCTCTCCTGTGCCCTCTTGCAACAAAATGGGCGGATTCTAGTCTAAATGCTCACATGGTCGACTTTCCAAAGCCCGTTGATGAACGGCCCCAATTGGTACTGCCGAGCAAGGCTGCGCTCATATCCCAGTTTGATGAACGCGAACGGGCGTTGAAGGAACGTTCCGAGGAATTGCTTGATTTCGAGCAGCAGTTGCAGAACGAGCAGGAGCAGCTGCAGGCCAAGCTCCAGCAACTCGAGGCGAGGACCCGGGCGCTGGTTGAAGGCGAACTGTTGCTGAAAAATCACAAGCTGCTGCACCAGAAATCTCTGGCGCAGTTGAAGGAGCAGCACGAGCTCCTCGCCCTGCAGGCGGAACTGGAGAAGCAGAAGCTGGACATCCAGAAAAAGGAGGAATTCCTGGCACAAACCGAACGGCGGTTGAACGAGCAATTCTCCGTTCGGGATGAGGATCTCCGCAAACGTGAAGCCTGGGTCTCCTCCGAGCATGAGAAGGCCACGCTCAACAACACCCGCCGGCTGCAGGCGATCGTTTTTACGGATGTCGTGAGTTTCTCAGCCCTTATGCAAGCCAACGAGGCTCTGACCATCCAGCGGGTGCGGGCCGATTTGCAGCGCATGCAGGTGGCCGGTAAGGCGGAGGGCGGCATGCTCATCAACACGATGGGTGATGGCATGCTCATGATCTTCCCCAGTGCCATCCAGGCCGTCAGATTTTCCCTGCGGATGCAAAAGTCCTTCAATGCCGGCAATAACGAGGGCGGGCTGCAGCATCGGTTTGGCATCCACATCGCCGATGTCGCGCTCCTGCCCGACGGCGGCATCGCCGGCGACGGAGTCAATATCGCCTCCCGGCTGGAATCCAAGGCACCGCAAGGCGGGGTCTGCCTCAGTGCGGTGGTTCATGCCGTGGTGAAAGGCAAGTTGCCCCTGCCATCCGGCACGGCCGAGGAAGTCACTCTGAAGAACATCGCCGAGCCCGTGACGGTCTACCAATACACGCCGCAGGCCATTTGCTCTGTTGCGGGGGACTATGACACCAATCCGGGTGAAGTCGTGCCGGGCTAGCCGAGTGCGGTTTGGTCTGCCCGGGTAAGGATAGTCCAATTGGGACGACCTTTGGCTTGCCTTTGATGGGACAAAGCAAGCCCAGCTTATTACAGAGTTATGGACTAACTCACCGGGTGGTTCGGAGGATTGCAGCTGGTCAATGGAGATTTAAGTCTGGCAGGACATAGACTCCTTGGGTAACGGGTCGTCCATGTTTCGTGAAAAACGACCTCGACGATGGCACGGACCGCTTTTGTCGCTCCTCCTATTCGTGTTCCTGGATTTTACGGTAGGTACACTCCTCTTCCGCTTTGCACCCTACAAGATCGACAACCGCACCTATCGGCAGCAGTCACAGATTTACGGTCACGATCTGAAGCCGAATACCGTGGCCTGGGCCGGTTGGGGAAAGACTCACTACCGGATACATACAAATTCCCTGGGCTTCAAGGATTACGCCGTTCGGGACGTACCTCTCGCGTGCGACGCACGGCGCGTGGTGCTGCTGGGGGACTCGTTCACGGAAGGAGTGGGAATTGCATATGAGGACACATTTGCTGGCATCCTGCATGCGCACCTAGCTCCACGATGCATCGAAGTCCTCAATGCCGGTGTCGCTTCGTACTCCCCATCCATTTACTATCGCAAGCTAAAGTATCTAATCGAGGAGGTGAAACTCCAAGTGGACGAGGTAATTGTGTTCATGGATATTTCAGACATCCATAACGAGGCATTGCTCTATGCATTCAGCGAGGACGGAAGGGTTGTCTACCAACCTCCCAGTCCGGAAAGACCGATGAGGGGACCGACGCCAATGACCGTCATGGAAAAAGCAAAGATTCTGCTGCGAAAGCATTTTTTTTCGGTGAGGGTCGCAGATCGATTGAAAGATCGATTCTTTGCGGATCAGGTACAGCAGCCGGTCAAGAACGGGGCTGATCCTTTGGGCCCCTGGCGTGAGGTACTCAAGAAAGACTATGGAAACTGGACCCATGATGCACATGCCTTCGCGGCTTACGGCGAAAAAGGACTCGCGCGGGCCGCTCACTCGATGGAGTTATTACGCGATCTTGTGCGCAAGCACGCGGTACGCCTCACCGTAGTGGTCTACCCGTGGCCCAACCAAATTGCCGCGGGGGATCGTGATTCTCGACAGGTGCAGTTTTGGCGGGCCTGGACCGCTGCGAACGGTGCGGATTTTATCGACCTGTTCGGTGATTTTTTCGCCGGTGGCGACCCTGCGGCCTCGATTCGAAACTATTACATTGAGGGAGACATTCATTTCAACGCGGCAGGTCACCAAATGGTGGCCGAGGCCATGCTCCAGCGTTACCAGTGGAAAGCCGGGCATTAGGCTCCCGCATTGCTGTGCAAGATTCTGCAGGGATCGCTTGTCTTCTGCCGGTGTCATCTATGCGGACAGTGGACTTCAAATTCAGGCGGGCATGATCAACACCGCAACGGCCCCAGGTCCTTTGACACCCGCCACTCTCGGGGGTGACCTTGTTTGGCTGGCGTCGGGACAATAAGGGGCTTTGCAGGAATACTTATGAATAAATGCAATCGATCACAACTTAAGGTCGGCCGCGTATTGCGGTTCCGAGTGGAGCGCGTAGTTGTCGCTGCGCCGCGAGGGCGTAAACAATGCGACCAAGCAAACAACGACAAAATTAGTCACCGAGGGATACGCGATACAACCGAGCGGAGTGGGTGCAAATTCAGCTGCCACGTCGTGCATAAAAGTTTCATTGGGCCCCGAAAGGGTGTCGCTGGTTACTTGAGATATATGTCTGGCCGCACATTCACTTCGCGGTACCATGAACTTTATCTTGTCTGAAAAAAGACCCCCGCGTTGGCGCGGATCGCTTTTGTCGCTCATCCTATTTGTGTGCCTCGATTTTGCCGCGGGCACGCTTCTTTTCCGATTTGCACCATACATGATCGATAACGGACTCTACCGACAGTCGTCACTGATATACCACCACGATCTGAAACCGAATACCGCAGCATGGGCCATTTGGGGACCTCTTAGGCACCGGATATATACGAATTCCTTGGGCTTCAAGGACGCCGCGGTGCGGGACGTTCCTCTCTCGAGCGATGCACGGCGCGTTGTGCTATTGGGTGACTCCTTCACGGAAGGAGTCGGATATGCTTATGAAGATACGTTTGCTGGAATCCTGAATGCGCGACTGGCGCCCCGAGGCATCGATGTCCTCAACGCCGGTGTCACTTCGTACTCCCCGGTCATATACTATCGCAAGCTGAAGTATCTGATCGAAGAGGTGAAACTCCATGTGGACGAGGTGATTGTGTTCATCGACATCGCCGACATCCAGGACGAGGCCTGGATCTACACTTTGAGCGAGGACGGAAGGGTTATCAACCAACCTCCCGATCCGGCAAAGCCTGTGCCGGGCTGGACGACGCCCGTGACCGGCATGGACAAAGTGAAACTTCTGCTGCGAAAGCATTTTCTATCGGTGGCCGTAGCCGACCGATTGAGGAATCGATTCTTTGCGGTTGAGGCGCAGGAGCCTGTCGCGAGCGGGACCGATCCCTTGGGTCCATGGGAAAAGGTACTAAAAGATGACCGGGGTAACTGGACCCATGATGCGCGCGTGTTTGCGACTTTCGGCGAAATAGGACTTGAGCGGGCTACCCATTCGATGGAGTTGCTGCGCGACCTGGTGCGCAAGCAGGGTATACCCTTCACAGTCGTGGTCTACCCGCACCCCAATCAGATAGCTGCCGGTGACCGGGATTCAAGGCAGGTACGGCACTGGCGGGCTTGGGCAGCGGCAAACGAGGCCGGCTTTATCGACCTGTTCGGCGAGTTTATCGACGGGAGCGACCCCGCGGTCACGATTCCGACCTGCTACATCAAGGGGGATCCCCATTTTAGTGCGGCAGGTCATCAACGGGTGGCCGCAGCAATGCTCCAGCGTCACCGGTGGGAGGCCGGTCATTAGGCTTTTGCTCTGTTGCGTAGGGCTGCTTCAGGCAGGATCCACACCGATTATCAACATGGAGATTGATCCGCACTTGCGTTTTCACCGAGCCGCCGCTGGCGGATGTCCACCGATGAGGTCTTGGGTGCGCCTGTTCCCGTCGCGGTGGGATTCGACGACGAATCGGCGGTCGTGGTCTATCGCAGTCCGAGAACTTTAGCTGACGTCCGCCCCATGTGCATGAGTTGTTGCTTCATTAGACGGGGCAACGCCAGCGCTCTAGTTTTCCACAGTATGACTTGATGGACTCGTCCAGGAACCGTGGTGATCGACGAAGCAGCCTCGTCCAAAAGTGCCGCCAAAAGGGTGCGATCTTCGCACAGGGCACCAGCAAGCCGCGAAAATCCGGACGCGCGCAAATGACTCTCCACCGTCCAAAAGAGATCTGTGGCTCCAGCAAGGCAGAATAGGTCGATAAACGCCCGACGATGGACTTGGTGCGCCATTGCCGGATCAGCGTCTGGCATAACGTGGAGCGGCCGCCCGTCATGCGGTGAAATCTCGTTTACGGTGCGAACGTCCGTCCCTTTCAGGATCATGCCGGTGCCTTCAATTACCTCAGCATTGTCACTGCAGATCAGCACCGTGCGACCCCTCAAACCGCCGCGGATCGATTTGAGGAAAGACGGCCAGTCCTCCGTCCGGAAATCGGTGTGTCGAACATGGATCGCGGCATAGTCGGGTCCAAGGGAACGGATGCCCGCGGCAATCTCACGAGCGAGACCCGGCTCAAGTGTGACCCGCTGCAAAAAAACCTGTGAAGCGTCGCCACCGCGGCGAGTGTCGTGGAGAAGAACAGGTTCCGGATAATCCCTGCCCAGGTCCGAAGACAGCGGTATGGCGGTACCCTCGAGGCAGTTGACCATGCGCCCATCCGGAAGACGGGCGTTGCTGCTGCGA